>ERZ772960.152-NODE-152-length-66899-cov-3.602612_pt1 | contig 66899 bp, 67 predicted proteins | sample MGYA00580678_ERZ772960 | MGnify/ENA primary metagenome ERZ772960 (study PRJEB29015, sample SAMEA2737930) | human oral metagenome | biome: human oral; feature: human-associated habitat; material: dental | place: China | collected 2059 ...
CGGCTGTTAACCGCGGTGTCGTTGGTTCGAGTCCATCTGGAGGCGTTTCACATCTCTCACCAAGGGAAGTGTGGCGAAGTAGCCAAGTGGTAAGGCGTGGGTCTGCAACACCCTGATCACCGGTTCAAATCCGGTCTTCGCCTTTCACTCTACTAAAGAGTTTGGCGCCATGGTCAAGCGGTTAAGACACCACCCTTTCACGGTGGTATCACGAGTTCGAGTCTCGTTGGCGTCATTTTGTCTCAAGGTTTTCCTTGAGATTTTTTTGTTACAAAGAAAGGGTATCCCATGGATAGAGAAGTTTCGGATAGTGCTTCTTCCGCAGTTCTTTGCGCAGCAAATGCGTATATACAGAAGTATTTTTTCAATCCTCGTTTTCAGAATCTGCCGAAGGAAATACAGGAAACATTACAAAAGATTGCCGTCGTTTTTACGGAAGAATTTGGCGGTATCTTTCTGCTCCAGTTTAGTGCCGAAGGAAAGCTGGATATCGCAATAGTGCGGGATGAAACGGATGCACTCTATGATATGATTGGAGCGGAGTTAAAGCGAAAGCAGATTGCCCGGGAGTATAGTACGCTCTTTTCCAAGCTGGAGGAGTACTACCGCGGTCTTCTCGAAATTGAATCCGGAGAAAAGAAAAAGAGTTGACGATGGAACGTTTAGAAGAAGAAAAAATCCTTTTTTATTACAATGCAAGAAGAGCGGAATCCGATTCGTCCTCCGGAAGGTTCGCAATAGTGATTCCCACTATTACGGTTGTAGAGGAAACCGGATCCACGAATTCGGATATGAAAGCGATGCTTCTCGAAGAGAAGCTTCCTGAAGGAACCGTTCTGCTCACGGACTATCAAACAGCAGGAAGAGGGCGAAGGGGAAGACAGTTTTTCTCTCCGAAAGGCTGCGGCATTTATTTTTCTATTCTGACGAGACCCAAGAAAGAAGCTGTCGACGCGCTTGTCATTACCACCCATGCGGCGGTTGCCGTGGTCAGGGCGGTGAAAGAACTATACGGCATCTCTCTTTCCATCAAGTGGGTAAATGATCTGTTTTATGAAGGAAAGAAGGTTTGCGGGATTCTTGCGGAAGGGAAGTGGAAGCATCCGAAGCTGCTCTATTGCGTGATGGGTATCGGTCTGAACCTGTTTACACCGCGTGGAGGCTATCCGGATGCACTGAAAAAGATTGCAGGCTCCCTCTTTGGAGAATATAATGCAGAGAAATTGAATAGCGTGAACCGCAATCAGTTACTTGCGACGATTCTGTATCATTATTTTTCTCTTTGCGAAGAAACGGAAGTTCTGGAAGAGTATCGGGATAAGAATCTGGTTTTAGGAAGAACCGTACGCTTTTTGGAAAATGGAAAAGAACAGGTCGGCAGAGTAAAGCGAATCACGGATAAAGGAGAATTACAGATTGAAACGGAAGCGAGGGAAGAGAAGACCCTTCTCTCGGGAGAAGTACAGTTTATTGCCGGTAAGGAGGATGCATGAAGAAGAAACCGAATAAAAGAAACAGAGTGGACGAAGAGGCGAATTTTATCGGCGATATTTTACGTTTACTCTTTGCCTTGTCCATTTTGGTTGTTACCGTAGTCGCTGCTTTTCTCCTGGTCAAGAATATTGCAGGCTTTAAGCTTCCCAATCTGAAAGAGACGGATGCGCCTACAGAACAGAGTAAAGAAGCCGTGGTCATCACGGAAAAAGCGAAGGAGAAGAAAGAGACAAGTAAAGAGAGTAAAGAGACGAAGGCGGAAGAGAGCGCCGAGACAGCAGAATCCGAGTCGAAAAAAGAGAGTAGCGAAGAGGCGAAAGAGACAGACTCGGATAAGAAGAAAGAGAGCAGTTCAAAAGAAGAAAGCGCCTCCAAGGAGAAAGAAGTGATCGGAGAGTCTCCTACGGCGGCAGGAAAGAAGAGCGAAGGACATAAAGAAGAGAGTAAATCTTCGAAAAACGGCGGAGCGGATGCCGCAATCGGAGATGCGCCGAAGAGTGCCGGAGATGACGCGGTAGAAGAAGGCCCCGGGGTAAACTGATGATTTATTACCTTATGGGAAAGTCTGCCTCCGGGAAGGACAGCATATACCATCGATTATTGGAAGGAGGTCGCTTTCAGCGCCTTGTTCCTTACACAACGCGCCCTATGCGGGAAGGCGAAGAAGAGGGCAGAGAGTACCATTTTCTAAAGGAAGAGAGCTTTCTTCATTACGTTTCGATGGGGAAAATGGCGGAGTATCGCGTCTATGACACGGTCTTTGGAAAGTGGTATTACGGAACGATGCTCCCGGAAGCCGAAGGACGCTCTTTAGGGACGGGCTCTGCCTCTTACAGTGGAAAACCCTATCTTGCTATCGGAACTTTGGAGAGTTTTCTGCAATTGAAGAAGAAGCTTGGGAAAGACGGCATCACTCCGATCTATCTTGAAGTGCCGGATGCCGTGCGCCTCGAGCGGGCCTATCACAGACAAGAGGGAAGCGGAAAGAAGACAAAAGAAGAGATTCTTCGCCGCTTTAAAGCGGATGATGCGGATTTTTCCGAGGAGAAGTTGCGACAAGCCGGCGTGCATAAGCGCTATCAGAATGCAAACCTGGAGGATTGTCTCCTGGAAATTGAAGAGGACATAGAACATGAGCGAACTGAAACTGGATAAGAATCGCATCCGGAGTGCTTACTTATTGCTCGGACAGGAAGAAGAGAAGCTCGATGCCCTTGCCAATCAGTTTGCTATTTCTATCCTTTCGGAAGGGGAACATTTTCAGGAGAAGGGCTTTGCGACGAAAGAGCAGTATCGGGAAAATATTGCTCTGCGCGTGAAGAAGAGAGAGCATCCCGATTGTATTCTTGTTGATTTTCAAGATAAGCCGGGCGGAGGAAAGAAGAGCAGCATCGGTGTGGATCAGATTCGGGAAGAAGTAAAAGGAACGGCGGATATATCCCCCAAAGAAGGCGAGTATAAGCTGTATTTTCTAAAACACAGCGACAAAATGACCGTAGAAGCGCAGAACGCCATTCTGAAGACACTGGAAGAAGCGCCGGATCATGTGATTATCCTGCTCTTTGCACAGAATGAAACAAAACTGCTCCCTACCGTTCTGAGTAGAGTGGTGAAGATTTTTGCCGGAGAAATGGATACCACGCGCCGTGTACAGGCTTTTTCGGAAGATCCGGTACTCAGTAGGCTCCTTCCTTTTCTAAAAGACATTCCCTATAAAAAACAGGGGGAGATGCAGGATTTCGCGGATGAGCTCGGAACGGTGGACAGTGCGGATTTGTTTTGCTTTCTTGATATTATTTTAAGGGATGTGTTATGCTATAAATGCACGAAGTCTGTGGATCAGCTGTATGAGAAAGAAGCATCGCCTTATCTTCTGGAGATGGCGAAGCGCTATTCTTTTCTCCTTTTGGGAAAATGGAATGCCTATATGGAGCGCTACAGGATGGGAAAGACCTATAACGTGCAGAGTCCCTTACAGATATTGGATTTATTTTTCCTACTGCATGAAGAAGGATAGGAGTTTTGTTCTATGACAGAAGTAATCGGCGTGAAGTTTCGGACCGCGGGAAAGGTATATTACTTTTCTCCGAAAGGGATGAGTTTTTCACGAGGAGAATATGCCATCGTTGAGACCTCGCGCGGGGTAGAGTACGGAGAGGTACTTTTGGAAAATGAAGAAGTGCCGGATGAAAAGATTGTTGCCCCGTTAAAGGAGATTCTGCGGAAGGCGACGGAAGAAGACAAAGCACAGTATGAGGCAAATCACAAGCTGGAGAAAGAAGCCTATGCGGTTTGCCAGAAGAAGATACAGGAACACGGTTTGGCCATGAAGTTAATTGAAGTGGAGTACACCTTTGATAAGGGGAAGGCGCTTTTCTACTTCACGGCGGAAGGAAGAGTGGACTTTCGCGCCCTGGTGAAAGATCTCGCGTCCATTTTCCGTACAAGGATTGAGCTTCGGCAGGTGGGCGTGCGAGATGAGACGAAACTGCTCGGCGGCTATGGCGTATGCGGCAGACCGCTCTGCTGTCATAGCTATCTTTCGGAATTTGCTCCCGTATCCATCAAGATGGCGAAGGACCAGGGATTATCCTTGAACCCCAGCAGTATTTCGGGCGTATGCGGAAGGCTGATGTGCTGTTTGAAGAATGAAGAAGAGGTGTATCATTTCCTGAATTCCAAACTGCCGGCGCTGGGCGATTTTGTGACGACGAAAGAAGGCTTGAAGGGAGAGGTGGTTTCCGTTTCCGTCTTGAATCAGAGAGTGAAGCTCGTCGTCAATCTGGAGAAGGAAGATGAGAAAGAACTGAGAGAGTATGCCGTCTCCGAGCTGAAGTTTAAGCCTCGCAGAAAGATGGATTTAGAGTAGGCGGAGAGAGATCCATTTTTTGTAGTATTGTAGTATTATAAACAAGCGGAAGGTACAGAATAAGAGAAACGGATTTGGAGTGCGTTTTGGAAAGAATAGATGATTTACAGTGTAAAGGCTACCGTATTGTGCAGGATACGGAAGCCTTTTGTTATGGAATCGATGCCGTATTGCTTGCCGCTTTTGCTAAGGATGCAGTTCGAAAAGGGATGCGCGTTCTCGACCTTTGTACGGGAAACGGGATTGTTCCGCTCCTCCTTGCGGCGAAAACCGAAGCCCGTGAACTCATCGGAGTGGAAGTGCAGGAAAGGGCGGTGGCACTGGCGAAACGCTCCATTGCCATGAACTGGGAAGAAGAAAGAATGCAGGTGCTGAGAGGGGACCTATGCCGGATGGAAGAACTGAGACTGGACAACGGAGAGAAATTGCGGCACCGTTTTCAGGCGGTCACAGTAAATCCGCCCTATATGCAGGGGGATTTACAGAATCCGGAGTCGGAGAAGTGGATTGCGCGCCATGAGGTTCTATGTCATTTTTCGGACGTGGCGAGAGCGGCCGCCTATGCACTGGATGGGAGAGGAAAATTCTTCCTTGTGCATAGACCCAAGAGAATGGCGGAGATTATCAGCATTTTACGGGAAGAAAAACTCGAGCCGAAACGCTTACAGATGGTTCACTCTTATGTGGAAGGAGAGGCAAAGCTCTTTCTTCTGGAGGCGGTGAAGGATGCGGGGGTTGAACTTCGTGTGCTGCCTCCTCTTGTCGTCTACAAGAAGGACGGAGAATATACGGATGCATTGAAGGAAATCTACGGCATAAACGAAGGATAGGGAGACTTTTTTCCCTGTTTTGCGGAGCGACAAAGACCTTATCTTTATCCCGATATTATCCGAATGTGGGGACTGTTCGCTTGTCATTTCCCATGCTAAATTGGAGGAAATCATTAGAGAGGAGTCTACAGAGAAGCTTATTTCTAATGAAGCCTATGGAAAGATAAAAAAAGAATAAAGAAAGGAGGAAATCCGATTTTTTTCCTTAACTTCTCGCATTCTGTGGTATGATGTTAAGCCGAAAGTGTAGATAGAAGGAAAGGAAAGAACAACTATGCAGGATGCAAGTAAGTTGCAATTTTCAAGGATACGTGTAGAAGATTCTCCCCGTATAGCGCCGTTTTTTTATCGAAGGCCGAATAAAACCTGTGATAGCTGCGCACTCGATAGTTATCTCTGGCAGGATTATTATGATATCAAGGTGGCGGAGGAAGGCGACAAAGCGCTCTTTCTTCTGATGGAACGGGACGGAGAGCAGTATACGGGGATGCCCTACTGTGATGAAGCGGATCTTCCGCTTTATTTCAAAGAGATTGAGTCCTATTTCAATCAGGTTTTGAAGAAACCGTTGAAGATTTATCTTGCGGATGAAGGAGCGGTGAAGAGCCTTGCTTTGGAAGAAGACCCGCGTTATCTCGTGAAAGAGGAAGAGGACTTCAAGGACTACCTTTATGACGCGGAAGAACTTCGGACTTTACCCGGAAAGCGTTTTCATAAGAAGAAGAACTTGGTGAATAAGTTCAAGAGAGAATATGAAGGGTGCTGGGAATATCGCACGATTCGTTGTGACCAGAAAGAAGTGGTCTGGGAGTTCCTGGATCGTTGGTATCAGTCTCGGGTGAAGGAAGAAGGAAACGGAGAGGAAACCCTGGAATATGAAGTGAAGGGGATTCACGAAGTTTTACAGAACTGTATGAGCATCGAACATCGTATCGGAGGAATCTTTATTGACGGGAGACTGGAAGCCTTCTCTATCGGTGCATACAACCCCAGAGAGCAGATGGCGAGTATTTCCATCGAGAAGGGGAATCCCGAGATTCCGGGTATTTATCAGATTATCAACCAGGAGTTTCTGATTCATGAGTTTCCGGAGGCAAAGCTTGTAAATCGCGAGGACGATATGGGCCTTCTGGGACTTCGCAAAGCGAAAGAAAGTTATAACCCGATCGGCTTTGCGAGAAAGTTTATGGTTTTGCAGAAAGATTTCAAGGGCTACGAGAACTATGTAGTGGATAAGTTTGAAGAAGAGGTTAGCCAGTATGAGCAGGAAGATACTGCTTCTTAAAACCGTCGAGGAAGAAGAGCGGACAAGATCGCTTTATAGAGAGATTTTTCCGGAAGACACGGAAGCGTTTCTTGATTTTTATTATCGAAAGCGGCCGAAGCGCATTCTTGCGATGGAAGAAGACGGAGAGATGATTGCGATGCTCCATCTGAATCCTTTTCTCCTTTCTTTCTTTGGAAGAGAGATTCGCTCCACCTATATTTTCGCCGTGGGAACGAAGAAGGAGAAAAGAAAGCAGGGCATCATGGGCGAGCTTCTCCGCTACAGCTTTCAGCTTTTAAAGGAAGAGGGAGAGGCATTTTGTTTCCTGATTCCGGTGGACGAACGCATTTATACGCCATTCGGTTTCCGTACGGTTGCGAAGTTTGTGACCGGGGATAAGCCGGTACGACTTTCAGACTATCAACTTTTTGCCGTGGAAAGTGCAGAACTCCTGGACAGAAGGAAGCAGGCGGAGAAGTACAGCGCGGAAGGCGATCTTCCGGAGAATCCGCTTGTGATGATGAAGATTTTGAACAAGGAGCTCTTCCTATCCTATACGGGGTATCCTAAGGGAGACGAGACAGAACTCCTGGAGAGACTTTCAAAGGAAAGACTTTACTTTAGAGACGATATTTAGCTTGCGGAAAGCCGGATTTTTTGCTACAATACACGACTGTATCACGATTCCTTGCTTTTCCAAAAGGAAAGGCCAGAGACCATAAGGAGGTAAAAGCGAATGAACAAGTATGAGTTATGCGTTGTTCTCAGTGCGAAGCTCGATGATGAAGAGAGAGCGGCAGCCATTGAAAAGATCAAGGGATTTATCACTCGTTACAATGGCACTGTTTCTGAAAACATCGAAGAGTGGGGAAAGAAGAGACTGGCTTATGAAATTCAGCACATGAAAGAAGCCTACTACTATTTCATCCCGTTCACCGGCGATGCGAATACGCCGAACGAGCTCGAGAACCAGGTTCGTATCATGGAGCCGGTAATCCGTTATCTTGTTGTTAAGCCGGAAGAAGTTACACAGGCGAAGACAACGGAGACCGCAGCAGAAACTGTAGCGGAATAAGCAAGCGGAAAGCGAGTAAAAGATGAACAGAGTTATCCTAATGGGTAGATTGGTAAGAGATCCTGAGATTCGGTATTCCCAAGGGGAGAATAGCCTGGCTATCGCAAGATACACTCTTGCAGTGGATAGAAGAGGCAGAAGGAACCAGGGAGACGGTCAGCCTACAGCAGATTTCATCCGCTGTGTAGCTTTCGGACAGAGAGCGGAGTTCGCGGAGAAGTATATGCATCAGGGTATGCGTATGCTTGTGTCGGGAAGCATTCAAACCGGAAGTTATCAGAACAAAGACGGACAGACCGTATATACGACAGACATCATTGTGGATGATCAGGAGTTCGCGGATAGTAAAGGACAGGGAGGCACTGCTTCCTATTCGAAGGATTCGAACAGTCCGTTTATGGGCGGTAGCGATGACTTGAGCGAAGGATTTATGAGTATACCTGATGGGGTAGAGGACGAGGGACTCCCCTTCACCTAGGTTGGGAAGTTTTCCTCAGGATGAAAGAAGGCAAGAAAGCTTGCCGATGAAGGAGGAAAGCCATGGCATTTCAGAAGGCAGATAAAGGCGGTTCACAGAAACCGAGAAGAGCCGGAGCAGGATTCCGCAGCAGAAAGAAAGTTTGTGCTTTCTGCGGAGAAAAGTCCAAGCCGGTAGATTATAAGGATATCGGAACACTTCGGAAGTTTATTTCCGAAAGAGGTAAGATTCTTCCGAGAAGAATCACAGGTACTTGCGCATCTCACCAGAGAGCCATTACCACAGCAATCAAGCGTGCTCGTCACATTGCATTGCTTCCATACCAGGTAGATTAAGACTAAGACGAAGGGCTGTCGCATATTGCGGCAGTCCTTTTATCTTTGACCGGAATTCTGAAGAATGGTATAATTTCTCCAAATGTCTGAAAAGAAGGCAGAAAGATGCAGAATGCGGATAGAGAGTGAGGAGCATCGTTGAAAGAGGAAGAAAAGTTGGAAAAAGAAAAGCTGATTTCGGTAAAGGATGTCAGCAAAGTCTATAGACTGTATGACCGTGCAATCGATCGATTGCTGGAAAGTATCAGTATCAGAAAAAAGTCCTATCACAAGGACTTCTTTGCCTTAAGAGATATTTCTTTCTCCGTGAAGAAGGGAGAGGCGGTGGGCATCATCGGGACGAACGGGTCCGGAAAGTCCACGATGCTGAAGATTATTACCGGCGTACTTACCCCGACCGGCGGTACCGTGGAAACCAAAGGAAGCATTTGCGCTCTTCTGGAACTCGGTGCAGGCTTCAATCAGGATTACACCGGTATTGAGAACATCTATATGAACGGAACGATGATGGGCATCAGCAAGGAGGAAATGGACAAGAAATTGCCCGATATCCTCGATTTTGCGGACATCGGAGACTTCGTGAATCAACCGGTCAAGTCGTATTCCAGCGGTATGTTTGTCCGCCTTGCCTTCGCTCTGTACATCTCCATCGATCCGGAGATTCTGATTGTGGACGAGGCGCTCTCTGTCGGCGATGTTTTCTTCCAGGCAAAGTGCTATCACCGGATGGATGAGCTGAAGAAGAAGGGCACGACGATTCTGATGGTGACCCATGACCTCGGCTCCGTGATGAAGTACTGTGACAGAGTGATCCTCTTCAACAGAGGAAAGAAAGTGGGAGAAGGACTTCCCGGAGAGATGGTGGATCAGTACAAGAAGATTCTTGCAGGAAAGAATCCCGATGCGGAGAAGTTTGTGGAAGAGCAGGACTTCCTCGGAGAAGGAAGGGAGAACAGGCGGGAAGAGGCTTCCGGGACGAAGGAAAGCGGAAAAAGGCAGGAAGGCGAGCCTCTTTCAGAGCGGGAAAGGGCGCTTTCTTCGGGACAGGAAGAACGCGGGACAACATCCTCTGCACCGCGTCTTATGAAAGAAGAAATGGCAATCAATCCTTCCGCACAGCTTTATGGAAACGGCAAAGCGGAGATATATGATTTCGGTATTTTTGACCATGAAGGGAAGCTCGGTAACATCCTTGTGAAAGGAGAGAGCTTCACCATCAAAGAGAGGATTCGCTTTCATGCCGAGATTGCGGCTCCCATTTTCACCTTCACGATAAAGGATAAGCGGGGTATGGATCTCACGGGGACGAATACTCTTTTTGAAGGAGAAAATATTTCGTCTGTCAAGGCGGGAGATGAGTACCTTTGCTCCTTTACACAGAAGATGAACTTGCAGGGAGGAGAGTATTTACTTTCGATTTCCTGTACGGGTTTTGAAGGCGGAGAGCACACGGTCTATGACAGAAAATACGACATCACGAGTATCACCGTGCTGTCCAATAAGAATACGGTAGGGATTTATGATATGGAGTCGAAAGTGACTCTGGAAAGGCACAAAGGATGACACTGGAAGACTATCAAGGCAATCTCATTGACTGGATTAATTTCTTTCCGGCAGGGGGAGGACTGGAGCGCGACGCAAAGGTGTTGCTTCTTGCAGAGAAGGATGTGGAAGAAGTTTATGCTTCTCGGATTCGACCGAGAGTGAAGAGACTCGGCCTTCGCATGGAAGAAGGGCAGTACGACTATATCCTGATTCCGGCGCTCTCCGGGAAGCTTCTTGCCTTGTTTCGCGACTCTTTGCAGGAAATGCTTTTCACGCTGATAGAGAAGTACCTTCTTCCGGGGGGAGAACTGCTTCTCGGGATCCGAAACGAAAAGAGCCTGGAAAGCCTGGCAACGGCTTATCGGGAAGAAAACTGTGCGTATACTACTCTGTCCGATTTGCAGCATATCGGAAAGAATTTAAAGGCAAAGTATGAAAAGGGAGAAGAGCGGATTTATTTTCCGCTTCCCACCCTGGAGTATCCTGTGCATTTTTATACGAAGGACAGACTCCCGAAAGAAGGGGAAGAAGAGGAGAGCGTCACGGCGCTTGTGCAGGAAGGCGTATTTCCGACCTTTGCCCCTTGCTTTTTGTACAGTTTCCGAACGGAGGACGCCGGCATCTCTTCGATGAAAGATATCCACAGTAAGAGAGTGGATTACATCAAGTACAATGCGGCGAGACTTCCTCAGTATGCGATCAAAACGGAGATTTTAACCGAGAAAAAAGGGGAGAAACTCGTCTTGAAAGAGGGAATCACGAAGGAGGCCAATCCGCACATTGAGTCTCTTCCCGAGAAGCGGAAGCTTATGGAGGCCTTTTTCTCGGGGCGAAATATCGAAGTATTGCAGGAGAAGCAATTCAGAAGAGCGTATGAGTCGTCCGATTCCCTGTCTTACATCGCGTATCCTTTTTTAAGAGGGAAGAGCATTTCGGAGATTCTGGGAGAACTGATAGTAGAGGAGAAAGCACCGGTGAAGGAACTTCATGAAGCGCTGGAGCTGATTCTCGGTACGGAAGCGTGGATTTGCCCTGCGAATTATGACCTTCTTTTTGAAAATGTTCTGATGGTGCAGGACAAAGCCGTTCTGATTGACTGCGAGTGGGTTTTTCCGGAAGGCGTGGAAAGAAGCTTCTTGGAGTATCGGATCCTGCACTATTGGTATGAAAGCTTTAAAAGTAAGTTGAAGTATAAAGATGAGGAAAGTTTCTTCCGCCTTTTCTCTATAGGAAAGCCGGAACTTCTTGCCGAAGAGAAGAAAGAAAGAGACTTTCAACAGATGGTACACGGAGAAAATGAAGGCAGTAATTCCTGGGCATATCGGGAGGGACGCTTCAGTCCGGAGAATTTTCAGAAGCAGAAACGGACGATTCAGGAGAAAGAGAGGCATATCCTTCATCTGCAAGAGGAAGTGAAGGATAAAGACCTCGCTTTAAAGAAGGAAAGAGAGGTACTTCGCCTTACACAGGTACACGTAGGCAATCTGGAAAGTGTTATCAAAGCGCATGAAAGCGATATTGATGCAATGCAGAAAGAATTACAGTATCTTCATCGGCATCAGACTTTACTTTCCCGCTGCACAAGGAAGCTTGTAAAGATTTTCAATCAGCGTTTCCCGAAAGAAAGCCGGAGAAGGTTGATTTTGCATTATTTTGCCGATACCTTTCTGCATCCGGTAAAGACACTTCCCCTCTTCCTCTTTCCCGACGGGAGAAACCGGATTGTCGGGCATTTCAGGATAGGAGAAGCCTATGCGGAGGGAGGAAAGCTGCATTTTGAAAAGGTGGAGAAGCCGAAGGTCAGTATCGTGATTCCGTGTTACAACCAGATTCACTATACTTATCGCTGCCTGCAATCCATTCTTCGGAATACCAGGCAGGAAGAGACACCGTATGAAGTGATTATTGCGGATGACGTGTCGCAGGACGCGACGAGGGATCTTCGCCTCTTTGCAGAGAATCTCGTGATTGCACGAAACAAAGAAAATATGGGCTTTCTGAAGAATTGTAATCAGGCAGCTGCACTCGCCCGGGGTGAGTACATTTTCTTCTTAAACAATGACACGGAAGTGACGGAAGGCTGGCTTTCTTCTCTTGTTGCCCTGATTGAGCGACGTCCCGATGCCGGCATGGTGGGGTCGAAACTGGTCTATCCCGATGGAAGATTACAGGAAGCCGGCGGGATTATATGGTCGGATGCCTCCGGATGGAACTACGGAAGATTACAGAATCCGGACGACCCCGAATACAATTATGTGAAAGAAGTGGACTATATTTCCGGTGCGGCAATTATGATTCGCACTTCCCTTTGGAAGGAAATCGGAGGCTTTGATGAACTTTTTGCGCCGGCATATTGCGAAGACTCGGATCTCGCCTTCTCTGTACGGAAAAAAGGATTTAAGGTGCTTTATGAGCCGAAGTCGAAAGTGATTCACTATGAAGGCATTTCCAACGGCACCGATGTGGAGGGAAGCGGATTAAAGCGCTATCAGAAGGTGAATCAGGAGAAGTTTAAGGAGAAGTGGAAGGAAGAACTGAAAGCACAGTATGTCAATACCGGGAATCCGAATCCGTTTCGTGCAAGAGAGCGGGGACAGGGGAAGTGTTATATTCTGTTCGTAGACCACTATGTTCCGACCTTTGATAAGGACGCCGGATCCAAAACGACCTACCAGTATCTGAAGTTGCTTACCGAAAAGGGCTTTATGGTGAAGTTCCTGGGGGACAATTTCCTGAAAGAAGAGCCTTACACGGGGGCACTGGAGGAACTCGGCATCGAAGTCCTCTACGGCACCGGAATGCAGGGAGATATCTGGAATTACATGGAACGAAACAAGGAGATGATCAACATCGCCTATTTGAACCGGCCACACATTGCAACGAAGTATATTGATTTTATCAAAGAGCATACAGACTGGAAGATTATCTTCTACGGGCATGACCTGCATTTTCTCCGTTTGCAGAGAGAATATGAGCTTGAGCACAAGGCGGAGATTCTGGAAGAAGCCCAGTATTTTCGGAATCTGGAATTCTCCGTGATGGAGAAAGCGGCGATCAGCTATTATCCGTCTTCTCTTGAAGTAGAGGAGATTCACCGGATTGATGAAAGCATCCCGGTGAAGGCGATTACCGCGTATGTCTTCGATAAACCTGCGGTCGTGGAGAAGATCGGAGAAGAAAGAGAGGGCATCCTCTTTGTGGGAGGCTTTGCTCATCCGCCAAATGAGGATGCGGTGCTTTGGTTCTGTGAGGAGATTCTTCCCTTTATTCGGAGGCAACTTCCGGACGCGCCCTTCCGTATTGTCGGAAGCCATGTCACGGAAAAAGTCGCGGCACTCGGGCAGCAGGACGGTGTCGAAGTGCTTGGATTTGTAAGTGACGAAGAGCTTCATGCGCTTTACCAGAAGAGTCGTATCGTGGCGGTGCCGCTCCGTTACGGTGCCGGAGTGAAAGGGAAAGTCATCGAAGCCTTGCATGAAGGGGCGGCAGTACTCACTACGTCCTGCGGCGCGGAAGGCATCGAAAAGGCGGAAGAGGTGATGGTGATAGAGGATGATCCGCGTAAGTTTGCAGACCAGGCAGTGCTCTTGTACCAGAATCTTCCCGGCATTCGGGAGTATTCGAAGAAAGCGGTGGAGTATATCGCGGAGCATTTCTCTCCGGATGCCGTTTATCGGAAGATTGCAGAGGATTTTGAGCTGCATAAGCAGGAAGGATAAAGAAAGGGGAGTCCGTTATGGAAGCGATACTTTTATGTGGAGGACTCGGAACGCGGCTTCGTTCCGTGGTATCGGATAGGCCGAAGCCGATGGCGGATATTGCAGGAAAGCCTTTTCTCCACTACTTCGTGCGTATGCTTTCTGAAAAAGGTGTAGAGCGCTTCATCTTTGCTCTCGGTTATATGGGAGAACAGATTGAAGCATACTTTCGGGACGGCAGAGAATACGGGATTTCTATCGTGTATTCCTATGAAGAAAGCCCGCTCGGAACCGGCGGAGCAATACGGAATGCCCTTCCGAAGATGCAGGAAGAGGATGTACTCGTTCTCAATGCGGATACCTACTTCGATACGGATTATAGGAGCCTTTTTCAGGAGCAGAGCGGGAAGCGCGCCGATATGACGGTAGCAAGTCGGGAAATAGAGGATATCTCGCGATATGGCGCTATCGTGAAGGATACGGACGGCAGGATTCTTCGCTGGAATGAGAAGCAGAGCGGTAGTGAAGAGACTGCGCCGAGAAGAGGAGAAATTAATGGCGGAATTTATGTCATGAAGAGAAGTCTGATTGAAAAGATTCCCGCCGGAAAACAAAGTCTCGAAAACGATTGTATTCCCGTTTGGCTTTCCCATTCCATAAATATCCATGCGCTGCCTTCGGACGGTTACTTTATGGATATCGGTGTGCCGGAGGATTACAGAAGATTTCAGGCAGATGTCCAATCCGGAAAGATTGTGTAATGAGAGGTACCGTACGGAAAGTTGCAAAAAAAGGAGTAAAGTGCCATTATGCTGCAAAAAACCGTATTTTTGGATCGGGATGGAACCATCAATGAGGAAGTCTCCTACCTGCATAAGGTAGAGGACTTTCGTTTTCTTCCGGGAGTCGTAGAAGGAATGAAGCGCCTGTATGACAGCGGTTTTTCTCTTGTTGTGCTGACCAATCAGGCAGGAATCGGAAGAGGATATTATACAGAAAAAGATGCGGAAAATGTGCATCGCTATATGAGAGAGGAACTGGCGAAAGAAGGGATTTCGCTGTCCGGTATCTATTACTGCCCGCATCATCCGGAGGCGATCCCGCCCTACAAAGTGGACTGCCCGTGTAGAAAACCGAAAGCAGGACTCTTCTATCAGGCGGAGTGGGATTTCCTGCTGTCGGAAAAAGCAAAGAGAGAAACCCTGCCCGGGAAGAGTGTAGAGAGAGCAGAGAGAGTAGAGAGAAGAAACACATCTGACCAGTCGCGTGTGCAATCCGCCCCTGTGCAATTTACTCCTGTGCAATCCGCATATACCCTCAGTGCGAAAGAAAGGGCTATACTGGAGAAAGAGAATCAGAGCGCTCCGGAGCGGAAGAAGTGGCTTTCCGAATCGTATATGATCGGGGATAAGCTCCTGGACTGTGAAGCGGGACTGGCTTTCGGCGTGCATCCCATCCTTCTCGGCACCGGCTATGGCGTGGAAGAAAGAGAGAAAGCAAGAAAAGAAGGAAAGCCGGCATTCCCCTACTTTCCCTCTTTTTTAGAAGCTGTGGACGGAATCCTCGCGCACTCCTCCTAAAACAGTGTCTTATCCGAAGAAATACTGCTCCACCATAAGACATAAGCAATGGTAGATAGGAAGGTGCAGCTCCTGAATCTGATAGGTCTCCATGGAAGGAGCGATGATGGCGAGGTCGGCATATTCTTTTCCGCTGCCACCGTCCTTACCGGTGAGGAGAATGCTGGGAATCCCCATTGCCTTCGCAAGCTTCAATGCATATCCGACATTCTTTGCATTTCCGGAAGTGCTTATGCCGAAAAGCAGGTCTTCCTTCTTTCCATAACCCAGAAGACACTGTGCATAGAATAGAGTTTCATCCTGGTCATTACTAAAGGCGGTATGCAGTGCAGTTTGAGAACTGAACGAAATAGCGGGAAGACCGACTTCCAGATGTTTCTCAAAGTAAGAGGCCTCCGTGTCTCCATACAAATCTTTTAGTTGTGAAAGCAGTTCGGGTTTGATTTTTCGCTTCTTACAGAAGGCTTTCATCAATTCCCCGACGATATGGTCACTGTCTGCGGAACTTCCGCCATTTCCGCAAAGAAGGAGTTTCCCTCCTTTTTCAAAACAGCGTTTCATCATGGCAAATGCTTCCCGTAGCTCTTTGTCTAAGGGACGAAGTGCAGGATAACGCTCCTCCAGGATTGCCAGTTCTTGATATGCTTTTTCTTCTTGTGTAGTCATTCTTTCTCCTTACTCTTATCTATTCTATGGCTTAACAGCTAAATTGTACTCTAATTCAGCTGAAATTCCTCTAATAATTGCTTTCTATATGAGCTGCTTTCAGAAGCCTTCGTAATATCGTCAATACGTCCCTCTTTCACCAGAAGCCCCATCAACTTAGCCATCTTTCCCTCTGCATTGGCAGCGCCTTCGTTTATGCCTTGTTCGATTCCTTCTGCTTTTTCCTCGGCTTTCCCTTCCTTTTTCCACTGTCTCTTTAAACGATCGTAATACGTGGTCATCTCAGCATCCTCCCCTTTCTCCGCTTTGCTCGGTATCTTTAATTCCGCGATTCTTCGTGCAAGAACCGCGGAGCGAATCTCTTTCGGGTCTTCAGTGTAGAAGTCCTTAATCATCCTGCCCAGTTCGTCGTCGCTGCTTTTCTCCGTGTTGATATAAATAATCTGTGCTTTATCAGGAAATGTATTCCCACTTTCTTCAATGATTCTTTTGACGTGGTAGATTTGACGATTTTCTTTTAATGCGTCTTTTCTGCAAATAAATATAACATAGCTTTCCGGTAAAAGGGTAAAGTTTTCGCCTGCTTTTAGAATATGCATATCGATGATTCCGGCATGATAACGAGCGCGAAGGGGACTTGCACCGGAGCGACTGTTCTGCAATTCTATGTTATAGACAGTCCCGCTCTCATCCGTGCATAAACAATCCAGAATCACGGAGCGTCCCTGCAAGTTTTTGAGGTCTTCTTGCAGAACCTGCTCTTTGACATGAAGCCTCGGCTTCCTAAGAATCGTCTGTAAGATGTACTCCGTGCATCGGATATCTTTCAGGACGACTCGCATGAAGTCTTCGTCCATTAGAATAAATTTCGACAGGAGTTTTCGGACATCATCCCGAAGAGGAATACCGGATTTTTGTGGGGATCGTTTCATAGGAATTTCTCCTTTATGGAAGATGCGTTTCTGAACGAGCACTTCTGCAATAGAAGGGGGAGAATGTGTAGAGGGAGTCAATCATAGAGTTAGAGCGATTCATTAGAATAATCAAGATAAAAGAATTGTAGCAGAGAATGCGCTGCTTTCCTATACTCCACATTCGGATAAGGTTTAGGACTTAAAGGGAAAATGCGCCTAAAAACCAAAAAATGCGCCGAAAATCCAAGCAGAAGGAAAAAAGGTAAATCAATTGTTCATGTAAAGGGGATTTTTCCCGAAAGGGAAACACAAAAACCGATTCTATGACATTTTAGACCCCTCTTAAGCAAGGTCTATTGAAAAAGAAATGGAGCTTGATAGAATCGGGACAAGAGTAGGGATTGTATCGGGTGATACAGTCAGAAGTATAGAGTGAGTTACAGAGGAGGAACGCCCGCAACATCGAGCCCGGACTGTACTGACGAGACAAATGAGTATTAGCAGGTGCTGTAAAGAGGTAGGCAATGATGAACAAGAAGGAAAGAAATCATATTATGAATATGAATAGAGGCATGAAGCAGAAGATATCCATGCTTCTGATTGCGTGCCTTTTATTTACCGGCTATCAGGGTATGACGCTTCCGGGACGCGCAGCGCAGGAAGACGAACAGAATAATGCCATCTCCGTTTCCGGTACCGAAGTGAAGGTACAGCTCCTTGGGGAAGACCTGAGAAGAGCGGCGAAGGAAGCGATTGAAAAAGGGGAGAGAGTAAACGATAAGGTTTTCAAGGGATACAGCAAGGATGCAGATTTAGAGAAAGAGTATGAAGCAGTTTTCTCCCCGGAGAAAGAAGTTTATGAGATTTCGCTGGACAGCATAGCCGCAGGACTTTCCGAGAGCTTAGCGGAAGAGGAAGCGGGATTAGAAGTTTTTGTGGAGAGAGATGCACAGGACTTAGATAACCTGTTCGTAAGGAAAGTAAGGAGAGCCTGCTTCTCTATGACGGAAACAGCCAACTTTCCCGGCTTTTCCCGAAGAGCGAAGAGACAGCGGTAAAGAAGGAAGAGGCAGAGAAGAAAGCAAGTGAAGAGCTTGCTTCCGACAGCAACCTTCCGAGAAATACAGAACTGACCGGTAGTGAACTGGTTACCTTCTTATATCAGAACAAGTCGGATCACAGAATCACCTTCCAGCTTTCCGTAGATAGCAACAAGTACCCGAAAGTTGTGGTTTCTCCGAAGGAACAGCTTTTCAAGGAACTTCTTGCCAAGCTGAAGAAAGAAGAGAAGGATAGAGCGCTAGAAAGCAAGAAGAATACAGAGAACAAAGCGGTGGAGAGCACGGAAGTGAAGAACACTGCTACGAAAGAGCCGGAAGAGAGTAAAGCAACTACTGAAACTGTGGCTACGGAAGCACAGAAAGAAAGCACTTCCGTAAAAGAGAGCACAAGTGTCGCTCAGGAAAGCGGCTCCGCGGCAGCTTCTGAAGTGCGCCTTGTTTCCGAGGAAAGTAAGCAGGAGACAAAGGTAGAGACTGCGGCGGCAGAGACGGAAGAGAAAGCGCAGACTACGGCAGAAAGTAAAGAGACAGCAGCTTCGGAGACAGAGAAAGAAACCGCCGGACAGAAAGAAAAGGAGAAGCGCGCGGAAGAAAAGCTTGGAAATGGATTCCTGGCAGAAGTGGTTGCACATTACGATGAATTCCTCGGTGAGTTACAGTCGGCAAGATTTACACAATATAGCTTAAATGAGCTCGGCAGAAAGAGCCAGAACGCCGAAATCGAGAACTTTGCAACCGTTGAAGTCTTCTGTTTCTGTAAGAATCACGATTGAGAAGGCTGCGTTACCGGAGGAAGCTTCTCCTGATGTGGTTGCTATTCATCATTTGGTGGAGAACGAGGAAACAAAGCGGATTGAAAGAGTAGAAACGGTTGTACAGGCAAGCTATTCTAAAAATGATGTTTTAACAAGTGATGATAGTGAGGAAGCTGGGGAGCAGTCAGAGAATTCAATCAATTCCTCAAAAACAACGGATGTTGTTGACGGGGAAAATAGAGGGAAAGAGACAATTACAAAAGAGTTTACAGTAAATTCTTTCTTTTTATATCAGATTACATGGAAAGCTGAAGCGCCTCGCGTACTGTGCGATGCAGTGACACCTATTACTGGATTCGATGAAAAGCATGAATCTTCCATTTACTAAGGACTTTGAGAAGTACAAGGCAAGCGATTATGACCAGTCCGGAAACAGTAAGATGGATGTTACAAAAAAATACATAGCCGATTTAGTAGATAACCTTTCTAAGAATTCAAGCTATGATTTGCAATATGCTCTTGTCGGATTTGGTGGAGAAAGGACGGAGAAACCGCCTAAAGATCAAGGGAGTATTGTCGATGCCGGAAACGACACGCAAATCACTAAGGTTGCGGACGGCAAAACCATGACGGTGTCTGATACGGCATGGAATGATACAACACATGTATATGGTTTTACCTCATCAGCTGCTACCTTTAGGAATAATTTGAACAATCTTCCACAGAGCCATTCTGATGGAACGGGGGCAAACTACGTTGCAGCGATAGCCGGCTTAAAATATTTGCTGAAGAATGATAGTTCATTTTTAAACTCCGGCTCCATTACAAACGCTTCCGGCTCCATCAGTAATAATGGGAGAAGATCCAATGCAAAGAAGATAGTGGTTATGCTTTCTTCAACGGATCCAATGTATAGTTACATCATGAAGGATGGGGTTTATGACGACACATATATAGATGATGCTTGGGATATTAAACCCTCAAGGTCGGCAGGCATTGAGTTCCATTCCAACTTTTCACGCGGAAGTTCCTATGGAAATGGACAGTATTTTAGTAGAGTTGCTTTGAACCAGGCGAGAGGATATCTCTCTGAAATTTCGAATTATGCGGCGTTCTATTCCGTGGGAATAGGAAATGCCAATAACTGGAAGCATCTGAAAGAACTGACTGAAGCGCATGCTTATGATCAGTCTGATAAGTGGGCAAAGTTTGGAACAAAGTTTATCCGTGCAAAATCGGTTTTAGCGAAAGGTGCAGACAGTAAAGTTTTAGACGGTTCGACTCCTGCACAGCTGGAGCAGAGCTTAAACGAGTTAAGGAACATCATTGAGCCGACTGCAAGCGAGTTAACGATTTATGACAAGTTCAGTGAAAATGTCACGCTTGTACCGAATACCGAGTTAAAGGTAGAGGTCTTCAAAATGAAGGCAAACGAGGTAGAACCGGATGGTGCAGCGCTTAGTGGTACTGAACTCAAGAAGATGGGTCTGAATCAGTTCATTCTTACCAAGGATACTGATGCCGATGGGAAAGATATGATTACGTTGAAAACGGATCCTTCGTCCTTCAACCTACCTTTTGGATATGAGATTAGGCTCACAGCGAAGATTTGTCCATCACAGAAGGCTTTTGAAAAGCTGAACAATAATCAGGCAAATACGGATGAAGGTCAAATTCGTACGGATTTGAATTCAATTTATACGGAGTATCTTCATAAGACTTTTGGTGATGCGACGAAATATGGAACATCCTACAAAAAGTTTGGTCTGTATACCAATGATGAAGCATACTTTGGGTATAAGTACAAGGGAAAGGACGGTGTTACTACAGAACCGAAGAAACCTTATAATAAGCCAATTATCAAGGTCGAAGGAAATAAAATGGGATATTTGAAGATTTAGAAGAATATCCAGGGTATTCCGTATAATCAGCTTTATGATACGAGTTCCGGACTGACAAATCTCGGACATCAAGTAATGAACCAGATGAAGTTTGAGATTTGGCAGGAGAAGGGTGGCGCACAGTCACTGCTAACCACAGTTGATCTTAGTAATGCAAAACTGCATAAACCGGGGATCTATAAGATTGATGGATATAAAATTGGTATTAAAGCGTTAAAGAATGATGCCTCAAAAGGAATTGTTTTGAACATCACGATTTATGACCTTCCCTTAAATATGAACTATCGTATTCTAGAGAAAGATATTGATAAGAATACAGTATTGAAAGAAGGGACAGTATCAACGCAAGGATATCAGTTTAAAGACAAAGTGCCGTATAGTACTGGAACAGAAAGTTGGAATTTTATAGCGGATAGCACTTTGTATGAATTAACGAATATCTACAAGCCGGTTAATTTGCCGAAGTCTATTACCATCAAAAAGGTTGTAGAAGAGTTTGGCGGGACTGCTTTAACACAGGAAGCGAAAAGTCAGGTATTCGATTTCTACATAGCATTGTATAAGTACGAGAGCTCAAGCTTTACTGCACCTAGTTTTGATGATTACCAGAGAATTAATCAAAATTGGAAGGATGAACATCCTGGAGATTCACGAATTGGTGGTTTCGTCGGAGAGTATGATATTCCGATGGCGGATGGCAGTACGATAAAAAATTATATGATTGAGGTGAGCTTGAAACATGGTGAGTCAATTAACTTGAGTTTAGACAGTAAGATGTATTACAAAATACTCGAGAAAAAAGAAAAGAAGTATGAGGTCGCTAAAGCTGAAGTAAAGAATCACGGTTTCAGTATCCAGATAGCCGTACAGGAAGTTAGTATAGATGGCAAGAAATACTCGATTACTACCGACATTTACGACCAGGGAACGGAATTCACCTTCAAGAACCCGAAAATCACTTTGGTTCCGACCGGACTTCGAGGAGACTTCACACCGTATGTACTGTGCCTCTGTGGATTTACATTTATGGCTGGGGTTTACCTCAGCATAAAGAAAAAGAAAAGAGAGGAAGTATAAATCCAATCTTTTCTACAATAGTAACAACCTACCAAGTAACTTGAAAATCTTATAAAAAATCTCTTCCGATGCAGATACATCTGCTGAAGAAGAACAAAGTTGGAAAAGAACTTCGGTTCACCGAAGACCGACGAAAGGAGTTGAAATGGCGACTCCGGCGTCTCCAACAGCAGCTGCATCTGCATCGGAAGAGATGCTCAATTAGTTGTAATATCGACTTTTGAGAAAAGAATATAAGAGATTCACTGTATCTTAATAAATTGGAGGATCGTACCTTCTGTTTATAAATCACACATTTCTACTATTTTTTAAAAAGGGGAGAAAACGATGAGAAAGAATGTAAACAAACTCGCGACTCTGGCATTATCCGGTGTGATGGTAATGTCAATGGCTATGCCGGCTTTTGCTTTTTCGGCAGATGAGCTGACAGTGAAGTTCATGAAGAAGGTTTATGTAGATGGTGAGACCTTGGCACCGCAAACTGCATTCAACTTCAAGATTGAGCCTGCTGCCGGTGGAACCACATGGACTTATGAAACTACTTTACCTAGTGGTGTTAAATCAACGGATAACGTTATAACGAAAGCAGGTATTCAGATGCTACTTTTAAGATTGATGAGACTAAGTTTGCAAGCGCAGATTATGGAACCTACGAGTACACTTTAAAAGAGGTTAATGACGATTATGAAGGTGTAAACTATAGTACATCTGAGTTCAAGCTCTATGTTATGAAGTATCATACAAACGACGGTGGACATGAAGTAGATCATCTTATTACAAAGGTAGTTCGTTCTAAGGCTGCCAATACCAACCTTCCGGCAGCTCAGCAGGGAATTGGAAACAAGGTTACCGAGATTACAAACAACTATGGTAATCCGACACCTCCTGATACACCGGATACACCTCCTGAGAAGCCCAATAAGCCGAATGACTCTACGCATGTAGTACATATTGCAAAGAATATTACCGGTAACGGATTTAAAGCAACACAGAAGTTTAAGTTCCAGGTTTCTTTTTCCCGGCAAGTTCTAAAACCGTTACCACTGGAAAAAGAGAGCAGTACGCTGTTATTAAAGAAGGTGCAGAGAATGTAACCTCTCATTACATTGAGGCTAGTTTAGATAGTGATACCGGAAATAGTACTGCTAATAAGAGAGTTGTAGAGTTTGAAGCTGCTAATGCTCAGGGAATTAAGATTACCGGTTTAACTAAGGGAGATAAGGTAGTTGTAAAGGAAATTGATTCCGATACAAGTTATACGGTTACTGCCGGAGAGGATAAGACCAATTATGCTACTACCGGTTCCGGAACACAGGATTCTCGTATCAATAAGTCTGCTATCACTGTATCTAACCGTGAATTAGACTTTAATGTTCTGCATAATGAAGCGAAGGTAGTTGTTACCAATACTAAGAACAACGTAACTCGTTATGAATGTTGCACCGTACGCTCTGATGCTCGCTGTAGCAGGTGGACTGGGTGTAGTATTCTTTAACCGTAAGAAGGAAGAGGAATAATTTCTCTCGATTCCATTAATTTGTTTCAAAATCTTTCCGAAGAGCTTGTTGAGTAATCAAATCTTCTTCTCCAAACTTAGTGAGCTAATAGGAAGTTTTGAATCAGTATGAATTCCGGGGAGCTTGTCTCCCCGGAGGGCATACTGCAATACAGAGTATGCAGATTATAGATTTAAAGAAGGGTTCGAGAGTTCCTTTAAGGAAACGCAAGATTCTTTAAGTTTAAGATGTGCACACTGTGTACAAAAAAGGAGTAGAAAGGATATACGATGAATATAGCAGCAAAGGCGGCTAGAACCGGGGACAAGATACTTTCCTTTCTTGCTGTGATCCTTATGCTTCTGATGCTGTTCTATGGCGGGTATTCTCTTTGGGATACTTACATCACGATGAGCGGTGCTTTTATGGGACAAGACCTTCTGAAGTATAAGCCGAATCTCGGGAATCCGGAGGAAGCTAGGTTGAGTCTGCAAGAATTGATTACACTGAACCCGGATGTAAGGGCATGGATTACCATAGACGGAACGCACATTGACTACCCTATGACCAGATGATTTACAACACGGAGAGTAAGAAGGGGAATGTGATGCAGCTTGTAGACTATCTGAAAGCACATTCTACAGCGTATCGGGATATCGGCATGAAAGAAGGAGATCAGGTCATTGCCCTGTCTACCTGTGTATCATTAGAAACAAATGGGCGAGCAGTCGGCATGGCTAGAGTAAACCCGTAGATGGAGGAGTAGCGGAGATGAAAGCAAAAGAGTTTTTAATAAGGGCCGGCAAGCTTCTGTCAGCTGTGCTTTTCCTGTCTGTTGCGGGCTGTGGACTGGCGCAGGCGGCGTTACATGTTTCGGTGAAGATTCCGGTCACGGTTCGTGTGTCGGGAAATGCACCGGAAGAAAGTTATAAAGCAGTGATAGAGAGGGATCCCTCGAATCCGAATGCACCGGTGGCAAGTCCCAGTGAGTTAACGGTAACCGGCTCCGGAGAGAAGGAATACAATCTTTCCTTTGAGGAGATGACCTATACCGCTAGCGGTTCTTATCGATACCTGATTAAGCAGGTTCCCGGTGAAAAGAGCAATTTTACTTATGATGACAGTGTATATGCAGTTTTGGTAACGGTTGGCGAGTACGATGTCGATTCGGCACACAATCCGGTTCCGACTTATCTTTCCGCAGTGTATTCTGCGGGGAAGGAAGGCAGCCTGACCAAGCTCGGTGAGATTGCCTTCAACAATCAATACAGTAAAGGAACAACCCCGAATGGCGGTGGTGGCGGAGGAACACCTCCGAGGCCGACTCCCTCCTCTCCGAACCCCAAGGTTCCAACGGTAGAAGGAGAGAACAGACCGATGATTACGACACCGGAAGTGAAGATGAGAGTACCGGATGTCCTCGGTGTAATCCGGCAGGTGGCAATCGGTGATGGAAGTGTGATGGCACTCTATGGATGTTTTGCAGTGCTTTCGATAGCATCCCTCCTCTTCTGGGGAATCGGACAGAGGAAGAAGCAGAAGAAACACATACAATAAGATACAAAGAGAAGACGTGATGGTAGGTAGGATCGTCTCGCTTTTCTCTTGTAAGAAGCTAAAAAATCCTTTTTATTGCTTAGGCAGTGAAGAGGATTTTTCTTTACCAAAGACGCGAACGGATAGATTTTCTACAATAGAAAAGAAAATAATTTCCTTTATTTCCTTTTTTTGGAAATCCACCTATAGATTGTGGATAAATCAGAGATTTCCATAGGAGAGGAACTGCTGAAAAGCCAGTAAATACGTGATTGTAGATAATTCTACAAAGGAAATGCACATTATCCACATTGCTGTGGATAAGTCCTGTTGATAAAGATGTGGAGCAGTTCCGTTGAAGTGTTTTTCTGCCTGTGCTATGATTCTTTTCGGAAAAATATGAGGAAAGACTTGGAGTGAAAAGAGATGGAGATACGATTACAGGAGGGGAGCAGGGTGGAGATCACTTGCGTACCGAACTCCTTCATAGATGAATATTTAGCAGAGGCTAGTGGGGAGTATGTCCGTGTCTATCTCTATTTGCTGCGCCATTTGCGGGAGAGTGTGAAGGTGCATTCGATTGCGGATGCCCTGAACCTGACCGATCATGACATCAAGAGGGCTATTTTTTATTGGGAAAAAAGAGGCATTTTCCCGGAAGGCACGACGGAAGAAGTGGAGCAGGAGATTCGAAGTGAAGAGGCTGCCAGACTTTCGGAGGAAGACTTTGACCGTAAACAGGCGAAGAATTTTACGAAGCCTACTTTCTATGATGAAGAGATGCAGGAAGGCGCGGCGTTCTCCGAAGAAGAGTTTGAAGGGGTGCTGTATGTTGCGAAGCACCTTCTTCCCGGCGGCGTGACAAGAAGTCATATCCAGAAGTTTGAGTACATGATGGGGAATCTCAAGATGGATGCGGAGCTGGTTGAGTTTTTACTCGATTACTGCGCAAGTATCGAGAAGACAGCGCCGCGCTACATGGAAAGTGTCGCACTGAACTGGCATGAGCAGGGCATTAAGACGGTGAAGGAAGCGCGAGAGCTGATACAGAACTTCCAGTTGACGAAGAAAGCGCAGAAGAGCGCTTTGCAAAGTAGAGCGCAAGGCATGAAGAACGGACAGGCGCTCGACGAGAAACCGGTATTCAACGGGAGAAAGGAAGAAAAGAAGAGCAATCGTTTTGTGAACTTTACGCAGGAAGAGGTGGACTACGATTCTCTTGCCAAGGAGAAGGCGATGAATCTCTTACAGCAGGGAGGAACGAAGGAATGGCGTTGACGGAAGAGCAGTTCCATGAGATACAGGAGATTCTCTCCGACAGACGCTTCCGTGCCGAGAAGACCGCACTGGGGAAGCAGAAGGAAGTCCTCGCTAAGGTGGAAGGCTATGCCGCTTTAGAGGAGGAGCTGAGGCGAACCTCGGTGGAGGCAGTGGAGAAGGCGGTCGGCGGGGACGCGACTGCCGTACAGGAGCTTCGGACGGCGATTCGGCGGATTCGGGAGAAGAAAGAGGCGCTGCTCCGGAACGCAGGGTATAGCTTAGAGGAGTTGGAACCGCAGTATAGCTGTACACTTTGCAAAGACACGGGAACTTATGAGGGAAAGAAGTGTACTTGCTTTCTGAAACTACAGGGAGAGATCCTCTATAAGCAGTCCAAGATGGGAGAGATTCTGTCCCGTGAGAACTTTTCCGCCTTTCAGCTGGAACGCTTTGACAATCTCGAAGCGAAGGCGCAGACCGGGAACAAGACGGTCAGAGCCTACATGAAGGAACTTCGTGATTATTTCTATAATTATTGTCAGAACTATCCGGAGAACAAAGGGAATTTCATTTTCACCGGAGGGACAGGTACGGGAAAGACCTTCTTCCTCCACTGCATCGCGAAAGCACTCCTTGACCGGGGAGTAAGCGTTCTGTATTTTACGGCGGAAGGGCTGTTCCGTTATTTTTCCAAGCTGATGCGGGAAGGGATAGAGGATGAATTCGTAGAGGAAGTGGATGTTCTGCTTCTGGACGATCTCGGAACGGAGTTCTCGAATTCCTTTACGGCATCCCGTTTCTTTAATCTTCTGAATCAGCGGATTCTGCTTCGGAAAACGATGCTGATTTCTACGAATCTGAACTTTAGGGAGCTGAAAGACTTGTATTCGGATCGGGTGGTTTCCCGTATGATGTCGGACTATGAGATCATCCCTCTGTATGGAAGAGATCTACGTTTGGGATAGGGAAATTGATTTCCTTTGCCATAGAAGAAGGGGGAAAGCGTGGACATTTTGCTTTTTATCCTGTATTTTTAGAGAAAAAGAGTGTATACACACTTATGGAAAGCTGTTTGTATGATAGGGAGGAAAGTCATGGCAGATTCTAGAACTTCGCAGTTTATTGAGCGGATTCCGGTAGGACCTTTGGCGCTGATGCCGCTCCAGTCCATCGCACCGCTTGGAAAGAAGGTAAACGACTATCTCGTTTCATGGAGAGCGAAGAGGGAGAGTGAACACAAGGAGACGATTGCATTTTCCGGATACCAGAAATCGGATTATATCGTACCCTCGAAGATTTCCCGTTTTGGAACAGGAGAAGCGAAGGGAGAGATTCTGGAGACGGTCCGCGGTATGGATATCTACCTTATGGTCGATGTTATGAATTACTCGATGACCTACTCGATCTTCGGCAATGTGAATCACATGTCGCCGGACGACCACTATGCGGACTTGAAGCGTATCATCGCGGCAACGACGGGAAAGGCAAAGCGAATCAATGTCATCATGCCTTTTATGTATGAATCCAGACAGCATAAGCGTTCGGGAAGGGAATCTCTGGACTGTGCCATGATGTTACAGGAACTGCACGAGATGGGTGTGGAGAATTTCCTAACCTTTGATGCACACGATCCGAGAGTGATGAATGCGATTCCGAGAGACTCCTTCGACAATGTGTCCTGTACCTATCAGTTCATTAAAGCTTTGCTCCTGAATGTCCGGGATCTCGATATCGATAAGAACCACATGATGATTATTTCCCCGGATGAGGGTGGAATGAACCGTGCAATCTACTATGCGAACGTCTTGGGTCTCGACATGGGTATGTTCTATAAGAGAAGAGATTATACGCAGGTTGTGAACGGAAGAAACCCGATTGTGGCGCATGAGTTCCTGGGTACGGATGTGGAAGGAAAGGACGTCATCATCATCGATGATATGATTTCCTCCGGAGAGTCCCTGATTGATACGGCTAAGGCCTTGAAGGACAGAAAGGCAAAGCGTGTCTTCGCCTGCTGTACTTTCGGCTTGTTTACGAACGGTTTGAACAAGTTCGATGAAGCCTACGCATCCGGTGTGCTGGCAGGCGTTCTGACGACGGACTTGATCTATCAGTCTCCGGAGCTTCTGAAGAGAGAGTGGTATATCAATGTCGGCATGGCGAAGTACATTTCTCTCTTGATTGACAACATGAACCATGACATTTCGATTTCTTCGATTCTAGATCCGGTAGCGAGAATCAATGCGCGCGTTTCGGAATACAAGGCGCATCGTTCGAGCCAGAACGAACAGTTTACGATAGAATTTGATGATATGTAAGAAAAGCGATAGGAGAAGGGCGTGTTTACGGTAGAGAAGCAGGGAAAAGGGAGCATGGAGAAAGAGTGCTTTTTTTCTGCTCTGCCGACCTACACGTTTCTCTTATCGATTCTGGTGATTTTTGTGCATAGTACGCATTTTACACCGGCGGATTTGGAGGCTGTTCCGCGAACAGCCTTTTTTTCTACTTCTTTATTGGAGAAAATAGAATTCCTATTCTCCTCCTTTCTGGGAGAGACAGCCGTTCCGGGATTTTTCTTTCTGAGCGGCCTCCTGTTCTTTCATAAGCTGTATTCCTCTGCCGTGTGGTTTCGGAAGTTGCGCTCCAGGCTTTTCTCCTATCTTCTTCCCTATCTTCTCTGGAACAGCGGGATGACGGGACTTTATCTCGTTTTTGGAAGAGCGTCTTTTCGTCCGGAGAGTATCTTTGAGGGGATTTTTCTTTACCGCTATAATCCGGTTTTCTGGTATTTCTATCAGCTGATTCTACTGACCTACGCCTTTCCTTTTATGGCGCTCTTTGTTCTTTTTTTGCAAAGGGAGAAGAATGCGCGAAAGCCTCTCCTTTCGCTCCTTTCTTTCCTCTTTCCCTGTTTTTTCCTGCTTCTCGTCTATTTCCGGATAGATATTCCCTTCCTGAATGAAGACGCGGGATTTTACTATACATTCGGCGGCGCAGTCGGCGTACTTCTGACCTGCCGAAGCGAAAGTTGGGGCGCAGAGTGTAGGGAAGAGAGGAGGGAAGGCGAAAAGGAAGAGACAAAGAGGAGTGATTTCGGGTGTTCCGGAATGCGCCTTGCTTGGCTTAGTGCTACGATTCTTCTTTGCGCTTTATTTTCTTACGGAAACACGCTTGCGCCGCACAGGATAGGCGTAATCCTGCTGTCGACCGTCCTCTATCGCCTTGGGATGGCGCTCTTTCTTCTGACCCTCACTATGTTGCTTTGGAGCCTTAGCGGTTCTCGCTCGCAGAGAAAAGGAAGTTCCGGGATGACCTTCTTCCTCTATGCTTCGCACTATCTCTTTCTGCGCCCGTGGTTTTTTATGCAGAACGGAATTTTCCGCGCACTAGAAAAGGGTCTCCCTAATCAAGCGGGAGCCCCTTTAGCAGACGGAGGAAAACTGCTTTTCTATCTTCTGAGTCCGCTCTACTGCCTCTTCCTCGCATATTTAGTGAGTAGAGCGCTAAAGCGGTTCTCTCCGAAGCTCTGGAAGGCATTGAACGGCGGAAGATAAGTTTTTATGGAGCTTCGCAAAGTCTCTTTCGCGTCTTCATAAACGTTTTATTTACTGTGCACGGCGTTCAGCTCATTTCCTTCCGTGAAGTTTCCTTTCAGGCGGTAAATGCTTTTATGAATTGCCGGAACGGAGAGAACGGCGAGGGTAAGAGCGGCTTCCACGCTGATATAGCTGATGTTATAGCTGAAGGAATACCATATCGGACTCATCCCTTCCGGAGCATACACGGCAAAGAAAAGGACACCGGAGAGGAAGGCGAAGAAGAAACGTCCGAGGCAGGCTGCGATGTATCCCAGGTATAGACCGTGCTTTTTGTGGCTGAAGAAGCCGGAGATACCGAGCGCGGTAAAAGCGAAGAGATAGTCCACGACAAATTGCATGGGACTGTAGAATTCCGGCTTTAAGATGAAGCTTGTGATGCCGTAGGCAAAGCCGGACAGAAGTCCGTAGCCGGTCCCGAAGAAGAATCCGGGAAGTGTTGCGAAAAGCATAGAGCAGGCGGTGACGGAGCCTCCCATGGGAAGGGAGAAGAGCTTCACCATCCCAAGTACCATGGACAGTGCGATGCAAACGCCTGAAAATGCCAGTTTTTCCGTATTTTTTCTCATAAAAAAACCTCCTTGATGCCAAAAAGCACGGAGGCGCGAACAGTATGGCTTCCCTACGCCGGCATTACCCGGGTCAGGTTAAAGGGTCGGTTTTCACCTCTCAGCATACAGCGCCCCTAGCGACCTGTTCATACTATGCTAAATTTTCATTTTAGTCAATATCTGTTACCGTGGGAGATTGCAGTTCTACACTGTCCAGTCCTTCGTCGAGGGTCAGCACACCGCTCGCATTGACAGACCACTTGTTGCCGTCTCCGTCTCTGTATTTCGTTCTGGACTTCATCACTCTTCCGGATTCGTTAATCACATAGGCTCTGTTCTGTCCGGGAAGGGTAATCTTCTGATAGCGGGAGCCCTTTTCCGCTTTCTGTAATCTGCCGTTGAAGTAGGCGTAGTCCTGCTTGATACCGGTTACGCCCCGTCCGCTGTTATCAAAGAGGCAGGTGATATGCTCGCCGTCGCCGTCAATCAGGTTCATTTTGCCGGTTTTCACGGAGCTGTCTTCCTTGTTCTTTCCGCAGTAGTAGTAGCCTTCCGGCGCGTTCTGTGCGGTTTTTCCTTTCTGAATGCCGTAAACCGGATTCCCTTTCGCGTTGAAGAGATAGCGCTTGTCTCCTATACGCTGTACCTCATAAACCTTGCCGTTTCCGGCAGCGGGGTGTCCGTTGTTTTTGAAGTAAAACCACTCGACGTTACCGGTGGAGAGACTGGAACTGTCTCCTTCCGGCCCAACCGTGGCATACCAGGTTCCGCTGACACGCTGTCCCATCTTCCAGTTTCCCTGTGTCTTTTCGGCAAAATAAGAATAGCCGGCGATCTCCGGACTTGCATCGGCGGTTTCCGCCCAACCGGTCACCATGATTCCATTTTCATCGAAACCGTAGGAAGCGTTATCAATGGACTTTACCACCACGCGTTCATCCTTCGCATAGAGCTTTTCACCGGTGCTCTGGTTGAAGTAGAACCAGTACATATTGTTAGTGCTCTTTCGCGCCTCTCCGATACTGACGCCTTCCGGAGCGCTGAGCTGCTTCCAGCCGGTTACCATCTTTCCGCTGCCCGGTTCGCAATAATAGCGGTCTTCCTGTACCCAACCGGTCTGCATGATGCCGTTGGAATCGAAATAGTAGTAATTCTCTCCGATTTTCAGCCATCCGTCTGCTCGAAGGCTTCCGTTTGCCGTTGCGTAGTACCAATCGGTCTTGCCGTTCTGGCTCATCTTGATCCAGGTGTTTGTCGCGATGGATCCGTTGTCATTTTGATAAACCTGCTGTCCCTGCTGGTTGGTCGCCCATCCGGCGGCGAAAGACGCGGTAGAAAAAAGTCCTGTAGCGCTTATACTGAGTAGAAGAGTGGTAAAACCCCTTTTCATGAATCTGTCCTTTCTTATTCTTTCTTATCCTTTTATTTTTAACTTTATTTTTTAAAATGCAGTCTGCTTTCACATACTAAAAATTTATTTTAATACTATCCGTTCTTGCTGGTAAAAACAATGAATTTTTTCTGACAAAGGGCGCCTTTTGCCTTACGATTCCGCGATTTTGTCTCACTGTTCCGTCATTTTGCAGAACTGTGTTTTCCGAATGCCATGCAATGATGGGTTCCCCTTTTTTGGGACTATTCGTTTCGTTCCCAGCGTGCTGCACAGCCACAGGGGAGGATGCGCTCGTTTTCTGCTACGGGAAGCCCCACTTCATCGGAGCGGACCTGCCCCGTTCTTCCCTTTCCGATGATTTCTTCCAGCATATATTGCATCACGCCGGCTTGCAGGCCTGTTGTGTAGGAATTCAAGAGAAAGAAGAGGGCCTCCTTCTTCAGAATCTTCTCGGCAAGAAGCAGGAAGGGGTAAATACTGTCTTCGATTTTCCAGATTTCCCCTTTCGGTCCCCTTCCGTAGGAGGGAGGATCCATGATGATGCCGTCGTAGAGATTTCCCCTTCGGATTTCCCGCTCCACGAATTTCACACAGTCGTCCACCAGATAGCGGATGGGCGCTTTCGAAAGACCGGAGAGCTCCGCATTTTCCTTCGCCCAGGAAACCATGCCCTTCGAGGCATCGACATGGGTGAGCTCCGCACCGGCTTTCGATGCGGCAAGCGTTGCCCCGCCTGTGTAGGCGAAGAGATTAAGTACCTTAATCGGCGTGGCATCTCCTTTTTTTTCGCGCCGTTCTTTCTCTTCTCGTATCAGGCGGTAGAACCATTCCCAGTTTACCGCCTGCTCGGGAAAGATACCGGTGTGCTTGAACGCGAAGGGTTTCAGGTGAAAATGCAGTGCGTCCGCTCCGTTTTCTCCAAGCGGATAGGAAATCTGCCATTCTTTCGGGAGGGAGAAGAATTCCCAGTCGCCTCCGCCTGCTTTGGAGCGGTGATAATGGCCGTTCAGCTTCTTCCAGAGCGGATTCTTCCTCTCGCTTTTCCAGATCACCTGTGGGTCCGGACGGCAAAGGATGTACTTTCCCCACTGCTCGAGCTTTTCTCCGCTGGAACAGTCGAGAACACGATACTCTTTCCAATTGTTTGCAACGAACATGAAATCCTCCTGGAATGGCTTTGTGAAATGCCGGCATCTTCGTGATACGCGACGGGATTTTGTGGAATTTTGCGCACAGCCTTTGCACCCGAACGGGGATTGTGAACTGCCGCGAGCCTTTTCTGCTACCGGTTCATAGTAATATGAAATGCCCTCTTTTTCAAATGGCAAAACGGGCGCCGAAGCTAGGACAGTTTCCTATCCTCCCGCTCTTCTATCTGAAAGTGGAGCTCTTTCCCGCTGTCCGGGTCGGGGAAGGAGAGGCTGTAGCAGTGCAGAGCAACATTTCCTTTTCTCCGGGATCCGTACTTTCCGTCGCCTAGAAGGGGAAAGCCGTGTGCGGAGAACTGGGCACGAATCTGATGAAAACGACCGGTTTCCAGTGCAATTTCAAGAAGGAGCAGCCCGTCTCGCTCTTTCAGAACCTTGTAACGAAGAGAGGCTTCTTTCACACCCTTTCGCGGTTTCTTCACCGGAAACATCTTCTGTTTTTGACTGTCTTTATACAGAAAGTTTTGGAAATGCCCTTCTCCGGCGTACTTTTCCAAGAATTTTTCGCCGTTCGCGTTTTCCGACGGAATCAGAATGTGATAGCGCTTTTGCAGTTTCCCTTCTTGCAAGGCGATGCTGAGTTTCCGCGCGGCACTTTCATTTTTCGCATAGAGAAGAAGACCGCTTGCCACCTTGTCCAGGCGGTAAATCGGATAAAAGCCTTCGCCGAGAGCGTGCTCGGAGTCCATCCCCACCGCTTTATTTAAGAGGACGACGTCCTTGTTGGAAAATACGATTTCCGGATTATCCAGCTGCAAGAAACCACCTTTCCTTTCCCGTGAGAGAAAAACTGAATCGCGCGACCCCACCCTTGCCTGTGTTTGCACCTTTCTTTTCCAGTGAGGGGAAAACTGTCATTTTAAATAAAGTACCATTTTTAAGGGGATTTTCAAGAAAAGCTTGATTTACCGTGAGAAATTTACGGAAATTCTTTAGAATAAAGTTAATTTTCGATTTATAAAAAATGATATTTTGTACAAGTGAACAAAGAAAATATAGTTTTATTGTGTACAAAGTCAATATATAATGCTCGTTAAATCTGATAAAATTAATACAACATAGGCAGAAAATATTGGATTTTCTGCTCGAGTCTGTTTCGTGAAGGAGGAATCTTATGGATCATGTAACGATTTCCAATCTTCCCATCTTTTGGCTTCTGGCAGGGGTTACTGTACTTATCTCTGCGCTTCAAACCATTCTTTATATTCGGGAAGCAAAAAAAGCAACAAAAATTTGTCAGGTAGATCCGGCAATACCGAAAAAAGCGTTCCGGATTGGCTTGGTGTCGGCAATCGGCCCTGCACTGGGGGTATTTGTGGTGATGGTCGGATTGATGTCTGCTATCGGCGGACCGATAGCCTGGCTCAGACTCTCTATCATCGGTGCGGCGGCTACGGAGCTTTCAGCCGCTACACTGGGGGCGGAAGCGTGCGGTTTAACGGGACTTTCCGATCCGAACTATTCCCTCACTGTACTGGCGGTTTCCTGGTTCGCTATGGCTTTAAACGGTGCCGGATGGTTGATTTTCACAGGAGTTGCCACTCCGGGTCTCGAGAAGATTCGAGATAAGATGTCCGGAGGAGATATGAAGTGGCTTGCTGTAATGTCTGCCGCCTGTTCAATCGGTATTTTTGCCTATTTAAATGCCAATCTGATGATTCGGAAGGGGCCGTCTGTCAGCAAAGGAAATACGATTGCTTGTTTAAGCGGTGCGCTTTGTATGATTTTACTGGGAAAATTTGTCATTCCGAAGGTGCCGAAGCTTGCGGAGTATTCTCTCGGTATTGCGATGATTGTAGGAATCGCCCTTGCGATTCTCTTTGGAGCATAAAAGAAAGGAGAAGAGATGGAAAGTAAAGACTATATGCCAATTTGGAGAAAAAAGAGCATCCTAATAGGCAGCCCGACAAATATTCTGGCAGCTCTCACTGCGTTTATTCCTGTGATTTATCTTTGCATCCGCTATAACTGTTGGCCGGATCCGAAATTGGTTTTGTCAGCATGGGGCATGGTTGTGATTTCTTTTGGGGCATTCTATGTGGTTGAACCCGTGTCCTATTATGCCGCATTGGGAATGTCCGGTACTTATCTCAGTTTCCTTTCGGGAAATATCGGCAATATGCGTGTTCCCTGTGCAGCGCTGGCACAGGATGTGACGGAGAGCAAACCGGGGACGATACAGGCGGAAGTGGTCTCCACTATGGCGATATGCGGTTCTATTATTACGAATCTGATTGCAACGACAGCGGCTGCTTTTGTGGGCGTTGCGGTAGTTTCTCTCTTACCGGAAATCATCAGTGAGGGATTGAAGTCTTACGCCTCGGCGGCTATTTTCGGGGCAACACTCGGAAATTTCGGGATGAAGTATCCGAAGGTTGCAGTAGTGGCACTGGTTATTCCGGTAGCCTGCAAGTTGTTTGGCGGTGTTCCGGCTTGGCTGATTATCTTATTGTCCGTATTCGGAACAGTACTTTTTTCTAGAATTTGTTATGTTCTAGAAAAGAAGAAGGCAGTTACAGGGGAAGGAGAAGGATATGCTTTGGAATAAGTGTGAAGCGATACAGAATGAAATTGTTTCTATGCGAAGAGAATTGCATAAGATTCCGGAACTGGGATTACATTTACCGAAAACGCGGGATTTTGTAGTAAAAAAGCTTCAGGAAATAGGCATTCCCTATACGCTTTCCGAGAAGGACAGCAGCATTGTGGCGACGATGCACTGTGCACGCCCGGGCAAGGTTCTGGCATTTCGTGCGGATATGGACGCGCTTCCCATCCTGGAGGACACCGGCCTTCCCTTTGCTTCGGAGCATAAAGGATGTATGCATGCCTGTGGGCATGATGCGCATACGGCAATGCTTCTGGCTGCGGTTAAAATTCTCTATGCGGAGCGGGAGAACTTGGCAGGAGAGCTTCGCTTCATTTTTCAAACAGCGGAAGAACTGGCAAAAGGCTCGGCGGTTGTCGTGGAAAATGGAGCACTGGACGGAGTGGATGCTATTTTTGGTCTGCATATCGGAAATCTTCTGGATAAGACGATTCCTAGCGGAACACTGGTTTGTGTTCCGGGGCCGGTTATGGCGTCTTATGACCGATTCATCCTGGATGTAAAGGCGGTAGGCTGTCATGCTTCCACACCGGAGAAAGGAGTAGATCCCATCAATATTGCGGCACACATCGTCCTGGCTTTACAGGAAATTAATGCAAGAGAAGTGGCGGCGGCAGATGCCGCGGTGGTCACGATGGGAATGATTCGTGGCGGAGAGCAGTACAACGCTATTCCGTCAACGGTGCATATCGAAGGCACCACACGTGCTTTGAAAGAAGAGGTTCGGCAGAATCTTGCAAAACGTATCGGGGAAGTTTCCGAGTATACCGCGAAGGCATTCCGCGGGTCAGTCGATTTTAAAATGGATTGGGGTGCACCTCCGGTAATCAACAATCCGGAAATGGCGAAGTTCGCGCTTGATGCGGTGAAAGATATATTCCATGAGGAAATTGTAAGTTATCGGGAAAGTCCGAATATGGCGGGGGAGGACTTTGCCTTATATTTGCAGAAAGTTCCGGGGGCTTTTATGTTCCTCAGTTCTTCGAATCCGGAAAAAGGGACAGATATTCCACATCATAATCCCAAATTCGACGTGGATGAAGATGTACTTTGGAAAGGAACAGCGACATTTGTTGCTATAGCGGAGAAATTTTTACAGTAAATATGTGTTTCTGTCGAGAGACGAGATGTGCTAAGAAGGTAATCACCTGACTTTGACAGAAGGGCACGAAAGAGGCGGTGAAGCGGCTTTGACCGTTTTCACTGCTTTTTTCATGTTATAGCAATACTTTGACGATAATCTATCATTCGCTTACATTTTCCTGTCAGCCTTGAGCGGGCGCATTTTCCTGTTATAATGAAGAAAAGCGATTTGGAGGTTTTGGATGGAGAAAGTCCCAATGATTCCTGAGCGGGTTTTACAGGAGATTCTTCAATTTGCAAGAGACGCGGGTGTTGAGCGGCTTGTCCTGTTTGGATCGAGAGCGAGAGGAACGCATTCTGAAAGAAGTGATATTGATCTTGCTGTCTATGGCGGAGATTTTGATGCGTTTTATTTTCGAGTGCAGGAAGAAACGGAGAGCCTTTTGGAATTTGATTTAATCGATATGCATAGAAAGGTTTCTCCAAGTCTTTTAGAAGATATTGAACGCGAAGGAATAGAGATCTATGAAAAAGATTGAAAACTTTTGTAATTGTTTAGCAGTACTTGCAAAAGCGGACTTTTCGCTGGCAGGAGAGAATGAGATATATCGAACAGGAATAATAGGAGAGTTCAATCTTACTTTTGAGCTTGCATGGAAAGCACTGAAAGCTATTTTAGAAAAGGATGGCGTACAAGGTTCGGAGACGGGCTCTGCAAGAGACATTTTAAAACTTGCCTTCAGAGTGGGATTCTTGAAAGAAGAGCAAGTTTGGATATTGATGCTGAAAAAAAGAAATCTGGCTACACATATTTATAATGAAGAAGAGATAGAGGAGATGTTATTGCTCATCAGGGAAAGTTTTCTGCCTGCCTTTGAAAGCCTGAAAGAACTATTTTTGAGGAAGCAGGAAGAAATTGAGAAGGATGAGCAGGGATTATAGACGATATGAAAAATGGAGATATAGCGGTTAAAAAGAAAGCAAAGGTGCAGAGAAGGGAATCTCGAGGGGGTCAAGCGAAGGAAGAGCGGAAGAAAGAGCAGAAGGAAGAACAGCAGAAAGAGCAGCAGCAGAAGGCGCAGATTCCCCATGCGGATTACAGAAAAGAGGCGTGCTTGGAGAGTTTCGTCTGCGTGCATTGCGGAAAGAAGATTCAGCCGGAGGGCGCGGGATCGAAGCATCGAAATCATTGTCCGTATTGTCTTTACAGTCTTCATGTGGATGAGACGGCGGGAGACCGGAAAGCGGTCTGCCATGGGGAAATGGAGCCGATTGCCATAGTCGCAAGGGAAGATGGAGACTGGAGTATCCTGCATCGCTGTAAGCGGTGCGGAAAGCTGAATCTGAACCGGGCACTTGCGGATGACAATCCGATTCTTTTGATGCAGCTCGCGGTGCGCCCGCTTGCGCATCCTCCGTTTCCGATGCGCTATCTGGAGAGTTTCCTTGAGAACAGAAACGAAGAGAAAGAAGATGAGGTATAGGTATGCCGAAGAGAAAGCGGCAGGTGCATAAAGAAGATCAGAAGAACAGTATCGGGAGATTGTTGTTTGTGATTGTGGCAGTGCTTTTGCAGATTGCCTGGTTCTACATCTCCCTTGTTTTTTTAGTGGATAATTATATCGTACTTTCCCTTATTTTTCGGGTGATTTCCATTTTATCGATTTTTTATATCATTGGAAAACGAACGAATCAGTCCATCAAGATGAGTTGGGTCGTGTTCATCATGGCGATGCCGATTCTCGGCTGGGTGCTGTACATGCTGGTGTACGGGACGAACTTTCGAAAGACCATACGGAAGCGGTTTGAACTTGCGGACGGGATGCTTTTCCCTTACCTGGATCAAAGTCATCTGGTTTTGAATGCACTCGGGAAAGAGAGTAAGTCGGCGCGAAATCAGTTTGCCATGTTGGAGAATGATGCGGGTTTTCCGGTTTACCGGAACACGGAGGTCGTCTTCTATAAAGAGGCGATGATTGGCTTTGAGGCACAGATGGAAGCCATTTCCGCGGCGAAGAAGTTCATTTTTATGGAATATCACGCTATTGAGGACAGAGAGTGTTTCGGGGAAATGAAAGAGTTGCTTCTGAAGAAGGCGAAGGAAGGGGTGGAAGTACGTCTTTTCTATGATGACGTCGGTTCTGTCGGCTTTATCAGTCCCCATTTTGTGAAGGAACTGGAGGAAGGCGGGATACAGTGCCGGATTTTCAATCCCATTGTACCGCTGGTCAATCTCTTTATGAATAACCGTGACCACCGGAAAATTACGGTAGTTGACGGGCAGGTCGGTTTCACGGGAGGATACAATCTGGCGGATGAGTACTTTAATGTGCGCTCTCCCTACGGTTACTGGAAAGACACGGGAATCCGTTTAAGAGGCGAAGCGGTCGGTACGCTTACGATGCTCTTCTTAGAGATGTGGCACGCTATGGATGATAGTCTGGTGAGAGGGCTCTACAACTACATTCCGAGGCACTGGAATCGTTATACCGGAGAAGGATATTGTGCGCCGTACGGGGATTCTCCGATTAACGGGAAGGCTGTCGGAGAGGATGTCTATCTGAACCTGATCAATTCCGCGGAAGACTGCATTTATATCACGACACCGTATCTGATTATTACGGATGAGATGAGTCGGGCACTGACGAATGCGGCAAAGAAAGGAATCGATGTACGGATTGTGCTTCCGGGCATTCCGGATAAGAGGCTGATTTATGCCATCAGTCGTTCCTATTATGCGCAGCTTCTCCGGGCGGGTGTACGTATTTATGAGTATTCACCGGGATTTCTGCATTCCAAGCAGGTTCTTGTAGACTATCGGATGGCGACCGTCGGAACCATTAATTTCGATTATCGTTCTTTCTATCATCATTTTGAAAATGGAGTACTGATTTATGAAAGTCCCTGTATCTTCGATATAGCGGATGATTTTTATGAACTTTTCCGTACGTCGAGAGAAGTGAGTCGGGACTGGGATGAAAAGCGGAGTATCTTTAAGCGCTGCCTACAGGGATTCTTACGTTTTATTGCCCCGCTTCTGTAGAATAGGAAGAGTGCCGCAGAAATGCGGGCGAGAGGCGCGGAAGAAGGATTCCTTTAAATATTTATTAAAAGATTCATAAAATTGAAAAGAATTATGTTTTATGCTATGCTACGATGAGTTTCATGAACCAATAAACTTCGACTAAAACAGGGAGGATTTGATGAAAATTTGTCCGAATTGCGGAAAAGAGGTGCAAGATCAGGATAGCTTCTGTACGTATTGCGGAGAGAAGCTGGACAGCGAAAAGAGCATAGCAGAGGAATCTGCTGCGAAGGCGGAGGAGACTGCAGAGGAATCTGCTGCAAAGGCGGAGGAGACTGCACAGGAATCTGCTGTGAAAGCGGAAGAGACCGCACAGGAGCCTGCTGTGAAAGCGGAAGAAACCGTACAGGAGTCTGCGGGAGAGCAGGAGAAGAGCGCTCCGGAGACGTTTCATAATACGGTGGAGGATCCGGTAGAAAAGAAGAACGGTCTGCCGAAGTTCTTCATTCCGATTGTGGCTGTCGTTCTGCTCCTTTGTGTTGCTTTCTTTGCCTTCGGGAAGAATCTGCTTCTCGGCGGGGGAAATGCCAGTCCGGAGCAGAAATTCTTGAAGTATCAGTTCGATTATCTGAACGGGAAGGTCAAGTCCATGGAGGAACTGGGATTCTTGACAGAGAAGACCAAGGAAGAAGTAACCATGGTGCTTACCGGTGAGGTAAAGGGAGTAGATGAGATCAACAAATATCTGAAAGACTCTGCCCTTACCTTTAAGGCGAAGTCGGACATGGAGAAAGGCAATCTCCAGATCAGCACGGGACTGAAGCTGATGGGAAGCGATGTACTGGAGGCGTACGGAGAGTACATGGACGGGCAGGTCGGTTTTGCGATTCCGGTTGTGGATGATAACTTCTATAAAGGAGATTATAAGACCATCTTGAAGAACCTGACCGGAGAGGATAAGGATGTGCCGAACCTGAAAGAGATGAAAGAGAATCAGGAGATCGGGAAAAGACTTGTTAAGAAGTACAGTGCCTTGCTTTCCACGCTGATTACAAAGGACAATCTTACGGTAGAGAAGAAAGAGGTCAGCCTCGACGGTATCCAGCAGAAGTTTAAGGGAGAGGTGTATACCTTTAAGCCGAAGGCGGATGAAATCAAGAGCTTTCTGGAGAGACTTGCCGACATGATAGAGAAGGATTCGGATCTGGAGAAGCTGATAGAACAGGGGATGTACGGCAACGACCTGAATGAAGCAATGGGTCTCGGACAGAGTCCGACTGCGAAGGAGCAGCTTGCGTCTCTTGCAAAGCAGATGCGGGAAGAAGCCGAAAAAAACGGAAAAGCCATAGAGGCGGCAAACTTTACCTGGGAGATTGCCGTAGAAGGAAAGCAGCTTCGTGAGATTAAGTTGAGTGCCAATGAAAACGTCTTCTCTCTGGAAGTAGGAAAAGACGGCGGAAAGACGATAGAACAGGTCAATGTGCAGAGCGAAAGCACGGAGAATTACTACCTTTCCAATACTTATGAGAAGAAGGGAAAGACTCTGAAGGGTAGTATTTCCGGCGGAAACGGAATCGTAGATATCACCGGTTTAGAGTACAATATCGAAATCGGAAAGAAGTCGCCGATCATGCCTTATGGAACCTACACGGTAAAAGACCCGAGCGGAATGGGCGGCGAGGCAACCCTGACCGTAAAGGACGGAGCAAAGGACAGTACGGATCATGAACTTGTTCTCAGCGGCTTATCTTCGTACGGTAGTATCTTAGGGTCGGTCGGAAAGGATTTAGAGTCTGTAAAGATTAACTTAAATACCACGGAAAAGGCGGAATTTTCCGTACCGAAGGAGAAGGTCGTGGATATCTCCGATTATTCCGAGGATGATTTCTTCGAGCTCGGAGAGAAGATTCAGCAGAGCTTAGCGGGTACGTTCATGAATGTACTGGGAGGAATGCAATAAATGGGAGAGCAGATTTGCACAGTAGTCAATCTGGGTCTTCGGTATCAAAGAGGAGGGAGAGCAGTTTTAAAGGGGCTCTCCCTCTCTTTAGAAAGTGGAGAAATTCTCGGCATTCGCGGCGAAAACGGGGCAGGGAAGAGTACCCTTTTGAAGGCGCTTGCAGGCCTTCTTCCGTATCAGGAAGGAGAGATACGGATGGCAGAGGAGGTTCGGGCGAACCTGTCCTATCTGCCGCAGGAGATTTCCCTCTATGACAGCCTGACGGCGATAGAGAATCTGTATTTTTACGGAAAGGTGACAGGACTCCCGGGAAAGGTGATTCGGACGAGAGCCCACTGGCTCCTTACGGAGCTCGGGCTCTCGGAGAAAGAGAAGGAGAAGCTTTCCGCCCTTTCGGGGGGCATGAAGAGAAGAGTGCACCTCGCGTCCGCCCTGATGAGAAGGCCGGCGATTCTTCTTCTGGATGAACCGACGGTAGGCTGTGACAATGAATCCTATGAGCGCATTTTAGCGCTCTTACAGAAGATGAAGCAGCAGGGGACGGCGATGCTCCTCATCAGCCATGGCAGAGGAGAACTGGAGGAAATGGCGGATCGGATTGTTTATCTGAAAGAGGGAAAGATGGTGGGAGAGGGCTAGTGAACGGCTTTATTGCGGCGATAAAAAAAGACTTGATTCTGTTTTTCAGGAAGGGCGGAGCATTCTCGCTTCTCTTTCCTCTTCTTTTGTTTCCTTTTTTTCTTTTTTTCTTTCGGGGAACGTCCGGTTCCTTTCGCTCTTTTCCCGTTTCCGTAGTAGATGAAGATGAAACCGTCATGTCGAAGACCCTGATTCGACAGATGGAAGACGTGGAGCTCTTTTCGGAAGTGCATCGGATTCGGCGGGAGGAGATTGACAGGGAGCTGAAAGAGGGGAGTGTCGGCGTGCTTTGTATTCCGAAGGACTTCTTCTATACGGCATATCGCTTTCAGGGGGAGCCTGTAGAGCTGATTTTGAACGAAAAGCGCCCGACGGAAAGTGCTATTCTGGAGTCGGTGTTCACTTCGATTATGAAGATTATGGAAAAGGAGCAGGAAGTGAGCCTTTCCGTATATCACACGGCATACGGGGACAAACTTTCCGAAAAGGAGGAGGAAGCGCTGTACGAGTCCGCGTCAGAGCGGCTGCTCAGTGCGGTACTTCGAAGACAGCTGGTTTTTCAGGATACGGATATAGAGTCAAATGTGGCTAATGCGCTTCTTATTCGGATTTCTTCCGCGCTTCTCTTTCTCTTTCTTTCCTTTACGGCGCTGTCCATGGTGGCAGCGGTTCCGGAGGAGGCGGAGAAAGGCATTGTATCCCGTTTTCGACAAATGGGGGGAAAGGGATTCTATCTTTCCAAGTGGCTTGTGCTTCTTTTTCTGTCCCTTCCGATGCTGCTTTTCGCGGAACTTTCCTTAAGAAAAGTCCTGGTGCTTTCAGGGGAAGGCATGCTGGTCTTTCTCTTCTATTTTCTGCTTTCCCTGTTTAGCTTTTTTCTTTTTTTTCTGGGGCTTTTTCGTGTCGTGCGGGATGCGCGTCTGGGGAAAAACCTCAGTCTCACCCTGCTCTTCCTCACTCTGCTTTTCACCGGAAGACTGTTTAGTAGCGGGAAGATTCCTTTTTCGCTGGCCCGTTTTTCACCCATCAGTATTACGGCGGTTCTCCTGGAAGGCTTAAGGAGAGGCTATCCTTTTTCCGCGTTCCTTCCTTTCTTTTCTCCTCTTTTTCTTTTGTTCCTGTTTTCTATTCTGCTCTTTTTCTGTAGGACGAAGGGGACCGGAAAAGCAAGAACTTCGGGACTTATGATGCGTGTGCTTCCGTTTCCCCTCTGGAGGGGATATATCCGGATGGGAAGAGTGGCGGGCTGTCTCCTTCTCCTCTTTTTCTGCCTTTTTCTCGGAAAGTATGCGGAAGACAGACAGGAAACGCATCTCGCCGTTTATCTTGTAGAGAAAGACAGGGGAGACTGGAGTAAAGAACTGATAAAGGATTTAGAGGAGGAAAAGAGTCTTTCCCTTTATCCGGTTCAGGAGAAGGAAGAGGAAGAGAAGCTTCTCTATGGGGATAAAGAAGGGGTACTGACGATTGAGGAAGGCTACACGGGAGACGAGGAAGGAAGGGGAAAGCTCTTATATGAAACGTCCTCGTCTTCCCTTTCGGAAATGGCGGTACGGGAAATCGTTGCGGCGTATGTGGCAAGAGAGCGTACGATGCGTACGGAGAAAGCCTATCTTTCCTCGCTTCTCGGCAGAAAGCCGACGGAGAAAGAAGAGAAGGTACTTATGGAGAATAATCGAAAGTACAGACGCACCACGCCTTTGTTTACGATAGAAAGAAAGAACGGCGCAGCGGAGAAGACGCTTTTTATGCCAAAAAAAGAGGCGGTTTACGCCTTTCTGCTTTACTTTTATCTCTTCTCTTTTTCCGCTTTTTACGGAGAGGCGGAGGAAAAGAAGGTGGAAGGACGTCTTCGGAGCCTTTCCGGCGGGACACTTCGCCTGTTTATGAGCGACGCTCTGCTCTACCTTCTCCTGAGTATAGCCTTTGCCCTTGCACTCAAGCTCCGCTTTTCTCTTTTTACGACACTTTCTCTTGTGCTTTACGCTTTCTTCCTCTTCGCGTTCTCGAAAGGGCTCTCTTCTAAGATTCTCGGAGAAGGGGCGGAAACGGGGCTCGGCCTTCATCTCGGATTGCTTTTCAGTCTTCTCGGCGGCGCGTTTATGAACTTTTCCGCACTGGGAGAGAAGGCGCGGCTTCTGCCCTACCTTTCCCCCGTAGGACTTTTCCTAAAGGGTACGGAAGGAGACCTTCCTGCACTCGCCCTTCTCGTTCTTCTCGACCTTATCCTATTCCTTTTGCCTCTTTCCAGATTTCCCAGAGGCCGGATAAAAGAAGGTTCTCGTCTACAGTGATGTGGTGCCTGCAATAGGGGCAAATGAGCGGGGAGAGTCCGCCGGTGGCGAGGATACTTGCTTCTTCTCCGAGTTCTTCCAGGAAACGGTCAATGATACCGTCTAAAGAACCTGCGGTTCCGTAAATGATGCCGGAACGCATGGCGTCGATGGTATTTAAGGAAATCAATTTCTTGGACGGCGCAACATCAATCGAGGGAAGAAGAGAAGTCTCCTTCGCAAGAGCGTTCATGGAGATGCCGACACCGGGAAGGATGACACCGCCGGAGAAGGTGCCTTCGCGGTCAATGACCGTGAGGGTACTTGCCGTTCCCATGTCAATGATAATGGCAGGGAGCGGATAGCGTTTCATGGCGGCAACCGCGGCGACGATGAGGTCGGGACCGATTTCTTCTCTCACCGTTTCCGGAAAGCGGAGAGAAGAGACATTTTCCTTCTTTACAACGAGACAGTCCTGTATTCCGAGAATCTTCGCGGCTTCCTGAAAAGAACCGGTGAGTACCGGCACTACAGAGGAAAGCACCATCGCATGGAAGGCGTGGACATCCATCTTTAGGAGGGTGCAGATTTCGTCAATGTCCGCAGCGTATTCATAGCTTGTTTTCTTTCGATTACTTTCCATGGTGAAGATCTGCCGGATCTTTCCCGTGTCATCGATGCAACCGAAGTCGGTGTGGGTATTTCCACAATCAATCGCAAGAATCATTGTTCCTCCAGTTCTGTTTTGGTAAGATGAATTCCCTCCAGTATGCGTAAAATAACCGGAATCAGGAGCAGGTTTATGGTGAACTCCATAACGAAGTTTACACCTAGAATGCTGAAGAGCAGGTAATCGATAATGGGGGCGCCCATCGCCCACATTTTCAAGGTATCCTGAAAGAAGAGCAGCAGTCCTGCGATAAAGATCCCGGTATTGACAATGGGGGCTAGGATGGCGGGAAGAAGGACTTTCGTGACTTTCAACTGACTTTTTTTCCGGAGGAAGCCGGCAGCAAGACCCGAAAGATACCCTGCGGCTGTGCTTTTCAATAAAACGAGGAAAAGGGTAAGGAAAGGTTTCTGGGAAAAAAGGATGAACCCGCCGGCATCACTTCCGGACACAACGGAGAAACAGACCATAATTCCGAACACAAGACCTAAGAAGGCGGCGCTTACGGCACCGTAGAGAATCGCACCGAGAATCATCGGAATCAAGGTAAAGGTGATGTTAAAGGGACCGAGTTTGATGCTCCCGAGAAAGAGTTGCAGGCATAAAACAACCGCAGTGAGGATCGCCGTCCCGACCAGTTTTTGAATGAATGCTCTGCTTTTCATAAAAACACCTCCATCCAGAGTGAAAATAATTTATAATTGAAATGATAGTACAGAATGGAGGCGGTGCTGTCAATTGCCGCGCTTGTATTTTACGGGAGAAAACAAGGGAAAAGGCTCCTTTTCGGGAGGCTCGGAACGGAAAGACCTTGCAATGCGGGAGTACATTCGCTAGAATTAAAACATAATTTTATATATCGAAGTATTAGAAATAGAGAACGTATCGGGGAGGGAAGTCGGAAAATGGTAGAGAGCATTTGGCAGGAGATGGGACTTCCCCTGCTTTTTGCGGTTTTGTTACTATATTACGCTATTAAGTTATTGGTCTTTCACGACGTGGAGAGTATTCGTCCGAAGGAGCGTCCGCCCGTTTCAGACAGAAAGGGCTATGGCAGGGAAGCCGGGATATTCGTTTTGATTTTCGCACTGATTTCTTTAGTGGCATCGTTTTGCATGCTGATTCATCCGTTTTTAGGAATCACACTCATTCTCCTGGGGCTGATTCTCAGTGCCGTACAGTTTAAGCGGCTGGAAGAAAAGTATGCCGGGGACAGAAAATGAAGAAGTATTCCGTACTTTTAGCAGATGATGAAGAGGATGTGGTGAAAGCCATCATCCGGACGATTGATTGGGAAGGGCTTGGCTATGATCTCCTCGGGTATGCGAGGAACGGTCTGGAAGCGCTGGAGATTGCCGAGGAGAAGCAGGTGGACGTCGTACTGACCGACATCAAGATGCCGTATATGGACGGGCTCACTCTGGCACACAAGCTGAAGGAACTCTACCCCTCTATTAAGATTGTCATTTTTTCAGGATTTGATGAGTTTGAATATGCGAAAGAGGCGATCCGTCTGGAAGCGGAAGAGTATGTTTTGAAGCCGGTGGATAGCGGGGAACTTTCCCGCATTTTCAAAGAAGTGCATGATCGTCTGAATAAAGAGTTTGATGAGAAGCAGAACATCAACCACTTGAAGAACTATTATCTGGAGAGCTTGCCTATCTTACAGGAGAGTTTCTACACCTCTCTGATTGAAGGAAACGTACGACAGGACGAACTGATGCGGACGATGCTGGACTACCAGATTGAATTAAACGGGCCGTATTATGCGGTGGTGATTCTGCATAATTCCATCAGCCTTTCTCCGGAAGGGATCAATCCGCTGCTCATTACCATGTCGATTCGAAAGCTCGCGGAGGAGCACATGCAAAAGAGCAGACGTTCCTGTTTCTTTACCTATCTGGGGGACACCGTTCTCATCACACAGTTAAAGAGTGAGGAGGAGCGCTATCGTCTGACGGATGAGCTGGAGACGCTCTGCCGTCTGGCAAAGCACGTCTGCAAGGCGACGATTACGGCGGGAGTCGGGAAGACGGTCTCTTCTCTTATGGATCTGCCGATTTCCTATATGGGAGCGCGGGATGCGGTCTCTTACCGCGTGCTGTACGGAAGAGGAAAGGCAATTGCGATATCGGATATCAACCCGGAGGAACGGGAGAATCCTTCTCTGAACCGGGAGATCTTAGATGAGGAACGGCTTCTGGATGTATACAGAAGCATTCGGATGTCTTCGAAAGAGGAACTTTGTAAGGATATCGACGCCTATATGCAAAACAGCAATCCGGAGAATCCTTCCTTGCAGGACTACCAGTTTTTCCTCATGGAACTGGTGACGAACATTCATAAATTTCTGCTTTCCAACCATGTGGACGCGGGTCTCATTTTCCCGAAAGAGGAGGACGTGTACCGAAAGGTACAGCAGTTCAGTATAGAGGAGCTTTCCGCCTGGATGAAAGAAGTTTGTGTGAAGGTGCAGGAACAGATTCAGGAGAAGCGGAGTGATAAGACGAAGTCTTTCGTAAAGAAAGCCGTGGAGCGAGTACATAGCCACTATATGGATAAGGACCTTTCCGTAGAAGGACTTTCCATGGAACTGCATGTATCCGCAGCCTATTTTTCCACGGTTTTCAAGAAGGAGACGGGGAAGAGTTTTATCAACTATCTCACGGATTACCGGATGGAGAAGGCGCTTCGTCTTCTGATGGAAGAAGAGGAGAAAACCTATATCATAGCGGAAGCGGTAGGCTATGCGGACCCGAATTATTTCAGTTATGCTTTTAAGAAGAAGTTCGGTATGTCGCCTTCCAAATACAAATTAAACGGAAAGAGGCAAGAGGGGGCATAATGGAGAAGAGAGAGAAGAGCCACTTTGTGCAGGATGTTTTCTTACGGAAAGGCTTCTTCTTTCCGCTCGCTTCGGAATCCCCGTTCCGTTCGTTTCATAACATGATTCTGATGAGCTTTATGCTCTTATCGATCGGGATTATTCTGTTTTTATCTTCCGTGCTTTATGTGCAGTTTTCTGCACGGCTGAATTACGCGCGGGAAATGCAGTCCGAGCAACTTCTGAATCAGGGAAGCAACCGGCTGGAAGAGTATCTGGTCAGCATGCGACAGATTTCGGATGCGATGTATTACAGTGCCATCAAAGGGTCCAGTCCGGACCTTTCGACTTTAAACAAATCCATGAATCTTTTATATGAAGCGCATAAGGACAGCCTGGTTTCCGTTGCGCTTTTTTCGGGTGACGGGAAGCTGATTACCGCAGTGCCGAATTCCTCCGAAAAGAGAAACAGGAGGGTAGTGGAGCAGGATTTTTTTACTTCCGCCGTACAGCAGGTGGAGAATCTGCATTTTTCGCTTCCCCATGTGCAGAATCTTTTTAATGATCCTTCGTTCCGTATCTACTGGGTGATTTCCCTGAGTCGTGTCGTGGAACTGAGCAGGAGCGGGGTGAACAGCAACGGCGTTCTTCTTGTAGACATGAATTTTGAAAATATCGAACGAATGATGCAGAAGTTAAACGGGGAGGATAAGGATCGCTATTTTTATCTTTGCGACAAACAGGGGAATCTAATCTACCATCCAAGGATGCGCGAGATTCTGAGAGGAGAATTTCAGGAAAATACCGCTGAGATAGGCGAATGGGATGACGGAGTGCACCGTGCTACAGTCTCCGGAAAAGAGAAAACGGTGATTGTGGACACCATCGGGTATACCGGTTGGAAGATGGTCTCCGTCATGCGGGACGGGAACCGGATTTTTGCGCCGGGCGGAATGCTTTATTATGTATTTATCGTGATTTCTCTTACCCTATTGATTGCCCTGCTTTTCAATCAGGTGGTTTCCTTACGTCTTTCCTATCCGATTCGTAAATTAAATGAGGATTTGGAACAAATGGGGGAGCACCGTCTTTCGATGGACGATATTTCCGCCTATGGCAGTACGGAGATTATCCATTTGGGGAAGAGCCTGATGCAGTCCTTCGCCCAGATTGACAGGCTTACGGAAGAAAAAATGGAGCAGCAGGAGGAAAAGAGGCGTACGGAGATGGATGCGCTGCAATCCCAGATTAACCCCCATTTCCTCTATAACACGCTGGAATCCGTGGTGTGGATGATTGAGAGCGGAAAGAAAGAGGACGCGGTTTTCATGGTGACGGAACTCGCCAGTTTCTTCCGCATCAGCCTTTCGGGGGGGAAGAACGTCATCCGTCTTTCGCAGGAAATACAGCACGCGAAGAATTATATGAATATCCAGAAAATCCGTTTTAAAGATAAGTTTACGGTCGATTTTCAGGTTTCCGAGGAAGCACTTTCCTGCCTGACGGTGAAGCTGATTCTGCAACCGATTCTGGAAAATGCCATTTACCACGGCATGGAAGGGATGGATGAGGATGGAGAAATCCATGTGCGCGGGAAACTGGTGAAAGAAGGCGAGCACAGTATCGTCCTCCTGTCGGTGGAGGACAACGGTCTCGGCATGACGGAGGAGAAGGCGCGGGAGCTTCTCACCAAAGAGAGTGAAGAAGTGGACTTTTCCACACTGAAGAAGAGGGGATCCGGAGTGGGACTCATCAACGTGCACAGGCGGATACAGCTCCGCTTCGGTGCGCAGTACGGCTTACAGATTCACAGCGAACCGGATGAAGGAACGGTAGTGGAGCTGCGCTTTCCTGCCATTCTGTATACGGAGGAGACACAGAAGAGTATGGAGCACAGCAGCATGCATCATAGTGCAAGCGGATTTTACGGAGGAAGCGGCAATGAAGGAAAACCAGATATTCACGACAGCGCTAGTGGCAGTGGCAGTCCTACTGCTTCTTCTCTCCCTCGGTAGATTCATGGGGAGCAATAAAGCGGAGAAATACAGAATTTCCATCGTACTGGACAATAGCAGTTCGGAGGGCTGGGGGAGTTTTCGAAAAGGACTGAATGCCGCGATGAAACGCTATAACATGGAGTACAATTATGTCACGACCAATCGCTTTCACTCCATTCAGGAGGAGTATCGGATTCTGGAACAGGAAGTGAAAGGCGGTGCGGACGGAATCATTACGGAACTTCGCGCAACGGAAGGCACGGGGGAGATTCTCAACAACTTAGCGAAGGAAGTCAAGGTCGAACTCGTGGAGAGCGCACGGGAAGCGGTTGCCCCTGAACTTTCGATTCCCTTGTTCTCCGTGGACGAGGAAGCACTCGGTAAAGCGCTTGCGGAGGAGGTGCTTCATTCTCCTTTAAAAAAAGAAAAACTGCGTATCGGCATCCTTGCCGGAAATCAGCAGAAGAGGAATATGCAGGAGCGTCTGAAGGCACTGGAGACAACGTTGCAGGACGGAAAGCAGGAAATCGCCTGGGTCATAGAAGACCGGGGAGAGACGGAAAAGGATCTGAAAGAGGAGAATCATAAAAAGGGAGTGGATGCGATTGTTGCGCTGGACAACGACAACCTGCTTTCTGCTGCACGGTATACCGAGGAGACCGGACGGAGTTTTATCGAGCTCTACGGCGTGGGGGATTCGGAAGAACTGATTTATGACCTGGATCAAGGGGTGATTCAGAGCCTTATCATAATCGACCATTATGACATGGCGTATACCGCGGTGGAGTATCTCTGGAAGAGCCTTTCAGGAGGAAAAAACCTTCCGGAGTCCCATCAGGTGAATTTCTACATCGCCAATGCAAACAATATGTATACGGATAAGATGGAGCAGATTCTCTTCCCGACGGGATAGAGACGGAAATATACAGGGAGAGGTGGAGAGACACGGCTGGATGAAAGGGGCATTTTCGGGATGGAAGAAGAGCGGAGCGAAAAAGGCGCGAGAAACGGGAAAGACGGAAAGAACCGGAAAAGCGTGAGAGACGGGGAGAGCGGGAAAAGTGTGAAAAGCGGGATAAGAGAGTGCAGAATGAGAGGAAAGGCATCTTTGCTTTTTTGCCTGTCTCTTCTCCTTCTCTTTAATCTCTGTGCCTGCGGGAATGCCGGAGAGAAGAAGGCAAAAAAGAAGATTAAAATCGGCGTCACCCTGTATGACAGTTATGATACGTTTCTGACCGGCTATATGCGCGCCTTTGACAAGGAAGTTGCCGAGAAGCGGGCAGAGGGGTACGAAGTAAATGTACTCCAGTACAATGCGGCGGGAAGTCAGGCGATGCAGAATGAGCAGGTGGAAGAAATGTTGCAGAATTCCTGTGATGTGCTTTGTGTGAATCTGGTGGATCGCACTGCGCCTTCGGAAATCATTGATATGGCGAAGAAGAAGGATGTTCCGGTTATTTTCTTTAACCGGGAGCTCGTGGAAGAAGACCTGAATCAGTGGAACAAGCTCTATTACGTCGGCGCGGATGCCAAGCAGTCCGGTATCTTGCAGGGGGAGCTGGTGGCAGAAGATGTGAAGGAAGCGGAGAAGGAGGGACAGCTTCCTCCGGAGCTGGATCGAAATGGAGACGGCAAGCTCCAGTATCTGATTTTTGAAGGAGAAGCGGGACACCAGGACTCGATTATGCGAACGGATTATGCGGTCTCTACGATTCAGGACGCCGGTATACCGCTGGAAAGGCTGGATTACAGCATTGCGAACTGGAGCAGGGCGGAAGCACAGAGTAAGATGATGCAGCTCTATCCTGAATTTCAGGGGAAGATTGAATTAATTCTTTCTAACAATGATGATATGGCACTTGGCGTAATTGATGCGTATGATAAGATAGGCGTACAGAAAGACCTTCGTCCCTGGATCTACGGCATAGACGGAACGAAGGCGGGCCTTGCCGCTATAGAGAAAGGCAGTATGCGTGCTACGGTATACAACGATGAAGCGGGACAGTCCAAAGCCCTTTTCCGGATTGCCTTTCAGCTGGCGTCCGAAGGCGCGGAGGATGAAGAGGGGATGGAGATAGAGAAGATTACCAGGCTTCCCTACAGAAAGGTGACAAGAAAGAATTATGCAGAATTCAGAACAGAGGAATAGAGAACAGGGCGGGGAGAAAAGCAGATTGGATTTCGGAATCAGTGGAATTCCTTTTTTGGCGATTCTTCTCCTGTGCTTTTTCTTTTTTATTTTCCCGGAAAACTCCAACCGGATTTTATCGATGATTCGTTCTTTTCTCGGATCGGAGTTTGCAGTCTATTACCTGGGAATCGGCTTGTTCATTTTCCTTTTATCGTTCTATATTGCTTTTTCTCCCTATGGGAGTATCGTACTGGGAAGTCCGGAGGAGAAGCCGAAGTATTCTTTCTTTTCCTGGGGCAGTATGATGTTCACGGCGGGGCTTGCAGCGGACATCCTGTTCTATTCCCTCTGTGAATGGATTCTTTATGTGCGGGAACCCTATGTGCAGAGCTTGGGCAATAAAGAGGAATGGGCGACGGTGTATACGCTCTTCCATTGGGGACCGATTCCCTGGGGATTTTACCTGGTTCTTGCCGTTGCTTTCGGCTTCATGCTGCACGTACGAAAGCGAAGTAAGCAGCGCTACTCCGAGGCTTGTCGTCCCATTCTGAAAGGACAGACGGACGGACTTCTCGGGAGAGGAATCGACCTTCTTGCCGTTTTTGCCCTGCTTGCCGGTACGGCTACAACCTTCTCTGTGGCAACCCCGCTTATGGCGGAGATTTTGAAGAAGGTCTTACCCGGCGTATCGACGGTCAGTCTTACGATTGCAATACTGCTTATCACCTGTGCAGTGTACACGTATTCTCTACTAAAGGGAATGGCGGGGATTTCTTTTCTGGCAAAGACCTGTACCTGGCTTTTTTATTCGCTTCTCTTTTACATTTTCTTCTTCGGAGGCGCGGGTAATTTCATCTTAAAGCACGGTTTCTCCGCGTTCGGGAAGATGGTAGAGCACTTTCCGACGATGGCGACCTATACCGATCCGCTCGGAGAGAATCATTTTCCGGAAAACTGGACGATATTCTATTGGGCATACTGGATGGTATGGTGTGTGGCGTCTCCGTTCTTTATCGGAAGCATCAGCAGAGGGCGAACCGTACGACAGACGATCCTCGGCGGATATCTCTTCGGGGTGGGCAGCACGTTTGTGAGTTTTCTGGTGCTGGGAAACTATAGTCTTTCTCTGGAAATATTCGGGAAACTTCCGGTGCTTTCCATCTATGAGAAGACAGGCTCTCTTTATAAGACGATTGTGCAGTGTCTGGAGGCACTTCCCTTGGCGCCTTTGGTGCTCGCTCTTCTTCTCCTCACGATGTTCGCCTTTTATGCCACTTCTTTCGACTCCATCGCCCTCGTGGCATCGCAGTACAGCTATAAGAGCTTGAAAGAAGGCGAGGAGCCGGATAAAAAGGTACAGGGATTTTGGGCAATTCTCTTGATTCTCCTTCCGCTTGCGCTTGTTTTCTCGGAAAGCTCTATGGCGAATCTGCAATCGGTGTCGATTATTGCGGCATTTCCGATTGGTTTCGTGATTCTTTTGATTTGTTTCAGCTTTTTGAAGGATGCAAAGGCGTATCTTCAGGAGCTTGAGGAGAGGAAAGCGAAGGAAAATACAGCAAAAGAAAATATAGCAAAGGAAAATACCGTGACGGAAGACAAAAGAAAGGCGGAAAGGAAAGATTGATGTTTCAGGGCTTTTTTAATTATGACAATGAGATATGGCGTTTTGTGGGGAGACTTGCGGATATTATGGTTTTGAATTTCCTGTGGGTGATTTGCTCCCTTCCGATTGTGACGCTTGGCATATCCACAACCGCACTGTATTATTGTACTTTGAAGATTGTAAAGGATGAGGATGACGGGAATGTCAGGATGTTTTTCCGATCCTTTAAAAGGAATTGGAAGGAAGGGTTGATTATCTGGCTGATTCTTCTTCCCATCTTTGCTATCCTCTTACTGGATCATCGTTTCTTTAGTATCGCTTTTCAGGGAAAGGATGTCTTGCGTTTCCTGCTGCGGGGGATTACGGATGCCCTGATTTTGCTCTGGGTTTTTGTCTTTCTCTATGTCTGGCCCCTGCTTTCCCGCTTCGAAAACTCCTGGCAGAAGACGATTTTTCATGCGCTCCTTATGTCGATTCGGCACCTTCCCTATACGCTGGGCATTCTTCTTATGGATCTCGCTCTGGTCGTGGGCGTTTACTTTCTGCTTCGGATTCTTCCGATGTTTGTGCCAGTTTTCTTTATTCTGGGCTTTCCTTTAATTGCCTGGGCAAACTCCGCCTTTTTCCGTAGAATCTTTAAGCAGTATGAGAGAATCAGAAGAAAGTAGGATTTGGAGAGAAAAATACTGCGATAAAAAGGGAGGAGGCAGGGACAACCTTACGGTCATTCCTGCCTGTATTATGAAAAAAATCTAATAATCGAATAACGTATTTCGTTATCTGAGGGAAATTATAGAAAAGAGCGATGAATAAACTATGTGTTGCGTGTAAACATTGTGCTAACAAAATATGAATGATTCATGAACTTGCAGCGCAAATTGTACAGAGAGAAAATAGAGGAGAGAATGTTATTTAAAGAAGAGGAAGAGGCACGAGATCCGTTTCTGCACTGGCCCGCTGCCTTTTATGAAGAGAAAAATCCGGAAAAGAGAGAAAGTCTGGTCCTTCTACGGATGCAGCAGGAAGAAGCCGAACGGCAGATAGAGGAAGACCGTCTGTCCGTGCTCTATGAGCGCTATCCGGTCTTAAAAGAGCGGAGAGAGAAGGAGGGGAGCAGCCGGAAGCAGGGGCTCTTTTCGAGAGAAGCGCCGCTTGTCGATCTCTATATGTACAGCTGGATGAATATCCTGATTCGGGGGAGAAACGGAATCCATTTCTGGAACAGAAAGAGCGCGCGGAAAGAAGTGGAGAAGCTTCTTCGGAACTTCCACTTTTCTTTGGAGGAGGAAGGAGAGCGATGCACGCCTCTTCGCAGAAGAGAACTGGAGTGCTTCGCTTCGTTCTGGATAGAGACCTGTGCAACGGACAAGAGCTACGGCTCGACGGTATTTGGCCTTGTCCGGATGAAGGACAGTGCTCTTTCGATGAAGATGGCGGAAGAGATTGGTGAGAATCTCCTGTTTATTCCGGAGAAATTGGGGCTGGATGCGCTGGCTAAACCGCTTCGGGAGCTTTTCGTAGAGGTATATAGCGGAAAAGTGAAAGAGGGAGAGCGATGCTGGCAGGAAGTGGTCAAGAGATAGAGAAAAGGGGTTAGAGGAATGGTTAAAGCAGTGATTTTTGATGTGGACGGTACAATCTGGGACAGTGCGAAAGAGGTTGCCGCTTCCTGGACGGAAGCTTTTCAACATTTTCCGGAAACAAAAGGAAGGGCGATTTCCGACAAAGACCTGGAGAAGTACATGGGCTTAACCATGGAGGATATCGGGGAAGGTCTTATTCCCGGCGTGGAGAAAGCGCGAAGAGAAGAGATTATGTGCTATGCGATGGAGTATGAAAATGAATACCTCGCGAAGCATCCCGGAAAGTTCTTCCCGGACTTTTTTGAAACGGTTGAGAGATTGAAAAAAGAAGGAAAAATGCTCTATATTGTCTCCAATTGTCAGTCCGGTTACATCGAGGCGATGTTAGAGGCGGCAAAGCTGCCATACGGTGAGGGACAAACTTTTCAGGACATCGAGTGTTTCGGGAATACCGGAAAGAGCAAGGCGGAGAATATCGTGCTTCTCATGGAACGAAACGGGATCCGAAAGGAAGAGGCGGCGTATCTCGGGGATACCGCGCTGGATCAGAAGTCGGCGGAGGAAGCGGGCATTCCCTTTATCTTTGCTTCATACGGTTTCGGGCATCCGGAGAAGATGCGGGCGAAGATTTGCGCTCTCCCGGAACTGCCGGAACTGCTTTCGAGCTTATAAAGCCGAGCCTTTTCCGGAAGCTGCTTTCCTTTCTCCGCTTGTCCGGAGAAAAAGGGCACTCCGGCTGTCCGGGGGAAAGGGTGGCAATTTGTAAAATAGCCTGTTTTATGCTAGGATATGGTTTTATAGAAGTAGACAGAAGGAGTGTTTCTATGGGGTCATACACGGTATTACAATGGGCTACTTTTTTTATGCTCTATTGTATATTGGGCTGGTGTTTTGAGTCGATGTACTGTTCGATCAAGTCCGGACATCTGCAAAACAGAGGATTCTGTCACGGACCCTGGCTTCCGATATACGGAGTAGGCGCAAGTCTTCTGATTATTCTGACGCACGGGCATGAGGGGAATCTGCTCTATCTGTTTTTTGTCGGTTTCTTCGGCGGAACGACGCTGGAGTTAACGACCGGACTCATCATGAACAGGATTTTTCACATGCGTTGGTGGGATTACTCTCAGAATCCTTTGAATTTCCACGGGTATATCTGCCTGCCGGCATCCGTCGGCTGGGGCATTGCCGCCGTTTTTGTCACCAGAGCGGTTCACCCTTATGTGGCGGATATTCCGGCGAAGTGGTCGTATATTCATTTTATTGTTGTTGATACGATGTTTTATACTCTTTTTGTAGAAGATATCGTGTTTTCCGTAATCGGTGCGCTGGAGCTTCGGGAGAGAGTGGCGCGGATCGCAAAGAATTCGGAAGAGATTCAGTCGCTTCGAAAGTCCATTGCGGAAGTATATGACCGGCTTGCTACAGCGAGAGCGGACTTCGGACAATCTGCCGGAGAACTCCTGGAGGTGCAGAAAACGGAAGGGAATGTGGCTGCGGCGAAATTTATGGCGAACTCCATCAAGGATTCTACCGTGGCGATGGCCAGTTCCGTCCGGAATTCCGTGCAAAATGTTGCCGGGGATGTCAAGGATTCTGCGGGCGCGATGATTGGACGCTTCTGGAAAAATGAGAACCTGCAAGATCTGGAGAAAAGCAGAGAGCAGATGGAAGCGCAACTTTCCATCTTGGAAGATGGAGGCAATGCCCAGAGCGGAAAGATGCCCTGGTGGGTGAAGACAATGCTTAGGAATAACCCTGAAGCGGTATCGGAGGAGAGAGGATTTGACGATTTAAAGAAGGCGGCGATGAAGCCTTTGAAAGAGAAAAAAGAAAGAACGTCTCTCTAGGGAACGTTTGGGAGAGTGCAGTGAAGAGCAGTTTCCTTTTTGATAAGCAAAGAGCAGTCATCTTTGGGAGGAGAAAATGAGTTTAGCACGCACGATGGAAAGTCTCATGACAGGCAATTCCGTGATTCGGAAGATGTTTGAAATGGGGCAGGATATGGCGAAACAGTACGGGAAAGATGCTGTGTATGATTTCAGCTTGGGAAATCCCGTGGCGCCGGTTCCGTATGAAGTGAAGAATGCGATTATCAGTCTCTTGGAGAACCAGGATCCGCATGAGATTCACGGGTATATGAAAAATGCGGGCTTTGAGGATGTTCGGACAGCGGTTGCCGAACATCTGAATCAGCGTTTTGGACAGAGCTATAGCAAAGAAAATATTCTCCTTTGCACAGGAGCCGCAGGTGGTCTGAACGTACTGATGCGTTGCCTTCTGGATGAGGAGGATGAAATCCTTACTTTTGCACCGTACTTTACCGAGTACCGCTCCTATGTTTCCCACTACAAAGGTGTTTTGAAGGTGGTTCCCCTGAAAGAGGACAGTTTTTCTCTCAATGTAGAAGAGGCGGAGCGGATGATTCGTATGAAAACCAAGGCGGTCATCCTGAACAACCCGAACAATCCGAGCGGTGTCATTTATAGCGCGGAAGAGCTTACCGCTCTTTCGGAGATGCTTGTGAGAGCGGAAGAGAGGGTCGGTCACCCGATTTACCTGATTTGTGACGAACCCTATCGGGAACTCGCATACGACGGAAGAGAAGTGCCCTATATGCCGAATCTTTACCGAAACAGTATCTATCTCTACTCCTTTTCGAAGACCCTTTCCATCCCCGGAGAGAGAATCGGATATATGGCGATATCCGATACGGTAGAGGATAGTGCGTGTCTTATGACGGCGGCGGTCATTGCAAACAGAACGCTCGGTTTTGTGAATGCGCCTTCTTTGTTTCAGAAGGTGATCGGGCAATGCCTGGACGTGAAGATTGACCTCGGTTTTTATGACAGGAATCGCAAGCTCCTCTATACCGAACTCACGGAGATGGGCTTCTCCTGTGTTCCACCGCAGGGCGCCTTTTACCTTCTGATGAAGTGCCCTCTCGCGGATAATGAAGCTTTCACAAAGCTTGCGGAGAAACAGCATCTCATCCTGGTACCTACTGACGGATTCGGTTTACCCGGTTATTTTCGTCTCGCTTACTGTGTGCCTTATGAGAAAATCGAAGCATCGATACCGGCATTTCGGGCATTGATGGAGGATTGCAAGGAATTTCTGCGAAAGGAAGGGACAGAGCTTCCTTCTGAACAGTAGACTGTATTTTAGATAGCAAAAGAGCAAGGCGGCCGCCTTGCTCTTTTGCTATCATTTTGAAGGGGGACTCCGAAACCCTTATATACAGGAGAAGGCTCCGGAGCTTGAGTATGAAAAGCTTTTTTATTCGTTACAATTTCTTGTAACTGTGTATAGGATAGTCGGAAACTGTGATTAAAATATGTTTTATGCATTAAAGAAAAATGAAAAATATAAAGAAAAACTGACGGAAAGTAAGAAATCAGCTAGACAAAGTTAGAAAGCACTAATATAATCCCTTATATAGTTAGTTTAATATTACTAACTTAATAAGGAGTAGGGATGGAGAGGGATAAGTTCTATTTTAAAGAAAAAAATTCGGTAGAAGACTATGTGAAAGAGCATCTTTGCCTGAACGCACCGGTACTTCTCGGTTTGAAGCCGGCGGCAATCTTCACCGTGAGTAAGGCGGAAAAAGCGCGACTCGAGGAACTGCTCTCCTCTTGCGGGAAGCAAAGAGGGGCGAACTGTCCCTTAGAAGAGTACTGCGGGGGAACCCGTATGGAAGAAGAAGCTTTCCCGTCTGACTGCCGGGTTTTCGCTATCGTTACGCTGCATTCCGGAGAGAAAGAAAGCATCCTGCTGTATAGAAAAGATATTCTGTATGCACATTTAGCAAACAGAAAGGTGAAACGGTTTCTGCATTCCTTGGCGCTGGGATATGAAGAGGGAGCGGACTGGATTCTCCATTTTAAAAAACGCTTTCTGGAATATAAGGAAGAGGGCAGAGAATTTCCCCATGAGGTAGGCATTTTTCTCGGTTATCCTTTGTGGGATATCCGCGCTTTTATGCAGAATCCGCGGAGAGAGGCGAAACTTACCGGCTATTGGAAGGTTTACTATAAAGTGGAGAAGGCAAGGGAACAGTTTCAAAAGTATGACCGTTGCATTGCCTTATTGCAGAAGAGGATTGAAGAAAGAGAGAAGAGCGTAGAACAGGAACATAGAGATAGGGGCGCAGAAGAAAAACATATTGCTTCGTTAGGTAAAAACGTTGCATAAGCAACATATAATTCCTAGCGAAGAACTATGATATAGAAAAAGGCAAGAAGGGTTGTAGTCTATTGTGCAGCACGACTGAAATCATGAGCCACAAGAAAAAAGGAGGGAAAACAATGATTAAGGTAGTATTCTGGAGTCAGACGGGAAACACGGAAGCGATGGCAAATGCGGTTGTAGAAGGGATTCAGGCAGCAGGCGGACAGGGAGAAGCAGTCAGTGTATCCGATATCTCCGCTGCCGATTTATCCGGAGATGCGGTATTTGCACTCGGCTGTCCCGCTATGGGCGATGAAGCACTGGATGACGGAGAGATGGAGCCCTTCGTGGAAGAACTTTGCGGTTCCGTTTCCGGAAAGAAGATTGGGCTCTTCGGTTCCTATGACTGGGGAGACGGAGAGTGGATGCGCAGCTGGGAAGACCGGATGAAGAAGGCAGGAGCCGTACTGGTAAGCGAGCCGGTTATCTGTAATCTCACACCGGATGACGAAGGCGTTGCAAAGTGCAAGGCACTGGGTGAAGCTTTGGCGAAGGCATAAAAGAAGGTATCAGAGAAGGTGTAAGAGAAGAGGATTCCTGTGAAAAGAGATTTTCTTCCGGCACTGTGAATAGAAAATAAAAAAAGAGCGGAGAAAGAGGATAGCGCCTCTTTCTCCGCTTCTTTTTCAAGAAGTGTGTGTCCTACGAAGGTATCTGCAACTGCTTCTTTACATTTTTTCTTCCAGCCATTCTTTTAAGACGGTAGCCTGATTCAGTTTTTCTTCTTTCGCACCGAAAAGAAGAGTGACATTGTCTTTTGTAAGCTGTTTTTTCACGGTCTTAATAAAATCGTCTTTGTCGGGATTCTTCTCGAGCTCGTCTCGATACTGTTCCCGAAACTTCGGATAAAGCGCTTCTTCGTGGTTGAACCACTTTCGGAGATAGGTAGAGGGGCTGATGTCTTTCGCCCAAAGGTCGATTGCCGCACGCTCCTTCGAGATGCCTCTCGGCCAAAGCCGATCTGTTAAGATACGAAAGCCGTCTGTATCCGCATTTTCCGCATAAATTCGCTTTGTCTGTAATTGATACATCTTGAACTTCCTTTCTTTCAGGTGTATTGCAGGCAGGATGGAGAAGAACGGTCATCCTAAAAGGGAGCAATACGATAAAAAGTATGCGCATTAAAATAAATATTTTAATGCGCATATAAATATACCATATAGATTGTATTTTTTCCAGCACAATCCCTCTCCAAAGAAAAGAAACGATTTTTATACATCAGAAATTATTTTTCCCATCGGGAAAGGATTGTATTCCGTAGAAAACGATGTTTTCCTTAAGCGGTTTCTGGGAAAAAGTGCTTGATATCGTCTTCTACAGTGCCGATACCGGCAATGCCGAAGTTCTCTACCAAAACCTTTGCCACATTCGGAGAAAGGAAGGCGGGAAGAGTCGGTCCGAGGTGAATGTTCTTTACGCCAAGATAGAGAAGGGCAAGAAGAACGATTACCGCTTTCTGCTCATACCAGGCAATGTTGTAGGCAAGCGGAAGCTTGTTCACATCATCCAGTCCGAAGATTTCCTTCAGTTTCAGGGCGATGAGTGCCAGAGAGTAGGAGTCGTTGCACTGTCCTGCGTCGAGCACTCTGGGAATGCCGCCGATATCGCCGAGATTCAGCTTATTGTACTTATACTTGGCACATCCCGCGGTTAAGATAACGGCATCCTTCGGCAGGGCTTTCGCAAACTCGGTATAGTACTCTCTCTTCTTTTGTCTTCCGTCACAACCTGCCATGACGATAAACTTCTTGATGGCACCGGACTTTACTGCCTCCACAACCTTATCGGCGAGGGCAAATACCTGCTCATGGGCGAATCCGCCTACGATCGTACCGCTTTCGATTTCTGTCGGAGCGGGGCAGGTCTTCGCCTGTGCGATGATGCCGGAGAAATCTTTGATTTCACCGTATTTACCTTCGATATGCTTGCATCCCGGGTAACCTGCGGAGCCGGTTGTCCAAAGTCTGTCCTTATAGCTGTCCTTCGGCGGTACGATACAGTTCGTGGTCATGAGGATGGGACCGTTGAACGGCTCGAACTCTTCCTTCTGCTTCCACCATGCATTTCCATAGTTTCCGGCGAAGTGCTTGTACTTCTTAAAGAACGGATAGTAGTGTGCCGGAAGCATCTCGGAGTGGGTATAGACATCCACACCGCTTCCTTCGGTCTGGTCGAGAAGCATTTCCAGATCTTTCAAGTCGTGTCCGGAAACCAGAATTCCCGGGTTCTTCCGCACACCGATGTCTACGGTAGTGATTTCCGGATTACCGTAAGTTGTGGTATTTGCCTTATCGAGAAGAGCCATGCCTTCTACGCCTGCCTTACCGGTCTCAAGGGTCAGCTTTACCAGGTCGTCTACGGAAAGGCTGTCATCCAGTGTTGCGGCAAGCGCCTTTTGAATGAAAGCGTCTACATCGGCATCATCCTGTAAAAGGGCATTTGCGTGCTTGGAATAGGCTGCGAGCCCTTTTAAACCGTAGGTAATCAGCTCTCTTAAAGAACGGATATCTTCATTCTCTGTAGAGAGTACACCGATGGACTGGGCAAAGATAGCATAGTCGTCCGGGGAAACAGCTACGGTTGCGGCTTTCGGCAGATTGATCGAGTCGGAAAGTTCCTTCCGTAAAGAATCGCGAAGCGCGAAGGTCTCGATAATATTCTTTATAATGGCATCTTTATCGAAGTTTGCATTCGTGATGGTGATGAAAAGATTCATCGTTACCTTGTGGTTTACTTCCTTCGATACTTCCTTGCCTTCTTCTCTCAACTTTTCAGCGACCGCGGAAAGTCCCTTCGTGGCATAAATCAAAAGGTCCTGCATTGCTGCCACATCCGGCTTCTTTCCACAAACACCCGATACGGTACAACCTGTGCAGTTCGCTGTCTCCTGGCACTGAAAACAAAACATCTTATTCTCCATTTTTCCCTCCTAAGAAAATCATGACGGAACCAAAGTGTATATTGGCGTTGTGCGCTTCTTTCCTTTCTCTGCTCTATACGCACCGCGCTGAATCGTATTCATTCTGCCTGAACGCAAGGAAAAATTTTGTTGCACTCGCAACAAAATAAGCCTACACTATGCATAAAGAAAAAACAATTTCAGGAGGAAAGATGGCAGGAGAAAGAAATGCCTGTTGTAGCGCCTGCTTGAGCGAGGCGACGCACAGAAAGGCACTGGACAAGGAGGAAGTACTTCGTTACTCCGACATGGAGATTTTTAAAGGAATCGAAAAGGAGAATCTGAACGCACTGCTCTACTGTATGAAAAGTTATGTACGCTCTTATAAGAAAGGAGAAATCATACATCTCGAGGAAAATCATGAAAAGCATGTCGGCGTGGTTCTCAGCGGCAACATTCACATGATTAAGACGGATGTCTGGGGAAAGGAAACGCTGCTCACCTATATGAGTGAGGGAGAAATCTTCGGGGAAACGTTCGGCGGAAAGGTGAGCGGGGAGGAGTATATCACTTTTCTTTCCGCAACAAAGACGGAAGTCCTCTTTCTCTCTTTTGAGAAGGCGATTCACGTTTGCAAGAATCAGTGCAGTTTTCACTTTCGTTTGATTGAGAATCTCTTTGACTTAATCAGTAAGAAAAACATCCAGCTGATGGAGAAGATTGAGGTGACTTCCCGCAGTACCCTCCGGGAGAAGATTCTGGCCTATCTTTCTTTGCAGGCGCAGAAGCAGAAATCGAAGTATATCGAGCTCGGCTTGAGTCGGACGGACATGGCGCAGTTTCTTTGTACGAACCGTTCCGCGATGACCAGGGAACTCTCGGCATTGCGGGAGGAAGGCGTGATAGACTTTGATCGCAATACGTTTATTTTGAAAATGCACGCGGAAGTATAAAAAACGACCATAAGAAAGGAGAACTTCATCTCTTTTCTTATGGTCATTTAAGTAATAACCCGTAAAGATTCGTAACAAATAGCTGTTCACCGGATGTGATTTATAAAAATACTCTATACCTTGTTTTAGTATACCATATTGCAAGAAAAAAAACAGTGAAAAAAGGATAAACTGCCGGAAAGAGGACTAGGAAAGGTATTTTTTTTCCAGGCGCTCCAGTGCAGCGAGGTAATGTGCCTGAACACCCTTTTCTTCCTGCTCTTTCTCGAAGGCTTCGCTCTTTTCGTCGATAGCCTGAAAGTCCTCCGCACTGAGGCTTCTTTCTGCAAAGGGGTAAACCACGCTGTTTTCCTTTTCGATGTGGAGTTGCAGAAGGTGGGCATAGGCCATCGCATAGGAAAGGATGTCCAGCTTCAACTCGGGGAGAGGGTTCTTTTGGTATTCGTTTAAGGCGGTTTCCAAAGAAAGAATATCCGCTCTGCCGAGGTCATGCTCCACGAGCATACCGTGGGTTACCAGCTTGTCTGCGACCGGTCCCATTTTCTCCACCATCACGGGGAAAAGAAACTTCTCCTCCTTTCCGTGGTGGTGCTTATCCGCATAGTTCCGGATAAAGTCAATCAGTGTCCGAAAGTCTTCGTCGGGAACTTCCGCCCCGTTCATAAGCTGTAAGCAAAGGGCGCGTACAACGGCAAGTGCACGATTGATATTGCTGTGATCCTCTTCCATGATGGAAATACTGCTGTGCATAACGGTTCATCCTCTTTCTGTTTCAGTTTCTTTCTGTTTCAGTTTCTTTCTGTTTCCGTTTCGTCCGGTTTCGGAACCCCCTTTTTAGGGAAGCGGTCTTTACTTGAAAATGCTGTAACTTCCACCGTCGTCTGCTTGAAGATGAAGCGCTGTAGTGCTCAGCATTCCTTCCATGATTTTCTTCCGAAGACGGTAGTATACCCCGGGGTTTCCGCCCGCTTCGATCCAGAACGGGGCGTGAATGTCTTCTTCCTGTACCCAGGAAGTGCGCTCGGGGTCTTGTTCCGTAAGAATATTTACCCGGTCACAGGGCATCCCGTTCAGAAGGGAGTCATCCATCTTTCTGTACGCGTCACTCGCATCGGAAGAAGCGTCCAGTGCGTGTTCCTTTCCGAAGTTGTAAGCCACTTCCTCTAAAGCGGGAAGGTGCTTTTCGTCCTCTTTTAAAATGCGGGTCACCAGAAGAGCGTAACGGGACTCGGCATCCTGTATTCTCTCCTGCAACCACCCGTGAATATTCATAACGTCAATTAATTCATTCAGAGGACGTAATTCCTTGTTGACGGTTTCTTCCGCCAGTTTTTTATCGGAAAAGACTTTCCAAGCGGACTCTTCGCCGAAGAAAACGATTTCTCGAATCAGCTCTTCCTGTAGTTGAATCTTGTTGTAGAGCCAGTAGTGAATAGGACCCAAAAAAGCACTCATGATGCGGAAACCTCACTCAGTTTTGTGTTCAATGCAGCCAGTACGGCATTTGGGTTCAGACCGTGTACCATGCAGGCATCTTCCAAAGACTCCATCTGAGAGCTTGGGCAACCTAAGCAGTGCATCCCTGCTTCCAGTAAGGTGTCAATCAACTCCGGATGCTCGTTTACAATCTGTCCTACCAGCATATCGCTTGAAATTTTCTCCATTTTTAAAGCCTCCTGTTTCTTTTCTTCATGATAGATTTTATCTATTATTTTCACATCAAATCGTGTCTGTCGCTTTTTTCGACGTACTGCGATTAAACAGCAGTATAGCAAATACAGAGGAAAAGTGGTGTTGCTTTTGCAACATTTGAATGACGCACGAAGATCCTTTACAGACTGTGCTCCGTTTCCTTATCGGGAACTGTAGAGACTTGGCACTCTGCGGATAAAACCCGGGCGTGCGTTCTGTTTTCCTATTGGGAAATGTAGCAGAGGATATTGGATAAAATGGGAAAGCTTTGTCTTCTCAGCGCTTCTGTTTTCCTGTATAATGCAAAAAGGGATAGAGGGAAAAGACGGATTTTTCATAAAACAGTATAATAACGGGATGCATTTGGAGAACGGAATAGGAGAGGAGAAAGTATGGCAGTACGGAAGGAAGAAGTAAAAAAGTTAAACAGAAAACTGATGGACTTTTTGGATCATAGTGTCAATGCATTTTTTGCCGTCGAGAATATGCGGGAAATTCTTCTGAAAGAGGGCTTCCATCCGCTGTATGAGGGAGAGGACTGGAAGTTGGAGAGCGGAGAGAAATACTTCGTCACGAGAAATGACTCCGCTTTAATCGCCTTTGTTCTTCCGAAGAAGCCGATTAAGGGCTTTCAAATGATGGCGAGTCACAGTGATTCTCCGGTCTTTAAAGTGAAGACGGATCCGGAAATCGAGGTAGACAAGGCTTATATCCAACTCAATGTGGAGAAGTACGGTGGAATGATTTGTTCTCCGTGGCTGGACAGACCGCTTTCCGTAGCGGGAAGAGTGCTCCTTAGAACATCGAAGGGGGTAGAGACGAGGCTCTTAAACATCGACCGGGACCTCCTGGTTATCCCGAATCTTGCCATTCACATGAATCGGGAAGTGAACGACGGCTATAAGTTCAATGCACAGAAGGATATGCTTCCCCTCTTTTCGACGGAGGAAGGAAAGGGCGGTTTCAGGAAGATAGTTGCAGAGGCGCTTTCCGTAAAAGAGGAGTGCATTCTGGACTGGGATCTCTTCCTTTATAACCGGCAGAAAGCGACCCTTTTGGGGGCGGAAGAAGAATTTATCGGAAGTGGAAGACTGGATGATTTGCAGTGTGCCTTCGCATCCCTTCAGGGTATTCTTTCGGCAAAGCCGAAGGACAGCGTCGCCGTGCATTGTGTCTATGACAATGAAGAAGTGGGAAGCGGAACGAAGCAGGGAGCGGGATCCACCTTCTTAAAAGACGTGTTACACCGTATTCTTGCCGCGTTTCAGGGGGGAGAGGAAGAGTTTATTAAGGCGTTACAGAACAGCTTCATGATTTCCGCGGACAATGCGCATGCTGTCCATCCTTCTCACCTGGATAAGGCGGATCCGGTGAACAGACCTTATATGAATCGGGGAATTGTCTTAAAGTACAGTGCAAACCAGAAATATACCACGGATGCGGTTTCCGGGGCGGTCTTCAAGAGCTTCTGTGAGAAAGCGAAGGTGCCCTTCCAGTGCTTTACGAACCGTTCCGATATGCTTGGCGGATCGACGCTCGGAAACATCTCGAACAGCCAGGTGGCACTGAACACCGTGGATATCGGCTTGGCGCAGCTGTCCATGCATTCCCCCTTTGAGACGGCGGGTGTTCTCGACAGCTATTATCTCGTGGAAGTGGCGAAGCTGTTCTACTCTTCTTCGATTCTCGGAAGAGGAGACGGTAATTTGGAGATTCGGTTCTAGGAAAAGAAGAGAAGAAGTTCGAAGTTAAGCGCCGGGCAGCGGGGCGGCAGAAAGAAAGACCGACTTCGAAGCCCGGACACCGTATGGAAGAGTGCATAAATAGGAAGGTGATTGCAGGAGGTTGCCGTCCTATTACAAAATAGTAAGCTACCAATAGAAGGAGAAAGTATGGAACAAAAAAAGATAAGTTGGAAGATGCTCGCGTTTATGGCATTTTCTACGGTTTGGGGATTCGGTAATGTAACCAACGGTTTCGTGTGGTTCAACGGAATTCAAGTCATTTTCAGCTGGATATTCATGTTTGCCCTGTACTTCGTACCCTATGCCTTGATGGTGGGAGAACTGGGTTCTGCCTTCAAACACCATGGCGGCGGAGTGAGTTCCTGGATTCGGGAGACGATGGGAACGAAAGTT
>ERZ772960.153-NODE-153-length-66875-cov-5.456989_pt1 | contig 66875 bp, 53 predicted proteins | sample MGYA00580678_ERZ772960 | MGnify/ENA primary metagenome ERZ772960 (study PRJEB29015, sample SAMEA2737930) | human oral metagenome | biome: human oral; feature: human-associated habitat; material: dental | place: China | collected 2059 ...
ACAATGATTCCTTTAGCTTCCAATTGCCGATTAAACTCCGCAAGAAGCGTATCATACAAATCCGCTTCAACTATAGCACGAATGGGTGCCCAATCAATGACTGTGTTTATTTGTGAAAAGAATGTCTGCTTGACCTTTCTTTGACCAAGGAACAGGTCAGCAAAACTGGGAGAGGATAACTTCTGTTTCATACGATAAAGGCACAAAAAATATTTAAGAAAGGCAGATTATAAGAGGAGTTTTGCAGAGGTCTCAGAAGGCGAGAAAATAGAAGAGGATGTGTCAATGCAGCCACATCCTCTATCTTCTGTTGCCCCTTGAGGGGGTTATAAACGCCACTCGTTTATCGGCATATCTTCCATGTTCGTTTGCCTTGCTTCACGATAAAGGTGCCATGGGCGGGCAGCATGGTTGAGGGATTAAAATCGCCGGTAGGCGCGGTGAGCAACTGACGCCCCTGCACATCGTAAACCCGGATGGGTGTTGAAAGGGGCACATCCATGTCGGCAGAGGTGATGCCGGTGGTAAACCATTTGTCGTCGAGCTCCTGAGATACGTTTGTGATGCGCCTGTTGCTGATAGTAACCATCGCACTGTTGTAGTTGTTTGCGTTGCCGTTCCAATGTCGTACCAATCGCCATTCGGTATCTTCGCTATCGCGTGAACCCATGAATACGCGCCACACTCCGTCGTCGATATCCGCAGGCAACGGGTACACGGTATAGAGTGAGGAAACGGAGTATCTGTCGTAGTTGGCCACGGGCGATGTGATGTCTGTAGAGCAGAGCACCACTTGCCGGTTCCCCTTTTGCATAATTACAGCTACGCGCCCTGTAAAAGGTGCACCGCCACGGTTGATAATGTCGCTTCCATTGAGCGAGATATTCTTGCCTGCACGGCTCACGGTAAAGGGGTGGTCCATACAAAGGTGGGATTCATGCTCCATCACCTTTTGGGGACTGATGCCGATAACCATGTCTTGATAAGCCGAATATGATTGGCTTCCGGGGTTGAGGAGGGCGATATTGAAGTAGCCATCGTCGTTGCCATCCCATCCCCAGTTCACCCATACGCGCCCCTGCGCATCGTATCCGCAGAGCACAAAGGCATGGCCTCCTGCATTTTTGTCTGTTCCCGTGTAGTAGATAGGACGATGTGCATTGAGTTCTCCATAGACCATACGCATCCATTCGTTGGCGGAATAGAAGTCGCGCGAACAGAGGTTGGCACCACTGTCGTAGCCGAAATATTTGATGAAGGCCTCGCGAGCCTCACGGCTGAAAGCGCCGCTGAACGTCATAGAATATTGCATGCTTACGGCTACGCCGCAGTGATACATGATGGTACTTACGGCATGGGCTTGCTGCTGAGTATATCCGTTCTTATAAGAGGGAATCATATTTTCCCAATCATAGGTGGCAGCACTGAAGTCTACGCTGATGTTATAACCCGTACCGCCTTCGCCTTGAGGGGTGAATCCATAGGTATTGGTGCCGGTACCGTGGATGGGATACCTGTAATAGCGCATAATTTGCGCCATGGATGTGGCCACACATCCTGTAAGATAATGCTCGCCCGAGGCGTTAGTGGGGCAGAGGTCATTGTAGGGCTTTGTTTGTCCCCAATGGGTTTCAACGAATGGCTCTACGGCTGCTGCGTAGCCATAACTTGCGGGAAGTGCGGCTGTAGTTGCCTGCCTGTAGGCCATCGCCTGCTTCACTGCCTGCATATACCATGATAGTGGCGCACTCACACCTCGGAAAGCATGGGGTGAGCAGGCCAATACTGCCGGCCATTTATCGTCGCAGGAAACGAGTGCATAACCCGCTTCTGATGACCCGAACACGGCCAATTGGCTGTCGTCATACAGCTTTTCTATGCCGGCAGAGGGCGTTTCTCCCATGCCTTTTGCGAGAGAAGCATTACCGGAAAGGGCGGAGAGAGCCTGGCACGCAGCCTGACTCATCTCCTTATCTGTCCGTATTGCCGCCTTTGCTGTTAGGGCAAAGAGGCATATCATTGCTATCAGAATCTTCTTCATATTGACTAATCAAGGAAATAAAATTTCTCATCGTTCCATCCCCACCAGCCATAGTTGGGTCCATACCATGCGAAGTTCAGGTAGAAAGCATCGTCATGGCTGTTGTAACCTCCGGCAAGTGCACTGACCTTTGCTATGTCGGCATCGCTGTAAAGTCGGCTGGCATCGCCTTTCCAATTGCCTACCACACGCAATGCCACTATATCTCCCTTATTGCTGCGTGCTGCATATACGTCTTGCGGATAGACATAGATAGAGCCGTCGGCACGTTTGTAAAGGTCGATAGGTTGAAATGCTTTGCCGTTGACATCGGTAAGCGGAATGGTGAAACGGTAGTTTCCATTGCCGGCTTCCAGCATTTCGAGGTTGTTCCAAGTCTTTCCGAACCATGCCGAAACGTAGTCTACATGATGCACCTTATAATGCTTAAGGATATAGGTCGTAGAAGTGATGCCGTAGTTAGAGGCATCGGTGGGTGCCACACTTATCTTCACTGTATCGGTCGTTGCCTCTTGGCTTTGGAAAGGAAGGGTGACGGTCTTACGTCCTTCTCCCTTTGCAAAGCTGATGGCTTCAGGAACGGTAACAATGCTGCTGCCGGTTGTGAGATGTACGGTACCAGCCTCGCTGCTGTCGGGACGCTGCACGGTAACGGTAAATGTGAGCGGGTCGCCGGGTCGGAAACCTAATGTCGTCACGGCATTCCCCACAATGAAAGCATTGCCTTCACCGGAGAGGGAAGCTCCTCTATAGGTATAATCGTCTACACAAGCACATAGCAACAAGGTTGCAAGCATCAATATGCCTGTTGTTTTTCTCTTTATAGAATTCATCATTTGTCATCTTTATAGGGTTGGTTTATCAATGTCCCGTCCACGGAGTATAGAGACCGGAGGGGTCGGGATTGTTATGGTCTGTGAGGATGGGGTTAGACATCACTTCTTGGTCTACGATAACGAAGTTCATCCATGCCGGCCGTCCATCGGTATTGAGGCGTTCGGTAGGCTCGAAGTTGGTACCTGTATAACCGCGCGTAACGGAATAGTTAAGTCGCTTTATGTCAAAGAAGGTCTGTCCTTCGCCCCATAGTTCGATACGCTTCTGAAACACAATCTCCTCTACCAAGGCATCTGTTGTGGTAGCACTGCAGGTGTATGATGGGTCGCGATACTGTTTTATGAAGTTCTCAATGAGCTGTTTTCCACGGGAAATATCCTGATGAGCAGCTGCTTCTGCCTCTATGAAGTACATCTCTTCGACACGCATAATGGGATAAGCCGAGGATTCGCCAACCTTGAAAGCCTCATCGTTGCCCTGATTGGGACGGAACTTTACCGATGCGTAGGTGGGTAGGCTCTGTTTGTAGGCCGGTTTGAGGAAAGGTACTTGGTCGTATAATGCCGAACTTTCCGGCGCTTTCCATTCCAACTTACGGAAATCGGTGTTGGAAATGCGGTCATATACACTCTTTCCAATCAGCTGAAAGGCACCCTTCCGAGCATATCCGTAGCGGGTCTCGTTACACATCCACGATGTCCAGTTGAGCCACTCGTCTACAAGAGCTTCGTCTTGGTCGGTGTACTGAACACCCCACATCCACTTGTCTATCTGATTGAAGCCGGTAGCGACATTCAGACAGTCGTCTTTCGACATGGGATGCAGACCGGCAGCATTGATAGCCAGACGGGCATGGCGTTCGGCTTCGGGATAGTCTTCCAGCCACATAGCCAAGCGTGCACGTAGGCCTTCTACACAAGCCATATCGGGGAACGTCTTGTTGCGTGTGCTGACCAGCAAGGGCAGATATTTGGCTGCTTCATCGAGATCTGCAGCAATGAACTTTGCCATCTCCTCACGTGTGGCACGCGGATTCTCACGTGCGTCCTCCTCTTTCATACCGGCCTTCACGATAGGAACCGTGAGATGGGTTACATCAACGCCGGCCTCATTTCGTCCGTTTGTCACTTTATTGGGCAAAAACTCATACATGCGTGCCATATCAAGATATATCATGGCACGATTAGCATAAGCTACGCCGAGGTATCCTTTCTGCACATCGGTCGCTGCATCGGGGGTCACGGCACCGATCACATTATTAGTGGCCTGTACATATTGGTAATGCCATTCCCATACGTATTGCGTACACATCCAAGGTGCTCCTATATCGGTGCACTCAGACCACCACCAAAACCAGTCCCAATCACGGTTGGAAAGAGTGGCCAGGTCTTCAGTCATCACATCGCGGATGTGCATAATTCCGCCAAGTCCCCAAGAATAAGACTTGTCCCAATTATATACGGATTTGGCCTTGGTGGGGATAGCACTCACGAGGAACTCCGTGGCGTCGGGCGATTTTGCCAATTGGTCGGTCGTTGCCACGTCGGTAGGGAACACTTCCTTCATACATCCGCTCAACAGTGGTGCAGCAAGGAACAATAGTCCTACGGAATATCTTATATTCAGTCTTTTCATATGATTATCGTTAAAGGTCAGAATGTGATGGAAATACCGCCTGAAATAGTACGGAGCGGTGAATATTGTGTGCTGGAGTTACCGCCATTGGTACTCTGTCTGGGGTCGAATCCTTGGCGTTTAGACCATAGCCAGATATTCTCACCAGACATATAAACACGCACATTTTGTAGCCCAAAGCGGGTGATGAGACGTGCAGGCAGCGTGTATCCCAGTGTGATATTCTGTAGGTTGAGATAGCTTGCCGATGTGAGGAAACGGTCGGAGAAGCGTGCCATATTCACGTCATTATATTGAATACGCGGGATATTGGAACCCTTGTTTGCAGGACTCCATGCCTTCTCAAGGTCGGCATGAAACTGCATACCTCGCGCAAAGGACATACCGTCAGCATATCCGCTGTCGTAAGCCTTGCCACCGAGTTGGTAGACAAAATCCATAGAGAAGTCGAAGCCATAGGCAGAAAGGCTTGTGCCGAAACCACCGTAGGCATCGGGCAATGCCGTTCCACAGTTGTAGTAACTCGCTTCACCGGTATTTTTGGTCGTAGTTGTTCCTTCTATGATGTCGTGACCGGCAGCATCTTTCATGCGATTGCCATGTCCGTCATATTTATATATATTCTTATAATAAAGGGCTTCACCCGTTTCATGGTCTACACCTGCATAACGGAACATGCGCCACGAATAGATGGGCAGTCCCTCACCATAGAAGTAATCGCCGTTGTTATAGCCTTCTACGCCGTCGAGTACGGAGCGTTTTACTGCGGGAGACAGGTGTGTTATCTTATTCTTGTAAGTCGTGATGTTGCCTCTCATTGTCCATGTGATATCCTTAGTACGGATGATGTCGCCGTGCAGTTCCAGCTCAACACCGCTGTTACGCATATCACCCACATTAGCCCAATAGCCTTTGAAACCGAAAGAACCGGGCAGTGTGAACCACGAAAGCATATCGGAGGTTTTACGATAGAAGTACTCTATATCGCCACCTAAACGCTCATGGAAAAGCGAAAATTCCACGCCCACATTGAAGTTTCCACCCTTTTCCCATGTGATATTGGCATTGCCAAGTGACGCAGGTGTAAGCGAAACATTGCCGTTGGAGTTTTCTATATCATAATAGGTAATATAGCGGAAATTACCGATGTTGTCGTTGCCCTGCTCGCCGTAAGAGAGTTTCAACTTGAGTTGGTCTACCCATGGAGCCACCAACCAATTCTCTTTGTTTATCATCCATGCACCGCCAAACGACCAGAAATTACCCCAACGATGGGCAGGGTCGAAACGCGAAGAGGCATCGCGGCGGAACGACAATGAGCCAAAATAGCGATTGTCATAGTTATATTGTGCCCGCCCGAAGTAACCTTCTGTATTGTATTCGTTCATATAAGAATAGGCGTTACCTACTTGTATGGCACCGTTCAGCTCGGTTGTTTGATACGAGAATGTCTTCAATTTGTCGCCATTCAGGTTATAGTAGCGATAGCGGAAGTACTCATGACCGAGCATGACCTCTACATCGTGTTTGCCAAAAACGCGATGCCAATTCAACAGCTGCTGCAACGTATAGGTAAGCGTGCGGTCATGTTTTTTATACACATGCCCTTTCTGCGAGGCATTTTGCCCATACCACGGATTATAGGTGGTAGTACCGCGATAGTCTCCCCAGAATACGGTGTTGTTGAGTGACAGACGGAAATCCTTGAGGAATCGGATTTCAGCATTGCCCGCTCCGTTGAAAGTGTTGCCGTTAGCACCATTGCTGTCCAATTGATTATCCGACAGCGGATTGGAACGATTCATATAAGCCCTGACATTAGGCAGGGTTGCTCCATCACCATAGTCGTAGAGCGGAAGTCCCGTCCGCTGGTCGTAGAGTATATTTCCCTGTGCATCGCGGAAGTAGAGCGGATAGATGGGTGCCACCTTTGTCAATGCGAACACATTGGAAGGTGATGCCGAGTTACCATCGTCGCGTAGTGAGTTGGCCTTATAATTGGCATAACTGACATTACCAAAGAGCTTCAGCCATGGCTTTACTTGGGCATCGCCCTTGAAACGGGCGGATATGCGTCGATAGTCAGACCCCAAGGAGATACCGTTCATCTTCAAATACGAGGTAGACATATAAAAGGTTGTCGTAGGCGTACCGTAGTTTGTGGTCAGCGAATATTCCTCTCTGAGACTGTTACGGAAGGTGGCATCTGTCCAATCGTCGGGGTACAGCATGTAGGTCTTTCCATCTTTACCGGTCACCGTATTACCCAATGTAGCACGAGGATTGAGCTTTCCGTTACGGCCGATGAGCAATTCGTGCTGCGGTACGGTGTAAATATTATACCCCAAACCATAGGCATCGTTACCCGTCAGTTTCTCATTGGCGAATACAAGAGCATTGTCGGCACTGTAGCCAAGTTTATCCATGGCATAGTTGTAAAGTCCCTTGTACCACATTTCATAATAGGCGGCAGGATGGTCGATGTAATTATAGTCGGGCAACTGACGGGAGTTCTGCCCCCACTTGGCATCGAAAGAGATGGAGGAATGGTCGCGTTTACCGCTCTTGGTAGTGATAAGTATCACACCATTGGCACCGCGTGCACCATAGAGCGCTGCCGAAGCGGCATCCTTGAGCACCGTCTCGCTTTCTATGTCCAAGGGGTTAATCATGTTGAGATTACCGTCGTAGGGCGAACCGTCAACAATGATGAGAGGTCCGTTACCGGCATTAATGGAACTGATACCTCTCACACGGATAGTGGGAGAACCGATACCCGGCTGCCCCGATGCCTGCACCATCTGCACGCCGGCAGCTTTACCTTTCATAGCATCCAACGGATTGGTGGCCTGAACCTTGCCAATCTCTTTACTGTCTACTACGGCAGCCGAGCCTGTAAAAGCTGACTTCTTACTCGTTCCGTAAGCTACTACAATCACCTCGTCGAGGCCTTTGGCTACAGATTTCAACATGATTTTCAGATTCTCTTTAGCCTGAAAGTCTTGTGATTCCATACCCACATAGCTCACGCGAATCTGAGTTTTACCGGCAGGCATTACGAGACGAAACCGGCCGTTGATGTCGGTAATGGTACCCGTACCCGTACCGATTACCTGCACCGTGGCACCAATAATGGGCTCACCATGCTCGTCTTCCACGATACCGGTGGCCACCCGTTCATGCGGTTGCGTGGCCTCAATAGGCGATGCCATGGGCGGTAGGGTCAATCCCCACGCCGGCATCATGCTTGCAGAGGCCGGAGCCAACAATGCAATACATAATAGAAGTTCCTTTTGTTTAGGATTCATGATTTAAGTTTTTACTAATAATTTATGTCGCTAATAACCAATGTATTCGTTTTTATTGATGCATGTGTGTAGAGACCTTGATAGGCCTATTCATGGTAAAAGTCGCCCGACTTCCCATAAAATCGCGACAAAAGTACTGCATTTGTTTTATATTAACGAATCTTTTTCCTAAAATTTTACAGAATAAAAATACATTCTACGTGTAAAAGGATGGGGGTGGAATCGTCAAAACTTTCTGATTGGTGATTTATCAGTGGCTTGCATTTATCACTTTTCACCCCGTTTTTGTGAGAGCTTCTCGGTATTTGATGCTCAAAAGTTCGAGATTGAAAGTTCTCAAGGTCGTAAAGTGACGATTGAGAAGTCGGCATTTATCCCCCATACAGATGCCGTTTCTTCGTGGCACAGATGGCGTTTGTCCTATGTACGGGTGGCGTTTGTATGTGGATGGGTCGGCAACCTTTCTCGTAACAAATCATATCCTTTAATGATTGAAGGCAAGTGTTGTAGGCGCGCAATATGTCAGCCTAAGGCAACGGCTTGGTAAAAAAAAGGGAATAAAGCAGAGTGTTGGAGGTGTGATAGAATACAGGCAGAAGTGGGGTGGCGGGCTTCACCCCTGCCTGTGGTCAGTCTCCCTGTTAGGATTGATACTTCAAATACTCTTATCTCAAGTTCTCATATAGAGACTTCTGCAAATCGATTTATCAGGAGACGTAATTTTGAGATAAGAGCATCTTGATGAAACAGCCCTTTGAAACCCATGTTCAATGCTTGCCATTAAGAGTGTTTATTCTGTATCTTTGTTAGGGCAAGACGGGAAAAGGTGATGGGGGGTGTTTAGAACATGTGGCGTGCTTTCATCTCTAAGTATTTGTTGATGACATCTACGCTTAGGTTTTCGGGTGTGGTAAGGAGACTTTGTATGCCATAGCGTTGAAGTATGCTGACGATGAGTCGTTGCTCATATCTGAATTTATCGGCTATCACGTGCCGATAGTAGTCTTCCGTATTGACGGGATGGGATAGTGCATATGCTTTCAGTTCGGCATCTTCAAAGAATACAACGAGCAGGCGATGGCGGCGGTTAAGCCGTATGAAGTAGGACAATTGCCGGTTGAGGCTGGTCGTGCCTGTGAAGTTGGTGTAGAGCACGAGCAAGCTGCGCTTGGTGACTTGCTTGTCGACCTGAATGCAAAGGGCGGAGAAATCGGATTCCCCGAAGGTGGTCTGTTGGGCGTAAAGGGCTTCGAGGAGTGTCTGCATCTGGTGCGGCCGTCGGGAGGCCGGCACCATATTGTCGAACCGTTCGTTGAAGGTGATGAGTCCGGCACGGTCTTCTTTGTTGATGGCCACAAAGGAGAGCACCAGCGATGCGTTGATGGCGTAGTCGAAAAGGGTGATGCCGCGGAATGCTTGCTGCATGACACGACCTTTGTCTATGATGTTGTAGATGCGTTGTGAGCGTTCATCTTGATAGACGTTTACCATGAGTTGGTGTCGTCGTGCCGAGGCTTTCCAATTGATGGTGCGGTAATCGTCGCCTTTCACGTATTCCTTGATATGTTCGAACTCGGTGTTGTTGCCTACCCGTCGTATGCGCTTAATACCCATCTCAGTCAGGTTGTTGCTGATAGCCAACAGTTCATATTGCCGCAACATCATGTAGGAGGGATATACTTTTACGTCTTTTGGCTCTCCGCAGGTAATGCGTCGTTGCACCCATCCCAGAGGAGTGGAGACGAAGACGCGGATGAGTCCGAATCCGTAGACCCCCCGTTGGGTGGGACGTAGGGTGTAGTTCACGTTCTTTCCCTCGTTGGGTTGGAGCGAGAGCATAAAGCGGATGTCTCGCCGTTGGAAGATGTGGGGTATCTCGTCGGTCACTTCTAATCGTGCGGTAAAGGGATAGCTACTCTCCACCCGCAAGCTCACGGGGTTTTCGTCGCCATTGGAAAAGCGGTCGGAGCATTGCCGCCAAGCCTCGATACCTCGTCGGGCATAGAGTAGAATGGTATCGGCCGCCGTGCCGATGATAAGCAGGCACAGCATGATACGCCCTAAGTTGAACAACGGGGCATAGGCGTAGCCGGAGAAGACGGTGAGTACAATGGCGGTTGCAGCCAGATAGAAACGGCGGGTAAGATACATTGCAGGCGGATGCTATTGAGGAACTTCCACTTTGTCTATCAGTCGTTGCGTCACTTTCAGCGGTGTGTAGCCCTCCATCTCTGCCTCTGCGGTGAGGATGAGACGGTGTTGCAGTATGGGCGGCGTAACGGTTTTGATGTCTTCGGGTGTGATAAAGTCTCGTCCTTGTAGCAAAGCAAAGGCTTTGGAAGCTCGCAGCATAGCCACCGAAGCACGGGGCGATGCACCTAAATACACAGCTTTGCTTGTGCGGGTCTGCTGTACGATGGCGGCGATATACTGCAAGAGCGTGGGTTCAACAAAGACTTTATCTACCAGCCGGCGCATATCGAGCAGTTCATCGCGGGCAATCACGGGTTGTAGATTGACGGGTTTTGCGATGCGGGCATCGGCATGGTGACGTTCGAGAATGGTTATTTCTTCCTCGAGGGAGGGGTATCCCATGGTGAGTTTCATGAGGAAACGGTCGAGTTGCGCCTCAGGCAGCTTGTAAGTACCCTCCTGTTCTACGGGGTTTTGTGTGGCAATGATGGTATAGAGGTCGCCCATCTTGTGGGTGTTGCCATCAATGGTAGCCTGTCGCTCTTCCATTACTTCAAAGAGAGCGGCCTGAGTTTTGGCCGGCGCACGGTTGATTTCGTCTACAAGCACTATGTCGGCGAAGATAGGCCCCTTGTGAAAGTCGAAGTGAGAGGTCTGCATGTTGAAGACCGTAGTGCCGAGAACGTCGCTCGGCATGAGGTCGGGGGTGAACTGAATGCGGCTGAATCGGGCGTCGATGAGTTGCGAGACAAGACGTGCGAGCAGTGTCTTTGCCACCCCGGGCACACCCTCTATCAGTATATGTCCGTCGGCAAGTATGGCTGTGAGGAGCAGGTCTACGGCCTCGTTTTGTCCCACAATGACATCGGCGATGGCGGCTTTTATATCCTTTACTTTCTGCGCAAACTGTGATAAGTCTGTGCGAGTTTCTACGTTTTCTTCCATAATTCTCTATAGCTTGTTAATGATTTCGTTCATTTGGTCAATGTATTCTTTCATTTCTTTGAGGGCTATTTCGTGGTCGAAATGGGCAATGAAGCGCAACTGTCGTATCTCTTCGTGCAATGTTTCGGCATCTTTTCCTGTTTGTGCCGATAGTATGCGCATGTTGCGGGCATCGGCATCGGTGTCATTGATGTCAATACCCAACTGTTTACGAATCTCCTCAGAGAAGTAGATATATTTCTTTCTTACTAAGTCTGTGTGCATATCCTGCCTGTGATAGAGCGTGCCGATGAGTTTGATAAAATCGAGGCTGCGGTTTTTCGGTGGGGGTATGACGGGTATGATGCGTTGCTTTCTCCGTGCCGTAAACACCATGAAGACAATGATAAGGAGCAGGGAAAGGCAGATGCCCCACTGCAACGGCGGTTGTGAGAGAAAGTAGGTAAGGGGAGAGGTCTGCATCGCTGCCTCTTCCTCCGTTTGCCGTTCCACGCGGACAACAGGCAAAGCACCGAACTGCGACATCAGTCTGTGCACGTAATACGTGGACGAGGGTTCAAGAATGGAGTAGTTGGTAAACAGCAACGGCGTGGGAATCAGTATGATGCTGCCCTTCCCCCACTTCATGGATGCTGCCATGATGTACGAACAGGGGGTGTCTTCCTCGTCGTTCCCCGTTTGCATTCCGAGTACCTCTGTCGGTATGGTGTCCAGCGAAACACAAGACCCCGACAGGGCAGAGTTGATGTAGTATTGCGCCCGGGTATAGCGTTTGTCGTCGCCCGTCCATTGAATGGTGTCGGAATTTTCCCGTTCGATGACGTTGTCTTTCAGCCGTTGGAAGTCGAATTGCTCGTAACCTACGCTGAGGTTCAATGTGTCTGTTATCTTTCCAAGTTCATATCCCGATACCGCCAGCATCACTTTGTCTCCCCGTTCGGCCATTCTGAGAATGGATAGGGCTTCTGTTCGGGTGAGACTGCCATTTTGTGAAACCATCAAGTAGCCTTGTCGGCGATGGCTGTATTGATGTTCTAATTGATAGAACGTCTTTTGCGTCACCGTATAACCTTGCTTCATGGTGCTTGCCATGATAGTGTCGAACACGTAGGCACCGAACGGCTGTTTGTCGGTATGACTGAAAGTAGGTTGCCATACGAACTTCTTGCCCAGTGAAAGCTGTACCATGAACATGACGGCGAGGAACGCCACGATGACGAGGATAAAGATTCTGCTCCCTTTCATGCCGTCTCTCCTTTCATGATAGCTGCCCGCAGCGTCTGCATTTCCTCGCATACGGCCTCGTCGGCAGCAAAGTTTCCGTATCTCACACGTATGAAGAGCGCTGTGAGTCGTGAGAAATCGTCCCGTTTTACCTCATAAGTGTACTGCGTAGGGGTCTTGAATGGCTGCCAGACGATGCGCCCTGCATCGCTCAGGCCTTTCAGTGTATGCAAATAAATCAGACGGGCGGCCTCATTGTAATCGCCCCGTTCCAAGGCCGCAGCGATGGATTGTGGGAAATCGATGCCATAGATGGTGTCTTCGGTCACGTCGTATGCCTGTTCGTTGCGCTTGTTGCGACCGAATAGTCCCGGCCGTTTCACATAGATAAACAGTGCCACCAACGCAAGGAGAACCAAGCCGAGGAGTGTCCAGAAGAGGACTCCGTACTGATGAGTAAACTCGTTGTTGAAGAGCGTATCTATGATGTCTCCTATTTCTTTCAAAATCCAATCTGCAATTCCCGTGTCTGTGGGCACGAGCTCGCGACTGTAATCGAAGTCCGAATCTGTGCGAAAGGCATGGATTCGGGCAGTGTCAACGACGAGCGTATCTACGATGGAGACATCCATAGGTCAGTGGTTCAGAGCTTGTCGAAGTCTTTGATGTCTTCGGGTATGGGCATCGGGTCGTCTTGGTGGTCGTCGCCCAAGGTCTCAAACTTGTCGATGTCGGCATCTACACTTCTGTTTTCTGCTGTTTCTATGACATCTCCATAAAGGTAGAACGTGCCTACCATAAGGATGGCGATGGAGAGATAAAGGCCGTAAGTCTGCACGATGGCCAGCAGATAGGTAAAGAAACTGAATACGGGCGAGTTGATAAATGACCCGTCATCTGCATGACTGATATTGAAAAACATCTTTACAATGGCAGCAATATACCAAGGCATGGTAGTGATACCCTGAAGAATGGAGGTAACCATGTTGAGCACAAAGACGAAGACAAGAATGCTGCCCCAGCGTTTCATACCTAATTTCATGGCTTTCTTAAGAGCCTCGAACACCCCGATAGGTTCAAAAAGATAGATAGGTGCCCACAATATGAGCGGCACGAAAAGCAGCACAAAAGCAATCATAAGCAACACCACAATCCCTATCAGCAACGGACTGATATATACCAACAGTATCGAGATGCCCACCCATAGGATTGTAGCAACTCCTCCTATCACAAGGCCTGCCAGCATCAGCCGCAGCATTCGCCGCAGATTCTGCATGAAGAAAGGTCTCAAATCAGCCCAAGTGATGCCTTGCAACCTGTTTTCACGCTCTAAATACAGTTGTTTCATGCCGAACAAAATGGAAAATAGCAGCAGTGTGCCGATAACAGTTATCAGCGCGTAACCGATGTAATAAACCATTAATCCGATGTAGTTGTTCAGCAATCCGGTTATTTCGTTGCCCGTGGATACACTGTTTGCACCCATCGTGAAAGCACGGGAGAAGACGTTGTCCAACGTCAATCCCTGCACAAGGCATACGGGAAGAATAAAATAGGTGAAGTATTTCAGCAGTGTACGGTAGTTTTCTCTGATGAAACGCAGTGTGGCTTCAAATTTCTGTCCGAAGTCTCTCTTCACGTAAAGCTGCACTTTTGGTTTGTTCGTTTGCATGTAGATAACGTTTTTTGGGTAAATAAATATAGTAGAAAAGCACGAATGCTAATGAGCAGAGGATGATGCTCAACCTTATGGCATCGTGTATCTCGGTATGTCGGGTGATGATGCTTTCTATGAAGCCGGCCACGATAAACACCGGTACCACACCCACAATGATGCGCAGCCCCTGACGTGCACCTCGGCGGAAAGACTCTCCCCGCGAGTAAGTACCTGGGAAAAGCCAACCCCATCCCAAAGCAAATCCGGCACTGCCACTGATGACAATGGCCGAAAGTTCCAGCGTTCCATGTAGGAAAATAGCGAGAGCCGACTCGCCCAACAGTTCGTGTTGATAGAAGAAAGTCTCGAAAGCACCCACCATGATGCCGTTGTAAAGCAAAAAGAAGCCCGTGCCGAAACACGTAAGGAGGCCGAAAGCGAATATCTGAAACGAAACCATTACATTATGAATGGTAATGCCAAAGAACATCATGTCTTCCGGTGTACCGTCGTAAACGGCCATAGGATGTCCCTGCCGGATGTTTTCCAGCGTCATGTCCACATAGTTGTCACCCAAGATAATGCGAGGAAATTCTGCATCGCCCATTGTAGAAATCACACCGATAGCAATACCTGCAAGAAACACAAGCAAAGAAATCAACATATATTTCCTTGCTTCATACATGGTAAGCGGCACTTCGTGCGTCCAAAACGTAATGAGACGCGACCACTTTTCACGCTTGTTCTTGTAAATGGAGCCATGCAGTGCGTAGGCCATGTTGTTGAGATAGAGCGTAATGCGTGAGGAAGGGTAGTGTGTTTGGGCAAAAGCGAGGTCTGCGGTAAGCTCCGTATATAGGTCGGCAAGTGTGTCGGGAGACTGCGTGTCCACAGTTTCTAACGTTAGCTCCATGCTCTTCCACTTGTCTATGTTGTGCCTTATAAACGTTACTTCTTTCATTCCGGTGCCCGCAGGCGATAAAAAGATTTGCTTGAAATCAGTCGCAAAAATAGAAAAAATAGCCTATATTTGCAAGCAAATTGTAAAATATCTCTTGAACGAATGGCAGACAACAGCATCATCACGGGGCAGTTTGTACGTATAGAACAAACGCCGGCAAGCCTCGGAGAACGGGCTATCGCCTACTTCATAGACATGGTTGTTGTTGTGCTCTACGGCGTTTCTCTGCTCACTTTGTTTAGCTTCCTCCCGTCGAACCTGCCCGATAGCACATGGTTGCTTGTCTTTTTGCTCGTGCTTCCTGCCCTTGGTTATCCTTTTCTCTGCGAAACATTCAACGAGGGGCAGACCCCGGGCAAGCGCATCATGAAGATACGGGTAGTCAAGGTCGATGGTTCCACCCCCAGTGTGGGCAGCTATCTGTTGCGTTGGCTGTTGCGTCCGATTGATGGCCCTGTGTTTTCATACGCAGGAGCGCTGGTGATTCTTCTTACCGAAAGGCACCAGCGATTGGGAGATTTGGCTGCCGGTACGATGGTTGTAAAGCTCAACAGTTACAAAAAAATAGCCATTAGTCTCGACGAATACGATTATCTTTCGCACAACTATACACCCCGTTACCGTCAGGCCGAAAACCTTTCCTTGGAACAGGCCAATATTATTTCGCGTACATTGGCCTCCAACGAGCACGACAAAGACCGTCGCATCGCCCTTTTATATGATAAGGTGAGAGAGACGTTGGGTATCGACGACAACACAGAGGACAAGGCCTCTTTTCTTGAAACACTGTTGCGTGACTATCAATATTTCGCCATGGAAATGGTTTGAGCAAAGCTTTGTAACATCCGTTGCGTACCGTTGTTTTTGTAACCGCTTTCCTCCCTTTTTCTCAAAGCTATGCTTCCACTTTGTCAGAGCTATGCTTTTACCGGCTCAAAGCTATCCTTTTACACGCTCAGAGCATAGCTTTCTCCATTAACAGGGTTTCTTCCTGTTCTTCAGTGGCTTACAGATAGGGAAACCACACTTCTCCTTCAGTCTTTTAGGGCGTGTGTTTCTCGCCTCTCATCGTTGTGGGGCGGACAGCTCTTCTTTTATTTTCCATCCCTTTCCCGCCCTGCTGCTTTTCTTTGCCGAATATGAATTCAGAATAAATTTTTTAGCTCTTTATATTGTATATAAAGTGTCATCAAGTGTTATAAAAGTGCAAGAATTAGACAGGACTATGTGATATATGAAAAATAAACCATATCTTTGTATTGCATTTTATTTAATATTTGACAAATATGATTTTAAGAGTAACTTTCAATAATATACTATCCTTCAAAGAAGAGACGGTGATTTCCTTTGTTGCAGGGAAAAGTATCGCACATCCCGAACAAGTTTTGAGAGCTAAAAACAGAGATGATATTTCTATTTTGAAAGCAGGTATTATTTATGGTGCCAATGCCTCCGGCAAGAGTAATATTATTAAAGGTATTTGTATTCTTAAGCTTATTGCTTTAGGAAAACTTCCCAGACGTCTTATTGAACCTTTTAAACTTGCTCAAGGAAAGAACTCTGTTTCAAGATGTGAAATAGAGTTCAAAATGGAAGATCGTTATTTTGCTTATGGAGTGGAATTTGACATCAATGAGATAAAAGAGGAATGGCTTTATAATATCAATGCCAGAACAGATAAAGAAATTTACACCCGTAAGGTAGATGGTGAAAGCAATCAATTCACATTTGGCACCAAGATAGATGACGAAGAGACGAAACTGTTTGTCAGATTCCTTGCGGAAAGCACTCCACGTGATGTTAGTTTCTTATCAGAATACGTGAAGCGAAATGGTCGTGGATTACCGCAAATAGGAAAAGTTTATCAATGGTTTAGAGAAAAGCTTAATATCTTATTCCCTGATTCCCGCTATCATGGAATTTCCTTTAATGCAGAGAGAAATAAAACTTTTCAGAATAGTATATGTAAACTATTAGAGTTCTTCGATACCGGTATAACGGATATACGCCGTATAGCTATTAAGAAAGAAGAAATTGATATACCTTCTGATTTATTAGAGAAGTTGATTTCTAATCTGGAACCGGGGAAAACAGCAACAATATCATCAGAGAAAGGCAATGAAACTTATTTTATTGATATGGATAAAAAGTCTATCTTAAAATACTATAAGCAGAAGACTGTGCATAAATCTGAGAAGGGCAATGAAGTTATTTTTGAAGAGGAAGAAGAGTCAGATGGCTCTATAAGGTTGTTAGATTTCATCCCAATGCTTATCAATCTCAAGCATCACGGCGATGTGTTTCTGATTGATGAAATAGACAGAAGCCTACATCCGATGTTATCTCTGAAGTTATTAGAATGCTATTTTTCTGTATTAGAAGATTGTAAAGATACTCAACTCATCTTTACTACACACGAATCGAATCTTCTCGACTTGAAAATAATTCGTGCAGATGAGGTCTGGTTTGTTGAAAAAGATAATAGAGGAGCTTCACGTCTGACTTCATTAGCAGAATATAAACCACGCGAAGATATTCGTAAAGGCTATCTACAAGGACGTTATGGTGCTATACCGTTCTTTGCACCGATAAGATCATTAAATTGGTAAAAGGAGCGTATGCGTAAAAGAAAAGATTTTACTCGCCTTGAAGGTATAAGGTCTGCGAGATTAGTTGTAATAGCAGCTGAAGGAAGAGAAACAGAGAATATCTATTTTGAAGCGATGAAGCGTGAACTGTCTGCTGAAAATGTGCACGTAGAAGTCTTGCATCGTAATGATAATAATTCTAATCCTGATAATGTCTTATCACAATTGCAGAACTTTAAGGATGAGTATAATATAGATGAAGATGATGAACTGTGGGTGGTTGTCGATCGTGACCGGTGGCGTGAGAAAACGTTATCCACAGTTGCAAAATATTGTCATAACGATTCAAACTTAATATTCTGTGTGAGTAATCCTTGTTTTGAATTGTGGCTGCTCCTGCATTTAGAGGATGTTAATGCTTATTCAACGAAAGACTTACAAAGTCTCACTGACAATAAAAAAGTAAAGCGTAATGGTCCTACATGGTTAAAAAACCGAATGAAGAGTTTAATGGGGACTTATCATGAATCTAACTATGATGTAGATAAATTATTGCCTTACGTAGACAAGGCCATTGAGCGTGCAAAGAGTTTAGATAGCAACCCCAAAGACCGTTGGCCGCAACGTGTTGGAACCCGAGTATATTTGTTAGCAAAGAGTATAATGGGATAAGTAAAAAAGACACTTCGGAATCGAAATCTTCAATCAGATATTCACTCTTAACTCACATTTGTCATGAGACCGTTTTTCTGCCATTTCAATATTGACTCCATGGCTTCCTGTCATCTTTTATTCGCTTGTCGGCATCTTGTCTGCCGCCCTCTCTCGACGTAGGCCGCTATTTCTTCGGGAGTATAACAAACCATCTGAACGACAATCAAACAAAATCTGTATCGGCTCTCATCACTGATTTGAGTTAAATTTATTGTATTCTGTATGATAGAAGTTCTTCCTTGTTAGTTTTAGCGAAAAGCAAAAAAGGTGCAAGTCGTATAACTTGCACCTTTGAAAGCGGAAAGGGAGGGATTCGAACCCCCGGTACCTCTCGGTACGGTAGTTTTCAAGACTACTGTAATCGACCACTCTACCACCTTTCCTTGCTGACGGCAGAGGACGTCGGAACGTCCATCGAAAGCGGTTGCAAAGGTACACTGTTTTTTTGATACCTACAAATAATTTATCTGTTTTTTAAGCATTGGCGTTTCATAATTTTGTTTTTTACGCTAAGTTAGCGTACTTTTGCAGCATGATTTATCCGGATAATTTTGAGGCAAAGATAGGCTTTGATGAAATAAGAAAACTGTTGCGCGAGCGTTGCCTTTCGCCGTTGGGACGCGAAAGGGTAGACCGCATGGCGTTTTCTGCCAATGCCGATACCATCAACGAATGGTTGAAACAGGTGAAAGAGTTTCGACTTGTGCAGCAAGAAGCCGGTGATTTCCCTCTTCACGGTTTCTTTGATGTGCGCGAATCGCTTGTACGCATCCGCTTGGAAGGTACTTATCTGGAAGAAAACGAGGTGTTTGATTTGCGTCGCTCGCTGGATGCTATCCGACAAATCGTACAGTATCTCAACCGCACCGATGGGGTAGAACCCGGGGACACTATGCCTGTTTATCCTTATCCGGCACTGCACCGTATGACAGAAGGTGTGGTGACATTCCCCCTTATCATACAGCGCATTGACGGTATGCTCGATAAATACGGGAAGATACGCGATGATGCGTCGCCCGAACTCATGGCTGTGCGCCGTGAATTGACTAAGGCTGAAGGCAGTGTATCACGAACTTTGACCGGCATTCTGCGGTTGGCACAGAGCGAAGGATTGGTCGAGAAAAACGTGACCCCTACGCTGCGAGACGGTAGGCTGGTGATTCCCGTGGCGCCCGCCATGAAGAAGCGCATCAAGGGAATTGTGCACGATGAGTCAGCCTCGGGACATACCGTCTTTATAGAACCGGCTGAAGTGGTGGAAGCCAACAACCGCATACGGGAATTAGAAGCAGAAGAACGGCGCGAAATCATACGTATTCTCAAAGCGTTTACTGCCCTTGTGCGTCCCCATACTGAAGAAATGTTGACCTCGTATCGGCTTTTGGCACGTATAGACCTTGTACAGGCGAAGGCACGTTGGGCAGAGGCGACAGGCGCATGGGAACCCCAAGTGCAGGCACGGCCTTACATAGATTGGACGGGAGCCATACATCCGTTGTTGCAACAGTCGCTTCACAAGCAGGGAAAGGCAGTAGTACCACTCGATATAGCCTTAACCGAGGCGCAGCGCATTCTCATCATTTCCGGGCCTAATGCAGGCGGAAAGTCGGTCTGTCTCAAAACGGTGGCACTCTTGCAGTATATGTTGCAGTGCGGACTATCTATTTCCGTGGGCGACCGTTCTTCGGCGGGCGTATTTGAAAGTCTTATGATAGACATCGGCGACGAGCAGAGCATAGAGAACGACCTCAGCACGTATTCGAGTCATTTGCTTCATATGAAAACCATGATGCGGCAGGCCGATGCTCATACCCTGTTGCTTATCGACGAGTTCGGCACAGGTACGGAACCGCAGATAGGCGGTGCCATTGCCGAAGCCGTGCTCCGTCAGTTCTGTAAAAAGCATGCTTTCGGTGTCATTACCACCCATTATCAGAATCTAAAACATTTTGCCGATGCTCACGAAGGTGTGGTAAACGCTGCCATGCTTTATGACAGAAAGGAGATGAAAGCTCTCTTTCAGTTACAGATAGGTCGCCCCGGCAGCAGCTTTGCCATAGAGATAGCCCGCAAAACAGGTATTCCCGAAGAAGTGATAGCAGAGGCTTCGGAGTTGGTGGGGTCTGATTACATACAGAGCGACAAGTACTTGCAAGACATTGTGCGCGACAAGCGATACTGGGAAAACAAGCGACAGAACATACATCGGCACGAGAAGCAGATGGAGAAAGTCATCGAACGCTACGAATACAATGTAGCCGAGATAGAGAAAAGTCGCAGGGAGATTCTGCAAAAAGCCAAGGAACAGGCCGAAGAACTGTTGCAGGAGAGTAATCGGAAGATAGAAAATGCCATTCGTGCCATTCGTGAAGCTCAAGCCGAAAAAGAGGAGACGCGACGTATCAGAGAGGGGTTGCAGGCGTTTCGCGATGAGGTGCAGACCTTTGACAGCATGGCTAACGACGAAAAAACAGCTCGTAAGATGGAGCAGATTCGACAACGGAAAGAGCGTTGTGAGCAACGGAAGAGAGAGAAAACGATGCAAGGCGATTCGGAAAGGATTGTCTCTCGGGGAACAGAAAAGGTGGAAAATAAAACAGAACTCCTCTGTGTAGGCGATGCGGTACGTATGAAAGGAACGTCTACACAGGGTACGGTGGAGGCTTTGGAGGGAAGCTCGGCGACTGTTATCTTTGGCGGTATGCGCACACGGATGAAAGCCGACAGGCTGGAAAAACTTTCTGCTCCGTTAGCAGAGGTACAACCGTCTGTGCGTACTGAGGGGCGAATGACTCGTCGGACGATAGACGATAGGACGAAAAACTTTAAACAAGACCTTGATGTAAGGGGTATGCGTGGTGATGAAGCCCTACATGCCGTGATGCATTTTATAGATGATGCCATCCTCGTGGGTGTGCCCCGTGTACGTATTTTGCATGGAAAGGGCAACGGCATTCTTAGGCAACTTATCCGCCAATATCTCTCATCTGTACCCAATATCACGGCTTATAGAGACGAACACGTACAGTTCGGCGGAGCGGGAATTACTGTGGCAGATATTGGATAACAGGTATTAAGAGAGAGTTATCTAAGTGTAGGTAAAGGGAATATTGGGTGTTGTTTAAAGAAATGAATGCAAGACGCTTATCGCATCATGAGGGAAAGAGTATATTTACAAAGAAAGAAATAAACCGGCACTTACAAGTACCGGTTTATTTCTTGAGTGAGCCTCTTGTCGGATTCGAACCAACGACCCCGAGATTACAAATCACGTGCTCTGGCCAACTGAGCTAAAGAGGCGGGGTGGGCAAGCTACTTGCATCGCACCGCTACAACCTGTTACCTTTGCTACGTTCCCGTCCTGGAGGATTCACAGGGAGCTGGCCGTGTAAGACTTGCCCGTTTTTAGTGGTGCAAAGGTACGAATAATAGTCGATAAGCGAGTGGGGGAGGGGTAAAAACCGATTATTTTTAACTTATTTTTTGCTCTTGAAAAGTAAGACAAGGAGGTGTTGCAGAGATGAGAAAAAACTTCATTAGGAGAAAAATCGGACGACTTGTATGCCGATATATACAGCCAGAAGACCGAGAAAAACACTGCTGCCGGCATAGAACGCGGCGGATAGTACATTGCCTATTCTGAGAAGAGATAACAATTCGATTGTAAATGTACTGAAAGTGGTAAAGCCTCCGCAAAAGCCCACTGTGAGGAAGAGTTTGAAATCGGTATTGGGAAGAATGTAGTGACCGGCCGCTTCAGTCAGTAGGCCAATAAGAAAGCAGCCTAAGAGGTTTACAGCCCACGTGCCGAACGGGAAATCTATCCATGCGGTTGTTTGCAGTAGCTTGGATAGAAAGTAACGTGCCATACTCCCAAGGGCACCACCCAGTGCGATAAAAAATGCTGTTCGTATCATCAATGGAAAAGCAACAGAGGACTGTCTTTGTGATAAAGAGGGTGAGACGTGTCTGTCTTTTTCATCCTTTCTCAATAGTGCAAACTGCGGATTGGAGAAAAGAAGACGGAAAATATTGCTACTATGTATCAGATTTTCCGTTGCTGTGGGAAAGAGTTGCGGTAGTGATGGTCAATCGAATAGCGAGTCAATCTCCTTGATTTCGTCTGCGTCGAACCATTGATTGAGTTTTGCCTTGGCTTTTTCTTTTACTTCCTCTGACACTTCGCCCCAAACTTTCTTCAGTACATATATTAAAACGGCAAGGTCGTCTCCAAGTCCCACAATAGGTATTGCGTCGGGCATGACATCGAGTGGACTGATGAGGTAGCCCAGTGCACCGATGATGATGGCTTTGTCTTTCAGAGGTACTTGTTTGCTATCAAGTGTATAGTAGAGAATCAGTGCTGCATAGATGAGTTTTGCACCGGCTCGTTTGGCTATGGTGGAGATTTTCTCTACAAATCCGTTCTGTGTGAACTTATTGCTATAAGACATGAAATCGGGTAATTCCATATTTTCTATTTTTAGATGATATATTGGTTGCAAAGATACTAAAAAGATTGAAATGCCATGCGGCAATGTACAGAAAAAGTACGTCTTGCTTATGGCTCGTATGCCAATACGGCAGCAATAAATCGTTCAATATCGGGTTGATAGAGTCGGCGCAGGCGATATGCATCCCTCCATTGCATACCGTACCAATATAAACATGCAAGGATGAGGCCTGCAGCAAGGGCAGCGAAGAATGCTTTCATAGAACTGCTGAAAGCCGACATGACAATGGTCGGCATGATAAGCAATACTGCGGGAATGAGCAGTTTCTTACGTCGCTCTTCGCCGTCGGTAAGGATAGACTGCTTGGCAGTGATGTAATCTTCTATCGTCTCTTTATCCAAGTCGAAAGCCTCCGGTTGAGGGAATCCCTGCATTTCGCTGTAGCGTGCCATGCGGTCGGTAATGATGTATTCCAAATCTTCGTTCATAGGTGTATGAGGTTGAGGTTTATAAATCTTTGAGTAGGAATTTGTCAAGGTCGTTGAGATACATCTTTCGACGGAGATATACGGCCGGCCAATTCACTTTAGCCCCTATCTCGTGGTGTAAGTCGAGGTGCATACTCCATATGCCTTTGCTTTCAAGCCTATCGACTACCGTGCCCACGCTGAGATGGTTGATACTTTCTGCGGGTTGAAAGCAGCGGCAGTCATCGTCGTTCTCATCATAGCGAGTTTCAGAAAGGAGTTTTACCTGTACCAAATCATAGAGCAAATCGCTGACGATTCGGATGGGAATACCCGTTTCCATCTTCAGTTCAAGGGCTGTATAGGGGCGTCGCCCTTCTGCAAAACGTTTACAGATGAGACTCATCAGCAGTACGCTCATCATCACGCGTGCTCGATGGCTCAGTTTGGAAGCATCGGCATTGAAAGCGAAGTCTTCGAGGTTTTGGTTGGTATAGGTGAGTTCTGCACCCATCAAACAGATAGTCCATGAGGCCTGTACCCAAAGCATGAACAGCGGTAAGGCTGCAAAAGACCCGTAGATGGCATTATAACCCGACACCCATAGCTGAGAGTGAATATAGAAGAGTTGCAGCAGTTGCATGGCCACACCGGCCACAATCCCCGGCAAGAGCGCACTCTTAAACTTCACTTTGGTATTGGGCATGAAGACATAGAGGATGACAAAGACGGCCGACATCAGCACATAGGGCATGAGGAAAACCACTATGCGCATCACCGGTCCAAGGACAAAATAATCTCCCACCTCACCGCCAAGAGTTGCCATGACGAGCGAAAGCCCCGACGTTACAACGATGACGATAGGTACAAGAAAGAACATGGCAATGTAGTCGGTGAGTGTGCGGACGATGCTCCGCGGCTTCTTTACTTGCCAGATGTCGTTGAATGTCTGTTCGATGTTGCGTGTCAGGATGAGCACTGTCCATAACATGAACAGCAAACCGATACCAAGGAAGAGCCCGCTTTTGGTGTGTACGAGATAGGAATTAACGAAACCGATGATAGCTTCGGCAGCTTGCGGCTGGCTTGCCAATGTTTCTCGGAACCACGATTCGATGTATTTGGAATATCCGAAGCCACGTGCTATAGCGAAGACCACGGCCAGAATGGGCACGATAGCCAGCAGGGTGGAATATGTAAGCGTACCCACGGCATCCATCACCCGCTTGGCAGTGAAGTCTTGCCATAAGGCTTTAAGGATGCTGATCACTTTTTCTTTCATAAGTAATGAGATAAATAAAAATGAAAGCAGTGCCTCTGTAAGCCGGGTTCTGTCATGAGACACCGTTTCCAATGCCTCACGGCTTGTCATTTCTCTACGCTGCGAGTCACCCCACAGCTCCAGCATTCTACCCTCCATCGGGAAGTTCGGACGGGTCGCCCTCAAACGATGGTTTACGCGAACTTGCAGCCTCCAGCCGGCACGGCCTGATGATCACCCATCAGCCGGTGGTCTCTTACACCGCCTTCTCACCCTTACTCCTTGCAGAGCGGTCGTTCTCTTCTGCCTGAGCCTACTGTCGCCAATAGCTTCTATATTAGGAAGTGGAGTACCCTATGCTGCCCGGACTTTCCTCCCGCACCGTCATGATGCCGGCGACAAGCCGAAACACTGCCTTCATGGGATGCAAAGATACGGATTATTCTCTAAAAAGAACCATGTATAGACGCGGAAAACCCCGAAACAAGTGCAAATTTGTTTTACTGTAGAGTCAACCAACAAGTGTAAAAAATATATTCTATCGTAGGATTCGCATTTTGGTGTTTGAAAATTTAGTTTTTGTCTTAGTGGGACTTATGTATGTTTTTGTGCGGAAAAAATGCGGAGTTTCCATGAAAAAGCGTAACTTTGCAACACATAATAATATGTAGTGCGCAGTGATGAGTACCACCCATTTCATGCAGATTCTCACGCAAACGGTGAACGAACTCTCGGAGCCGGAACAATTAGAAGGGCTTTTCCATCAACACAAAGACGGATATCCGCTGCCCTCGAGCCGTGTCTTGGGAGAAATCATAGACCTTTCACGGACTATCATCTTTCCCGGGTATTACGGTAAATCATCGGTAAGCAGAAAGACCATGCGCTACCATATTGGCGTGAGTACAGAACGGTTGCACCGTTTGCTGGCAGACCAGATTCTGGCAGGGTTATGCTTTGCCGACACCTGCGAGGAGGAAACGTCCGGTCATCTCTCTGCTGTGGGAGACAAAGCCCAAGCGATGGCCACGCAGACGATAGCCCGTTTGCCGGAGATACGTCGCATATTGGCCACCGATGTAGAAGCGGCCTACAACGGAGATCCTGCTGCCGAGAACTTCGGAGAAATCATTTCGTGCTATCCGGTGATAAAGGCACTCATCAACTATCGGCTTGCCCATGAGCTTGATACCATGGGAGTGCCTCTTATTCCACGCATGATGACTGAGATGGCGCATAGCGAAACGGGTATCGATATCCACCCTTCGGCCGTTATCGGCCATCATTTTACCATCGATCACGGCACGGGTGTCGTCATCGGTGCTACGTGTATCATCGGCCATCACGTAAAACTCTACCAAGGAGTGACACTCGGTGCCAAGAGTTTTCCTCTGGATGCAGCGGGTAATCCCATAAAGGGCATACCGCGCCATCCCATTCTCGAAGACAACGTAGTGGTGTATTCCAACGCTACTGTCTTAGGGCGCGTCACAATAGGAGAGGGCAGCATCGTGGGTGCCAATATATGGGTAACGGAAGATATGAAACCCAACACAAAGCGATATAAGAAAGATTGAGAAACCAATAAAATCAAACAGAAACATCATAAACATGGAATTTGAACTCATCGCCAAAACTTTTATGGGAATGGAACCCGTTTTGGCACAGGAGCTCACGCAGCTTGGAGCAAACAATGTGAAAATAGGACGGCGCATGGTGTCGTTCTCCGGCGACAACGAACTCATGTATCGTGCCAATTTTCAACTGCATACAGCCATCAGAATACTGAAACCTATCAAGCATTTTAAAGCCCTTTCGGCCGATGATGTGTATGAAGAGGTGCAGAAAATAGATTGGGAGCAATATCTTGATGTTAAGAAAACGTTTTCCGTAGACTCGGTGGTTTACTCCGAGGAATTTCGCAATTCGCGCTTCGTTACCTATAAGGTGAAAGATGCTATCGTAGATTGGTTTCGCGAAAAGCACGGCATTCGCCCTAATATATCGGTTTCCAATCCCGACATGCGTTTGAATATACACATTGCGGAAGATGCTTGCACCCTGTCGTTGGATTCCAGCGGCGAGTCACTTCATCGTCGCGGATACCGTCAGGAGTCAGTGGAAGCCCCGTTGAACGAAGTGTTGGCTGCCGGAATGATACTCATGACGGAGTGGAAAGCAGACACCGACTTCATCGACCCCTTATGCGGGTCGGGTACATTGCTTATCGAAGCAGCCCTCATCGCACTGAATATGAACCCGGGCGTCTTTCGGAAAGAATACGCATTCGAGAAGTGGCCGGACTTCGATCGTGATCTTTTCGACCGCATTTACAACGATGATTCGCAGGAAAGAGTGTTTCCACACCATATCTACGGTTACGATATAGATATGAAAGCCGTGAATACTGCCCGCACCAACATAAAGGCAGCAGGCTTGTCGGCCTACATCACCGTGGAGCAAGCAGACTTTAAAAACTTCGAGAGGCCGGCAGAAAAGAGTATCATGGTGACCAATCCGCCCTACGGGGAACGCATTTCTACACCCGATCTTTTAGGAACTTACCGCATGATAGGCGAGCGGTTGAAGCATGCTTTCACGGGTAATGAAGCGTGGATACTCAGCTATCGTGAGGAATGTTTCGACCAGATAGGCCTCAAACCTTCCATCAAGATACCGCTTTACAATGGTTCGCTGGAGTGCGAGTTTAGGAAATACGCCATCTTCGACGGAAAAATGAGAGACTTCCGCAGTGAGGGAGGTATCGTAAAGACAGAAGAAGAGAAAGAAAAAATGGCCGAGAAACACCGCTTTAAGAAGAATCGGGAGTTTAAGAAACGGCTCGACGAGGAGCAGGAAAATGAGGAGGGCGATATCCGCTCCTTTACTTTCCACCGCAGGAGAATTGATGCTTTCGAGGAAAAACCGTCGCGCCGCAACTTCAAAGGAAAGTTCCCGCGCGACCGCAGAGAACCAACCAACGAGAAAGGCGACCGTTTCACTCGGCGGAACGATAAGGGACGAAAGCCGTTTGGCAAGGAAATGAGAGACAGAAAAATGAAAGACTTTAAACTCAAAAATAAAAGATTCAACCATGAAGACTAATCGTGTTCGTATTTTGTTAATGGCTTTCTTAGCCAACATTGCACTGATGACAACAGCTCAAAACAAACTCTTCACACTCGAAGACCTCAATTTCGGTGGTACGAATTACCGCAACATGATTCCCGAAAACCGCTATGCTACATGGTGGGGGGATGAACTCGTGAGACAAGATGCAGACAAATGCACGCTCATCGACAAAGCATCGGGCAAAGAAAAAACGCTTTTCACGCTCGACGCATTGAACCGCTGGGCGGGAACAGATGACCAAACGAAGGTGAGAAGCCTGTATTATACACTGTTTCCGTATGCAGGAAAACCGTTGGTACTTGTGGACAACGGCAAGGAACGCATGCTGATAGACTTTAAAAGCAAAAAGAGAGTATGGCGGCAGAGCAGCGCGGATGAGCAACATGCCGAGTGGAACGCTGCAAGCAGGGCTGTGGCCTTTGTGAGAAACGACAACCTCTTTGTGACCGATGCTGCGGGGAAAACCCATCAACTCACAACCGACGGCAGTCGGGAAATCGTGTATGCGCAGAGCGTACACCGCGATGAGTTCGGTATTTATAAAGGTACGTTCTGGAGCAGCGACGGTTCTAAACTCGCGTTTTACCGCATGGACCAAAGCATGGTGACTGATTATCCGCTCGTAGACATCGATACCCGAATTGCAACAGCAGCGCCTACGAAGTATCCGATGGCAGGAGAGACCACCCACAAGGTGAGCGTAGGCATTTATGATATGAAGAGCGGAAAAACCGTTTACCTGCAAACGGGAGACCCTACGGACAGGTATTTTACTAATATCTCTTGGGCACCCGATGCCAAAACCATTTATCTTATTGAGATAAATAGAGACCAAAACGTATATACGCTGGATGCCTACAGTGCAACCGACGGTCGGAAAATCGCTACCCTCTATACGGAGAAACACGAGAAGTATGTGCATCCGCTCAATCCTATTACGTTTCTGCCTTGGGACAGCAGTCGCTTTATCCTCCAAACCGAGAGAGACGGCTACAATCACCTGTATCTCTTCTCCCTCAAAGGCAATGAGGCGAAAGAGGAAAGGCAACTTACCCAAGGAGCGTGGGTTGTGCTCGATTTGCTCGGTTTCAATACTAAAACCAAGAGCGCAATTATCTTATCTACCGAAAGAAATCCCATACAGAACAATGTTTATGCAGTAAATGTCGAAACGGGGAGACGCGTGCTGCTCGACAATGGTGAGGGATGTCATCTTGCCACCAGAGGGGCGGGAGGCAGTCATGCCGCCGCTTTGAGTGCAAGCGGTGCTTATCTGTACGATGTTTACTCTTCTCCCGAAGTGCCCCGACAGATAAATATTGTGGCCACCGCTACGGGAAAAACCGTTGAATACTTTGCGGCAAAAGACCCATGGATAGGGTATCAGGTACCACAGTTCAGCTCCGGCGTGCTGAAAGCGGCCGATGGTGTAACAGACCTTTACTATCGAATGGTGAAACCCGCAGACTTCGACCCCTCGAAAAAGTATCCTACTGTCATATATGTTTACGGCGGACCGGGCACGCGCAATGTAGAGGCACGTTGGCACTTCATGTCTCGCGGCTGGGAACCCTATATGGCACAGAAAGGTTATATCGTTTTCATACTCGATAACCGCGGCTCTTCCGACCGAGGTCGTGCCTTTGAGCAGGCTACTTTCAGGCATCTCGGCATAGAAGAGATGAAAGACCAAATGAAAGGCGTGGAGTACTTGAAGTCTCTCCCCTATGTAGATAGCACCCGTTTGGGCGTACACGGATGGAGCTTCGGCGGCTTTATGACCACAAACCTCATGACTACGTATCCCGATGTCTTTAAAGTGGGTGTGGCAGGAGGTCCTGTCGTTGATTGGAAATGGTATGAGGCCATGTATGGAGAACGGTATATGGATACGCCGCAAAGCAACCCTGAGGGTTACGCAGAAAGTTCTCTGATGCCGAAAGCCAAGAACCTGAAAGGGAAATTGCAGATAATTACCGGCATGAATGACCCTGTGGTCGTACCCCAGCATTGCCTTTCATTCCTCAAAGCCTGCATAGAGGCCGGTACGCAACCCGACTTCTTCGTGTACCCGGGTGAGCCTCACAATATGAGAGGACATCAAAGCGTACATCTGCATGAGCGTATCACACAGTATTTCGAGGACTATTTGAAATAAAGGCATCTTGTTTTATATGAGGATATTACTATTAGGAAGCGGTGGACGGGAACATGCCTTGGCTTGGAAAATCAGCCAGAGTCCCCGAACGGAATGCCTTTTCATTGCGCCGGGCAATGCCGGAACAGCGCAGTTGGGTACAAACGTAGACATCGGCGTGAATGATTTTGAACGCCTGAAAGACTTTGCCGTCGAGGAAAAGATAGACATGGTTGTCGTGGGGCCTGAAGACCCGCTGGTGAATGGCATAAAAGATTCATTCAGAAGCGATGCCCGCACGGCCGAGATAGCCGTTATTGCTCCCTCCGGAAAGGGGGCTTTGCTCGAAGGAAGCAAAGATTTCGCCAAAGCATTTATGAGCCGCCACGGTATTCCTACTGCCCAATATCGCACGTTTAACAAAGCAACGCTCTCTGAAGGGCTCAGCTTTCTCGAAACGCTGAAGCCTCCTTACGTGCTTAAAGCCGACGGTCTGTGCGCCGGAAAGGGAGTGCTCATCGTGCCAACGCTGAAAGAAGCCCAGACAGAATTGCAGCAAATGTTGGATGGAATGTTTGGCCACGCATCGGAAAATGTGGTGATCGAAGAGTTCCTCACCGGCATCGAATGTTCCGTTTTCGTGCTTACAGACGGCAAGAACTACCGTATTTTGCCCGAAGCGAAAGACTATAAACGCATCGGAGAGCATGATACGGGACTGAACACGGGAGGAATGGGCAGTATCTCGCCCGTCCCTTTCGCTACAGAAACATGGATGCAAAAGGTGGAAGACCGCATTATCCGTCCCACGATAAACGGCCTTGCCGAGGAGGAAATCGACTACCAAGGTTTTATATTTTTCGGCCTTATCAATGTGGAGGGTAATCCCATGGTGATAGAATACAACTGTCGGATGGGTGATCCCGAAACGGAAAGCGTGATGTTGCGGCTTAAAAGTGACCTCGTAGACCTCTTTGAAGGAGTCGTTTCGGAGGACTTAGACAGGCGCGAGGTAGTTTTCGATGACCGTGCTGCCGTGTGTGTGATGCTTGTGAGCGGAGGTTATCCGCAGCAATATGCCAAGGGTTATCCCATCGAAGGACTTGATGATATAAAAGATGCCATTGTCTTCCATTCGGGAACGGCAGTAAGAGACGACGCAATCGTTACCGCCGGTGGTCGCGTTTTGGCAGTTTGTGCCTACGGGAAAGACAAGGACGAAGCCCTGAAGACTGCTTTCAAAGAAGCTCGGAAAATACATTTCACTGATAGCTATTTCCGTTCTGATATCGGGCAAGATCTTTAAACAAACGCTCGGAAACGGGCTGTAACTCCGGTAAATGCCGGCAATGAATGACAGGAAAGAGATTACAAAACAGGATAGCCGGGAGCCGTTTGGCTCTCCCCGTTACCGTCCTCTATGCCGTTTTGGCATGGATTGTTGGCGGATTGCTGACCGATAAACTCTGGATAGAGTTCGGTCTCATGGTCGTTACCACATATATAATGGTGGAACTGAACAACAAGAACGCACTTATCCACACCTACAGCCGTATGGTTTCCTGTTCGTTCCTCGTCTTGACAGTTGCTACGGGCATGATTTTTCACGACATTTCATGCTGCGTGCTGCAACTTTGTTGGGCATCTTTCTATATGTTGCTCTTCACGGTTTATCAAGACAAACAGGCCGCCGGCCGTGTGTTCTACGCATTCTTGTGTATCGGTATTGGCAGCACTGCTTTCATTCATCTCCTCTTTTTCGTACCTGTGTTGTGGCTGTTGCTGGCTTTCAATCTACAATCTTTCAGTGCGCGAACGTTCTGGGCTTCAGTGCTTGGGTTGATGATGCCCTATTGGTTTGTGGCTGCCTATTGCTTTTATCAAGACGATATGCAGTTGCTGACCGAGCATTTCGCAGCTTTAGCCGTGTTCCAGCCGCTTTCTGACATTGCCGACATGCCGCTTCTGCAAGTCGTTACCTTTGCTTTCATCGCGCTGTTAGGCCTGCTCGGCACGATACATTTCTTTGTCACGCGGATACACGACAAGATACGTACCCGCATACTCTATGATTTGTTCGTCATCATAGAGTTCGCCTGCATCGCGTTCATCATCTTGCAACCCGCCCATTACAAGCAGCTGATGGCACTCCTGACAGTGAATACCGCGCCGTTGATAGCCCATTATTTGGCATTAAGCCACACACGATTGTCGAACATCATGTTTTTCGTGCTCTCGGCATCAGCCTTTCTGCTCACACTTTTCAATTTATGGACGTATTGATAGACCTTCTTACGAGCTACGGATATGCCGGCATGTTGATTTCCGCTTTCCTTGCGGGTAGCTTTCTGCCGTTTAGCAGCGAGGCGGTGATACTTGGGTTGCTGGCAGCAGGTCTGCATCCATGGACGCTCATCTTGTATGCCACGGTGGGAAATATGGCCGGCGGCATGTTCAACTATGGTGTCGGACGCATGGGAAATCTCGTATGGATAGAGAAATACTTGCGAGTGAGCCAACAAAGTCTGGCACGTGCCGAACGGTTTATGGCCGGTCATGGCGCTTGGATGGGCTTCTTTGCTTTCCTGCCCATCATCGGCAGCGCCATCACCATCATGCTCGGACTCATGCGTGCCAATGTGCTCATCTCGATGGTGAGCATGACAGCGGGTAAATTCCTAAGATATGTGCTGCTTGTCTACAGCGTGGCACAACTCTTTTAGTAACCCACAACATTACGATTACTTCGATAATACACCCGAATATGACAAAGAAAATTCTTCCCCTATTGCTTTTGCTCCTGCTGTTGGCTGCTTGCGGCGGCAACAAAAAAGGAGATAAGCGCATCATTACCGTGACCATCGAACCATTGAAATACTTCACCGAACAGATTACCGGCAAACGTTTTGAAGTGCGAACGATGGTGCCCCGCGGCAGCAATCCCGAAACCTACGAGCCCACCCCGCAACAGATGATAGCCCTCTCTCATAGCGACCTGTATATAAAGGTGGGCAACATCGGTTTTGAACGCACATGGATGAAGCGACTCCAGAGCAATGCTCCCCATACCATTGTCATCGATTCGTCCGACGGCATCATACCCGTGAGAACGTGCGACGGCATTCCCGACCCACACGTATGGATGAGTACGGTCAATGCCGCCATCATCGCACGCAATATTTACAAAGCTGTGGTGGACATCGATGCCCGCGACAGTCTCTTTTACAAGGCCAACCTCGAGACGTTCCTCGCCCGAATAGCGGCTACCGACACACGGGTGCGCGAAATGCTGACCAAAGACAAGAGCACCGTCTTTATGATTTATCATCCCGCGCTCACGTATTTCGCCCGCGACTATTCGCTCACCCAATTGCCCATCGAAGAGGAAGGACGTGAACCATCCGCAGCTCAATTGCGTGCGCTCATTGCCGAAGCACGGCTGAAGCGAGTAAAGACCATCTTTGTTCAAAAGCAATTCAGCAACAGAAACACCGCCGTCATAGCTCAAAGCACAGGAGCGGAACAGCAAGAGATAGACGTGCTGAATTACAATTGGGAGCAGGAGATGACGACGATAGCAAAGAAACTAAAGTAACTCATGAAGCCCATTATCAGCATTGCCCATGTGATGGCGGGATACGACGGAAAGACCGTTCTGCGAGACGTATCGCTCGATGTCTTTGAGCGTGATTTCCTCGGCATCATCGGGCCGAATGGCGGGGGTAAAACCACGCTCGTACGCATTCTCTTAGGATTGATGAACCCCCGCAGCGGCACGGTTTCCTATTTTCGCGACGGCAGCCCTGTCGACACGCTCACCATGGGTTATCTGCCCCAATATACTGCTATCGACCGCAAGTTCCCTATCTCCGTCTACGAGGTGGTGCTCTCCGGCCTCACCCGACAGAAGCGTTTCCTGCGTCCTTACACACAAGCCCAACACGCGCAAGTGCGCGAAACACTGCACGAGATGGAACTCGACGGTTTAGAACGCCGACCCATCGGAACCCTGAGCGGTGGGCAGCTGCAACGCGTACTCCTCTCCCGAGCCATCGTTTCGCATCCCGAAGTCGTGGTGCTCGACGAGCCGGATACCTATATTGATAAGCGTTCGCAAGACCAGATGTATCGTATGCTGACACGCATCAACAGCCGTTGCGCCATTATCATGGTAAGCCACGATGTGGGCATGGTGCTCCAGAGCGTGAAAAACGTGGCCTGTGTAAACGAGACGCTCCACTACCATCCGAGTATGGAAATAGACAGCACGTGGATAGAAGAGCATTTCGGTTGCCCCATGGAACTGCTTACGCACGGCGATATGCCGCACAGAGTACTAAAAAAACATAGTGATTGACGCCGAATGATCACTCTTATACTTTTATATGGCTGTTCGGTAAGAAGTGATGAACGTTTCTATCCACCTTTATTTATCGGTGGCGCAGGCATAGATTGATTTCTTTCGTGTTTTTTTATTGCAGAAGTAACAAAATAAAATTTTCTGTTACATTTTTAATTGCAGATGTAACAGCAAAAAAATCGCTGTTATAAAATGAAGTGCAGATGTAACAGCGAAAATTTTTCTATTATAAAATGAAGTGCGGATATAACGGCGGAGATTCCGCCGTTATAAAATGAAGTGCGGATATAACAGCGGAGATTCCGCCGTTATAAAATGAAGTGCAGATGTAACAGTGGAAAATCCGCCGTTATAAAATGAAGTGCAGATGTAACAGCGGAGATTCCGCCGTTATAAAATCATGTGCGGATGTAACAGCAAAAAATTCGCTGTTATAAAAATCATCTTACAACGAATGGAAAGAAAGTTAGCGGACAGCAATAGATTACTTCGGCGCATCGGCCGGCTTCATCCTCAGGTAAAGTTGGAAGAGGGCTGGTAAGAAGATGAGGCAAGAGAAAGCGAGCGATAGATACAGCGAGAATTTGTTGTCACCGAAGAAATCGGATAATCGGGCATCGGCCGCGTTGGGAATGAGGTTGTAGAGTATATAGGCGGCTGTGTTGTTCGTCCAATGAAACACGATGCCGGGTACGATGCTACGCGTCTTGCTGTACATCCACCCTAAGATGAGGCCGGCCAGAAAGGCGTGGGGCATCTGTGCGGGATTGCCGTGGATAATGGCGAAGAGCAGAGACGAGAGGACGATACCCGCCCAGCGATGGTTGAACGAGGAGAGCAACGCGCGCAGAATAGCGCCTCGGAACACGATTTCCTCGGTTACGGAAGCCAGCAGTCCTACAGTTACATACCCGAAAGGATGGCGCAGCACCATATCGAACTCATTCTCATATAGATTTTTCATCCATGATTCCGGCATCTGTTCGGCAAGCCACTGCGAGGGCAGCAGTGTGCCGAGTGCGAGCAGGACGCACCAAAAGACGACACTCCATGGGCGCGATTGTAGGTAGGCACGTGAGCGGTCGTACCATCGCCGCCATGTAAACAGCGCGATGGCGGACAGGCTCGAAAGGGAGGAAATCACGATGATTTGCGTGGGCGTGAGGTCGGTGGAACCATGGTTGAATAGCATCCACGCGCCACGACATCCAAGTGCAGCAACTACTTGTATGAGTATAAAAGCTACGAGATATTGAATGGCTTGTTTCATAATAGATTCTCTATGTTAGGAGGGCACGGGTGGCGGCTTCATCGCGGGTGAGTCGTGCGGCGAGGGCTGCGGGGTCGGCAAAAGTTTGTTCGTCTCTGAGCCGTTGAACGAATGCTACGGACATTTTTCTGTCGTAGATGTCAGCATGAAAGTCAAGGATGTGTACTTCGAGCGAGCGGTCGAACGAACCGTAAGTAGGTCGTCGGCCGATGTTCATCATGGCGGGCATTGCGCGGTCGAAGCCCTCAACGGTGGCTTCCACGGCATAGACCCCGTCGTGGGGAATGAGCTTGCGAGCATCGAACGGGTGCAGGTTGGCGGTGGGAAAGCCTATCTTCCTGCCTTCACGAAAGCCGCCGACCACGGTTCCGGAGAGTGTGTAGGCATAACCCAAGCAGCGGTTGGACGTGATAACATCTCCCTCATTGAGCAACGAACGGATAGCGGAGGAGCTGACACGGATGTCGCCAAGCGTGAAGGCGGTACTCTCTTTCACATCAATATGCAGGCGGCGACCATACGCGAGATAGTCGGCAAAGCCCTCGGAGCGGTTGTGCCCGAAGCGGTTGTCGTAGCCGATAAAGAGGCGTTGCACGCAGAGTTTGTCGCGCAACACGGTGCGCATGAAGTCGAACGCCGAGCGAGCTGCCATCTCGGGCGTAAAGGCAAGCACGGCGCAAGTATCTGCTTCGGTGCAGGCCATCAACTCTAATTTCTCGTCGAGCGAGGAGAGCAGGCGCGGTTGGTAATCGCTGTGCAGCACTTCCCTTGGGTGTCGGTCGAAAGTAACCACCATTGCGTCCATCTTCTCTGCGTGTGCCTGTCGTGCCAACTCGTCGATGAGGAAGCGATGGCCGGTGTGTACGCCGTCGAAGAAGCCTATCGTAGCCATGGCAGGCTGCGTCTGGGGTGGCATCTGTTCGTTGAAGTGGATGATTTTCATTTGAGTTCGTCTTTCAGCAGGTCGAGCCACTCGTCGCCGTGCGATACATGCAAGGTGTGGATGCCGATGCTTCGGGCTGCGGCACAGTTGGCTTCCGAATCGTCGATGAAGAGTGTTTCGCCGGCTTCCATATCGGCTTCATGGAGCATTTGCTCGAAGATGGCGCGGTCGGGTTTTGTCTTGTGCATCTCAAAAGAAAGGAAGATGTGGTCGAAATAATCGCTTACGTTCATGCCACGGTAAGGAAAGAAGTCGTCCACGGCCTGCTTCCAATGGATGATATTGGTGTTGCTGAGCACGGCCAATCGGTAGTGGTGGCGCAAATGCAGAAGTGCTTGGATGCGGCGCACGGGAATTCCCACGAGCAAAGCGCGCCATGCGTCGCAGAGTTGCTGGTCGGTAGCCGTGATGTGGGCTTTCCGCCGCGCCTCGTTGCAGAATTCTTCAGGCGTGGTATGTCCCAATTCGAGTTCGCGGAAGAGGTCTTCCTGTCGGCATTCGTCCACGTATTGTGCCAAGGCGTGGGCTCCCAAGCGGTCGAAAGCTTCGAGACAACGCGCTTTGTCGAGGTCTACGAGCACGCAACCGAAGTCGAACACGATGTTGCGGACAGTTTTATCAAGCATGGCGAAGTCTTTTTATCCAGCGATAGAGTTCGCCAATCCACAGTACGGCGGATGTGGATGCGATGATGATGACCCATTCAGAAAGCGACAAAGGCACGGTGCGGAACATCTCGCCGCCGAAGGTTACGATGATCCACTGTCCCGCTAAAATGAAGAAAAGGACAAGGAGCAGGCCGCGATTCCACCAGAAATGATGAAAAGCGGAATGGGTGGAATCAAGTGTTTTAGCGTTGAGCAGGTTCCAAAATTGCAGCATCACGAAGGTCGTGAAGAAGAGGGTGAGCTGGTGAACCTTTGTGCCGGCGACTGCATTTTGGCAACATGCGAGCATTGCGAACAACACCGCAGCGAAGCAAAGGCCGATACCGATGATACTGTTGAGCATCGGTCGGGTGATGATGAACTCGTCTTTATTGCGCGGTTTCTCTATCATCACCTCGCGAGAGGGTGGCAATGAGGCCAAGGCCATGGCTGCAAACGTATCCATAATCAAGTTTACCCACAGTATCTGGGTCACGGTGAGGGGCATCTCCGTGCCGATGAATGAGCCGGCCAGCACTAACAGAAGTGCCGATACGTTGACGATGAGTTGGAAGACGAGGAACCGTTGGATATTCTTATACAGCGATCTGCCCCACAACACGGCGTTTTCGATGCTGCGGAAGGAGTCGTCGAGCAAGGTCATGTCTGAAGCATCTTTCGCTACGCTCGTGCCTGTTCCGAGCGATAAGCCCACATGGGCGTGGTGCAAAGCCGGTGCATCGTTCGTTCCATCGCCTGTTACGGCCACCACCTCACCATGCTTTTGCAGCATTTCCACTAAGCGTTGTTTGTCGGTAGGACGTGCACGGGACATTACGCGGATAACTTTCACGCGGTCGAAGGCCTCCTTGTCGCTCAAGGCTGCAAAGTCGCTACCCGTAATCTGCGCCTCATCGGGAGTTGTTTCGTCCCAAATGCCGATGCGTCGGGCAATCTCTATTGCCGTGGCCGACGTGTCGCCTGTCACCATTTTGATTTCTATGCCTGCATCGGTGCACTGCTTCACAGCCCCCGGCACATCTCCGCGTACAGGGTCTTCGATGGCAGCTACAGCCTGAAGCGTAAGCCCTTGCATGATGGAGAGAATATTGTCGGTCGATGCGGGTGCACTATCCAATGGTTTATAGGCAAAGGCCAATGTGCGCATTGCTTTGTTTTGGAAACTCCGCAGCTGTGTTGTTACGTCGGTTTGCTCTGCATCTGTCAGCCGGCAATATGTCGTCACGATTTCCGGAGCACCTTTTACAAAGAGATAAGGTTTGCCGCCAACGTCTGCCACCGTAGCCATGAACTTGTTTTGTGTGGAGAATGGCAATCTGTCGAGTATGTTGCTTTCGGCGCGAAGCCGTTCCGTGTCGTGCCCTTCGCACTGCATCCACAGCAAAAGCGCTACTTCCGTAGGATTTCCGATGCCGTGTGTTGCGTCGTTGCCGTCGATATGCGCTGTGGTATTCATTGCGATAGCACGTGAGAGCAGTTCGTCGTTGTCCTCGTAACGGAGCATCTCATGCACCTGCATACGGTTCTGCGTCAGTGTTCCTGTCTTGTCTGTGCAGATAACGGTCACAGCTCCCATCGTCTCGCAGGCGTGAAGTTTACGCACCAGATTGTTGCTCTTGAGCATACGTCGCATGTTCAGCGCAAGGCTCAACGTCACCACCATAGGCAATCCCTCGGGTACCGCCATGACAATAAGCGTAACAGACATCATGAAATACCTGAGCACCGTTTCTGCCATGCGCAAGTAGTTGTCTCCTTGCCACAACGGATTGGTCAGCACATCGTGTGCAAGGAAGCCCACGAATACTACTACGGCTACGCTGACACCGATTTTACTGATGAGTTTGGCCAATCTGTCGAGCTGCCTGTTGAGCGGTGTCTGCGTGCCGGTTGCTTCTGTCGAATGCCGCGCCACCTTGCCTATCTCCGTCGCATTGCCCACCGCTGTGACGCGGAATGTGCCGCTACCGTTCATCACCATCGTAGACCTGAGCACCGTATCTTCGGGATAGGCCGCCTCGTGTGCCACGTGTTGAGGGTCGGCGTGCTTCGTAATGATAGGTTCGCCCGTAAGCGAAGATTCGTCTATCTGTAGGTCTGTAGAGAGTAAGAGTTCACCATCGGCGGGAATCTCATCGCCCACCTCAACGATGACTACATCACCTACGACCACCTCATGTCTCGGTATTTCGCACATCACCCCGTTGCGTCTCACCTTCACCGGCTCCTCTTCGCCCAATGCCGTCAGTACATTGAACTTGCGGGCAGCATCGCGTTCGAAATAAAAGCCAATGGATGTGGCGAGGATGATGGCAAGGAAAATGCCGATGGTTTCGGCATATTGTCCTTCGATAAAAGCAAAGATCAGCGATACGAAGGCCGCTACCAATAGGATGCGAATAATGGGGTCGCGAAACTTTTCTATATATAACCGCCATAGCGATGTGTGCGGCGGAGGTGTCAGAAGGTTTTCACCGTGTTGTATCCTGCTCTCTTTCACCTGCGTTTCGGTCAGCCCGCCGAGTTGTATTTCAGGTGCTCTCGTTTCAGTACTCATGCTGTTTTTGTTTTGGGTGCAAAGGTAGCGAAAAGGGTAAGGAAAACGGGGCAATCAATATTATTTAACTAATAGGGCGCAGCTGCTTGCAGCGTTCTTGTTAAGAAGTGTCGGGAATGCGGATGGGAGAGGGCGAAAGCGGTGTCGGATGAGAACTGCATATAGCCAATAATGTTATACACGTTTGTATAATTCACTATACAAATCTGTATAATTAGTTGTACAAACGTGTATAATACGGAAAGGCTTATATAAACAATACTGTATGGCTTATATGAATGAAGGAAGAGGCATAAGGGAGAGGCTGGGGTGAGGCCTACTTGTAGTGCTTTATGCGCATGAGTGCAGGGTAATGTTCTTCATAGCGGTCGAACTCGATGCTTTGGCCGTCGTATCCCCTTTCGGTAAAGGCTTCGCGGATGTCCTGTTGCTCTTCTTCGGTGATGGCGCGGAGTTGCTCCTTGACGTGGTAATAGGTGGCCGAGCCGAAGCATTGCATGACGCCCAGTCGGACGCCGCGCAGGTCGGCGGCGCGCACGTTGTCGAAGATGCGGGAGATGCCCCATGCGTAGCGTTCTCGGCGGTCGGGCATGAAGAGCGGGCACGACCGGTTGCCTGTTATCACGTTGGGATTGGTCATCATATAACAATCTCGTGTGTTCTTCGCGAGCATCTTGTGGGCGGTGTGGCGTAGGCATTCGTTTGCTTTCTTGCAATGAGGGCCGGGGCAATGGGCGAAATCGGCATCTAACAAGTTATATTCTTCGAGGCTCATCATGCTGTTGTTTGAAAGTGTGTAATGGTTTGTTCTGACAGATACAAAGATAACAATTGTTTCGCTATATTGTAATATTTGAATAGAATAGTCTTCTTTTATCGGGTGATTATATTGGGAAATGTTGCCTTTCAGGTAACGTTTTAAGATAAATTGATTATCTTTGTGTCGCACTACTTTGGAAGTACAATGCCTCTTATCAATTTTACTGTATGAATTCATTAATTTCTTTACCGATGATTAAAAGAATACTACTATTACTAATCGGATTACAAAGTCTTGTCGTCAACGGGCAGAGCATCGTTTATCCGGAAAATGATTCAACATTCTTCGCGGAGTTCAGAAATGGACGTGAATGGAGCTATGTAGCAAAAGATGATTTTATAATCGGCGTAAACAATCAAATGGTAAAGGACGACTACGGCTCTTATTACCAAATAGGAATCATTATTAAGAACTTGACTGACGTGGCTTATACATTTGACCCTGCGAATGTGTTTGCAGAACTGTATAAGAAGAATGGCGACACTGTAGTATTGAAAGTTTATACCAATGAGATGTTTCAGAAAAAGATAAAGAATACTCAAATGTGGGCAATGGCTCTAACGGGAATTGCCAATGGAATAAGTGCGGGAATGACAAGTTACCAAACGAGTTATATGACGTATAGAGTGGGCAATTATGCCTATACCCAACCTGTTACTACTTATAACTACGCTGCTGCAAATGCAGCACAAATCGCGTCAACCATACAGCTAATGATTATGGGGAAACAGATGGAGGATGACAGGAAGGTTCGTGAAGAGGGATACTTGAAGAAAACCACAATTCATAGCGGAGAGGGAATTGTTGGGTATATGAATATAAAGAAGCAAAAAGGACAGGCAATGATGGTTGTTATCCCAATCAACGGTGTTGATTTTAAGTTTAAATGGGATGTGGGTAAGAGGAGTGTAAAGTGATGATGATACGCTGTCAAGAACTTGTTTCCTCGAAGCTAAATACATTTTTGTTCATGAATACCATTTGTTCGAGTTCTTCAACTCGAGTTTCTAATGTCTTGTTCATATTGAAAACATTTTGAATTAAACAATATGAAGGTGCACCTTCGCTAATTATTTGTTAACGAGGGCAAAATTAGAAACGATAAAAGTAAATGGCGTTGAGCAATGTTTGAGGTATCAACCTATGCTCAACCTACAGTCCTTGTACACTATCTCTTTAGATAGTTGTCAATATCAAAATCTTGCCAAGGTAGATGTGATGCGTGTAATGGATGCCGTGGATTTCCTTTTTTCGTTAAGCTCCCAAGTTGTTTCCATTCTTTGCAATATGGCAAGCAAACCGATGCAATGTCACGAAAACATCTTTTCAAATAGTTGCGCTTCCCGATAAGATTACCAAAGGCAACGAGTATAACAGGTTTGTTTTCCATTTCCTTAGAAAGGAGATGCCGAATCTCTTCTATATTTTTCTGGTGATAGCTTTCATTGAATTCTTTATCAGAATGTAACTCGTTCGGATTCGTACTACGTTGCGGATAAAGGTTCAACATCACAAAACTATCGAAACCATTATGCTCAGCAATCTTCATTACTCTTGTTACTGTTTGATCCGACTTATCTATTCTTGCCTTGCTTGGATTTACCCCAATGGCTATTAATGGATACCGACCAGCCTTCTTCAACGAATAACGGACATGTTCGTCGTCACCACACATCTCTATTTCTTTATATTCCATAACATTTGACATTTAGGCTAAAAGATATTCTAATAAAAAATCCTTTGCAATTCAATCAATTTACAAGGGATTTATAGTACCCAGACCCGGGCTCGAACCGGGATGGATTGCTCCACTGGTGTTTGAGACCAGCGCGTCTACCTATTCCGCCATCTGGGCATAGCGTGTGCAAAGGTACGCATTAATTTCAAACGACCAAAATTTTTTGAAGAAAAGTGGCTATCAGTCTTGCTAAAATACGTTTCATTTACTATATCTTAGGCTCTGTTTCATCACATTCGTTACAATCCTTTTGTCTGCTTTCAATAAGTTTCAATGGCTTTTCTTCGTCGTGCCCGCTCCTTTCGTGACACTTTATTTCGCTTGAAAAGGGCGAAGAAATCGAAGCCGACTCCTGCACTCGTAGGTGCAAATTGCTTGGCATAGGTGGCGATTTCTTTGGGCGTAACGGTGGGTTTCAGTTGGTTACCATAAACAATCACCTCGTCCATTCTCACCTGCTTGGGCAACATATACACCGTGTCTTTTAGTTCCAAAAGAGACAGGGTGCGTCGTAAGTAATTGCCATGTGTCAGTGTGATGCTTGTGACAGATGTCGGTAAAAAGTATCGGCCGAAAGCGTCTGTATCGAGTCGTCTATTCGTGTTTGTATAAATTTGCGCATAACGAATGGGCAGATGCGTATCAATGTCTAATACCACGCCCTGCCGTTGCCCCTTGCAACCGATACTTACAAGGAAAGAAAGAAACAATATATACGACTTTCTCTGCATGTCTCATCGGTTTTCCCTTGTACAAATATAGTCAATTTTGATAAGTCCTTTTTATATAAACGATTACTTTTAGGTATTGTTGTCTTCCCTTTACATACGGAAACATCCGCTTTTCAATCCCGTTAATGTAAGATAATCACCGCCTTTTCGGGTTAAATTATGCTAAACCACCTTGACTCTCTGATTTTTTATGACATCTTATCCATATATTTGCAATTTGCGATTGTAGCACTTCTGCCGAGGAAATGTCCTTTAAAAAGGTGTTTTGAAGCACGGGTATGTTCCATTCGCACACTACAAAACAACAATTATAGACTTATATCAATGAAAAAGAACGTATTATTTTTAGCCGTTATGGCCGGTGCAATGCTCATCAGCAGTTGTGCCAGTAAAAAGGATTTAGAAAATTGTCAGGCAGAGAATAAGAAACTGACCTCCGAGTATCAGAGCACGAAAGAGCAGCTGGCAGCCAGTCAGGCGCGTGTTACCAGCCTCGAAGACCGTCTTGCTCAGCAGAAGAGAGATTATGCTGCTTTGCAGAATTCACTTGATAAGAGCCTCAACAATGCGAATTCCAACAACATCAACATCTCTAAGTTGGTAGACCAAATCAATGAGTCCAACCAATATATACGCCATTTGGTAGAGGTGAAGAGTAAGAGTGACTCGCTGAACATGGTGCTGACCAACAACCTTACCCGCTCTTTGAGCAAGGAAGAAATGAAAGAGGTTGATGTGCAAGTGTTGAAAGGAGTAGTTTATATCTCGTTGGCCGACAATATGTTGTACAAGAGTGGCAGTTACGAGATTAACGATCGTGCAGCCGAGACCTTATCGAAGATTGCAAAAATCATCACCGACTACAAAGACTACGACGTACTGATAGAAGGTAATACTGATAATGTGCCCATTTCAAGAGAGAATATTCGTAACAACTGGGACCTCTCTTGTCTGCGTGCTTCCAGTGTTGTTCAGTATTTGCAGACACGTTATGGCGTAGATCCCAAACGCATGACAGCCGGTGGTCGCGGAGAGTATAACCCCCTGTCTGACAACAGCACCGCACTCGGTAAGCAGCGCAACCGCCGTACCCAGATTATCATTACACCTAAACTCGACCAATTCATGGACCTCATCGATAAGGCTCCTGAAGAAAAATAACGGAGAATCAAGTGTCGGCAGTACATCCTTTACAAGTCAGACCACAGGTCGTTGACACCTGCAGACACACGATTCTCGCACAAGCAAGATAGCTTTCACACAGCCCGAGAAATGGACTTTCGTCGTGAAAGCTATCCTTTTTTGTGTATATGCCTCGGTTTTAATATGATTTAACCCTTTTCTACGTTCTCTGCATGCAAGGTTCTCATCTTATCGCGTTTAAAGAGTAGAACCTAAACAGAATGAATATGAAGAAGAAACACCTATGGGCAACGACACTCGCCCTATTATCAGCCACATTCCTTTGGCAGTCTTGTCTCGACAACGGCGAAGACAATACCCGAATCCTCTTTCCCAATGCGCTCGTCACAGTAAAGCCCAACATCGACAACAGCGCTTTTTACATGCAACTCAACGATGAGGAAACCCTCTTGGCCACTAACATAAAGACCTCTCCCTTTGGAAAGAAAGAGGTGCGCGCATTAGTCAATTACACCCTCGAACGCCGCAAAGACCCACATTACAGCCATCTCGTGTGGGTGAATTGGATAGACAGCATACGAACGAAAGACATGGCACCATTTCTCGGAACACAAAATGCAGCACGCTATGGAAACACCCCCGTAGAGATTGTAAAAGACTGGGTAAGTCTTGCAGAAGATGGTTATCTCACGTTAAGGTTCCGCACCCGATGGGGCAACACAGCCCGTCATTCCGTCAATCTCGTGCATACGGAAGATGTCAATACTCCCTATTGCGTGACGTTCTACCACAATGATAATGGCGATGCAAAAGGAGCTGTGGGCGACGGTCTGGTGGCTTTCCGGCTCCAAAACCTGCCCGACACAAAAGGGAAGACCGTACTTCTTACATTAAGATGGCTTTCTTACAGCGGCGAAAAGAGCACCGTATTTAAATATTGCTCACGCAAGACCGTCGCATCTTTCCCCGCTGCACCCACGCGAGCCATGCTCAAACCTCTCGACTAAACGGATTGGCACGTGCGTTTCACTATCGGCGACAGAGAGAAACAACTCATCAAGCACCTTCATAGCGGTGAGAGAACCGCTATGAAGGAGTTTTATTCTCTCTACGCCGGCTATCTTTCAGCCGTGGGAAGCCGCTATATCAGCGATGATAACGACCTGAAAGACGTGCTTCAGGATAGCTTTCTCAAGATATTCACCCACATCGGCGACTTCCATTATCAAGGGCAAGGCTCGCTCAAGGCATGGGCTGCGCGTATCGTAGTGAATGCCGCCATTACATTCTTACGGCAGCGACGACACGATGACTTGCTCCCAGCCGAGAATATGGCAGTCGGTGAAATGGAAACCGACGACCCGCCGATAGACGATATACCGCCCGAGGTCATCCACCAACTCGTGCGCGAATTGCCCGAAGGCTACCGAGCCGTGTTCAATCTCTATGTTTTCGAGCAAAAAAGCCACCGAGAGATTGCCCAAATATTAGGCATCAAGCAAGACAGTTCAGCCTCTCAACTCCATCGGGCGAAGAACTTGCTCGCACGAAAAATCGAACAATACAGAGCAGAACATGCAGACCCGTTAAGCCCGAGTGAGTACACTTTACATACGATAACCCAACCATCAACCCTCTCAAAACAATAGTTACATGAAAGAACAATGGCGAAAAGCAATGCAAAAGAAGCTGGAGGACTACCGGCTATCTGAACTTCCGCTGTCGTGGGAGGAAATGGAAAAAGGTTTGGAGCAAGTCGATCGACCTGCTGCAGGCATCGTCTCGTGGCGACGGAGCATTGCGGCTGCAGTATTGGTGTTACTCGTTGGCGGGACGACCTTTCTGCTTCTGCGTCATCACCCAGCACCTTCCACTCTGCAACAGGTAACGCAAAAGACTTCGCAACCGGCACCTCCTGTCTCCGAAAAGCGCCCCCATCATTCGTCCGTATTCATCTCTCATCCTTCTCCGAAGCTGCTTGCTATGGATAACGCGCCAGCAACCGCCACACACTTACCAAGCCGGCAACTTGCGGTCAGTGAAGAAAAAAACTGCGATGAGCCTTCTTCCGTGCAGCCCGAGGAAAGCCCCACGCCGGACGAAAATAGGCAACTGCCGGACGAAAGCCCTGTCATTCAACCGTCAGCACCGTCTGTTTTCACCCATCATACCCCTGCTTCTTCTCCTGCAAAACCCGTCTCCCGTTCTTCGCATGGCTTGCTGGCAAAGGCTTATGTGACAGGGAGCATGACACAGGAACGCTCCTCCAGCGACATTGCCCCCATGCTTGCCGCAGCACAACCCTATGGCCCTTATCCGTCCGACATGAAAAGCAACGGTATCGCTCCCACGGGCGAGCTTGTGCCCGGCATGGAAACGCGCGTACACCACAAAACTCCCGTGCATTTCGGGCTGTCGCTGCACTACGATTTTTCTGAACGGTGGAGCATCGAAAGCGGTCTTTCCTATACGCAACTTACATCCGACCTCACGGCTCATACTGAAACCTACGCCCGCCACACGCGACAAACACTCTCGTATGTGGGCATTCCCGTCAGTCTGAACTATCGTCTTTGGCAGCATCGCCGCTTCTCTCTCTACGCCTCAGGAGGTGTGCTGGCAGAGAAAATGGTGAGAGGTCGCGCACGAGTGAAGACGATGATACACAACAAGACAGAAGACGTACGCACAGAAAAAGTGAACCTTCAGCGTTTGCAATGGTCGGTCAACGGAGCCATCGGTGCAGAGTATCGTCCCATCAAAAACATGGGCATCTACGCCGAACCGACCGTGGGTTACTATTTCAGCAACGGCACTTCTGTGCCCACAGTCTATCAGGAAAATCCGTTACACCTTACCCTCAATATAGGCTTACGTTTCCACCTCTCAACAAAATAGCAAGCACTTTGTTTTCCATTTTTCATTTCTATTGAGAGAATGGGACATTTCCTATCTTTCAATACATGAAAAGATAGATAAGCCGTCTCATGACCCATTTGGGATGAAGCATATATCGGTAATGGCAACACGTCAGCTATTAGCCGAAGTTCTTTTCCTCGCTACCTTTTCAAAGGCATTCTGCATTTCGTTTCTGATTCCTTTTCAAAAATGCAGAATACAAAAAAATCACTTTTTGTTTGTTCGTTTCATGTAAAAGATATATCTTTGCAGCACAAAGGTTCGCTTAAACGCGATTAAAAAGGGAATGAGGGTGTAAATCCCCAACTGTCTCGCAGCTGTGAGTTCCTTTATAGCCTACGAACATTAAATCCACTGTTCGGAAACGAATGGGAAGGAGTTTGAAGGAGGAACAAAGTCAGAAGACCTGCCTTGATAAGAAAGAACGGACACTTCTCGATGTAAGGGGTGAAAGTAAAACGGAAAAAATCAGACGAATAAAAAGTGATGTTGCGCCATGTTGTGGCGTGCAATGAAACCATTGTATCACTACAGAAAACTAAACCGTACGTGTATTATTATATAAGTTTTTGAGAGAGATAGCGCAATCGTGAGATTGTGCTATTTTGTTTTTCTGCAAGTGATGTCGTTTTGTTCCATCCTTCTTCAGCTGCTTATCACCTTGATTCAAACAGAGATTCACAATGATTTTTCTCAACAACTATTGCTGTTGTGATTTTCAAAAAAGGAGTGGAGAGTTGTCCATGCATTGCATAATGCGGGCATGTCTGCAAACACCCATTGGGCACCTTGCGAGCGAAGTGCCTCATCGGGCAAAGGACCGCTGTTGACGGCAATGGTGAAGATGCCGGCAGCAACACCGGCTTTCACGCCCAAGGGAGCGTTTTCTACCACGATGGCCTCGAAAGGTTGCAGGCCGCCGGCTTTGCTTAGTCCCATTAAATACGGGTCGGGAGCCGGTTTGCCCCGCTGCACATCATAGGCTGTTACTATCTTGTTGCGGTTCACAAATTCGGGGAAATCACTGTGAAGTCTTTCTATCAGCGGTTTCTGTGCACTGCCCGTAACGACAACAATCTGCATGCCGGCACGTTGAATCTTATCCATCAACTCTCTTACGCCCGGCATGATGGGGGCAACAGGCATCAGTCCGAAGAGACGGGCTTTCTCGTCGTACATCGTCTGGGCTTCGCTTTCGCTAATTGTCCGCCCTTGTTGCTCGTGCACAAGAAGCTGTATGGTCTCTACTCCCCGCATGCCTTCGTAGCGATAAGCATCGTCGGCTGTCATGCGGATGCCGAATTTTTTCATTGCCTGTTGCCAGCAAACGGCATGGTTGGGCATAGAATCGTAGAGCACGCCATCCATGTCGAAGAGTACAGCTTTTGGTGAAAAGACAGGGAATCGATGTTGTTTCTTGTAGTCGTTGATGGTGGTTTGAAACATAAGTAGAGAGTTTTGAAGGGGCGTTTTTTAGCGTGTAAAAAGCGATATCCTCCATAGAAAAGGTAGAGGAACGGTCTCATGACCAATTGGGGGGCAAGGACGAAAATGCAATCGCTAAGGTTTTATGCCGAGAAAGCTATGCTTTCAGCGTGTAAAAGCTATCCTTTCACACGCCGATAGCTTAGCTTTTACGAATCAGGTGCCAATCGTTTTTGTTTTTATTCGTAAACGATTGACAATAAAAGACTTATTGCTCGCTCTGCAACCGCTCTTTAATGGCCTTGCTGTCGGCCTCATACCCGGGTTTGTTAAGCAAGGCAAACATGTTTTTCTTATAGGCTTCTACCCCGGGCTGGTTGAAGGGATTCACCCCTAAGACATTGCCGCTGATGCCGCAAGCGATTTCAAAGAAGTAGATAAGTCTGCCTATATAGTATTCGTTGAGCGTGGGTATGGAGATGCGTATGTTGGGAACTCCGCCGTCTACATGTGCCAAGCGTGTGCCGAGTTCTGCCATTTTGTTCACCTCGTCCACACGTTTGCCGGCAAGGAAGTTCAACCCGTCGAGGTTTTCTTCATCGTGGGGGAAGAGGAGTTGACGATTGGGCGTCTCAACACTGATAACCGTTTCAAAGATAGAGCGTTCGCCTTCTTGTATCCATTGCCCCATGGAATGCAGGTCGGTGGTGAAATCGCAGGATGCGGGGAAGATGCCTTTGCCCTCTTTCCCTTCGCTTTCGCCGAAGAGTTGCTTCCACCATTCGCTGATGAAATGGAGCTTTGGCTGGTAGTTCACCATGATTTCAATCTTCTTTCCGGCTTCTTTGTACAGCGCATTGCGTACAGCTGCATAGATGGCTGCAGGGTTTTCAGAGAACGGAATGTTGAGGGCTGTGTCTCGTTCCATGTCTTGTGCTCCGGCGATGAGGCGGCGAATATCGAAGCCGGCAATAGCGATGGGCAGCAAGCCAACGGGGGTGAGAACGGAGAAACGTCCGCCCACATTGTCGGGAATGACAAAAGTCTTGTATCCCTCTTTATTGGCGGCAGCCCGAGCAGCTCCCTTATGAGCATCGGTAATGGCCACGATTACATTGCGAGCCTCGTCTTTTCCGCGTTGTTCTTCACATTGCTTCTTCAACAAACGGAAAGTGAGGGCGGTCTCGGTGGTTGTTCCCGACTTGGAGATATTGATGATACCGAACCGTTTCCCTTTGAGATAGTCGGTTAATTCGGAAAGGTAGTCCTCGCCGATGTTATTGCCGGCAAACACGATAGTCGGGTTTTTGTCGTCGCGTTGCAACCATGCGAACGAGTTGCCCAATGCCTCTATCACTGCGCGTGCTCCGAGATAACTGCCTCCTATACCGGCTACGACCACTACTTCGCATTGCTTGCGCAGTGTATCGGCTACGTTTTGCACTTCGGCAAGGAACGTTTCGGTGGTTTGGGTGGGCAGATGCAGCCATCCTAAATAGTCGTTACCTTTGCATGTTCCCTGTTCCAATGCCTCGTGGGCGGTCTTTACCTGTGGTTGAAGTGCCGTGATGGCACCGGCCGGCAGGAACTGTTCGGCCTTACGGATGTCTAATTTCATGTTATCCATTTGTTGTCTGTTTATTGATTGAATGCGCACTGTTGCGCTTGATTTGCTATGGTTTTATCGGAAAGAGTCTGTGAGGAGCTTGATTTCTATCTGCGGGTTGATGCGTTCGTATAATATATTGTAGACCGCATCTAATATGGGCATATTGACATGCAGGTGGCGATTGATTTCTTTCATGCACTTTGTTCCGAAGTAGCCCTCTGCTATCATCTCCATTTCTATCTGTGCACTCTTCACGCTGTATCCCTTTCCTATCATTGTACCAAACGTCCGGTTGCGGGAGAAATTGGAATATCCCGTTACGAGAAGGTCGCCTAAATATACCGAATCCTCAATGCTGCGCTCTATCGGATTGACAGACTTCAACAGTCGGGACATCTCTTGCACGGCATTAGACATCAGCACCGATTGGAAATTATCGCCGTATTTCAGTCCGCTGCAGATACCTGCGGCAATGGAATATACGTTTTTTAAAACCGACGAATACTCTATACCGAGGACATCGGTACTTGTTTTCGTCTTGACGAAGTTGCCCGAAAGAATGTCGGCAAAGGCTTTCGCTTTGTCTTGGTCGGTACAACCGATGGTAAGATAGGACAGCCGGTCGAGTGCTACCTCTTCGGCATGGGAGGGTCCTCCTATGCAAGCGAGGTTTTCGTGGGGCACATCGTACACCTGATGGAAGTATTCGGAACACACTAAATTCTCGTCGGGCACAATGCCTTTAATGGCTGTTATGATGAACTTATCCCGTATGCGAGTCTTCAACTTCTTAAGGTGATTCTTCAGATAGGGCGACGGCGTAACGAAAATCAGCGTATCGTAGGCCTGCACAATCTTATTGATGTCGCTCGAAAACTCTATCTCATTGATGTCGAAACGCACGCTGGCGAGATAGGCGGGGTTATGTCCGAGACGTTTGAAATCCTCTATCCGGTCGTCACGACGCATGTACCATCCTATCCGGTGGGTCTTTCCCACAACTATTTTGGCAATGGCTGTAGCCCAGCTACCACCTCCTATAATCGCAATATTACCGCAATCGAACATTCTTCTGACTATCGTTAAGTTGAAAAAATAAGAGCGGGGGAGGCACACACCCTTATGGGATATGCCTTCTCCGCTATTCTCTTGCGCCCTTATTCCTTAGCGGCATTCGCTATCCACAGGGCAAAATCGTCTACGCTCGGCTGGGTGTAGCCTAATTTATACTTCTTGTTGATGCCGCAGACATCCATCTGCAACTTCTGCGGGTTGAGCTCTTTGATGTCTGAAACGAGGTTATAGCCCGCCTTGTTGAACACCGGCACCCATTCTTCTGCTACGCCGATAGCCGCCCATTCGGCAGCTGTGCTCTTGGGAATCTTCTTTTCCGGTCGCATTTGAGGGAAGAAGAGTACTTCTTGTATGGCTGTTTGGCCTGTCATGAGCATGACCAATCGGTCGATACCAATGCCTATTCCCGATGTAGGAGGCATGCCGTATTGCAGTGCACGGAGGAAGTCTCGGTCGATAACCATGGCCTCATCATCGCCTTTATCGGCAAGTTTCATCTGCTCAATGAAGCGTTGTTCTTGGTCGATAGGGTCGTTCAGTTCCGAATAAGCGTTAGTCAACTCCTTGCCGTTTACCATCAGTTCGAAGCGTTCTGTTAATCCGGGTTTCGAGCGGTGCATCTTTGTGAGCGGCGACATCTCTACCGGATAGTCTATAATAAAGGTGGGTTGGATGAATGTTCCCTCGCAGAACTCGCCGAAAATCTCGTCTATCAGCTTGCCTTTACCCATGGTTTCGTCTGTTTCCATGCCTAATTTGCGGCACACGTCGCGTATCTCCGTTTCGCTCATCCCATTGAGGTCGAAGCCTGTCTTCTCTTTGATGGCATCGAGAATGGGCAGCCGTCTGTAGGGTGCTTTGAAGCTGATGGTCTTTCCGTCTACAACGGTCTCTGTACAGCCGTTCACCTCCATGCATATTTTCTCTAAGAGTTGCTCGGTAAAAGCCATCATCCAATTGTAGTCTTTGTACTGCACGTAGAGTTCCATACACGTGAACTCGGGGTTATGGGTGCGGTCCATGCCCTCGTTGCGGAAGTTCTTTCCTATCTCGTACACTCCTTCAAACCCACCTACTATCAGGCGTTTCAGGTACAGCTCTGTGGCGATGCGCATATACATCTCTGTGTTGAGAGCGTTGAAATGGGTGATAAACGGCCTTGCCGAGGCGCCTCCTGCGATGCTTTGCAGTATGGGTGTTTCCACTTCGGTGTAACCTGTGCTGTCGAGCACGCTACGCATGGTGCGCAACACGGCAGCCCGTTTGAGGAACGTTTCCTTTACTCCTTCGTTTACTACGAGGTCTACATAGCGTTGCCGATAGCGCAACTCTGGGTCGTCGAACTTATCGTAGGCCACACCGTCTTTGTATTTTACCACCGGCAACGGCTTGATACTCTTGGCCAAAACGGTGAGTTCACGTGCATGAACAGAGATTTCTCCCGTCTGTGTTTTGAAGACGAAGCCTTTTATTCCTATGAAATCGCCGATGTCCAACAGTCGTTTGAATACCGTGTTGTAAAGCTCTTTATTGTCGTCGGGGCAGATGTCGTCGCGTGTAATATAGACTTGTATGCGTCCTTTGGAGTCTTGCAACTCTACGAAAGATGCCTTTCCCATCACTCGGCGGGTCATCATACGTCCGGCAATGCACACTTCTCGCTGCTCGTTGGTGCTGAAATGTTCTTTTATCTCTGTAGAGAAAGCGTTGGTGGGATATTCGTTTGCCGGATAGGGGTTGATACCCATATTGCGTAACTCTTGCAAACTTTGCCTGCGAACAATCTCTTGTTCACTTAATTCTAATACGTTCATACTCATTGAAAATAGTCACTTGATGGATGCAAATTTACGAAATAAATCCGAATAAGCAGTACTTTTCACGTTTATATCTGCCTTTGCATCGCAATTTCATGGGCATCTGTACGTGTAGGAAGGTAGAGATGGGGTTACATCTTATATTGCCTCTGTTTTTCATGTATCATCCTATAGATATAAGGAACCCTGTTGTATAGATATAAGGAATCCTCTTGTGTTGATATAAGGAATCCTCTTGTGTTGATATAAGGAACCCTTTTGTGTTGATATAATGAATCCAATTGGATGTATATTAGGAGTCCAATCGTATTGATATATGAAGGAGTGTGTTAGGAGGAAGGGGAGAGGGGGATGTTTAACTGATAGCCATCCAATTGATATTGGTCTTTCGCAGTTCTTTCAGTCTGTTCCAGAGCATGGCATATTCGGCTTTCTCGCATGTGGGGTCGGCTTCTATGATTTTCCGAGCTTCTTCTCGTGCCAGCTGCACTATCTGTCCGTCTCGTGCGATGTCTGCTATTTTCAGGTCGAAAGCGATGCCGCTCTGTTGTGTTCCTTCGAGGTCGCCGGGGCCACGCAGTTTTAAATCGGCCTCGGCGATGCGGAATCCGTCGTTTGTCTCACACATAATATCTATTCGTCGCCGTGTTTCGGCCGATAGCTTAAAGGGCGATACGAGGATGCAATAGCTCTGTTCGGCGCCCCGGCCTACGCGTCCGCGTAATTGATGGAGCTGGGAGAGACCGAAACGTTGGGCATCCATGATAATCATCACTGAGGCATTGGGCACGTTTACGCCCACTTCAATCACCGTGGTGGCTACCAATATCTGCGTCTCTCCTGATATGAAACGTTGCATTTCGGCTTCTTTCTCGGCAGATTTCATCTTTCCGTGCACCTTGCTGAGCCTGTATTCGGGGAATATTTCCAGAAGGGCAGCGTAACCGTCTTCCAAGTTTTTCAGGTCAATCTTCTCGCTTTCGCTGATTAACGGGAAGACGATATAGACCTGACGCCCCAACTCTATCTCCCTGCGAATGCTCTGATAGAGACTTGTGAGCTGGGTGTCGTACTTATGAAGGGTCTGTATGGGTTTGCGTCCCGGTGGCAGTTCGTCTATCACACTCACATCGAGGTCGCCGTAAATGGTCATGGCCAAGGTACGTGGAATCGGTGTTGCCGTCATAACGAGCACATGAGGAGGGTTCTCGCTTTTGCTCCATAGGCGTGCTCTCTGTGCCACTCCGAAGCGGTGTTGCTCGTCTACGACAGCGAAACCGAGACGGGCGAACTGCACGTTTTCTTCTATCACAGCATGCGTGCCCACAAGTATCTGTACTTCGCCGTTTGCCAATCCCTCGAGGATGGCTTGTCGGCGGCGTCCTTTCACCATGCCTGTGAGCAGTTCCACCCTCACATCCATGCCCTTGAGGAATGTGCCGATAGTAGTGAGATGTTGCTCGGCGAGTATCTCGGTGGGTGCCATGATGCAGGCTTGGAAGCCGTTATCGAGAGCAATGAGCATAGACATGAGGGCAACAAGGGTCTTTCCCGAGCCTACGTCTCCTTGCAGAAGCCGATTCATCTGGCTGCCCGATGCCATGTCGGAGCGTATCTCTCGTATCACTCTCTTTTGGGCTTCGGTGAGTGGGAAGGGAAGGTTGGAGGAATAAAAGCGATTGAACAATGTGCCGACGCGTGTGAAAACATACCCACGATACTTGCGTTTGTGGTCGCTGGCATATCTTAATATATTCAGCTGAACATAGAAAAGCTCTTCAAACTTCAGTCGAAGTCGTGCGCGGGAGGTATCTTCTGCCGATTGCGGGTAGTGTATTTTACGGCACGCTTCGTCGCGGGATATCAGATAAAGAGGCTGTGTGATGAACGGAGGAAGTGTCTCCGGCAGAGGAGAAGGAATCTTTTCGATGAGTGTCTTCGTGAGCTTCTCTATGGCACGCGACGTGATACCGGCCTTCTTCATGCGTTCTGTGGTGACGTAATAAGGTTGCATTCCCATGGTGGAGAGCTGCAGTTGGGCAGCGTTCTCTATGTCTGGGTGGGCAAATTGGTATCGTCCGTTATACAAGGAAGGCCTTCCAAAGACAATATAGTCGGTATTTACGTGGTAGTTCTTATAGACATATTGCGTGCCTTGGAACCAAACAAGGTCTACAACGCCGTGTCCGTCGGTGAAATGGGCAATGATGCGTTTGCGTCGTCGGCCTGTATCATATTCTTCAAAGCTGAGGATTCGTCCTTTGATTTGTACGAAAGGCATGTCCGAACGCAACTCGTCTATGGCATAGATGCGGCTTCTGTCTACGTATTTATACGGGTAGTATTCGAGCAAGTCACGGTAAGACTCGATATGAAGTTCCTTACTTAATATCTCTTTCCTTTTGGGTCCTACCCCTTGGAGGTACATGATGTCTTGTTCGAGGATGCTCAATGATGGGTCTATTTGGGGAGAAATGAATAAAACGGAACGGATGATGAGGTGCCGGGAAGACTGCTTTCGGTTGGCAATCGGCAAAGTGTCTCGGCTATCAGGATGTCGAATGGTGTAGTGATTTTTATGTTTTCGCGGTTGCCCTCCACAAGGGTTATCGGTTGCCCCATGGCTTCTACGACCGACGCATCATCGGTATAATCGTCTCGGAACTCCTGATTATAGGCTTGTTTGAGCAGGGAGATGTCGAAAGTTTGCGGGGTCTGTACCAGCCGGAAGTCGTCTCTTGCCACAGTGGAACCACCTATCTGCCGCAAAGTCTCAACCACCGGCACCACCGGCACCACGGCTTTCGCCTCTTTGGCAGTGTCGTAACAACGTTTAATGACGGAGAGAGACACGAACGGACGCACACCATCATGCACGCCAACGATGCCTTTTGCATCTTCGGGGATGAGCCTCAACCCATTCTTTACCGACTGAAAGCGGGTTGTTCCACCATCGGCCACCTCATGATGGACATCGAATCGATGCTCGGCACACAGGCTTTTCCAATATTCCTGCTGGTCTTTTGGCAGCACCAAGATTATCTTCAATGCCTCGGAATAGGCTCTGAAGCGTTGCAAGGTGCGCATCAGTACGGGCAAACCGTTTATCGGCAAAAACTGTTTAGGGATGCTTCCACCCATCCGCAAGCCTTTCCCTCCGGCCACGACAATCAAGTATTGGCTCATGCTTGGTGTGCTGCGATGACATCGGGAATGAGCATGCCGTTCTTCACCTCTTCACTCTTCTCTCGCGATACGAGCTGTTCCAGCAGTCTGAAGCTGTAAATAAAAGCGGCGGCAGGGCCTTTCCCCGTGGTGATATTTCCGTCTACGGTGCATAACTCTTGTGTATAGGTGGCACCGTCGAGAAACTTTTCAAAGCCCGGATAGCAGGTAGCACGCTTTCCTTTCAGTATGCCTAACCTTCCGAGAACAAACGGTGCGGCGCAAATAGCTCCGATGCGTTTGCCTTGGGCGTGATGTGCAGTAAGCAGACGGCACAGTCCCTCATGCTCGTTCAGATGGCTTGCACCGGGCATTCCGCCGGGTAGCAGCAACAAATCGGCCTGTTCAAAGTCTTTCACCTCTTCAAATTTCACGTCTGCTTTCAGGGTTACGCCGTGTGCAGACATCACGTATTCGGAGCCGGAAACACTGACTGTCTGTATCTCCACGCCGCCTCTGCGCAGAATGTCCACAGGTGCCAATGCCTCAATATCTTCAAAGCCATTGGCCAAAAACTCATATACCTTTGCCATAATTTTATTGTTTTATCAGGTTGTTTATCAAAAGAAAACTGTATTTTTGCAACATAGAACCTCTTGGCGGCGCAGCTTCAACCGTTGCTGATACGACTGCTTTTCCGCCCATCACAGAGGTTTTGTCCTTTACAAAGATACGAAAAGTTTGTCAGTTGATGGCATACGACGATGAAGAATATTTTAAAAAGCTATTAAATATGCCCGTGAGAAAGCTAAGTTTCGCCATCTTCGGCAACGAATATCAGGCTAAAAAGTCGGCTTCTGTCCAAACTCTTCTGAGTGTATTGCATGGCTTTGGTGCCGACATCGCCATCGACCGCCCCTTTTATCTTTTCCTGACAAAGACCCTACAGCTTCGTGTCGAGGACGTAAAGGTTTTCGACGGAAGCGACTTCTCAGCAGACTTTGTTATCTCAATGGGTGGAGATGGCACTTTCTTAAAGGCTGCTTGCAGGGTAGGAGCTAAGCAGACACCCATTATCGGCATCAACACGGGACGGTTAGGCTTTCTTGCCGACATCTCGCCACGCGATATTCAAACGGCCATTGCTTCCATCTTTGCAGACGATTACTTAGTGGAAGCGCATACGAATCTCATGATTGAAACCTCGGGAGAACCCCTCAAAGCCATTCCTTACGCATTGAACGACATTGCCATCTTAAAGAGAGACAATGCATCGATGATTTCCATTCACACAAAAATCAACGGCGAACACCTCGTTTGCTATCAGGCCGACGGACTCATCGTATCTACTCCCACCGGCTCCACTGCCTATTCGCTATCTAACGGAGGTCCTATCATGGTGCCGCAGACAAGCATTTTCTGTCTTACCCCTGTAGCCCCCCACAGCTTGAGCATTCGTCCGATTGTGATTTCCGACGCTTCTGTCATTACGATGACAGTCGAGAGTCGCAGCCATAGCTTTCTGATTGCCATCGACGGACGGTCTGAAAAGCTCGCGGAAGGTACCGAACTGACCATCAGAAAGGCACCTTATATCACAAGAATCGTAAAAAGAAACGGACAAAAATACTTCTCTACACTACGTGAAAAGATGGCTTGGGGGGTAGACCAGAGGCAAGATGCCGCACAAGTATAATAGCTTGTCGTTTCCCACACCTTTATTATATATCCTATCACCGCAAGGAGATGCTCATTTATTTACCGCCCATTGATGATATTCAGCAACTTTAAAACGCTTCTCAACGGCAAGACCAACAGATATACAGCCAAGGAAATATTCCGTTGGTTATGGGCTGCTTGGCATGGAAACAGGCTTCAGGCCATGCTCAACGCCGTTATCGGACTGCTCGGAGTGGCAGTGAGTTTGTCCATGGTGTGGGCATTTCAACGTGCCATAGACGTGGCAGCCGGCAACCGCAACGGCTCTATTTATGGGTCGGTAGGCCTTATCGGCATCTTCATACTTGCCGATTTCGCCCTGAGCATCTCATCCATTTGGATAAGAAACATCCTTGGCATCCGCGCACAAAACCGCATGCAACAGCGACTTCTCGACCGTTTGTTGCGTTCGGAGTGGCATGGAAAGGAACGACACCATAGCGGCGATGTGCTCAATCGGCTGGAGCTGGATGTTGCCAACGTAGTGAACTTCCTCACAGAGGTTATCCCCAACACGCTATCCGTATTCACTCTCTTCCTCGGCGCTTTCTTTTATTTGTTTTCTATGGATGCTATGCTGGCTTGTATCACAGTGGGCATTATTCCGATATTCGTCGTTCTCAGCAAGATTTACATCAGTCGCATGCGTCAACTCACACGTCGGGTACGCGATTCCGACAGCAATGTACAGAGCGTTTTGCAGGAAACCATACAGAACCGCATGCTGATTAAAACGCTCGAAGCCCGCACGCTGCTGGTCGACCGGCTGGAGTCTGCCCAAAGCACCTTACGCAACAACGTCGTTAAGCGCACGGCTTTCAACGTGTTCTCCAACTTTATACTCAATTTAGGCTTCTCTGCAGGCTATTTGGTAGCCTTCCTTTGGGCGGCGATACGCATGTCTGAACACACATTGTCTTTTGGAGGGATGACTGCTTTCTTACAGTTGGTTAATAGAATACAAAGCCCTGCACGCAATCTTACCAAGCTCGTGCCGCAGTTTGTCTCTGTCTTTACAGCTGCGGAACGACTGATGGAACTTGAAGAAAACCCGCTTGAAGAGCAAGGCACTCCTATTTATATGGGCACTCCCTGCGGCGTGAGACTTTCAAACGTCTCTTTTGAATACGACGACGGCGAGGGAAAAGTAATCGAAAACCTTACTTTCGATTTCCGCCCGGGCAGCTGCACAGCCATATTAGGCGAGACCGGTTCGGGTAAAACCACGCTTGTACGCATGATATTAGCCCTGATGAAACCCATAGATGGTTGTCTTGAAATGTACGACGCTCAGCATTCGTACCCTCTCTCGCCGCTCTTACGCTGTAATTTAGTCTATGTCCCGCAAGGAAACACGCTCATGAGCGGCACTATACGCGAGAATTTGCGTCTTGGAAAGCTTGATGCCACCGACGAGGAGATGGCCGATGCACTGCGGAAAAGCTGTGCCGACTTTGTGATGACTCTGCCCGAAGGACTTGACACGGCATGTACCGAGTCGGGAGGAGGCCTGAGCGAAGGACAGGCGCAACGCATTGCCATTGCAAGGGCTTTGCTTCGCAACCGGCAAATCATGCTGTTTGATGAAGCAACGAGCGCTCTCGACCCCGAAACAGAGCGGCGTTTACTGCGTAATATCCTGTCGAATCGTGATAAAACGGTTCTTTTCATCACCCACCGTCCTGCCGTCGTGGAATATTGCGACCAAGTACTGACAATTGAAAAATGTGCCGTCGATACAACAGACACTTACCTGTCTTCTCTTTCTCCCTTACCCCCAATCGGTCATTAGAGCCTATACAGATTTTGTTTTGATGGTCGTTCAGAAAGTTTGTCGTCCTGTCGAAGGCGTAGCGAGCTACGTCGAGAGAAGGCGAAAGACAAGATGTCGACAAGCGGATAGAAGATGACAAGAAGCCGTAGGAGCAATATTGAATGATAAATGAGCGAGTTCGGGATAAGGCTATCTGGGCTGTAAGCCCCAAAGGGGCGAAAGACCTTAGGCAGGGTGTGAAGCTCGTAAGAGCGTAACCCCTGATAAGCATGTGCAGAAAGATGAACCCCGTAGGGGTGGCGGAGGGGGGAGGGTTAGTGTTCTGTCGCCCCTTCAGGGCTTAGACTGCGGGAATCCACAACACAGGGGCTGCGCTATCGCTTACCCCTGTCTAAAGTCTTACGCCCCTTCGGGGCTATTAGATAAGACTCTCTTATCCCGAATTCGCGTATAAATGAGCAGTCTCATAAGCGATTGGGGGTTACACGATTCGGAGTAAAACCTCCACCTTTTCCCACAAGAGCGTGCCCGATGGGATACTGCCCGATGGGCGAGGACGTCTTTACTCGTCGGAGACAAAAAAGCCAACATTTTCCCTTTGACTTGCAGTGAAATAGAAACGGATGTATGAAAGCTATCCTTTTAGGCCGTCGAAGGATAGCTTTGAGAGCGTGAAAGCATAGCTTTAACAAGCTCAAAGCATAGCTTTCTCGTTTTCATCGCTTTTATGCTGGATATCAATGGTTTGCGTATCGTACTTCAGAGGCGGAATGGAACATGAAAAGAGGTCTGCTCCAAGGGTTCATTATTTCCGTTTTTACAAGTGACAAGATAGGAAAACACAGGCAGTCCAAACGTTAAAAAGAGAACAAAAACTGTTAAGAGGGCTGGTTCTTCGCCTTTTTTTCGTTATCTTTGCCGCGTCTCTTTCGTGATTCGATGAACTTTTGTTGTGTTCAACGGATTGTTTTTATGGAACAACCGAGTTGTTCTCGGAGACATCAACCCAAGAGAAATAGGATATGGAGTTAAAGAAAACGATAAAGATATTTATTTTCGGCACACTTTTAAGCATATATGCCGGTTCAGCATTCGGACAGGATTTATTGGCAAGACAAGCACCCGTAGACCGCAAAATGAAAGCGGTAGACACGCTGATGCTGCAAAGCATTGTTCATAAAGAGATGGTGCAGTCGCCCGCCGCCGACCTTTATGAGGATTGGAACAACCAATATGCTCATAAAGCTACTGCTTTGCCGGACTCATTCCGCATCAGTTTGCGCAATTTCTGTATGCCAACACCGAGTCGCGTGGTAACCTCCAACTTCGGACATCGTTGGGGACGCACCCATAAAGGTTTGGATATAAAGGTATATATCGGCGATACCATCCGCTCGGCCTTTGCCGGCAAGGTGAGAATCGTGAGGTATGAGGCCGCAGGATACGGCAAATATATCGTTATTCGGCATCCTAATGGCTTGGAAACTATCTACGGACATCTGTCGGCACAGCTGGTTTCAGAGAATCAGACGGTAAAGGTGGGCGAACCGATAGGTCTTGGTGGTAACACCGGACGTAGTACCGGTTCGCATCTTCACTTTGAGACACGTCTCTGCGGAGTGGCTTTGAACCCTGCATTGATGTTTGATTTCCGCAACCAAGACGTGACAGGCGACTATTATCTCTATCGCCGCAGCAGCTATGAACACGAGTCGGCACTTGCCACACGCGAGCGCGGGAAGATAGGAAACGGAGGTTATACACGTGCGGATGTCGTGGGAGAACCGCTTAAAACTGCAATACCGGAATTCGGAAGCGAGCCTCGCTACCACAAGGTGGAAAGTGGCGAAACACTCTACTCTATCGCTCGGAAGCGTGGTGTGAGCATTGATGCCATTTACAAGCTCAATCATTTCGGGAAGAACGTGCGGTTACGACCCGGACAAATAGTAAGATATTCATGATATTTTATTTTTTAAATGAATGAATGAGGCCGAGAGAAGTGATTTCTATCGGCCTCGTTTGTTTGAACTCCTATCGGTTATGAGATGGCCACCTCTCATTTCTATAGGGATGATGTCGTTTTCTGTCATCTTTTATTCGCTTGCCGGCATCTTGTCTGCCGCCTCCTTTCGACGTAGCCCGTTACGCTTTCGGCAGGAATGACAAAGCATCTGACCGACAATCCCACAAATCCGTACAGGCATTCGTGACCGATTGGGGTTGAGGATGCCCTGCTTGCTCGTTGGAAGAAGAAACGAAAAAAGGGGACGAATGGTGATTCGTCCCCTTGGTAATCCTACAGATGAGAGATTACTTGTTCGTCTTTTGACAGTTTTTCTGTGCTTTCTGCTTGTTGCAACAGTCAGCTTTTTTCTTCTGGTCGTTGTTGCAAGTCTTCTTTGTCTCGCAGCACTGTCCCTTAGCTTTGTCGCATTTCTTAGCCTTATCGCACTGACCTTTTTCTCCTTTGTGGCATCCTTTGTTTTCACTGCATTGCTGTTTCTTATCGCCATTGCATTGCTTCTGGCATGTGGTAGCAGTCTTGCAGTCGGTTTTCTCTACTTTATTCTTATCCTGTGTCTTTACACTTTGTGCGTTCACGCTTACGGAGAAGCACATAGCAGCTAATACGAGAGCTGCACTTACCAATGTTTTCTTCATCTTTTTACTGTTTATAGGGTTTGTGAATTGGTTGCAAATATACGGTGAAAGATTGGAAACGGATGTATGATTTCTGTTATAAATCATTAATGGCACGCACTGTCTGCCCGATGAACGGTTTGTATTTATGCCGGTTCGGGATAAAGAAGTTCCCTAAAAAGTTGGTAATCTATCTGTTATGTCGTAAACTTATAGTTGAAAAATCAATAACTTACAATATGTATATGGTGGCGATTAGCACTGAAAAAGTTAATGAAAAGACTTTGATATACCAAGATTTCAGTTCGTTTTTTCACTGTATAAGACAATCGCTTCTATACGAATATGCAAACGATTGCAATTGGAATTGGACAAATAAAGATGTTTTATGCGAATGTGATATATGGAAATGCCGTACCTTTGCTGCGCATTCCTCCCGAAAGGGATAGGTAATGGCAGAATAGAATTATTAGTTTTGTTGATTTAGTGAGTAAGGGTCTCGTTTGCAGTGATTTGCAAGCGAGATTTCTTTTTTATCCTTTTCGTGGTTTTCTCCACTCCCATTACAGGATAATACCATTTTTTATTAAGAGAGGTTTCCGGCCTTTCCCCGTACAAACGCCATCTGTACGACGCATAAATAGGAACTTACCAATCGTAACTTTACGACCTTGAAAATTCTCACAAGGAACTTTTGAGTATCGAATACCGAGGAATCATCATAAAAAAGAGGCGGAAAAGTTACGAATAAAAAAGCATTTTTTTCCATCCATTCCCGATTTCAACCCAAGTCGGTCATAAACTGCTTAATAATCGGTTGGGGGTTAAAAACGAAAAAAGAGGACTTCATTATGAAATCCTCTTACAACCTGCATTGAGCGAGTGTGATTCGTTTGGGGCTCGAACCCAAGACCCCAACATTAAAAGTGTTGTGCTCTACCAACTGAGCTAACGAATCATTCACTTACCATGAATATTTTGCGGTGCAAAGGTAAACTATTTATTTGGAATGACCAAATTATTCGATGTCTTTTTTTTGCATGATGTTTACACTCGGATTAAGAGCCGTTAATAGCTCGAATGGGTTTGTTAAAAGAGAACAAATAATAAGACAAGATGTCAGTTTCACGCTTTTTGCGTCTAATTTTGCAAGCGTCTATTGCGAAATATGACACAAACAATTAATCAATTACAAAGATGAAAAAGTATAATAAGTATTTGTTGGCGGCGATGTGCCTGTTGGCCGTCGTGCTCTCAGCAGGTGCATTCATGAGAGCCCAAGCAGCCGTTGCTCCAGCCCAGCCGGTAGACCTTACCTACGCAGCAGAGAAGGCGTTACCTGCAGTAGTACATATCAAGTATGTGCAGAACTCCAAGGTGAAGACCATCGACGTTCAGAGCGACCCTTTCAGCGATTTCTTTTCCGACCCTTTCGGCTTCTTTGGCACGCCCAATCAAGGCGGAGGCACACAGAAGCGACAGGTGCAGACACCCAAACGCCAGGCTACAGGCTCCGGGGTCATCATTTCTTCCGATGGCTTTATCGTAACGAACAATCACGTGGTGGAAGGTGCCGACGAGCTGACTGTCACATTGAACGACAATCGTGAGTATTCCGCTCGTATTATCGGCACAGACAAGACCACCGACCTCGCCCTTATCAAGATTGACGGACGCAATCTTCCGACTCTTCCCATCGGCGATTCCGATAAGTTGAAAGTGGGCGAGTGGGTCTTGGCTGTGGGCAATCCTTTCAATCTTAATTCCACAGTTACAGCCGGTATCGTGAGTGCCAAGGCGCGCTCTTTGGGAGCCAATGGCGTGGAATCATTCATCCAGACCGATGCGGCCATCAATTCAGGCAATTCGGGAGGCGCATTGGTCAATACACAGGGCGAACTCGTGGGTATCAACGCCATGCTCTATTCACAGACGGGCTCGTATGCCGGCTACGGATTTGCCATTCCTACCACTATCATGAATAAGGTAGTAGCCGACCTCAAACAATACGGCACTGTGCAACGCGCCTTGCTCGGCATCCAAGGGACAGACGTCCACAACTACATTGACCAGCAAAAGGAGCAGGGCAAGGAGGTGAACCTCGGCACCAACGACGGTATCTATATTGCTAAAGTCGATGCCGACGGTGCCGGAGCAGATGCTGGTCTTGCCGAGGGCGACATCATCACGACCGTAGACGGCAAAAAGGTGAGCAAGATGGCGGAGCTACAGGAAATCATGGCCGGCAAGCGACCGGGCGACAAGATAACGCTCTCCTATCTCCACAACAAGAAAACCGTCGAGCGCACCGTCACGCTAAAGAATGCACAAGGCAATACCAAGGTGGTGAAGACCGCCGACATGGACGTGCTCGGTGCAAACTTCCGAGAGATAACAGATGCCCAGAAGAAGCAGCTCAATATCAACTACGGACTCGAAGTCATCAAAGTAAACAACGGTGCCTTTAAAGAGGCAGGCATCAGCCGAGGCTTTATCATACAGCGCGTAAACGACCAGACGATGAAGACACTCGACGATTTGCAGAAAACTGTCAAAGAGGCTTCCACCGGCAAAGAACCTGTGCTCTATATCCAAGGCACATACCCCACCGGCAAAAAGGCCTACTTCGCCGTGCCGTTGCAGAGCGAATAAACCTGCAATTGAATAGACAAGGAGCGATACATCTTCCGATGCTTCAAACAGCGAAGCGCGGAGCGTATCGCTCTTTTTTAGATGTATATTCGAGATAGAAGAGCGAAAAACTCTCCCCGTTGCAACTTTTCGCCTCCATCTTACGTCTAATACACATACAAACCAACAAAGAAAAAACAATTATGAACACAAAAAGAAACCTTTCTTTTCTGCTCATCGCGGCCGCGTTGCTGGGATGCAGCCATTTGGCCATGGCCTCCGATAAAGTCGTGAAACGTGAAATCAAAGTAAAAGATTTCATACGGATAGCCCTGCTCAACTCAAGTACCGTGTATTATACCCAAGGGGCGAAAACCTCTGTAGTGGCAGTAGGACCGCAAGAAGACATCGACCGATTGAACATACACTCTGATGGCTCCACATTGGAAATAAGAAGCGAGCGACGCCGAAGCATAAGCATCTTTAGAGGCTGGAACTCCGACGATGTGAAGATATACGTTACTTCACCCGACATCGTGGGCATCTCCGTGAAAGGTTCCGGTGATTTCGTTGCAAAAAACAAGATAGACACCGATGCGATGACGGTGGAGCTCTACGGCAGTGGCGATATTGATATCTCCGACATCATCTGCAACGAGATAAAAACCACTCTCAAAGGTAGCGGCGATATCGACATCGACCATCTGCGTTGCGCTTCATCCGGCGTATGGCTCACCGGTAGCGGCGACATCAAAATGCGACAAATAGGCGTAAAAAACACCTACCTGTCGTTGGTAGGCAGTGGCGATGTGAGCATATCTTTCCACGAATGCGGCTCCGTGAAGGCCAACCTTACCGGCAGTGGCGACATCACCCTGTCGGGCAGCATCAAGCAATTAGATAAAACCAAACGCGGAAGCGGCGATTACCACACATCGCATCTCAACGTAGGCAGATGACATCGGCTCCACAGGAGCAAAGGCATCGTCCACACAAACAAAAAAAAGCGAGTGGTACGCGTCATCACGATGCGTACCACTCACTTTTCTTATAACACAAAATCAAAAATGATTGAACAAGCGGCTTGCAGGCGTATTTCACTTTTGCAGCGACCCAACAAGTGGCTTGCAGGCACATTTCACGTTGGCATTGGGCTAACAAATGGATCGTAGTCTTAATAAGCCACGAAGGGACGGGTAATGTAATGAGGGTAAAACTTATAGCTCTCGGAAAAATACATACCATTGTAATAACCTGTGTAAATGTAATAGAATCTATCTGAATCTTTCTCGGTACTACATTGATAATAAACCCAAGGGTCACTCGGTTCACCTACAATTGGAGCTCCACCGGCAACCCTAAAAGCATAGTGTATCATTTTCGATTTCCAAGCTAAAGGTGTATTAAATGTTAATACCGGAACAACCGTACCAAAACCTAACTTTACAAGCACCTCTCTCCACTCATTGAAACTTGACAAATACCAAACGCCATCTTTATTAAGATTAGACGACAATGTTTTACCGTTTAACTTGCTTGTTAAATCCGTACTTTGATAAAAGTTACCGGCATAATAAAAGGCTTCAAAATTGGGGTCTTTTGCCTTTACAATAGGATGTCCGTTGTGGTAACTGTCGTAACTCTCCCATGTCCAAACCTGCCCACTGACTGTATTATTGGTAGCATCTGTGATATTAGGAATCATAACAGAATTACTTTGTACGTCGCTCCAGCCAGCATTTTTTTTCCATTGAGTATTATTTTGTCCTCCTTTGGCATTCCACAATGCAATGGCTTTATGAGGCGCAAATACAATCGCAATGGGAATATGTCCTTGACGGTTCGCTGCATGAAGAGGCCCCGTCTGACCGTCTTCAAACAAATAAATATACTGCGGCATCAAACGGATGGTGAGGGTATAGGCACCGTTGGCTTCAAAAGCATTACCGGCTTTTAACTTGCGGTCGCCATTGGTATTAAGCGTGGCATTGTACACCGTTCCACCCGTAATGTTATATACCAGCTCTTCGGGCTTTGTTCCCGCCAAGACAGTAAGATATTTATTACCCGTTTCCGTTAATAAAGACATTTGCAGCGTAGCATCTTCAACTGTTCCTTGAACAGAATAATTTTGTGCTTGCACCTTCCCTGTAGCATTTTTATTGGTGCTCGCACCAAATGTGCCCGTTGTAAAATCGTAGACAGTTGAGGCGGGAACATGATTAGCTTGATAGCCTAAAGTAGCGACAACATTCTTTGGTTCCATCACTGCAATGAGTTTAGTGCGAACGCGTGCACCAGCATGCTTCATCGTG
>ERZ772960.159-NODE-159-length-65915-cov-3.657820_pt1 | contig 65915 bp, 60 predicted proteins | sample MGYA00580678_ERZ772960 | MGnify/ENA primary metagenome ERZ772960 (study PRJEB29015, sample SAMEA2737930) | human oral metagenome | biome: human oral; feature: human-associated habitat; material: dental | place: China | collected 2059 ...
TATTGCTTCAATCCAAAAATCACGATTATCTTTGGCTGCCCAGCTCATTTTCCAAACTTCAACTGGTGAAATTTGCCAAAAATCAAAACTCAAAACTTCAGGGAAAAGATTCGCCATTTTATCTTCGTCTTTATCACGAATTGCCAAAAATAGCTTCGAAATCTTAATTAGCTGCGAAATTATTTCATTTTTTAGAATATTTTCACGTTTCTCATAATAAATTGGTACATTTTGGTTTTTTAAATACGGCACAAAAGCTTGCAGAATCTTGTGCTTTGGCGCAATTACTGCAATCTCTTTTGGTGCAACTCCGTTTTGAATTAAATTCGAAATTTTTTCTGCAACCCAAGAAAATTCCGCGATTTGGCTTTCAAAATTTGTTCGTTTTAGCTGAATTTCTTGGTTGGTGAAGTTTCCTTCTGCCGAAATATCTTTCTCGATTTTAATTGGTAGGTTTTTAGTCAATCGCCCTGAAATCGTATTTGCAACATTTTTCGAAGCAGTCAAGATATCACCGTGCGAGCGGTAATTTTTAGTTAAGTTGATGACTTTTGTATTTTCGCCAAAACGATTGTAAAAATCAATCATGTTCGACTTACTTGCACCTTGAAAAGCCATGATTGCTTGGTCGTCATCGCCTACCGCCAAGACATTTGGCTTGCCCTCCATAACAGGATTATTTGTGAGCAGTTCAATAATTTTTGCCTGCGAATCATTAGTATCTTGGTATTCGTCTAATAATAAATATTGATATTTTTCTTGAAGTGTAAACCGAAAATCATCGTTGTTTTCAAGTGTTTCGATAACTTCCAGAATCATATCATTAAAATCATAGAGATCATGTTCGGACAGATAGTTTTGATAAGATTCATATAATTCGGCCATCTCGGTGAGACGTTTATTGCTGGCAGCATCGGAAAATTTATAATTACCAGATTGGTCCTTGGAGAAATATTTTTTTATAAAAGAATTTAAGGGGCTAACGGATGGCTTTTCGGCATTTTGCTGTGATTCGAGCAGTGTATAAACTTTTTCATAAAGAATGGTGGCGATTGAATAAACATTTTTAACAATTGGTTGATCTGTTTTTAATTCACCAAGTGTTTGCAACATTGGAATATAGACTGTCTCGGTGAGGGTGTTAAAAATATTTTTACCAGCGGCACGAGCGGGCAGATTTTGTAGAATTGGTGATAGTTTTTCTTCAAGAATTTTTATGTCTGATTCATTTTGTGCTACAATTTGTCTCATTTCTTCTGGGGAAATTTTGGCAACTTTTATTTTTCCAATGGCTTTTAGTAGATCTTTTGGATCGCGCACGGTTCTGATAATATAGGAAGTTGGAAGTTTTTCTTGGAGTTCACTAATAATTTTGGTCTGTGTGACTTCCTCGATTGGGTTTGAAAAAACTCGCTGGGGCTTATCTGAATAATGATTATAGAGACTTAATATTTTTTGGCCAAAACTATGAAAGGTCATGATATCAATTTTGTCGGCGGTCTGCCCAATCATTGAACGTAAACGATCTTTCATGTTTTTAGCACCAGCATCGGTGAAGGTGATACAGAGAATCATACTAGGGTCAGTGTCAGTATGCTCAAGAATATATTCGACTTTTTTGGAAAGGAGTTGAGTTTTGCCAGTACCGGGACCAGCTAAAACTAGAAGTGGTCCTTCAAGATATTCAACGGCGGCTTGTTGTTTGGCATTTAATGGCATTTTGGCTCCTTTATGGTTTTTTAGATAGAAAAACAAGTGATTCGATGTGGGGGGTATGTGGGAAAAAATTATATCCTTCAATAAATTCAAGACTGTAAAAGTCAAGTAATAGAGCGAGATCACGAACCTGGGTAATTGGATTACAAGAAAGATAGATGATTTTTTCGGGTTGGATTTCACAAAATTTTTGAATAAGCGATGTGTCGCAGCCAGCTCTTGGTGGGTCAACAATAACGCTAGTCTTACTGCTAATTAAATCAAGTACCTCTTCCGATTTGGCTAAAATTGGCTTAATGTTCGAATTTTTTGTTTCTGCCATGACGCGTTTAGAATTAGCTGCTAGTTCACCATAGGCTGAGGCGTTAATTTCGACGAGTGTGAGGTCCTTGTCTCTGGCAACGGATAGTCCGATAGTGCCAACGCCTGCATAGAGATCGAGAACGGCGGGAGAATTTTTGAGAAACTCTTGAACTTTAAGTAAAACCTGTTCGTAGATGGGGAGATTGATCTGGAAAAAACCACCGGGAGAGTAAGAATATTGATTATTGAGTAAGGTGTCAGAGAGATTTTTGAAGACTGGATAGGGTTTACCATTTTCGAGTAATCCACCGGAAACTTCGCCGTTCTGATTGGCGCGAAGTAATAGTGATTGGTATTTTCTGGCGTCTTCACGTTTGTCGTTTAACTCTTTAATGATGGTTTTTGCATGCTCAAAAATAACGGGAAGCTCAATAGAAGAAGAGGTGATAGGCATTTTTTGATGGGTACCACGAATATGCATGGCGGGATAGATTTCTTGGGTCTCATGGTCAAAATAAAGAGAATATTCCATTTTATTGCGATAAAAATAGGTTTTGTCTGATTGATGGATTTTGATTTTTTGTATGAGTGATTTATCGATTTGATGCGTGCTAGAAAGGTGTTGAAAGAGTGCAGTGAGAATATTCGACTTTGCCTCTAGTTCAGCCTCATCGGTGAGAATTTGCCAGGGGGAGGTAGAAAGATATTGAAAATCTTTTGGGGCGGTGCGCGAGGTGGAAATAGTTTCAAATTCAAGGGCAATCCCCTCAATTAGATGAGGCTTTTTTGTGATGATTTGAAATTTTGAAACTGTTTCGCCTGGTATGGAATTCCAGAGGAAAACCTTAATTCCGGATAGTTCAGAAAAAGTTTGCTCATTAATTTTTAGGTCCGAATTAACTACACCGATTCCCTGTCCGGTGGTAGCAAAGTTGGTAATTTTGATTGGATTGGCTGGGGTTGCGATTCTGGATTCTTTTCTAGTCATTGTATTTAGCATATATCGGTAAGTTATAGAATGCAAGTTGCATGACGGTTTAGAATGCGGGCGGTGATAGTGTTCATTTTGTACTTATGAGGTGATTTTTTGAAAGTTTTTGAGTGTGTTGTAGAAAATATGTTAAATATCTTGCTTATGTCTAAGATTTTCTAATCTGTTGTTTGGCTATTTTAATAAAAAATACTTGAAAAACATGCGTGGGCAGGTTAACTTTGAATTAGAAATTAAATGAGGTTTTAAGATGTATAAAATCGGAAAAACTATTACTTGCTGGCTGGTTATAGTGGCTTGTATTAGAGTTTATTGTCGTTCCCCAAATTTTGAATACAAAAAATATTCACCTAGAAATGAATTATCACAAGAGTCAACTTCTCGTCGTGATTCCTCAAAAAGTCCCCGGTTTACAAAAACCGAAAAACCTCGCTACGGGATTGATGACCGACGAGAAAAAGATTCTTTGATTGGTCATAGTGAAACGTATCAAAATATAAAAAAGAATCTTATGGAGCGTCTCGATTCCAAGACTAGTGGACTTGCGATCGCATATTTATTAGGTGATAAGAACGAACTGAATAATATTACTAAGGAAAGATTTAAAGAAATTGGAATTTCACATTTGATTGCAATTTCAGGAATGCACTTATCAGTGATGGTTGGGATTCTAATTAAGATATTAAAGTTTTCATCAAAATCTTTACGGACATATTTTTGCGTTATCTTTATTTTGTCATATGTCGGGATGATTGGCCTGACGCCGTCATTGCTTCGCGCGACTATTGTGATTTTCTGTCATCTATTTGCAGCTTATTTTGGTAGAAGGGTCTTACCTTCCAGAGTATTGATAATTGCGGCCGCTTTGTCGCTAATTATTGAACCTAATAATGTTTTAAATATTGGTTGGCAGTTATCAATGATGGCTTATACTGGGATTTTACTTTATTACCCCTTGATAGAGAGCTTCTTGTTTGGAAAAGGTAATAGTAAAAGGAGCGTGGGGAAAAATAAAAAACCTGGTGGTCTGAGAAGAATAAGCAATCGACGTAAAAATGATAAGAATTTTGATTTGCGTTCGGGGATTTTGATGGCCGTTTCGGTAAACCTTTTGACGATACCAATCACGTTTTATGCTTTCGGATATTTTTCCTTATTATCAATATTTGCAACGTTGATTTTATCACCAATGCTTCCAATAATCCTGATATCTATTATGATTGTAGGATTATCGCCACCAATAATTTACCAGTTTGGAGGATTTTTAGCGGCAGGTGGAATTGAATTGATTAAAGCTCAGCTTAAAGTCATTAAAATACTTTCCGATTGGCAATATTTTTCGATTCATTTACCAAAAGGAAGGATTGAATATTTCTTGCTATATATTCCAGTGGTCTGTTTATATTTCTTTTTGCGAAGAAAAAATGTCGAGATAACCGAAAAGAATACTGGCGAGCAAGAACAGTCTATAGAAGGGAGAAACGAAATGCAAAAAATCAGTACCTATCTTGTCAAGTGGCAAAAACAACTGCAGCTGCGGTATGAGAATCAAAAAAATCATGGTAGCGTAGGTAAAACATCGAATAATATGAAAAATGGTGGATGAACCGCTATATGACTGCCTAATGTAAAGTAATAATGGAAAAAGGAGGACGAAAAACACAAGAACTGCGAACTCAATATAGTTTTTAGGGATGGTTGGAGCTAACTTTGCAATAAAATTAGTGATATCTGTATTAAATAGATTATTGGCTACGGTACCAGCGACGGTTGCAAGAATGGAGGGGCCAAGATGTCGCTTTGTAAAGTAGAAAATTGAGAAAAGCATAATTTCGACAACGAGAATAGCCATAGCTATATTATAACAAAAAAGCTTATGAATAAGGTAGAAACTTGGGCTGGTATTTTTTATGAAAATATTGGGTTAAGGTTTTGTAATATTAAATATGTTGTTGAGAGAGAAGAATAGTGTGAAGTTAAAATGAGAAGAGAATTTTGATTTTAGAATAAAGCCGAAGGACTGACCGTGAAAGCGACAAGCCCAGAAGAAATGTCTCGAACAATGAGATTGGATGAGAGTTCTGAACCTTCAATGCGATAGCGAACTATGCCACTAGCGTCGCGAGCGATCATGTAATTCCCCGCACCACCTTCAATGGTATATTGGGTGCCGTTGTTGTTGAAGTAAAATACGCCGTTCTTGAGTAGCGCTTCTTTAAGCGTTGCCATTAAAAATATTCTCCTTGCTCACAATTATTTACTAGATTTGCATTATTCTAAAATATTTTATATTTTTTGTAAAGCATGACCATAGAAATCTAACAAAAAAGCAAGCTTTAAATACGTGATTTAAAAATGTTTTGAATGTGCGATTTGAAATTGCTTATTAAAAATCACCAATATATTATTTGGAGATGCCAAGAGATTGATCGGAAAGGCTATCTTTTGAGAATGGCTTCTTAATATTATTGATAGTATCAATGATCGGCTTGATGTTTTTTAGGTAGTCATCGAGATCTTTGGCGGAGACGGAACCATCTTCTGGAAAATGATAAGTGAGATTTTCGTCGATTTGTGAATTTTCGTGTTTTTCTGGCAAAAATCCGGGACGAGAGCGATCAATATAAATATCGCCGCTTGCATGATAAAAGTGTAGAGATACGCTGGTAGTAATAATCGCAATAAGAGTCGCTAAGAGGCCAAGGCGGATGAGGGCTTTGCCACCACTTGAGGTAGATTTAATCATTTTGGCTCCTTCTGGACTATATTTGTGGGGCTGTTAGTTTTTGGATCAGAGGCGTCTTTAAGAGGGGTGTTTTCAGGAGTGGTTGCGGAACTCTTTGCGTCTTTATCTGAGAGCTTTGTTTTTAGCTGGTCGGTGATTTTTAGATGATTGGAGATAGCTAAGTTAACTTTTGAAACGGCTTCTTCTAGTTTGCTACGCAAAAAACGTACATTTTCTAATTCATGATAAAACTCATCTGGCTGAGTTTTGCATTCAATTGAAATTAGAGTTTCAAGGTGCTGGCTATAAGTAATAAAAAGACTTGTAAAGATATTTCTTGAGTCGGTGATTTCGGACTGAATAGAGATGAGGTTAGAATCTGGGGTATTATTTTTAATTAGTCGAACATTGAGCGGTGAAACGTAGTTTGAAAGGATAGTTTGATAACTAGTGCCGAGGAGAACGCGAGTTTTTGAGTCATTTTTCTGAAGATTTTTTAGGCTAGTTTGAATAGATCCACAATTCATTGAAATATTGCCACGTTCAGTTTCATCAAGTTTGCGATGAACTACGTTTTTGAAGAGGTCGTCTTCGGCATAGACTGGATTAGACAGAAAAACGATCTGAGTGGTGGAAAAAATACTAACAAAAATACATGATAATGAAAGAAAAAAACGGGTTTTTATACTTAGGGACAATTGATTTTGTGATTTTTCAGTCATTGCTTGGGTTAATTATAGCATATGCAAGTTATTTGGCTGGAGACTCAAAAGATGTAGAAAAAATACCTTAATCATCTTAGAAATATCTTAATTATCTTAGCCCCAAAAACCACGTTTTTTGGCGGTGCGAAATTCTTCTAGTAGTTCTTTCTGTTTTTTCGAAAGGTTGGTTGGAGTATCAACGATAATATTAACAATGTGCGGACCACGTTCTTCTCCACGCATAGGAACACCGTGACCGGAAAGTTTGAATGGTGTACCAGATTGGGTGCCAGCAGGTACTTTCATAGTAATCTTGCCGTCGACGGTTTCAACTTCGACTTCGCAACCGAGAGCGGCGTCAATCATCGAGACATGATGTTCGGAAAGAATAATATAGCCTTCGCGAGTAAGAGTTTTGTGAGGGCGAACATGGATTTGTACGAATAGATCGCCAGCTTCACCCGTTTTATCTGGAGCTGGACCGCCGCGTCCACGGAGACGGATGGATTGTCCATCATCGATACCGGCAGGAATTTTGAGTTTTAATTCTTTGCCGTCAACTTGTACGGTTTTTGTGGTACCAAAAACTGCTTCTTCGAACGAGATGGTTAAGACGGTGCGATAGTCCGCTCCGCGACGTCTTTGGGTTCTATTATTGCCAAAACCAAAGAGTGTGCTGAAAATGTCATCAAAACCGCCTTCACCACCACCAAAGTCGAAATTAAAGCTTTGCCCGTTGAAAGAATAGCTGCCGCCAAAAGGATTACCTCCAGATGCTCCTCCATAGGCGGAATTACCACCAACGCCGGCGTGCCCAAATTGATCATAGCGAGCGCGTTTTTGTTTGTCAGATAATACTTCGTTAGCTTCTGAGGCTTCTTTAAATTTAGCTTCTGCTTCTTTGTCTCCAGGATTACGATCTGGATGATATTTAAATGCTAACTTTCGATAAGCTTTTTTGATTTCATCATCAGATGCGTTTTTGGGGACACCTAAAATTTCATAATAATCTCTTTGTGTGGACATAACTAGTAGTAATTATAGTGTTTTAGCACTCAAAATGCAAGAGTGCTAAAGATTTTCTGCAGAAAAAATATTTTTAGGTTATAATGAGGCTATAAACGAGGAGTACACGATGAATAAAGATCGACTAATTCTGATTACTAACCCTGGTAGTAGTTCGAGAAAATATGCTTTATATCGAGGAAACGACTTCTTATGCGCGTTACACTTTGAGTTTGAAGGCGAAAAAATTGTCTACACTTTGAAAAAAGCGGACGGTTCAAAAAATAAAAAGGACACCGAGCTTCGAAATCTTTTTGAGGTAGTGAATATTTTGGAGAAAACTTTAACAGATGAAGGATATTTGAATGAATCTACAAAATTAGATGCGATTTTAGCACGCGTGGCGGCACCAGGTAGTTATTTTGCGGCGGATCATGTTGTGGACGAAGAATGTTTGGTACAGCTTGAAATTGCAAAAGAACGAGCTCCACTACATGCACCGGTGATTGCAAGCGAAATTGAACAACTAAAGAAGACTTTTAACGACACATTGATTATTGAAATTTCGGATTCGGCATTTCATAATGAACGTTCGGATGTGGCAAAGGCTTATGCGATCGATACGGAGTTAGCGGAAAAATACGATATTAAACGTTGGGGGTATCATGGTTTGTCGGTGGGGTCGATCGTGCGACTCATGAAGAATGAGGGGATTTTACCAGAAAAAGTAGTAGTTTGTCATATTGGATCTGGTGCTTCAATTACTGCGGTAAAAGATGGAAAATCTGCGGATACGACAATGGGTTATTCCCCGCTAGAGGGGTTAATGATGGCAACCCGTGCTGGCTCGATGGATGTGGCGGCGGCATTGGCGATTAAGCGTGAACTAAATATGCAATCCGATGATGAATTGGAAAAATATTTGAATAAAAAATGCGGTCTTCTCGGCGTATCTGGAAAATCTGATGATATGCGTGAGATTATCAAAGGATGTGCCAATGGAGATAAGCGAGCGGAGCTAGCACGAGCACTTTATGTTCTAACTTTGAGACGTGCAATTGGCCAGATGGCAGCTAGCATGGCTGGGGTGGATGCGATAGTTTTCACGGCCACTATTGGTGAGCGCTCAGACGAAATTAGAAGGCTAGTGGCCGAATCTCTTTCATATCTTGGTTTTAACTTGGATTATGATAAGAATGCTAAAGATATGGATGAGCGAGTGGTAAATATTGCAACCGAAAATTCCAAGCCAATTTATGTGATTAAGACAGATGAATCCGACGAGATGATTGTACGCGCAAATGAATTGTTGAGCAAAAGATAGAAGCAACAAAAAATAGAAGCGGACTTCTATTTTTGAGAAAAGTATTACCTCTATTCGATAGAGGTAATTTTGCCGTTCTTGAGATGGATCAGACGTTGATTTCTTGAGCCACGGAATTTCAGAGTGAGGTCGCGTTCGGAAAGGACGAATGGTCCATCAATTAGAGCGTCAAGGGTTTTAAAGAATTTCCATTGAAGATTATTTTTAGCTTTAATATCTTCATAAGTGTAGCCGGAGAATGACCAGACATTCCAACCAAGCTCCTCTTTGGCAAATTTGGCGATTTCGATGCAGGCAGCAGCTTGAATCGATGGCTCACCACCACAGAAGGTAAGTCCGGTTTGTCCTTTGAGTTGTCTGAGTTCTTCTTTTATATCTTCGACATCAACTAACACGCCACCCTCGGGATCCCAAGTTTCTTGGTTTTGACAGCCCTTACAATGGATAAAACATCCTTGGGTCCAAATAACGGCACGAAGACCATAGCCGTTGACAATGCTGTCATGTTCGATAGGTCCGGATAATCTGATGTGCTGGCTGTCTGAGCCGGGTACCGGTGATTTGAAGTCTAAAGTCATGTATTTTTCCTTATTCATTAGAACTAAAAGTTAGGAGGCGTGCTCCTAACTTTTAGTAGCTGTCTAGAGCTTATTCTTTACCAAGAGCGGAAGCGGCGTTAGCTTTGGCACATTCACGAGCGGCTTTTTGTGCTTTGGTGTAAGTCCCAGAAACATTATGTTTGACACGATCGTGTTCCTCAGCTTTTTTACCATCATTCCAGCGTTCTAGTGAGCCGACGAGATAGCCGGTAATGCGGCGAAGTCTTTCAAATGGAACATCATCTTCAATGCGTCCACAGGATGGACAACGGTTGCCAGCAATAATGCCAGAGAAGCCACAGACTGGGTCGCGATCAACTGGGTGATTAACTGAGCCGTAACCGATGCCGGAATCGTGCATCTTGCGAATAACTGCTTCGAAAGCGTCAATGTTTTGTGAAGGATCGCCATCAAGCTCGATGTAAGAAATGTGACCGGCTGGACAGAGGGCGTGATATGGAGCTTCGATTTCGATTTTCTCAAAGGCTGAGATTGGGTAGTAGACTGGGACGTGGAAGGAGTTGGTGTAGTAATCGCGGTCAGTGACACCTTTGATAGTGCCGTATTCACGACGATCGATTTTAGTGAAGCGACCGGAGAGACCTTCGGCCGGGGTACCAATAATACCGAAATTGAGGTGATATTTTTTAGAGTAATCGTCGCAGCGTTTGCTCATATGAGTAATGATGTCAAGTCCTAGTTCCCTAGCTTCTTCAGATTCGCCATGGTGCTTGCCAATCATGGCAACAAGAGTCTCAGCAAGACCAATGAAGCCAATTGATAGGGAGCCGTGTTTAATTACTTCACGTAGTGTATCGTTTGGTTTGAGCTTTTCACTACCGAACCAGTTGCCTTCGCCCATGAGGAATGGGAAGTTGCGGACGTGTTGATTAGCCTGAAATTCGTAGCGCTCAAGTAGTTGATCTTTACAGAGGTCCATAAGGTTGTCGAGGTCTTTGTAGAATCCAGTCCAGTCGGCCTCTTTGCGCTCTTTGAGGGCGATACCGTGTTTGATGCCTAAGCGGACAAGATTGATAGTGGTGAAGGAATTATTGCCGCGACCAGTGACGATACCGTCGGATTCTGGGAAAACTGAAGAGAAGACGCGAGTACGGCAGCCCATGGTTGCGATTTCGGTGTTGTAATCGCCTTTTTTGTAGTACTTAATATTAAATGGTGCGTCAATGAAAGTGAAGTTTGGGAAGAGGCGCTTTGCGGAAACTTCCATAGAGCGCTTGAAGAGGTCATAGTTTGGATCTTCTGGGTTATAGTTAATACCTTCTTTGACTTTGAAAATGGAAATTGGGAAAATTGGAGTTTCGCCATGACCAAGGCCTTTATCAGTGGCTTCAAGTAAGTTTTTAGAAACAAGACGGCCAGCTGGAGTAGTGTCAGTACCGAAGTTAATTGAGGTAAATGGAACCTGGGCACCAGCGCGAGAATGCATGGTGTTAAGGTTATGGATGAAGCCTTCCATGGCTTGGAAAGTTTGTTTTTCGACATCTTCATTGGAAGTTTCGATAACGGTTTCAGGAATTTTAAGTTTCTTGAGCGTTTCGGTGTCACCATAAGCGATATCGTCTGGAATTTTGATGTCAAGTTTTTTGCCTGAGTATTTATTATATTTATCAAGATTAGAGCGAAGAGCTTTCTTGAATGATTTATTGACACCTGGTGCCATGGCATAATCAAAGTTTGGAATTGACTGACCACCGTGTTGTTCGTTCTGGTTGGCTTGGAGAATAATAGCGGCAAGGGCGGCGTAGGAGGCAATAGAATTTGGAGTGCGAAGATGCCCGTGTCCGGTATTGAATCCACCATTAGCAAAAAGTTTGAGTGGATCGGTTTGGCAGCAAGTTAAGGTACCAGTGGCATAAAAGTCAAGATCATGAATGTGAATGTCGCCGTTATCATGAGCTTTGGCAAAACGTGGATTCATGAGGATAGTTTTTGCAAAGACCTTGGAACCCTCAGCGCCGAATTGAAGCATTTTGCCCATGGCAGAGTTGCCGTCGACATTAGCATTGCTGCGTTTGACGTCGGAATCTTCTGATGCGTCGGCGATGGCAATGGTTTTGTAAATACCCATTAAGTTTGATTTTGCATTACGAGTAGTATTGCGGTCTTGACGATAAGTGATGTATGCTTTAGCGGTACGTTTAAAGCTTGAATCCATAAGCACCTTCTCAACTAGGTCTTGGATCTGCTCAACGGATGGAGTGCGCTCCTTGATAGTTTCAGCGGCAAGTTTTACTACTTTGTCGGATAATTGGGCGGCACGGTCGTGTTTGAACTCTTCGGTGACTGCTCCTGCCTTGGCGATGGCGTCGGTGATTTTCTCTTGGTCGAAATTAACGATCTTACCATCACGTTTGACGATTTTTTTGAACATAAAAAATTACCTCCTTGATTGTGTCCAAATTTTCTTCAAAGTTTTTTTGATTAAATTTTTGTTATTAGTGTGTTATTTATGACGCTACATTTAGTGTCTGCAACTATTCTATGACACTATATGTAGTGCGTCAATAGAAAATGCTTATATTTTTGTTGTATTTTATACACAGTTCTTACAGAGAGAGGAGTATAATATACAGATTATGAAATTGAACCAAAATTATGGCAGAATTGAACCAAAACGTTGCTGGGTTGGTGATAGCCAGAAAATTTGCTATGCGTCGCGTGAGGAGGCTGAAGTGGCAGCACAGGTGGCGGCTTATGATTATCAAGCGCCAGAGCTCTCGGTTTATCATTGTGGATATGGTGACCATTGGCATTTGTCATCAAGTCATCATGAAACGAAACGATTTAATAAAAATACAAAGTAAAATATAACGGGAGCCGAATGGGGGTGAGCGATTTGGCACCGCAATCTGGTAGGTTTGGAACATCTATTATTGAGGCTGACGGTTTTTGGACGTTTTGATTTTTGATGTGCTTAGACTTAGTTTTTGATAAAGTTTTCTTTTTTGGTACTGTAATAGTTTGTTCTGCAACTTTACGACCGAAGTTACTGAAGTGAACAACTTTAATCTTATGCGTAGTGTTTGGGTCGAGCTCGGTGATGGTTAGATGTTTTTGTTTGGTGAAGCCAGCTAAGTAATTATCAATAATAATGAAACGATAAGGAAACAGCTCAGCTTTTATAACTGGGTCTAATGAGCCTACTGGACGGTTTATGTCTTTGGAATTTGGTTTTGGGAGAAAATGAAGATCAAGCGTAGCCTGACTATTAAAGGAATCTTTTAGAGTGATTTTTGCATGGGAAATTGAATTGATGGGAAGATTGATATTTGGGCTGGCAGACTCAATATTTTTCACTTGGCCATCTTGTGTGATTTTCCAATGATAAAGTGCATTTTTCGAAACAGAATATCGCGTGTGGGGTGCGGGTTTGTGGGATGCAGTGGATGAAGTTAAAGGAGCTAATAATGAAATAGGTTTAATGGATTGATTGAGTCGACGTTTCGAGGATGAATTAGATATAAAATTAAATAAATTATCTGAGAAGCCAAGATTTAGAGAGTCAAAACGGGGTTTGATAAGGTTTTCAACTGAGCTTTTGGGGTTTTCTTGATTCTGTTGATATAACTGACTGATGATAGTTTCATCTTTAAATTCTTGATTAAAAATATTTTGGGTTTTAGCTAATTTGTAATTCTTAAGGAAACGATCAAGATTAGAGTTAGTGTTATAAAAATAGGTTGAGACAGATCTATTTTTAAGCGAGAACTTGGTCTTTTTGATTAGCTCTGGGTCGGGGCCCTGAAATCCATGAGTATGATAGTTGATTGGTGTAATCACTAGAAGAGTATGATCGTGATTTTTGTCCCAGAAGCCGTGTTTTGCAATATTTTCTAGAGAGGAATTTATTAGTGTGGGAATATTGATTTTATCAAGATTCTGCTGCTTTTTCATATATGAACCTATGGTATTGCTTGCGCCAAACGGTAAGAGCCTCTCTGTATATAAACCAATTCCAGGCATTATTCCCTCCTTGAGTGAGGTTTTTGGGGAAGATTCTGAATTTTGCGGATGAAAGATTTTGACGTCGTTAATTTCTGCATCACGATAATACCCATAAGAATAAAAATTGACGCTAGTACAGTGATTTCGATAAGCAGCATCGACAATTTTATTAAGAAGACGTTGAATTCTGGAATCTTCGTGATAGGAAATTAGAGTGGGGATTAGAATGTGAAGGTCTTTTGGTGAGATATTAGCTGAAGGAGTGTATGGTGCGGACGTTTTTTGTAAATCACCCTGATTGTAATAATATATCAAGCGTTGTCTTCTAGTCGTTGGATTTGTGTTAAGAAAAGTTTGTTCTTTTAAAATCTTACGATAGATAACATCTGCGGCTTCGCGATAGGCGCCGAAGCGAGAATATGAAACGTGTCCATTAAAAATGTGAGCCAAGGTGTCGTTCTTGGGATCTTGAGTGGAGTCGGTAAAACCGAAGGGGTCAATAGTACTGCCGCAGATAAAATCAGCAATATTACACCAGGCACCGACTTTATCGTTGAATTCTGATGCTATATAGGGTTTGAGACCACCGAGCAAACCGTGTTCAACGTAACAATCTGGTACGTTTTGACGATATGGCGATAAGTTTTGATTGCGACAAGCATGTGGAAAGAGACCGAAGCCTTCTGGTAGATATAACTTGGGGTCACCAAAACTAGCATAATAGAAAAGCTTATCTGGATTAAAAGCAGACAGCGTTTGACTAATAACCATAGCGCCTTGTGAGTAGCCGGCAAGAATGAAACGAGTTTTTGGACAGGTGGTTGAAACTTTTTGGTAAAGATCTTTGAGCTCCTCCATACCGGCCTTGACGCTTTGTCCAAAATCAAAGGCTTTTCCACCACTAATAATAGCGCCGGCAATAATTTCTGGCTGTTCGATACCAATGGCGGGATAAGTGGCATGATACTTATTAGATTCGCCTAATTGGTAATATTGATAGGTGGGGCCGTTTAATTTTTGAAAAATTGTTTTAATCGTCTTTGAAAATGCTTGATGGTCTATATTACTATCTAAGGGCTCGCCCGACCCTCTTGCGAAAACTACGTAGAAGTCGGTGCATGAAGAAATGTCGATGATGGCGCTAACGTTCTTGGCAGATCTACCTAAGCTTTGTGCAAGTATAAGTAAAGTAAAAAACAAGAAAATGGACGTCAAAAATTTTTTAAGACGGGACATAGATAAGAAAACCTAACGATAGAATTTAGATTTGGAAAAGGTTAATCTAAGTATGAGCTAATCTAGCAAAAGGCGCAAGTTATATTTAAAGAAAAAACGTAAAATATTTAGTTTATGAATTTTTCTCTCTGTAGATATTGTAAAAAACACTTAACATAAGCAAGATATGGGAGAATATTTATGTATTTTATGGTAAATGAAATTTCGTAAGTGTAAGAATAAGATTGACAGAAAAAATGGACTGGGGTAGAGTTTTCTAAAAGGAGTGAGAATGAATCAGAATACGCAAAGTAGGGAGATTCCGAAATGGGATGTTTATTTTATGGGGATTGCTGAGGAGGTTGCGAAACGTTCAAAAGACCCTTCTTCACAAAATGGTTGCGTGATTGTTGATTCGAGAAAGCGCCCAGTCTCTTTTGGATATAACGGTACAATTCAAGGGGCTGATGAATCAAAAATGACCTTGAGCGAACGTCCAATGAAGTATTATTTTGCAATCCATTCGGAAATGAATGCCTTGATTTTTGCGGGGCGAGATCTGACTGGGTGTACGCTTTATAATAAGATGGCAACCTGTGAAAATTGTTTGAAGTATTGTCTGCAAGCTGGAATTAAACGCTTTGTTTATAAAGAGCTTAGAGTAGGTTCATATCGATCTGGGGAGAAGAAGTCGATGACGAATGTTGATACCGATGAGGCAATCATAAGACTACTAATGGCATGTCCAGATGTTGAAACTTTAAATATCACAAATGGCAAAACCTATATTCAGGATATTCTTGACACTTATGACAAGAACTCAGATGAGTATAAAAGCTTGTCTAGATGGGTTGACTAATATTATAGTGGGCAAAAGTATTATAGCGAGAAGCAAGGGTATTATAGCAAAGAGGCTTGGTTAAAGATCTTGGTTGATGAGAGAGAAAAGCTCTTCTGGAACTTCGTAGTTGATGAGATGCCCGGATTTTTGGATAAAGGTAATTTTACCTTTGAATTTCTCCGCAACTTTCTTGGTTTGAGATGGGCGATTAAGTCGATCTTCTTTGCCGGCAATAAAGAAGCAGGTTTTATCAAAGTTGAAATCGGAAATAGCATATTGGACCGAGAATTTTGCGGCGGCAATTTCGTCTTTTGTGCTAGTGAATTTTTCGGCGCAGAGCATGGTAGTATTAAGAATTTGTCTAAAGTGTGGTTTACCAATGGTGCCGATGAGGTATTTAGTGACTATAAAGCTAATTAGCTTGTTTGGAAGAAAGGCGATAAGTGGGATGACGGTACGAATAAATCTTGGGGTGTGCTCAGAAATCGGGGAGAGAAAGAAGATTTTTTGATTGATTAGATTCGGATATTTATCTGCAGTGGCAGCAGCAATAATAGAACCCATTGAGTGTCCAATGAGAATTGGACGATCTAGATTGTTATTTAATATATAATCGGCGATCCAAGTGGCATAACCATTGGCGGTAAAATCGTCGAGTTTTGGTAGGCTTTCATTTTGGGTATTATAGGCCGGTGGAATATCTGGAGCGTAGATCGGGTAACCTAAATCTCTGAACTTCTTGATAACTTCTTCAAGCCCAAAATGATTTCCCCGAAAACCGTGAATAAAAAGCAAGGTTGGTTTGGTTATCTTTGTAGCCATAGACTACCTCCAAAAATTATTATATAGTGCGAAGATTATATTTTTCAACGGTATCTGTGATAGCATCGCGATCGAATCCAATAATTTGTACAGGATTTCTGTCTTCTTTGTCGGTAATAACAGTGACTGGAACAGCGGTAATGCCTGGAACAGTGCTAGCATCGATCTCCTGAAAGTCCAGATTTTCTTCGGTTAGCCAATTCATCAGTGCGTGACAATAAATACAGGTTGGGGTGGTATAAACTTTAATCATAATAAGTTTATTATAGCAATTTCCTGAAAATTTGTCGAATAGATAGAATTAAGCTTAGATATTTTAGTTCAAAAATATTTTTTGAACTAAATGAACCAAAGGGTCTTTTAGCTAAAATAGATTAGAGATGAATTAGAGATTTTAGATTAAATGAATTAGAGAGATTTTGCTTTATCAAGCTGAGGATCTTTGCCTGAATTGATATCATTATAGGTGCGTTCAACTTCAATATCTGGTGCAATACCGGTCTTATTGATAGTTTGATTTTCTGGAGTGTACCAGTGGGCGGTGGTGACTTTGAGGAGTGAACCGCCAGACAATTCAAGAATAGTCTGAACTACACCTTTACCATAGGTTTTAGTTCCAACAATGGTAGCTTTTTTATAATCTTTAAGGGCACCAGCTACAATTTCCGAAGCAGAGGCAGTTGTATTATTGACGAGTACGATGGTTTTAGTATCTTTGAGAACTGCTTCGCCGCGTTTAGCATAAGTGATGTTTTGTCCAGAATTAGCAGCTCTTTGGATGAGAATTTTATCGCCATCCAGCCAGAGTGAAAGAAGGTCGCGAGCTGCCTTTACGTATCCACCGCCATTATTACGTAAGTCTAAAATAACTTTATTGATTCCCTTTTTCTTAAAATCTTTAGTGAACGATTCGACAAGGGTGCCAGTGTCTTCACTGAAGCGATAAACAGAAATGATGGCAGTGTTGCCCTGGTAGGTAATGTCTGCAGAGACATTATTGATTTTCTCACGAGTGAGTTCGAAATCGATTTTTTGTCTTTCGCGAGCAACAGTTAATTTAACTTTTTCGCCAGATTTCCCACGTAGTTTGCTGGCAATAATGTCGGCATCCTTGTCCCAGATTTCTTTCCCGTTGATGGCATAAATGATGTCGCCAGCATGAACACCGGCTTTTCTGGCTGGGTTATCAGGCAGGGTTCGTGTGACGACGACGTAGTCACCTTGCTTCATCATCTCAACACCAACACCAGCTTCCTTAATCTCCCCATTAAGACTGGATTTAAATTCAACAGCTTCTTTTGAATCATAATATACAGTGTAAGGATCGCCAAGCGAGGCGGCTAGACCTTTTTTTGCGCCTTCAATGAGAGCAGTTTTATCAATACTGCCATCATAATTAGAGGAAATTTGAGAATAGACTTCGTTTAACTCATCCCATTTGACTGGTGTGGTGACTTTTTGCGATAAATTGATGTATGGTGAAAATTGTAGATATAAATTTTTCCAATTAGCACCAATAAAGGCGCCAATAATTAGAGTGACAAAGCATGAGACAACGGTTGCGCCGAGACTGACTTGTCTGGTTTTTTCTTTATTCTTCATGCTATAAATTATAGCATAGCGGAAGCGGAATGAAGAGATTAGTCGAAGTGAATGAAATAGTAGTCGGCTGGACTAACGCCAACGCGGTAGCCGAAATCGCCCCATTTGCCGGAACGAGAAGAATAAGGGTTATTGTATTCTGAGACATTCATAGTGCCATTGGCGTTGACTGATTCGACCCACATGACATGACCCCAGGTGCCGGCGGCAGTCTGTGCGATAGAATGGGCGCTAGGAGTGCGGTCAACTCGGTAGCCGAGTGATCTTGCGGCAGCAGCCCAGCTGTAAGCATTGCCCCAGCCGGTGACGCGAATGCGTGGACCCCAGTATTCGACGGCCTTGTAGGCAGCGTAGCTGGTGCACTGACAGGTATAATATGAGTCAAGAATGCCTCTGACATTGTCACGAGGACAACTGAAACCATAGTTACCGACGAAGGCTTCGTAGCTGTTATAGCCGTTTGCTATGGTACCAAAACCTCTTTCTAGCATTCTTGAAAGATGATCGTTATATTCCTGGTTGATTAACTTGATTTTTTCTTCACGAGAAGAGGCGGCCTCTAGTGCAAAAGCGGCAGCATTATCTCGATATTTTAAAATGAGTTCTTGTTGTTCGGTTTTCTTATCTTCGACAGCCTTACGCTGAATTTGTTGATCGGCAATTACGCGTTCAACTTCAGTTTTTTGCTTTTCTAAATCTTGTTTGATGGATTTGACGGTTTGGGCGGATAAGGTGACTTGGTTTTTAGCAGTATCGGCGCGGGTTTGACGTTCAGCAAAATCGGAGATTGAGCTGGAGCCGGCTAAAATCATGATCGCGTCACCACCTTCTTCGAAGTGGAGATTGACTAGCATATTAGCCAATGCTTGCTGTTGAAGTTTTAATTTCTTTGTGGTCTCTTCAACTTTCTGTTTAAGTTCTTCAGCTTCGGCTTCATTGGTTTTTATACGAGCTTCGTACATGGCAATTTCTTGCTGTAAACGTTCGACTTCACCTTCAAGAGTAGTAGCAGCTTTTGAAGCCTCATTAGCTTTTGAGGTGGCTTCATTCTCAGCTTTTTTGGCAGCGCGGCAAGCATTTGAAGTACAATAGGCTTCGCTTTCGATAGCAAGGACTGAATTATTTTTAGCAAAGAAATTTGGTAAAAAATTTATTCCAAGAGTGAGAATGATGACAAAAATAAAGATCCTTTTGAAGGTGGAAATGGTAGCCTTGTTAGTATGTGTTTTATTTTTACTTTTTATCATATCTTGCAACCTCCTTTCAGGACGTTAGCTTTCGTGGATAGATTTTAGCATAAGGTTTTTGGGGAGTCAAATCAAAAATATCTGAATTTTAGGCTTTATTGCAGGTAAGGGTTATATATAAGTGGTGTGTATTTTATATTTTAAACCCGTTTAAGATATTTGGAGACGGCAAGCCTAGATGAGGAGAAGGCTATAATTATACCAAGTAGAATTAACGAGAGTGCAACTAGTCCCATGCTTGGTGAATAAATATATTTGCTGATTTCACTGACATCGATGTCATAAGAGTTGAGTTTTGGGGCTGCAAAACTGAAGAGTAGAAAACCGAGAATGGTCGAGAAAATACCAGCTAGAATACCAGAAATCATCGCTTCGACTAGAAATGGACCACGTACAAAATGATTATCGGCGCCGACTAGTTTTTCCATATAGATTTCTTCGCTGCGAGAATAGATAGCCATGCGAATGGTGTTGAAAATAACTAGAATTGAAATGATGAGAAAGATACCTGAGAGGGCGAAGCCACCAGTTTTGGCGATATTAGCCCAGGAGGCAATGGTTTCGATGGCTGTATCATTGGTGTTGTAGGTTGGCTGTTTTTTAGCATCAAGATTAGCGCGGAATGCTGCGTCCGTGTTGACAATATCTTTAATGTCATCTAATCGGTCAGCGTTATAGACTTTGACGCGAATGGTGGATTGCATGGACTTAAGCATGAGGTCCTTCATATCATCATCATTTAGGGTAGCGAGTAGAGCTACATCGCCGGCTTTTTTGGTTTCTTCGGTGAATTTCGCGTATTCTTGTTCAGAAGTGGAATATTCAGCGGATTTAACGTTTGAATCTTTCTTAATAGTGTCAGCCATTTCTTTTAAAACTGAGATTTCAGTACCTGGTTTGAAGAAGATAGTGATGTCGATCTTATCGCGCATGCGATCCGCCGTGGAAGAAAGAATGATACTAGCGATGACGGTGACGAAAAGCAAGATGAGCGTGAGCGTCATCACGAAAGTGGAGGTAATGGAAAGCCAAATATTTCGACCATAACCAATAACTCCGTATTTTAAAATACGAAGGTTATTACGAAGCATGTTGCCACGGCTATTTTTTGACATGGTCTTGAGTCGATCGATGGTAGTGTTTTTTGTCTTCTGTTTCATATTTTCCTTATTGAATCAAACGTTTACGCTTTGATGGCTTATTTTCGACTGGTTGATGATTAGTAATATCATCTTTATTGAATTTTTCAGTTGAATCAATTTCTTGTCTCTCAATGTTAATCTTGATGGATGATCTGTGACGGGTGGTACTTTCTTCTGGAGAGAGTAGTGAAGTGGCGCGCATATAACCAGGGTGTGGCAATCTGGAGATACCATCATTATTACCATCCAGTCGATAAATACCGTGTTCTTTTTGATCGGAAACTATTTTGCCGTCTTTCATGGTAATAACGCGTTTTTTAAGGAGATTAACGATGCTGGCGTCGTGAGTGGTGACTAGGACGGTTGTTCCATAATCATTGATTTTTTGGAGAAGATCGATAATTTCTTTTGAAGTAAGGACATCGAGGTTGCCAGTTGGTTCGTCGGCGATCAGGATTTTAGGTTGCCTGGCAACGGAGCGAGCGATTGAAACGCGCTGTCTTTCGCCGCCGGAAAGATTATCTGGAAAACGATAGGCTTTATCGGAGAGCCCTACAAGATCTAAAACTTTCGGCACAGTGCTCTCAATTTCATGATTGCTCATACCGGCAATTTCTAGAGCAAAAGCAACATTTTCGTAGACAGTGCGAGTGGGGAGTAGTTTGTAATCCTGAAAAACTACACCGATACGACGACGGTAATTAGGGACATGTTTTTTATTGACATAATCAAGATCAATGCCACCAATCACGATTTTGCCTGAATCGGGAGTCTCTTCTTTGGTGATCATTTTGAGAAGAGTTGACTTGCCGGCACCAGATTTTCCGACAAGAAAAACGAATTCGTTGGCTGCGATGTGCATCGAGATATTATCAAGAGCAGGCCGGCTATCGCCGTGATAGTGTTTAGTGACATGGTCGAACAATATCATATCGATATTTTAGCATAAACATATTACTAGTAAAAGGCGAGTTTTAGTTTTTGCCAATTTGGAACTCTAGATAGGCGTTGATGAAACCTTCGATTTTGCCATTAAGGACGGCATCAGCGTCGGTCTCTTCGTATTTTGTGCGGGTATCTTTAACAAGTTTGTAAGGCTGAAGCACGTAATTTCTGATTTGTTGCCCCCATTTGGCGGATTCGCCAGCACGTAATTGGTTAATGGACTCGGCTTGCTGTTCTTGTTGCATTTGAATCAATTTACCACGCAAAATTTCCATGGCTTTTTCACGATTTTGTAATTGTGAACGTTCGTTTTGGATGGCGACAACGGTGTTGGTTGGAAGATGAGTGATGCGAATGGCGGAATTAGTAGTGTTGACAGATTGCCCGCCATGACCACCAGCGTGATAAGTGTCGATGCGCAGGTCTTTTTCGTCAATCTTTAAATCTTCATCGCTATCTAAAATGGGGAGAATTTCTACAAGTGAAAAAGAAGTTTGGCGAAGATTGTCGGCATTGAATGGTGAAAGACGAACTAGACGGTGTACGCCATGTTCGGATTTCAGATTGCCGTAGGGGTGGGCTCCGTAAATTTCGTAGACGGCGGTTTTAATGCCCGCTTCTTCTCCGGTAGTACGTTCGATTAACTCAACTGTATAATTATTTTTTTCAAAGAAACGTAGATACATGCGCTCTAACATTCCTGCCCAGTCCATAGCTTCAGTACCACCGACACCGGCAGTGATTCTGAGGACGGCACTTTTTTCGTCCAGGGGATCTGTGAAGCGGAGTGCTTTTTTAAGTTCTTGAAGAGATTGTTCCATGGAAGTGAGCTGGTTGTCGATTTCAGGGATTAAATCAGTTTCTTGTAATTCGATGATTTCAGCGAGGTCGTTTGTCTGCATTTCAAGGATTTGCCAAGGTTCAATTTCGGATTTAAGGCGGCTGAAACTAGTGTTGATTTTTTTCGCATGATCAGGGTTTTGCCAGAGTTCTGGTTCGGAAATTTGTTTTTCTAAAAGTTTAAGTTGGGCGATTTTTTGATCAATTTGCAGCTTTTGCCAAGTAGTGGAAAGATCAGATTTAAGATCGGAGAGGCGTTTTTCGAGATCGTTCATAGGAATATTATATCAAAAGATGTAATGCGGAGTGTTCTGTTTTATGATAAGATAAACGGATATTTTAAATATTAAGAATATAAAATAATTTTGAATAAAATATGACAACTTTAAGTGAACTTAGACAAGCGAATCAAGAAGGGCTCTTGCGTGAAAAAATAATTGTAAGAGCAAGTATGGTCGGAATAGTGGCTAATATTCTTCTTGTAATCTTTAAAATAACCATTGGGCTATTGTCGAATTCGATTGCCATTGTGCTAGATGCGGTGAATAACCTTTCGGATGTGGCAAGTTCTTTGATTACGATTGTGGGGACGAAACTGGCTGGCAAAGAACCGGATAAAATGCATCCGTTTGGACATGGTCGGATTGAATATCTCAGCGCGATGATGATTGCGGTGATTATTCTATATGCGGGAATTACTTCTTTGATTGAATCGGTGAAGCAAATATTTCAACCCGAGATACCGAATTATAATCCAACTTCTTTGTTTATTATTGGTGTGGCGGTAATGGTGAAAATTGGGTTGGGACTTTATGTTAAAAAGACTGGGCGAAAAGTGAAGTCGAATTCTTTAGTTAACTCAGGAGAAGATGCCTTGCTTGATGCGGTGATTTCCTTTTCGACTTTGGTGGCGGCAGGAATTTTTTTGGTTTTTCAATTACCTCTTGAGGCTTGGCTCGGTGCGATTATCTCTTTGGTGATTCTAAAAACCGGTTTATCAATGCTTAGAGGAACAATTTCGCAACTTTTGGGTGAACAAAGTGATATTGAGGTGGCGAAGAAAATTCAGAAAACTGTGATGAAATTTCCAAAGGTGCTGGGAGTGTATGACTTGGTGTTGAATAATTATGGGCCGAATCGCTGGAATGGATCGTTGCATATTGAGGTACCAGATACGTTAACGGTGGTGGAGTTAGATCAGTTGTTGCGAGATATTGCGATTAAGGTAGTCCGAGAACATCAGGTGCTTTTGACTGCGATTGGAGTATATTCTGTGAATACAAAGGATAAAGAAGTGGTGGCGGCGCAGAAAAAAGTAAAGGAAATTGCACTAAGTCATAAATATATTAGGCAGATACATGGCTTTTATTTGATGAAAGCTGAAAAGAAAATGCGTTTTGATTTAGTGGTGAGTTTTGATGCGGAAAATCGTGAAGAGGCTTTTCATGAAGCGGTGGAGGCGGTTAAGAAGGCTTTTCCTGATTATGAACTGCAAGTAGCGATGGATGCGGATTTTATGGAGGAATAGACCTGAAGGGGTTTTGTTGCTAATGTTGTGAGCTATTACGGTTCATTTACATAATCTTGTAAATATGTTATAATATGACTATCTAATCAAACGACTAGAGGTTCTTTAATACTCTAGTCTTATTTCTTTATAGAAGGGGGTAATCACATGAAGAAACTGTATTTGGCACTCGCAACGATGGCACTGGCTGCAACACTCGTAACTGGTTGCGGAAGCAAAACTGGGAATACCCAGGCAGACTCCCGCACCGAAACCGATTCTCAGTCTATCAGTCAAGCCGATGAAAGTGATTCCGATCCTAAGGGTAATAAAAGTACCACAGGCATTGAGGATAGTACTCGAGATAACGAAAAGAACTTCGAGGGTCTTGACCTTGCGGGTCTTTTCAGATTGAAACCGAAAATCAATATTAAGGATTATATGTTGTATTCGTATAATCAAGGAGATACTGAGAAAAAGTATCCGCGTGAGGGTTTTTTCGCTTTAGAACAGTATCTGAAAGCCTATGGAGCGACCGAAATACAGTACCTCGGCGCAGATCAGCGTGGTGTGATGTTCGGAGTGAAATTTAAAAATGATGCTATCATGGGGATGCTGTTTCAATATGACAATAGTATCGATTATTATAATGGATATGTACTTGCTAGTATTGTAGTATCTGCATGTAAGCCAGATTATGTTTTTACAACCTATGATGACATATGTCTTGCCGCAAGTAATAGAGTTGAGGGTTTGGCTTCATGGTCAAGAGTATTTTATGTTGATACCGGTTTTCTTTTGACCGATGAAGAAACACGCAATATTAACGAGGTATTTTGCGGAAAAACTTTTGTTGAGGTGGATCGATTCCGTGAAAAAGCATGCCCATCGTTTTATGCTGAGAATTGTGGTCCCGTAAGTTGTGGCAAAAATAGTTTATGGGTGCCAAACTATTTTGATGTTGCTTTTAATAAATCTATCGTTCCCTATCTCAATCTATGGAAGGCGCCTCTTGACAAGGATCCATTTGATGATACCTACTTTGAACGCTACTTTGAGGCTCAGCAGTGACTAGAGTAAAAAGGCTCTCGAAAGAGAGCCTTTTTAAATAAACTTTTATATCAAATAATTCTTTGTGGCTGGACCTGCAGGATTCGAACCTGCGAATGACGGGACCAAAACCCGTTGCCTTACCACTTGGCGAAGGTCCAATAATGCATTTATTTTATCACATAATTTAGCGGTCGTAAACTTGAATGCCGCAATTTTTGAGGCCGATTTCAATGGCACTATCATAAAGTGCTGAATAGAAGAGGCCTTGTTCAGTACCACCGCGGAGAACGTAGTCTATCATGCGGATGATGCCGGCGTGAGAAACAATGAGAATTCTGGCATCTTCGCCATATTCTTCAAGTGCGTTGGCTTGAATGCCTTTGAGAATACGATCAACACGCTGGAACATATGTGGCACAGACTCCATTTTGAAGCGGTCGGCGTTGAAGCCGTCTTTCCAACTGATTTCATGAATGCGAGAGCCTTCTTTGCCTTCAAAAACGCCTAATCCACGTTCGATGAGGTCTTCTGAGTAGCGAATGAAGCAGTTGGCATTTAATAACTCTTTGTCTTGATAAATGTGATTTAATTCAATAGAGTCTTCGAGACTGAGGTCGTTAAAAATAGATTTGTCAGGGGTGCAGCGACCAAGAATGATTTGACAGGTTTTGGCGGCGCGTTGTAAAGGTGAGGAGTAAGCAATACTGAATCGAACGTTTTTTAACTCTTCACGAGCTTTTAGGGCTTGAAACATACCGGTAGCATTCAGCTCAATATCAGACCATCCTTGGTTGATGCCAAGGGTATTCCAAGACGTTTGTCCGTGTCTGACTACATAAAATTTCATTGATTTTTGCTTTAACCCACCATTTTAAATACTATTATTTATTTAGCATCATACCAATTCCCCAAAGTAGCACGATGAGGGCGCCAGTTGCACAGAGCAAGATGCCGAGTCCACCCCAGAAATAAGCTATACCGTTTTCGGTCTTGAGGACCTTCTTAGCAGTGTCTATATTTTTTGTAGGTGCTTTAGTTGTCGCTTTGGTTTTTGCAACGGCTTTTGCGGTTGGTTTTGCTTTTGTGGTTGTTTTTGCTGAGGTCGCTTTTACTAGGGTTTGATTTTTCTTTTTTGTAACTACTTTTGCCATAATACTTTTCTTTTTATACTTATGCTTATTTTAGCGCGAGAATTATTAAAAGTAAAGCTTAGCTGAAGCATCTGGCTGGTGTTTTTGTTTGATATAATTTGTGGCTGCCACCCGTTGCTAATTTAATGCTTTTTTGTAATGCTTGCGATTTTGTTTTTAGTTGGGGTTTGTTTTTAAATTGAGGATTATGAAAAAGTTTTAGCTAGAAATCGCGTGGTCTTTGTCGTCCACTGCGTCGCATTTTTTCTAATTGCTTACGGCGTTCAATCATGGCGAGGATGCGATCGGCTTTTTGATTATTTTGCTGTTGTAGGTCGGATGGAACGGGGGTAGTCGAACTTGAATTGGTAGATTTTATTGCGTAGTTTTTAAAGAAGTTTTTGAAAAATTCTTGGTTTTCGGATTCGGCAAGATAATTAAAATTGCTGACCGGTACGGAAAAAGGCAGATTGGCGTAGACTGGTTGCCAATAGGTGACGGGTGAGTTTTTGAGCTGAGGATTTTGAGGAACTGGAATTGGTGGAACGGTCATGCGATGATGGTAGGCGGCACGTAATTCTTCGGTGCTTCCAACGCATTCAAAGGGTTTCATCTCTCCGCCGACGCCGAGAAGTCCTTTGAAAGTTTTAGTGAGATTGGGGTCAAGAAAGAGATCAACATCATTAAAGAGGGATTGCAGGTATTGTGGCGGGATAAATGGGCAAAAAAGTAGATAAGAATTGGCGCATTTTGGGCAATGACCACACCATTTGAGGGTGCTATTGTGATTGTTTTGTTTGTAGTTTGCTTCATTACAGGAGCTGAAGCTGTAGCCATATTTTTGCCAACATTTTTGCACAAAAAGATCGGCGACGCGAAGTTCACTGAGGTGTCTAATTGGGGAGCCAACATGTAAATCCGGTGAAAGATAGCGGTTGACATATTCGGTCATCAATTGTTCGGCTTGCCAAGTTTTTGACCACTGATGGTTGACTGGTAGGTCACCAATCATAGCGTGCGGTTCTTCCCCCTCCCGACCAATGCTAGTCATTATGATATTTTGGTGATTAAGAATGGCTTGGATGATGGCAAGGGCTTCCACGATATAGGTGACGGGGACATGACCATTGAATCCGCCGGAAAGCTGAAGGTGTTGATGATCGATTTGGCGATAAATAATACTGGCTTTCTGATGATTGAAATTATCGTCAAGATGATCAATGACACTTGGGTGGCTGTGATCGGGACTGCTTGAAATATACCAGGGGGTGAAACTGATATTATGTTCGTTGAGAAGCTCCGCTACTAATAGACTGTCTTTTCCACCAGATTGTAAAGCTAGAATACCTTGACCGCGATAGCTTACGGCTGGTTGATTTTGAAAACCACTAGTGGGGCGAAAAGTGGCAAGCTGCGAACGATTCAGATGATTTTCAAAAGCGTATTGACTGAGACCTTCTTGGTAAACAGTCGAGAAAAAATGGGCCTGAAATTCGTCAAGTGGGCGGTCGAGACGAATATTGGCGGTTGGATGTGCTTTATAGTAACTGGTGCCAATGAGGATGAAGGCTAAAAACATAGCTTGATCAAGTAGCTGATTTAGACTAGGGTTATCAGTTGGATTAAAAGTCACTGACTCGGCGCCAGGCTTGGGGGCGAAATAGATTTTTTCGGTAAAAATTACATTGTCAATACCCTGATAAACAAAAGAAGCGATGCGGGTAGAACGATTAAAATAATAACTGAGAAAACGAAAAACAGCATCTTTAGAGGGGAGAATCGGGTTGGCGGATTGGGTGGGTTGACCAGGCTGAACTGGCTTTTTATTGAATGAATCGAAAATAGATGAAATATTGGATGGAAACATTAGTACTATTTTACCATGTATTGACTAAATAGTATTTAGAGTGCATTAACGAGTTGTTGAAATTGCTCGCCGCGGTCGCTAAAATTTTTGAACATATCAAAACTAGCGGCGCCGGGGCTCATTAAGACGATAGCTGGCTTGGCTTTTTGATCAGTTTTAGCTTCATTAGTAGATGGGATGCAGAGATCATAATTGGAGTCGAGATCGGCGGCGTATTTTTCGGCAAGCTGGCGAGCGAGTTTGACGGCTTCCTCGAGAGTATCACAAAGAATGAATTTTTCAGGGTCTTCGCCATCTGCTAACATGAAACGTGTCTCGCCAATCAGAATAACTTTTTTGAGATTCTTGGCGGTGAAAAAACGTTTTTTCATGACGGTTAAATCGAGATGACGGTCTTTTCCACCAGCAATGAGGATGGTTGGATAATCTTCAAAAGTTTTAATAGCTACATCGGAAGCCGGAAAAGCAGAGGAATAATTGTCGTCGTAATAACGAACATGGTTTAATTCCCTGACGAATTGGATACGATGGGGGAGACCAACAAAAGTCGCAAGCCCTTGTTTGATTTTTGTATAGAGGTCGGAATCCTGAGAAGCAAACAGATCGGCCAAGGTGAATCCTAAAATATCCAAAACGGCGAGAATAGCTGCTTCGGCATTTTCACGGTTATGCTCACCGGGGATAGTGAGATTGTCTAACAACTGATTTAATTCAGATTGATAGTTGAGAATTGGGTAGGTCGATTTTTTACCAGGAGCTTTTTCACCGAGCTTAGTACTGACGGCATTATTTGCGTAATAGATGCAATAATCTGCGGAAGTCTGATATTTGACAATATTACCTTTTGCATTAGTATAGTCGTCAAAGTCGAGGTGGCGATCAAGATGGTCTGGTTCGATGCGCAAGATGACTGACACATGAGGTGATTTTTTGAGATCCCAACACTGGAAGCTACTCATTTCGTAAACGACCAAATCATTTTTCTCAATATCGTCGAGTGCTAGAATGGCAGGGGTGCCGATATTGCCAACTAGATAAATTTTGCGGAAGCGCTCAGTGAACTGGCGGAGGATATTGGTGATGATTGAACAGGTAGTGCCTTTACCTTTAGTGCCAGTGACGCCGATGATGGGAGCCTTGCAGTGTTCAAAAAAATAATTAGTGATGGAGGTCCAGTTTTTAGAATTGCCACGATTTTCTGGACTGAGGGCAAATTGGGGGCGGACGGAAGGGCTACGAAAAACTAAATCGAATTGCTCGAGCTTGAAACCTGGAATTTCAGAATCTGTGAAATGGTCAAAAAAGGTGAACTGATTAGATTGGCCGTCAAGAAGATGGTTTTTGAAATAAGTTTCAATAGCATTACCTTCGAGACCATGGCCGAGAATTGCGATTTTCATAATGATATTATTATACGCCTTTTTGAAATTAGTGAGAAACTTCTAAATTAGAAATTGAGGGCTTCAGCCAATTGATTGATGATGGCTTTTTCGACAGAGCCAACTGCCACAAAGGCATGAATACCGGAACCAGCGAATTCACGAGCTAACTCAACGATAGAAGGTTTATTAATTTCTTTAATAATTTGGGGAAAATCATCATAAAGTTCGACTTTGCCGGTCATAAAATAATCATCAGTGTAATAATCGGAGATTTGGCTGACGGTTTGAGCGCCCATTTGATAACGACCCTGAGCATAGGTTTTGACTGCTTCGATTTCTTCATCGGAAATTTCACCATTCAAAGCACGTACCATTTCAATTTGAATTAGCGAAAAGAGTTCGTCGGCAGTTTCTAGATTTACTTCGCCGTCGAAGTCCCAGGATGAATAGTGCTTACTACTGTTAATGCCACTACCCATACCATAAACAAGACCACGTCTTCTAGCTTGGCCAAAAATGCGACTACTCATAGTACCGTTTAAGATATGATTAAGCGCACCCATTGCTTGAGTTTCTTGAATAGATAAACGCCTTGGGGTGACCATAGAAAAGCCAAAGGTGATATTACTGGCGTCTTTACGTTTAACTAATACGGCTGGTGAAGAATGTAATTTGTCCTTGGGGATTTCGAATCGACGCCCCTCTTTAAGCTCCCAATCTTCTAAATTGCGGAGAATCTCTTTCTTGCGATGTTTGATTTGACCAGCAATAATAAAACGCATATTTTTGGCGGTGTGAGTGCGACGATAGTGTTCACGAATATCTTTGAGTTCAATATTATTGATAGTGGCGAGACGTTCTTTGAGATTTGGTACTTCTTCACCGATGGCTTTTTGTAGCCTCGGCCAGAGGAGGCGGGCGTAATCATTCATGTAGCCGGTGAGTTCAGCTTTGACGTTTCCCTTTTCACTTTTTAATTCTTCCTCGTTAAACATTGGCGAGGTGATGGCGATACGTTCGAGATTCAGAATCCTTTCCCACTCAAAATCGGCACACTCAGCTTCATAGCAGACAGAATAATCTGATGTCCACGCGTTATGATAGGCACCGTTTTTAGTAAAGTCAGCTTCATAAGCTTGCTCGTCTGGAAAAACTGAATTTGCTCCGAAACTGAGATGCTCGACGACATGAGCAATTTCGTAAAGATCAGGACTTTTAGCAAAACGCATGCCGCCACGAAATTGAACTTTGATGTTCATAACGGAGGCGCCGGGGACGTCAATAAGAAGTCCTTTCGCGCCATTCTTTAGCTCGATTTCTTCAACAAAATGTTTCATACTAGCGTTTACTGTGTTTTTTGTTCTGACGTTGCTTCTTTTTAGATTTTCTCGCAGTATTGCGTTCGCGATTGAGATTGGTTTTTTTATTAGCACTGGTCTTGAATTCATTATCAAGATTTTTGACACCAGAATCAATAGTATTGACACCTTTATTTGTTGCTGATTCAGCCATTTGAGTAAGTTCAGTGTCATATTCTTCTCCGTCAATAATATCTGTAGCAACGGCTTCTTGCTTAGTGACGCTAAGAAGAATTTTGAGAACTTCTTCACGGAGATTTTTTTGTAAACCTTCAAAGAGCTTTTGGGACTCAGTACGATATTCTACGAGCGGATCACGTTGGCCAATGGAACGCCAGTGGATACCTTCGCGAAGATGCTGCATATTTTCAAGGTGTTGCATCCAAAGAGCATCCAATACCTTGAGGTAGACTTCACGTTCAATACGGCGCATAACTTCTGGTCCAAACTCGAGTTCTTGATTAGCATAGGCCTCAGAAATGGCAGTAAGAGCGAGCTTAGCACGGTCTTCTGGTTTTCGCATCACACCAATGGCGTCAACGAGTTCGGGATCGATATTGAAGACTTGGAGAAACTCTTGCTTGAATTTTTTGTTGATACGGGAGCTTTCGATAGTGAGATCGGTGGTGGCTTCTTTCATGAGACGCCTAATTTCTTGTGAGATGTTTTCACCTTCAAGGATTTTGCGACGCATCAAATAAACAACGCGACGATGACGATTGATAACGTTGTCGTATTGAACTACATTTTTACGGGAATCGAAATTGAAGCCTTCGATGCGACGTTGTGCAGCTTCGAGATTTTTAGTGACGGCGCGATTATGAATCGGCGTATCTTCGTCAAGACCAACGAATTTGAGAATATTGGCAAGTTGATTGCCTTGGAAAATACGCATGAGATCGTCTTCGCAAGACACAAAGAATTGAGTGACGCCAGGATCGCCTTGACGTCCGCCACGACCACGGAGCTGATTGTCGACACGCCTAGAATCGTGACGCTCAGAACCAATAACAACAAGACCGCCTAGCTGCTTAACTTCATCTGAAAGTTTGATGTCGGTACCACGACCAGCCATATTGGTAGCGAGAGTAATTGCTCCTTTTTCACCAGCCTTGGCAATAATGGCAGCCTCACGTTCGTTATTTTTAGCGTTGAGAATCTCATAGGGTAAATTAGCTTCATCAAGATATTTGGCGATTAGCTCGTTTTTAACGATGCTAGCAGAACCGACTAGGATAGGCTGTCCTTTAGCATGATATTCTTCAATGGTACGGACGATGGCACGAAGTTTACCAGCTTCGGTGCGGAAGATCAGATCATCTTTATCGATACGTTTGATTGGGCGATTTGGTGGAATCTGAATGACATCAAGAGCATAGATTTGCTGGAACTCTTCAGCTTCGGTGAAAGCAGTACCTGTCATACCAGAAAGTTTACGATAGAGACGGAAAAAATTCTGGAAAGAAATGGTGGCAAGGGTCATGGACTCTTCTTTAACTACAACACCCTCCTTGGCTTCAATAGCCTGATGGAGACCTTCGTTATAACGGCGACCATGCATGAGACGTCCGGTGTGTTCATCAACAATGATAACTTCTCCAGAGTTGGTGACGACATAATCGCGATCGCGGCTAAAGACCACTTGAGCACGCAGGGCTTGGTCTAAGTGATAAACTAAGCGAGAATTTTCGGCGGAATAGAGGTTATCAATACCAAGAAGGCGCTGGACTTTTTCGATTCCCTGGTCGGTAAGGGTGACGGATTTATGCTTTTCATCAAGTACGTAGTCATCGGTGTTGAGTTTAGCAACTATTTTGGCAAATTGATAGTAGGGATCTGGATTATCGCCAGCGGGAGCGGAAATAATCAACGGAGTACGAGCTTCATCGATTAAAATGGAATCAACTTCATCAACGATAGCAAAGTTGAGCTCGCGTTGTCTGAGAAAATCAACCTCATTGACCATGTTATCGCGGAGATAGTCGAAGCCAAACTCGTTATTAGTACCATAAGTGACATCGGCGGCATAAGCTTGCTTTCTAGTACATGGCTTTAGATGTCGCATGCGTTCATCATCATGATCTTCATTGAGATATTCTGGATCGTAGAGGAAGCTGGCGTCGGCAATAATTACACCTACGCTAAGGCCGAGAAAATGAAAGACTGGGGCATTCCAGCCGGCATCACGCTGTGCAAGATAATCATTAACAGTGACGATATGCACGCCGCGTTCAGTAAGAGCATTCAAAAAAGCAGGTAGCAGGGCGACTAGGGTTTTTCCTTCACCGGTTTTCATTTCAGCAACATTACCTTCGTGGAGAGCAATACCACCGATCATTTGAACGTCGAAATGGCGCATGCCAAGAATACGTGAGGTGGCCTCACGAACTAAGGCAAAAGCATCTGGGAGGAGCTGGTCTAGAATCTTATCCTCGGCCTTTTTAGTGTCGATAGTTTTGGCGGAAGTGAATTTCTTGGCGGTCTTAGCTTTGGAGATTTTCTGTTTTTCTAGAGCAATTTTGGCATCAGCTTTTTTACGAAGCTCGATTAGTTGTTTTTTAAGTAAACCAGTTTGACTTTTTAATTCGTCATCGGACATGGCTTGATATTTTGGTTCAAGCTTATTGATACTCTGGACAATTTTTTCCATACGTTTGAGATTGCGTTTTTCGGGGTCGCCAAAAACACCTTGCAAAATACGAGTGGTCAGAGTTTTATCGGCCAATTTGTCGGTTGGCTTTTTTTCTTTTTTTACTTTTTTCGACATAGTCAGTCAAAACCTCCAAAAACAGAATATTATTTATGAGAGTATTTTATCACAAAAAACTGCATGAGAGACGATTCATGCAGTTTATCTTTGAATTTTTTCCTAGATTATGGAATTTTGTGAAAATTTATTATTTTTCGCGATGAAAGAGACTCATAAATGGATTTTTACGTAGATGTGGATTGGTTTCAATTTTGTAGCGACGAATTTGTCCTGTGAGTTTTGCTTCGAGAATGTCAATGCCGGCAAAAACATTTGAGCATTCATCTTTGGCAGCAATTACTTTTCCCCCAGGAATTTCCATGGCCACGGAAATTTCATATTTGTTGCCATGAGAACGGTTGACTTCGGTGACGACAATTTTGGCGACTACATCTTTTTTATTACCACGAGGCAAGTAGCGATCGAGTTTGCCAATGCGTTTGGTTGCATATTTCTGGAAACTTTCTTCAACCTTGTAATTACTGCCACTGATATCAATTTTTTCAATCATAAATTCTCCTTAAGCCTATTTTAACATAACAGCGTAAATAATAAATTAACTAAAGTTCCTCAACGCCAAGATACGGCTGCAAGACAGTAGGGATTTTGAGCTTACCGTCTTTTTCGGCGAAGTTTTCAATGACTGCAACCATAGTGCGAGCAAGAGAGATGGCGGTACCGTTAAGGGTATGTAGGGTTTCAATGGTTCCGTCTTTTCTGCGAACGCGAATATTGAGGCCTTTGGCTTGGAAATCAGTACAGTTGGAGCAGCTGGTGAGCTCACGGTATTTTTGATCGACTGGTGACCAGTACTCGATATCGTATTTTTTGGCAGCTGGAGCACCGAGATCGCCGGCGGCGATATTGATGACGTGATACGGAATACCGATTTCTTGCCAAATTTCTTCTTCAATGGCGCGAATCTTCTCATGAATATTCTTACTTTGTTCTGGCAGACAGAAAGAATACATTTCAAGCTTATTGAATTGGTGAACGCGGAATAAACCTCGTGTATGTTTGCCAGCGGCACCAGCTTCCTTACGGAAACAGGCAGAAAAACCAGCATAGAAAAGCGGGAGTTTGTCTTCATCGATGATTTCGTCCATATGATAACCGGTGATTGGCATTTCAGCGGTGGCAATCATGGCGAGATCTTCGCCTTCGATATAATATTCATCACTCTGCTCGGAACTTCTTGGGGCAAAACCAGTACCCTCAAGAACGCGGGAATTAACCATGTCAGGTACATCCATCAGAGTAAAACCGTGTTCTGTGACCTTTTTAATACCGAACTGAACCAAAGCATTTTCAAGAAGAGCGAGTCCACCTTTGACGTAGTAGAATTTTGCGCCAGCAACTTTGGCACCACGCTCAAAATCAACCCAATCGCGAGAGATAGCGTAGTCGAGGTGATCGACGCCTTCAGTTTTTTGACCACCCCACTTTTTAACTTCAACACTGGCGTTTTCGTCACCTAGTGGAACGTCATCAAAAATGATATTTGGTACAGTCTTCAAAAGACTACGAAACTCTTTATCTTCAATTTCTAGTTTGGCTTCAAGTTCGGCAAGCTGTTCTTTTAGTTGTTTACCACGAGTAATTTGGTCTGCGGTTGGCTTTTTTCCTTTCATGCTATCGGTGTTTTGATTGCGCTCTTTACGGAGATTTTCAACCTGTTTTAAGGTAGCTTTTCGAGTATCATCGAGCGTAAATAGTTTATCAAGATCGATATTTTTATACATTTTTTCTGTGATAGAATGCTGAACTAACTCGCGATTGGCTCGGATGAAATTGATATCTAACATTTTTTACCTCTTTCTTTGATTAATTTTCAGTTCTGCGCTTGATGATTGGGAATGGTACGGCCTCGCGGCCGGAGACGCCTTCAAGTAACCAGAAATTACGTTCGGAATTTCCCCATCCACAGGCTGGTGGCATACCATATTCGAGCATTTCAACGAAGTCCATGTCGAGCATTTGAGCTTCACTATCGCCTTGATCGCGCATGGCTTGTTGTTCCTCGAAACGGGCGAGCTGATCGAGGGGATCATTCAATTCGGAGTAGCCATTACCCATTTCGGTACCAGCAATAATCGGATGAAAACGTTCGGTGACGAGTGGATTTTCTGGTGAGATTTTAGCCAGCGGCGAGAGGCTGAGCGGTTCTTCGATGAGCCAGAATGGGCCACCAGATTTTTTGCGAATCAATTTCCAGAGATTATCAATCAATCTTGGGATAGACTGATTGTTTTTAACTTCAACATTGTTATTTTTAAGTATTTGAATAATTTTAGTACGGTCTGGTTGAAAGACATCGATATTAAAATGTTGCTTGATGAGATCAGCGTATTTGATGCGTGGCCATTTTTGATCTAAATCAATTTCGAAGCCACCCACATTAAATTTCAGAGTTCCCCAAGTGCGTTTGGCGACGTATTTGATCATTTCTTCGTAAAAATCCATGCCGTCGTTATAATCTTCAAAGGCGGAATATGCTTCGAAGGCAATGTGTTCGGGAAGATGCTCGTCATCAACTCCTTCATTGCGGAAGCGTGGTCCAATATCATAGACTTTTTCAAAACCACCGCCAAGTAAGCGTTTGAGTGGTAATTCTTGTGAAATGCGAAGATAAAAATCTTCATCAAGGGCATCCATGTGTGTAATGAATGGAGTAGCATCGGCACCGCCAGTGGTATGTTCAAGAATCGGGGTGTTAATTTCGATGAAACCATGTTGATTCATGAAATCACGAGTAGCCTGCCAGAAGATACTACGACGAACTAGGCGTTCGCGTACTTCGGGATTAATATTCATATCAACATAGCGTCTGCGATAGCGTTCTTCTTTGTTGGTGAAACCATCGCGGCCGGGTAGTGGGCGTAAGGCTTTAGTGAGCAGGCGTACGGCATTGGTGAATACGGAGATTTCGCCAGTTTGTGATTTGCCAACTACGCCTTCAGCTTCGACAAAATCACCAAGATCTAGTAATTTGAGTTGTTTAACTGAGATTAAACCGTTTTTTACCTCCCCTTCTTGTTTCATGAAAAGTTGAATTTCACCAAAATAATCACGAAGTTTAACAAAGGCTAATTTACCAAAGCTACGAATGGCAACAATGCGACCAGCAATAATGACGGTTTTTTGGTCATAATCGGAAAAACGATCAAGAATGTCGGAAATTTTAGTATTGCGATTAGAGTGTGCTGGAAAGGGATCGATCCCCAGCGCCTTAATTTCAGAGAGCTTACGAAGTCGTTCATCTCGATAGTCGCTAATAGTAGTCATGTTTTAAATATCGTCCTGTTTATTAGATTTTCATGATTTCTGATTCTTTGATTTTAAAGAGCTCATCAATCTTGTTTGAGAAGTTTTTAGTTAGATCATCAATTTCTTTTTCACCACGTTTTTTGACATCTTCGGAGAGTTCTTCAGCGGCTTTTAATTCTTTTCTGGCGTCATCACGAATTTTGCGTAGTGCAACTTTCCCTTCTTCAACCTTAGAGGAGGCGGTTTTGACAATTTCTTTGCGACGTTCTTCGGTGAGTGGTGGAACTGGTACGCGAATGACACGGCCATCATCGGCTGGGTTAAGTCCGAGAGTTTGGTCAGCGCGAATCGCAGAGGCGATCGACTGGATGGTTGACGGATCAAAAGGTGTAATGAGTAGCATGGTGGCGTCTCCTGCGGTGACGTTAGCTACTTGATTAAGTGGCAGATATTGACCATAAGCCTCGACTTTAATGCTGGCGAGCATATCAGGATGTGCGCGGCCAGTGCGAACTTTTTGCATTTCAGATTTAAAACGTTCAATGACGCTTTCCATGGCTTGTTGATATTCTGAGTGGTCGAACATATTTTTCCTTGATTTAAATTCTTATTATTATCATATCATATTGAGGTGAAGCATTGGGGTGAAGCTGGACTTGTCCACCCCAATAAAGAATTATTTTGCAACTAGGCTTAAATCCTTCTTGAATTCGTCAACGGAAATTGTTTTAACTTCACCAGTTTTACGATCGGTAATTTCAACAGTTTGGTTTTCAAGGGTTTTGTTAGAGATGACCACTCGATATGGGATGCCCATGAGCTCTGCGTCAGCGAATTTTTCGCCAGGTCGGAGATTACGATCATCGAGAAGAATTTGTTTACGGTAATTATCGTGTAGTTTTGTCGCAAGTTCTTCACCTTGGTCACCAATGCCGATCACGTAGTATTTGAATGGCGCGATATTTTCTGGCCAGACTAAGCCTTTTTCATCGGCAAATTTTTCGGCGATTACACCCATGACTCGAGAGACACCGATACCATAGCTACCCATAAAAACGGTTTTCCTTGCGCCATCCTGGTCGTCGAATTTAAGTCCAATTGGTTCAGAAAATTTATAACGCAAAGTGAAAATATTGCCAACTTCCGCGGCGGTAGTAGCGGTAAAATCTTCGCGTTTGGCGCCAAGATCGTGCAAAACTTCGTCATTCATTACTTCTTCGTTGATGGCAATGGTTTTATCTTGGTTGAGATAAATAGTATCTTCACCGATTGGTGTTAGAGTTTGGAATTCGTGACTATATTTGGAAAAAGCACCGCCGGAAGCGTAGGTTTTATAAGTACAATCGCCAAGCCCGAGACGCTGATAGATGCGCATGTAGGCCCGATCGACTTCATCATAAAATTTATTATGAGTTTCTTCGTCGGCACAGAAGCTGTAAAGATCTTTCATTAAGAATTCACGAGTACGTAAAATACCAGATTTGGCGCGTAATTCGTTGCGGAATTTATTTTGGAACTGATAGACATAAACTGGCAGGTCTTTATAGGAAGAAATAAACTTTACCATCATATTAGTAAGAGGTTCTTCATGAGTTGGGGCAAGACCAAGCTCGCCACCTGCATTTAATTTAGTTTTAAACCAAACGTCAATGACTTTGTCATCCCAACGATCAGTTTTTATCCATGGTTCTGGATTTTGCAAAGCAGTCATTTGGAGTTCTTGACAACCAATTTGGTCAAGTTCATCGCGAATAATGTTTTGTATTTTATTCAAAGTAATTAAACCGAGCGGGAGAAAATCGTAAACTCCGGCCATTTCTTTGTGAATAAACCCTGCACGGATTAAAAGTTGTGCGTTTCTTGAGGTCTCTTCTTTTCCTACTTCGCGGAAGGTTTTGATAAAAGATTGACTTAATTTCATCCCTTGCCTTTCTCCTTAAAAATGATATTTAATAGATTATAACATAGAGCTTGACATTTATAATACTTACGTGTATTTTTATAGACATGAAAAAATTTGTGAACCTGACAAAAGACGGCAAAGCCGAGCTCGAAAAAGAGTTGAAGGCTCTGATTGCTGAGCGTCCACACGTTGCTGACCGCCTGGCTTATGCGAGGTTGTTTGGTGATTTGAAGGAAAATCAGGAATATACTGACGCGCGCGCTGAGCAACGCCAGATTGAAACAAGAATCTTAGAAATTGAAGATATTCTGAAGAACGCCAAAGTGATTGAAACTGGTTCTTTTGAAAAAGTGGAGGTTGGGGCAAAAGTTAAAATCAAAATGCTTGGCAAAGAACATGAATATACGATTGTAGGTGAGGTGGAAGCTGATCCATTGAATGGTCGAATTTCTGATATTTCACCGATTGGTAAGGCCATTATGGGTAAAAAAGTTGGCGATAAATATGTTCTACCAAATGGCAACAAAGGTGAAATCATTGCGATCGAATAGAATTGCCTGATTTTGTTGCGGCTGAATAGTTTTAGCTTTTTAACTTAGTTGTTTTTTAGCTTAATTTTTTTAACTTAATTATTATTGGTTCAATTGTTTTTTAACTTAATTATTTTAGACGAAGCCGATCACATACATTAAGTAAAAGGCAATGCAGTTTTTGATCATATGTAACAAAATACTGGCATAGATTGTGCCGGTGAATTCGCGTAAAATACAGAGGATGATACTGAGCCCAAAAACATTGACCCCGACATTCCACTGTCCATGGGCTATTCCGAAAACAATGGAAGTAAGAATGATGGCGGTGGATTTTTTGGTAATTTTCCTGAGGTGGCCAAATAACCAGCCGCGATAAATGATTTCCTCAAAGATTGGAGCAAAAATTACCAGTGCGATAAAGGCGAAAGCGCGATCAGTGCCGATAAGGTAGCGTGAAAAGCCAACATCTTGAGTTTGATTAGCTTGAAACCAAGAAAATATTTCAAAAAATTTAACTAGAATGACGGAAAGGACTGTATACAAAGCAAAACCTATAACGCTAAGGGAAAGATCGGTGAGAGTTGGCAAGTCTTCCAATCCTAATTCTTCTCGATTGGTCTGCCAGGGTTTGAAGATTTTTGAGAGAATGCCGAGTTTTTTGTATTTATTGCTAAGTTTTAAAATGAGTTGAGGGAGAAAAATAAGAACTGCAGCAGCAAAACAGTAGGCTAAGCCATTATAGATGGCGCTAAAAAGTGGGGTCTGAAAAATGGTGAGACCGACGAGAAAAATTAGAGGATAGCCGATGGCGAATTGAGAGAGATAACCAACCAAGTGAGTCGAAATTGCGTAATTTGCGATTAGTAATATTTTTTTGATGGAGAACTTTGGTTTGCGGGGTGATGGCATAATGACCTTTTGTGCTTATTTGGTGAATTTTAAGATGTCCAGAATGGTAATTAAAATACTGAGAGCAATTAGTGCAAGAAAGGCGCGGCCGACGATTTTTTCCTCAGTTTCTTTTTTTAGTTTCATTTTTCGAAGTTTATAAATGCCAATGAGAAGCCAACGTCCGCCATCGAGGGCTGGAATAGGAAGAACATTCATGCAAGCAAGCGAAATTGAGATGACGGCAGCTAGAAAGGCGAGGTTGGTGGGGCCAGCACTAGTGAAGGCTGGAAAAAGTTGTCCGATAATACCAACTGGGCCAGAAACGGACTCACTAACTTTATTGATTTGTTGTTTGCCTTCTTCTTTGAGATGATTGTCGTTGCTAAATTGACGGAAGGTACCTTGAAAAATATTGGCAATCAATTGACCAACTCCGGAAAAGGTCTCTTTGGTAATTTGCGCAGTGGTGCCGAGTCCGACGAGGGGAGCTGACCAAGTGTAGCGAATAAGAAATTGTTCGGTCGAACCCCTCATGGAGATTCCAAGAGATGGCTGATTGTTATCTTCAGAATTAAGTTTGGCTATGGCCAAGTACTTTTCATTAGAAGAAGTGAGTAATTCATAAGTGACGGTTTTGCCGCGGTGTTTGTTGTTAAAGTCGATGACGGTATTAACGGATAGTACGTCAATTGGTGACTCTAGCTTTTCACCTTCAGAAAGGCGCAGGATTTGGGACTGATTTTTAATACCAGCTTTTTCTGCTGGAGAATTTTTTAGAACTTCTTGAATGATGACTGGTTGAGTTTTGATTTTGGCGTCTTCTTTGACCGTGAACTGATTTGGTAAAAATTGCGGCATGCCGGTCCAAGCAAGTATGGTAAAAACAAAGATGGCGGTTAACCAGTTCATAATAACACCGCCAAAAAGAATCTGAGTTTTCTGCCAAAAATTAGTGGCGCCAAAAGTGCCTTTTTTAGTGTCGGCGGCCGATTCGCCATCCATAGCGCAGAAACCGCCGATTGGCAGATAATTAAGGCTGAAAATGAGATATTTTTGTGGTTTTTCGTATTCGGATTTTGGTAAACGCACCCAAAGATAATTTGATTTAGTATTTTTCTTGAGTTTTTCGCGGATTTTAGTAAGAGGGAGTTTGTTTTGTTCTTCTTCAGAGAGGCTTTTAATAAAATCTTCAACTTGATCTTTTGGCAAATGTAGCCATGCGATGGCGCGTGGCGGGAATCCGATGCCGAACTCATTAACTTTGACGCCATTTTTCTTAGCCATGAAGAAATGACCAAATTCATGAAGTACGACTAGAGTGGTCAAAACTAGAAAGCCAACAATAATTCCAAATATTAAACTCATATTTAATATATTAGCATAATCTCTACTTAAATAATAAAAATAAACCCCAGCTGGGGTTTATTTTTATTATTTAAGGCCACGTTCTGATGTTTTTTGGTCTTAGAACTTTTGGGGTGCTTATTAACGCTAAGTCCTTATTCGTTAACGCCAAGTTCGATGCGTTTGAATTGGCGAACAGTGATATTTTCACCAGTTTTTGCGATCATTTCTTTAATGAATTCAGCAACAGTTTTTGTATCGTCAAGAATGTAAGGCTGAAGCATGAGGACCTTATCAGAGAAAGCTTTTTTGATTTGGCCACCAATAATTTGCTCTTTCATGTTTTCAGGACCTTTGAAATTGGCTTCAAATTCTGCAGCTTTTTCCTGACGGGTAGCTTCAGGGATGTCAGCTTCGGAAACATAAAGTGGATTCATGGAAGCGATCTGCATGGCTAATTTATGCGCAAGCTCTTTGAATTCATCAGTGTTAGCGACAAAACTGGTTTCACAGTTGACTTCGACGATGGCGCCAAGACGGTTGTCATGAATATAGGAGGCAACGATACCTTCACGGGTCTCGCGATCGCCGCGTTTTTCAGCTTTGGTGAGACCTTTTTCACGCATAGCTTTGAGAGCCTTATCAAAGTCGCCATCGGCTTCGACGAGGGCTTTTTTAGCATCGGTTAAACCGACACCAGAAAGCTCTTTGAGCTTTTTGATTGCATCAATGGTAATTTCTGCCATTTTGTACTCCTTAAATTAGTTTATTTATTTTTTAGCTTGTTTGATAGCTTCGACAAAATACCCAAGGATAAGTTTTTCGGTCTTAGTGGAGTCGTCATTAGCTGGAATGACAAAATTGATGTCGGAAGGATCAACATTGGTGTCGCAGATGGCGACGACTGGAATGTTTAAGGTTTTTGCTTCTTTGATGGCGTTTTTGTCTTCACAGGCGTCGGTGACGATGACGAGGCTTGGTTGATCAGTCATCTCTTTGATACCGCCGTAGCGAGTATTAAGAATTTCAATCTCTTCCTGGAAGCGCTGTACTTCAAGTTTAGAGTAGCGAGCTTCAAGTTCACCAGATTTCATGCGGCGCTCAAGATCTTTGAGCTTTTTGATTTGACGATTGACGGTCTCGACATTAGTGAGAGTACCACCAATCCAACGTTCGGTGACGTATGGCATCTCGACGGCTTCAGCAGCTTCTTTAACAATGGCTTTGAGTTGTTTTTTAGTACCGACAAAGAGGACTTTTTTGCCATCTTTGACAACTTTCTCGATGACTGGGAGGGCACGTTCGATGCCTTCAACGGTTTTTTCGAGGTTAATGATATGAGTGTCCTGGCGTTTACTGTGGATATATTCGGCCATCTTAGGATGCCAGCGTGAGGTCTTATGACCAAAGTGTGCTCCAGCTTCAAGGAGCTCTTTCATGTCGATCTTGATTGACATGTTTTCCTTTCTCTTCACTTCGCAATTGTTTCAGGAAAACGTGCGAAGTTGTTTCGTTAATTTAATAATAGTTCTATTGTACTATATTTCTTTGGTTTTGTATAGAGGTGAGCGGGTGAGTACCTATATCTTTACAAATGCGTGATAATCTGGTATATTTTCTGTAATTATGAGTAAAAAAGAATTACAACCAAAAGATTACCGTTTTGTGGTCTTTACAGATGAGGCAGCGAATTTTTCTTTTCTAACTAAATCAACTGCAAAAAGCGACGAAACTGTGAAATGGACTGATGGAAATGAATATCCATTAGTGAAGATGCAAATTTCTTCAGCTTCCCACCCATTCTTCACTGGCGAAGAGAAGATTATCGATACTGAAGGTCGTGTTGACCGCTTCAAGGCTCGCGCAAAGAAAGCCGAAGAACGTAAGGCTGCTCTTGCTAATAAGGCGAGAAAAGCTGAAAAAGAAGCTGAGAAGAAAGCTGCTAAGGAAGACTAATTAAATTAGAAAATAAAGATAGTGAGAACTATCTTTATTTTTTTCTCAATTCCCTGCTATAATAAGAAGTAGGCGGGTCTTTAGCTCAGTTGGCTAGAGCGTACGATTCACATTCGTAAGGTCACTGGTTCGAGCCCAGTAAGACCCACCAAGTGTATATTCTGATCTATGTCTAGCTTAGTCCTTACTTGACGTAAGGATTTTTTGATGCTATTTTTTGAGAAAGGATTTAATAAAAGAAGTAAAAATAAAAAATATAAGAAAAGGTAAATATAATGAGTCTTGAATTTGGAAAAAAGGGAGTGAAGGTATAAAACGCGAGGGTGTATTTGAAAATAATGGATGGGGTGCAGTAGGTAATGTGCCTTTTAGAGGTAGCCTTGCAGATACAGATAGAGATAGAATAACTGCAAAAGCTGAAAGAATACAATCGATTATTAAAATGCAACTTGACGATCTTGAGACGTCTAATCTAGACAAGAATGCTCAGACCTTGGATAATACTAGTGAAATAGCTGGACGAGAGCAGGATCAGGAACGAGAGTTGTCTGCTGAGGAGATTAATGAGGAGACTAAAAGGCAGATTGAGTCATTAAAGAAGAATCTTGATGGTATATTTGGAAGGTCTTGATTAACTCTTTTGTTGATAGTATCAAGTAGTATTTTTAGGGGGGCTTTAATTTTAGGGGGGCTTTAATGAATTTTTATATTAGGGGGTGGAACGCTTTTTCTTGGTCAAAGTATGATAAAATTAAATGGAAATATTTAAACTGAATACTGTGCTTTAAATGGAGAAATGATGGAAGAAAAAATCAAGAGTTTGAAAAAAGAGGCGGAAGAAATTACGCTTTTTTTGGCAGACCCGAACGCCTATATGAGCGAGGATTTTGCTTCTAAATCAAAACGTCTGGCAGAAATTAATGAAATTATTGAAATTGATAAAGAAATTACACAACTTAGACAAAACATAGTGGAGGCTGAACAGTTGCTTAATGATGCGGATCTTGCGGAAATCGCGAAGTCGGACATTGAGCATGCAGAGAATGAGATTGAGAAGTTGACTTCTAGTCTTGAGGAAAAATTAGTCCCACGAGATCCAGATGATGATAAACCAGTCATTATGGAGATTCGCGCTGGAGCTGGTGGAGATGAAGCCTCTCTATTTGCGGCTGAGCTTTACCGTATGTATTTACGTTTTGCGGAGAAACATGGTTTGAAAGTCGAACTAATGTCGGAGAATGCAAACGAGGCCGGTGGAATTAAAGAGGTGGTGTTTAAGATTTCGGGTGAGAGACCGTATGGAAGTTTGAAATTTGAGGGTGGCGTACATCGGGTGCAGCGTGTACCGGCCACGGAATCTCAAGGCAGAATTCACACTTCAACCGCCACGGTGGTGGCTTTACCGGAAGTGAAAGAATCGGAAATTGAGATTGATGAAAAAGATTTGAGAATTGACATTTATCACTCTGGCGGACATGGTGGTCAGTCGGTCAACACGACAAATTCAGCAATTCGAATTACTCACTATCCTTCTGGATTGGTAGTGGCGATGCAAGACGAGAGATCGTTGCGTCAGAATAAGGAAAAAGCAATGATGGTGCTGCGTACACGGCTGAATGATATGCGTCGTGCAGAAGAAGCAGCAAATGCTTCGGCGGCGCGTAAATCTTTGATTGGTACTGGTGATCGATCGGAGAAAATCCGTACTTATAATTTTCCACAGGATCGCGTGACTGATCACCGAATTCACTACTCACGTTCTAATATTGGTGCGGTGATGGATGGTGATATTGATGATATTCTGGCTGAACTTAAAAAATTTGAAATTCAGACGATTCGTGATGAAAATGGCATAAAAGGATAATTTTACGATGGCGTTGACAGTGAAAAGATGGCTAACGCAAGCAAAAACCTTAGTAAACCCTTTGGATGCTGAGTTAATATTGACCAATGTTTTTAAGACCTCGGACCGGACATTTTTAGTGAGTCATGGTGAAAAGGTCTTGTCGAATGACGAAAGACGGGTAGCGGATAAAATGTTGGGACTGCGTGCAGCAAGAGTACCGCTAGCTTATATTACGGGTGAGAAATGGTTTTATGGACATAAATTCAAGGTGACGCCTGATGTTTTGATTCCGCGACCTGAAACTGAGCAGATGGTGGAGACGACAGTTGGTCTTTATAATATGTTGGCTACCAAGATAGTGGCTAGATATGAAATGGCAGTAAAGGAGAGAATCGGCGTAATTGAGCCAAGCTGGCCGGATAATCCGAATATTAAAGAAGAGCTGGATAAAATTAGAGAAGAGATACTGTCTCCAATTATGATTTTTGATGTGGGGACTGGTTCTGGGTGCGTGGCGATTTCGGTGGGACTAGAATGTGTGAATGCGCAGGTTTTAGCATTAGATATTTCAGAGGCGGCGCTAAAGGTGGCTCGGGAAAATAAAACGAAATTGAAGGCAGAAAATGTGGTATTTGCCGCTAGTGATTTGCTCGACCGGATTTCAGATACTGCACCGGTGCCAGATATTATTATGGCTAATTTGCCATATGTGGATCGAAATTGGGAATGGAGTTCACCAGAAATTGAGTACGAACCAAGTATTGCGTTGTTTGCAGAAAAGGATGGATTAGCTTTGATCTACAAGCTAATGCGTCAAATTAAACAAAAATGGCCAGCACTGTTTGAAGATAAAATGAAAAAACATCATAAATTTTTAGCACTGGAATCAGATATTAGTCAACATGATAGAATCATCCGCTATGCTAGGCGCTTGGGCTTTGCACTTGTAAAAAAACAAGGGTTGATTACTTGTTTTGAATATTAAGGATGGTTTTTAAATATTTGACTTTAAAAGAGGTGATTCTAAATAACATTGACGATCAAAATATCCCCGAAAATTCGGGGATATTTATTTGATTTTTATTGGAGACTGAAACTAGTCTATTGTTTGTAGCCAGAGAGTGTGAGTTCTAGGGTCTCGGTTTTGTTGTTTCTGACCACGGTAATTTTTACAGTATCGCCGACGGAGTATTCGCCAATTAGGCTTGAGAGTGAACCGGATTTGCCGATTTCAATACCATTGACGGCGGTAATGATGTCATTTTCTTTGAGTCCAGCTTTTTCGCCAGCACTACCAGGAATGACGGCTTGGCTATTTTTGCTTGAGGCAATTAACGCACCTCGAGTGGCAGAGAGATTTTTTTCTTTAGCAATGGTTGGAGTCAGATTGACGTAGCGGACGCCAATGACAGCACGTTCGAAACCTTTGTTTGATAAGACACTCTTAATAATACCTTTGACGCTAGAAATTGGAATGGCGAAGCCGACATTGTTACCTTGGCTGGCATAGGCGGTATTGATACCAATCACTTCCCCGGCGGCATTGACGAGTGGTCCACCAGAATTACCACCATTGATGGCGGCGTCAGTTTGAATCATGTCGGAAAGGGTTTCATATTGAGTGCGTGAAGAATCGGTGGCGGTTAAACTACGACCTTTGCCGGAGATAATGCCAGAAGTGACGGAGTTTTGGTAGGCTCCGAGAGCATTACCGATGGCAACAACTTGTTGGCCGGCTGATGTGGTTTTAGAATCTCCGAGTTTGACTGGGGTAAGATCTTTGACGTTCTTGATTTTGATAATGGCGAAATCATTGAGTGGGTCTGTGCCAACAAGCTCGACATCTTCGTAGGCAGTTCCGTCGTCAAGAACGACGCCGATTTTAGTAGCGCCGGAAACGACGTGCTTGTTCGTGGCAATATAGCCATCAGCGCTAAGGATGAAGCCGGTGCCAGCTGCTGTTTGGCTAGAGGTTTCGTTGCTGAAGAATGATTTTTGATCGGTACTAGTGACAATGGAAACGACGCTTTTTGAAACGGCGTTGGCAATGCTGGCAATTGAACCTTCAGTGAAGTTGGCGGAATTACTATCACGACCAGTTTGGTTAGAGTTGCCTAAGTTGTTGCCAGTGAGATTTCTGGTCAAACTGAGGTTATAAAAACTACAGGCAAGCGCAAGAATGGAAAGAAAGACAGGTAGCTTATTACTTGAACTGGTTTTTGTGGGTGTTTCTGATTGATTTTTGTTCGCACTTTCGACTTCCGATTGTGTGATCTGTTGTTCATTAGATTTTAACTGTTTATCTTTTTGATCTTCGGTTTCTACTTGTTCAACTTGCCGTTCTTCGAATTTTGTTTGTTCGGTCTTTAGATCTTCGGTTTCTATCCGTTCACTCGGTTGCTCTTCTGCTTTGACTTGTTCGACTTTTCGTTCTTCGGTTTTTATCAGAGACTCGTCTTCAGTTTCACTGCTGTTATCTTCTGGATTTTTTTCGATAATTACTTCATCGATTTCGACAATTTTATCGTTAGATTCATCCCCGGATTTGTCATTTAAATCGTTAGTGATATCATTTACAGATTTATTACTGATTTTATCATTAGATTCATTTTTAGAATCAAAACTTTGTTCTTCATTGTTTGAAGAAGTTGGGTTTTCTGTCATAATTTTACCTCCTTTTAGACATTAAATAGTGGTTTGCTAAACCAAAGCACGATTATCAGAGTAAGGGCTAACGAAAAAATAGTTGGTGTGGCGATTTTACTGAAATTAAAATCCTCGTCACTAGAGATTTTGTTAAAAATATAACCGATTAGAAAAACAATAGTAGTGAGAATAATGGCGGATTGTGGTAAGAGAAAACCAATTTCTTTGAAAGTATAAACGATGAGCCAGGACTGACAAAGCCAGGCAAATTCGGCGAAAATTAATCCCATAAGCATAGAGAGAAAAGAAAAATCAGGATCATCACCTTGAACTAATACATGACGAGCGGCGGCAAAACCGATGAGAAAATTTAGGAGAACAGAAAAAACGGAATTCGCGCTGGCAGACATTAAGGTCGTGGCAGTGGTGCCGAGAAAAACAGCGAGAAGAGACTGAATACCGGAAGCGCGTTCTGATGACATTGGTTTTAAGACAATAAGCCAGGCGGAATAGAGGACGGCGAGAATGAAATGAATGGGGAGAACGGTTGGGCCTGATGCGTAGGTGATAAAAACAAAGGAAAAACCAACGATGAGATCAACGAGGTTGGACTTGAGGTTGAGAAAAAGATAACGTGGACGTACGGCAAACATGCGCCATTTTGAGATAATGACAAGCAGAACGCCTGGGATCCAACTGGCGGTGCTAAAGGTAATAAAAACCGAACCAAGTCCCAGTAGTAAATTAAAAATAACGTGCAAAAAGGCACTTAATATGTTGCGGCCCTTGCGAATCAAAATGTAATCTGACATAGCAATATTATACCCTAAAATAGACGGATTTTGTTAAAGGGGTAGAGTCTTAAAAGGACTGGACCGATGATGCGACAGTAAGGAATGGTGCCAAGTCCGTATCTGGAATCATATGAGTGGGTACCTTCGCGATTATCGCCAGCTACGAAAATCTCGTTGTCTGGAACAATGATGTCGACTTCTCCAGAAGTCTGAGCTTTTGGTCCATCAGTATTGGATTTTCTGGTTTCGTCATCTGGATGAAACCCTTCGGGATGTTCCTGGTTATAGACGGTAAGTACACCATCTTTAACGGTGACGCGCTCGCCAGCAAAAGCGATGACGCGCTTGATAATGTATTGGTCGCGGATCGAAGTTTCAACTCCACAAGTGAGCGGCCCTGAAGCATCACCATTAAGGAAAACAATAACTTGACCACGTTTTGGGACGTAGGGTTTGCCGAAAAAATGAGCGAGTGAAACAGTAGCGCGGTTAACGATGAGGCGATCTTGACCGTGTAGGGTATTTTCCATAGAAGCGCCAACTACATTGTATGAGCGCATGACGTAAGTATTGAGAAAAAGTGTGCCAAGTATAACTAGAAAAACGAAGACAACTAGACTAAGAATGTCTTTTAGAAGGGGGTGTCGTTGTTTGAAACAGGAATTTTGGCTATCCACTTTATAATTTTACCATAAAAACTATGTGATACTTATTTTTGATAATAATTTTTGAGAAATTCTTGTTTAAATTCAGGGAAAGTGTCATGAATGATCGCTTCGCGAATTTGCTCAGTTAGTCTGATGATGAAGCGGAGATTATGAAGAGAGGCAAGGGTATAAAATTCACTTTTTAATTCCCCATCACCTGAGCGCCATAGGGCACGGAGCTCGCAACGCGTGTAGCCAGCCTTGCAGGTTGGGCAGTCACAATCTGTATCGAGTGGCAGATTGGAATCTTTAAATTTGCGTAGATTGATGTCGCCATATTTGGTATAGATTTTGCCGTGTCGCGCTTCCCTGGTGGGAGCTACACAGTCAAAAGTATCGGCGCCCATTTCCGCCCCATTTAGAATATCGTCAGGATGAGATAATCCAAGTAGGTGGCGTGGTTTATTTTCTGGAAGTTCTTCATTGCACCAGCGGAGAATTTCTGACAGATCTTCTTTTAGAAAAGCGCCACCAAGACCAAAGCCATCAAATGGCATTTGACCCAGTTTTTTGGCGGTGCTGCGCCTGAGATCCTCCCAGCGTCCGCCCTGTAAAACTCCATAAAGGCTTTGACGATAGCCGAGTGAATCACGCAATTTCATATGTTCATCGAGGCTGCGTTTTGCCCAACGTTCAGTACGAGCCAAAGCTTCGACATTATAACTATAATCGTCGGCTAGAGAAGTTAATTCATCAAAAGCCATATGGATATCGGCGCCAATGCGGCATTGAATTTGCATGGATTCTTCTGGACCAATGAAATCGGGTTGACCATCAAAGGGGTCGGTAAAATTGACACCTTTTTCGGTGACGTGAGCAAGTCTCTCTTTGTGAGCAGTGTTGGTGACGCCACGTTCTTTGTCCATTGAGACTACTTTGCCTAAACCAGAGCCAAGCGACATAACCTGAAAACCACCAGAATCAGTAAGAGTGGGGCCGTGCCAGCCGGACCAATGGGAAAAACCACCTTTTTCAGCAATTTCGAAAGAGGTGCGACGCAGGTGGTAACCGTTGCTTAACATGGCCTGGGCATTGATGCTTTTGAGTGCTTCTGCGGAAACAAAGCGCACGTAGCCTTGGGTGCCAACCGTCATAAAAGCCGGAGTTTTAATGTCGCCATGAGGGGTATGAATGACGCCAGCACGACCAAGTTTACCTGGAATCTTATGGGTAATTTCAAAATGAAAATTAAAGGGACTAGCATCTGTCATCTTTAATTCCTTTTAAAGTTGTGTTCGCTTAGGTATGGACGAACCTTCGAGACAATGAGAAGCTCAAGCGGAGAAAGAATAAATTCAAAACCAAGCCCGATTAGATAAGCGAAGACTGCTTGATTGATAAAATCATTAATCGGTAAGACGCCGAGGAAGGCGATGGTTTCGAAAATTAGAGTATCAAAAAGATGGGCGACCAGAGAGGACCCGAGGGCTCGAACTAGGAAGAGCTTGGTACCAGTTTTTTGCTTAATTTTTTCGAAAATGTAATTGTTGGAAAACTGAGAAAATAAATAGGCAGTAAGTGAGCCGAGAATGATACGAGGAGCGAATCCGAGCACAGAAACAATGGCGGACTGCATTTCCTCGGTGCCATTAAATGGCGGTAGGATGCAAACAACCCAAAATACCAAGGCTGCTAGAATATTAAGCAGGAGACTGGATAAAATAACTGATTTGGCGGTTTTCTTGCCATAAAACTCAATTAAAATGTCGCCTAGGACGTAGGAAATTGGGAAACAGACTACACCACCATCCACGGCAATCCCAAACATGTTCCAGAGTTTGGTGGCGGCAAGATTAGAAATTAGTAGGATGCCAGCGGAGATTGCGGTAAGATAAATTAGCGTGGTTTTGCGGATCTCGGCAACATTTTTTGAGGTGGAATTAAAAGTTGACATCGACCACTTCACCAAGTTTGCTTTGAATCAGACCATGAACATTTTTTAATTCGATGGCTGCACATTCTTCACCAGTGTAATCTTTTTTGGTGGATTCATAGGCGGTCTGATTGATGTCGGCCGTAGCTGGATAGGCTTCGGCCATAATGCGTAGTGAGCCGAGTGCGTCATTGGTGGCGTAAATTTCGACTTTTGGATTGCTTTTGATTTGGTTGAAAACTTTTTTATTATTTTTAGTGCCAATATAAAGTTTGCCATCTAAAATGCCAGCACCATCAAATGGTCGAAGATGCGGTTGATCGTTTTCAGTTGTGGCAAGGAAGAAAATTCCTTCGAGAAATGGTAATACTTGTTCCATGTTTTTACTCCTTAATTCTAAAAACTAATATTTTACTTGATAAAATATAGACTTGATAAAACTTTTTTGCTTTGTAGCTTAAAAGTATCTTCAATATTATGGCACAGCGAATAAAAATAGTCCATTTTGTGATGTATTTGATATTTTATGGTAATTAGCGGGTTAAATATTCATAACGCAGGCTAATTGTCCATAACCTTGCGAATGGCGGAATATTCATCCACGATCACTTTGATACAGCCGGCGATCGGAATCGCAATGAGACAGCCAATCAGTCCAAAGGCATACATGCCGATAATGATAGAAATAAGGACGATAACTGGCGGAAGTCCTAGGCCTTTCCCTTGTACGCGCGGACTGATGACGTTGTTTTCGATTTGCTGATAGATAATATAAAAGAGAAAGAAGCTGAGTGCAGCCCAAGGTGAATTTACGAAAAGTAGGATGGAATTGATAATACAAGTGATAATAGGCCCAAACATCGGGATGAGGTAGAAGAGGAAGGCGATGAGGCCGAGGGGGATGGCAATGCCACTGGAAACGTTGAAAATGAGGCAGAGCACGAACACTACGGCAGCGGTGACAAGTCCGTCGAGTAGAGCAATAAGGACTTGGACTGAGACATATTTAGCGACAACAGTGCTCATTTTTGAGGTGACGCGATGCCAGACGCGAGTAGCTTGGGAATCGCGGGGTGAAATGGCGCGCCAGAAATCTTCCACCAGTTGTGGACCCTCGAGCATGAAAAGAATGGTTAGAACAACGGTAAGAATAATGTTGGTGATGATGGCGCCGATGGTACCAACACCAGTGATAGCGATATTGCTGAGGTTGTTTAGTAGGGTATTGCTAAAGTTTTTGACAGCGGAAGTGATCTGGGTTTGTAGATCTGGGATACCGAAGTAATTGCCAAATTTATCGATATCAATTTCGCCAGTGACGGCGGCAATCTTTTGTGGCGCTGTAGAAAGAAAAATAGAGACCTGTGAAATGATGACTGGTCCAACTACGGCGACAATGATGGAGAAACCGAGAACCACGGCTAAAACGGCAACAACAGTGGCTAACTGTGGTCGTTCTTTCTTTTTATCTATTTTATCAATTAATTTTGCGAGTGGTCTGAGAGCAATCGCTAGAAAAGCTGAAATAAAAATGATAATTAAACCGCTGGCTGCTTTAAAAATTAAGTAGCCGAGTCCTGCGAAGGCGATAATAACTAACCAAAAACGAATAAATGTTTTGGTATCGACCTCGATTGTGCGTGACATGTACCTCCTTTTTATTAAGTATATCCGAGTTTGATAGAAAAAGAAATAAGCTATTTGAGATATTGCCAAATTGGCTCACTACCATCGGCAACTGTGAAGCCAGTTTCGGCGATTTGATCACGAAGCTGATCGGATAGTTGATAATCTTTATTTTTGCGTGCGGTTTGGCGAGACTGAATGAGTTCGAGAACCTTTGAAGTTGGTAAGATTTGGTCAGTGAAAAGATTAATGCCAAAAAGTTGTTCAATAAAAGCCCATTCGGAGAGAGTTGGCGTTGATTGATCAATGATTGAAAAAGCTTCAGCTGAATTTAGGTTATTCCCAACCTGTGTAAGAATCTGTTTTTCAAGTTCAGTGCGCGATGTTTTGGTATTTTCCAGTAGAGAATTTAGATAAGTCTGTAAGGTTTTGGTGGTCATTTGATCGAGGTCTAGATCAGGAGTCTGTTGGAGTAATTTGGCGATTTGGTTTCTCCATTTAAGGCGACGAACTTTAGCAGCGGATAGGTCATTAAAGGTGAAATTTCGTTCGGATTGATAGTGTCCTTGCAAAATCCAAACTTTATAATCGGCGGGAGCGAAGCCGCGGGTGACCAGGTCAGAGAGATTATAAACATTGCCAAGAGATTTGCTGATTTTTTGACCATCAATGGTGATGAAATTACAGTGTAGCCAAAAACGACTCATCTGTTTTTCAAAAGCTGTTTCAGATTGAGCGATTTCATTAGTATGATGAACAGGAATGTGATCAATTCCGCCGGTGTGAATGTCAAGTGGCTCACCGAGTTCGGTGTGAGAGATGGTTGAGCATTCAAGATGCCAACCAGGATAGCCGGAACGTCCAAGAAAATCCCAGCGCATGGCGTGGTCTTCCCCTTCTTGAATAAATTTCCAGATCGCAAAGTCGGAAGCGTGGCGTTTTTCAGGGTTAAATTCGACGCGAGCGCCAGATTTTAGATTTTCTAAATCCAGTCTGGCAAAATCGGCATAGCGTGCAAATTTACTGGTATCAAAATAGATACCATCAGAAGTTTCATAAGTGTAGCCTTTTTCGATAAGTTTCTTAACTACTTCGATGTCTTCTTTAATATAATCAGTCGCACGGGCGATTTTGTTGGGTTGAACGAGATTTAAAGCCTGAAAATCCTTGAAGAAGGCTTTAGTATAAAAGTCAGCAACCTCCCAGACAGTTTTATTTTCGCGTTTGGCGCCTTTTTCAAGTTTGTCATCACCTTCGTCTCCGTCGGAAGTGAGATGTCCAACATCAGTAATATTCATTACACGGTTAACAGACCATTGGTGCATAGAAAGAGTACGTACGAGTAGATCCCAATAGATATAACTAGCGAAGTTGCCAATATGAGCAAAGCTATAAACAGTAGGTCCGCAAGTGTAAATTTTGACGTTTTTAGGGTCTTGTGGAGTAAATTTTTCAAGTTTTCTAGTTAGTGTGTTAAATAATTTCATTTAAAAACTCCCGATAAATGTAGTTTCTGAGTCAGTTGACTCTTTGTCGTGTTCTTCAATCAGTTTGAGACAACAGCTGACAAGTTCACGAAGAGTGTCTTGATAATTGGTGTCGTAGATACGAAAACCGGCGGCATAAGGGTGTCCACCACCGCCAAAGAAACCGGCAACTTTATCGGCAATTGGAATGGAGGCACGGATTTTGCCAGTCAGTTTGCCATCAGGATAGGTTTTGATGGCGACGGCGACTTTGACGCCTTCAACCATTTTCATCTCTTCAAGAATTAGCACGTTTGGATTGTATTCATCTGAGTATTCCTGAATCTCGTCCCAAGGAATATGAATAGTGGAGAGTTGACCATCGAGAGAATAATCGATGCGATTAATTAATTCGGCTTTGTAAGCGAGGATACGCTGTGATTTTTTCATGAACTCTTTACGGCGTTCTTCGAGTTCGGTAATGTCGGCACCGAGGTCTTCAAGTTCAGCGGCAAGACGGAAGGTTTCACTGGTGACTCCAGCAGAGGTAAGTCCGAGGGTGTCGGAAAGTAAGCCTTGAAAAATATATTCAGCGGCTGATTTATCAATGGGAAGATTAAGTGTCTTGGCAACTTTATAAATTAAATTTGTGCAAGATGGCAGATGTTCAATGATGGCTTGATGCGGAAAATCAAGATCATCAGGGGTTTCGTGATGATCAAAAACGAAGACCGGTTTGGTATAAAGGAGATTTTTAATAGTAAGATCATCGGTCAGTTTGCTGAGTAGAATTTGGGCGGCAGTATCAACGATAATATAGCCGTCGGCCTGATAATCTATCTCGCTTTGAATTTTCGACCAATTTGCGTAATAGCGCAAGTATTTCGGGATATTAACCGGACAATATTGAGAAATTTGTTTGTCTAAAAGCAAAGCTTCGAGTCCAAGGGCGGAGCCTAGAGAGTCACCGTCTGGATTTTCAGCCTGAATAATACAGAGGCGGGATTTGTTTGAAATAAACTGTTGAAAATTATCGTACATTATTTTAATTATAACAGACTACAGGGGAAAACTTTGCAATATTAACTAAACGTCAACTTCGCCGATAAGTTTTGTGCTGTCAGCGGCTGGAAGGCTCTCGACATCTTTAAGACGACGCTCGATTTGACGAGAGGTGGTAGCGGCGGCGTCGATTTTGTTAGCAGACTCTTGTAATTTCTTTTTAGTGGCTTCAAGGAGATCACCGAATTTGCTAAATTGAGTTTTGACGGCGCCAAGCACTTGCCAAACTTCGCTGCTACGTTTTTCGATGGCAACAGTACGAAAGCCCATGAGAAGTCCGGAAAGGGTGACTGGGAGAGTGGATGGAGAGGTAATACTGATGTTGTATTTTTGGCGGATTTCATCCGAGAGACCTGGGATGCGGAGAATTTCAGCGTAAAGTGATTCGGTGGGGACGAACATCATGCCAAAATCTGTGGTATAAGGTGGTTCGATATATTTGGTGGAGATTTTCTTAGCTTGTTCTTTAACGTCGGTAGCAAGAGCTTTCTGATAAGTGGCAATATCAGACTTATTGCCGAGGTCATAAGCGGCAATGAGTCTTGAGTAATTTTCGACTGGAAATTTTGAATCGATTGGTAAAAAAGTTTCATGGGCTTCATCACGACCTGGCATCTTAACAGCAAATTCAACACGGTCAGCAGAACCCGGTTTTGTGTTGATGTTTTCACAATACTGGTTAGGGCTTAGAATATCAGAAATAATACTACTAAGTTGGACTTCACCGTAAATACCGCGCGTTTTGACACCCTCCATCACTTTTTTCAGATCGCCAACACCAGTAGCGAGATTTTTCATTTCGCCGAGGCCTTTATAAACACTAGTGAGCTGTTCGGAGATGGTTTTAAAACTTTCGTTGAATCTTTTTTCTACAGAGGCTTGGAGTTTTTCATCAACAGTTAAGCGCATTTCTTCGAGTTTTTTGGCATTATCATTTTGCAAGTCGCGAACTCTAGTGTCCATGGTTTTCTGGATGGTTTGTAGATTGGTAGCAATCTCTTGGCGATTGTCTCGGAATCCGTCATGTACTCCCTTGGTGATAGTGCCAACAATAGCCTCGACGCGGACCATGCGATCATTGAGACTCTTTGAAGCTTCGACGATTTGATCAGTGTTTTTAGCCATAGTTTCCAGGGAATCTACAAGGGTTTCTTGTTTACTGTTGCGATTTTTGAATGCTAAAAATAATACGACAAATAGTGAAACAAAATTTAAAAATAAGACTAGATACAAAAGACTACTTTGGTCCATAAACCTCCTTAGATGACATAATCTGATTTTAGCATAAAAAGAGAGATAGGTTGAGGGGAGTTTGAGATGAATTAAATTTGAATTAGATTTTTTATGGACTTGGTGAAACTAGAGTAATTTGGGGGTTTGGTGGAATTAGAGTAATTTTGAGAGCTTGATGAAATTAGAGTAATTTAGTGCGATTAGTGAGAGCGGCACCGAGGGTGATTTGGTCGGCAAAAGAAAGGTCGACTCCAAGTGGGAGGCCACGGGCAAGTCGAGTGATTTTTAAGTTGGGATATTTTCCCGAGAGAAGCCTCTGGAGAAGTAGTGCAGTGCTTTCACCTTCGACGCTGGGGTTAGTGGCAATAATAACCTCTTCGGCAGCATCATTTTTGACACGAGTGATAAGCTCTTCAATATGAAGTTTGTCAGGAGTAATACCGTCAATCGGAGAGATGGCACCGCCTAGGACGTGGTAAGTGCCGTGATATTGTTTAGTCTGTTCGATGGCGTAAATATCAAGAGGCTCTTCAACGACTAAGATGGTTTTTTTGTCACGATCGTCACGGCTATAAAGTGGCGAAACTTGTTCATTGTGATTAATCAAAGCAAAAGTCACCGGACAGGTCTTGACGTCGGTATGAAGATGGGCGAGAGCGTCGATAATAGATTCGGAAATCTTTGGATCGACCCGGAAAAGATAAGTGGCAAAGCGTTCAGCAGTGCGTGGGCCTACTCCTGGAAGATTTCCGAGTGCCTCTATGGTATTCTCGAGTGCTTGTGGTAACATATTTTTGGCGATTTTAGAATAAATTAAAAGATTGATTTATTGGTTTTAATAGATTGAGATACTGATCTTAATAGGTAAATAGATTGACCTTGATAGGTAAATTACATGCCTAATCCAGAAAGACCGCCGAGCTGACCCATTAGAGGTTTCATTTTGTCGGTGGCGATTTCCTGTGCTTTGGCATAGCCGTCGCGGAAGCAGTTTTCAATCCAGCGTTCAAGTTCGGAAATGTCGTCAAGATCGACACGAGAGGGGTCAATAGTGACTTTTTTGACTTTTAATTCACCGGTAATCTGGACGACGACGGCACCGTCGCCAGCTTCTACTTCCACGATTTCGTTTTTTAAATCTTTTTGGGCTTTGCGCAAGCTGTTTATCATTTTCATTTGGTCAAAGGTAGCACCCATGAAATCTCCTTATATAATTATTTAAGTTATTATAACAGATTATTTAACAGTATAGAGATAGAGCCGATCAGCATTTTGAGATTTTGAAGATGTGATAATTTTTTTGACGATAAAAGTGTCGTTTTGATCTTTATTTTTTTCAAGTGAATAAAATTCTTCACCAGCGGAAAAGGCGTATGAAGAGTCAATGAGATTCAGGCCGAGGGGTTGACGAAAGAATGGTTTGACGTGGTTGGCGGCGAGAATGAGTTCGGTCACTGGCTTAATAGAATCGTTGTCTCGGTTGATGAGTAATTTATCTCCACTTTTTAGGTTAGTGAGGGTAATAATAAAATCATGGCTAAATTGGTTGGCGACCGGGGCGGCATAACGATAGCCGGAAATAAAATGAGATAAATCAGAAGTAATCATAGTAAAGAGGAAAAAAGTAATGGGGATGACGCCGAAAAGTTTGGCATAGGGGTTTTCGGGAAATAAATCGTACCATTTATTGATGATGTAGCGGAGACCGTGCGCGATGAGGATTGTGAAAGGCAGAAGTAGGAGGGCGGCGTAGTCGGTATTAAAACCAGAAATGACAATAGTGAAGAGGATGAGAAAGATGGCGATGGAGTTGCGGCTCGCGAAAAATCCTTTGAAGGTGGAAACTAGTCCAATCAACGCAATAATAGTGGCGGGAAGACTGATTTGTGGTGCGAGGAAAATACTTTCGATAACGCCATGCCAAGAGAAAAATGGCAGAAAAGCTTGTCTTAAGTTATTGAAATAGCCAGAGATTTTGAAATTGCCCGAGAAAAGCAATGGTTGTATGATGTCGGGGTGGTTGAAAAGAATGTGTCCCATGAAGCCGAAGCCTGTGAGAATAATGATGAAAACGAGAAAAAAAGGTAGTTTTGGGAGATTTTTGATGGTAAAACGAAGATGAGGATGCCAGAGAGTATAAATTAAGATGAGTGCGACCAGATAGAACATGTAAGGAGTGAAGCTTGAGAGAAAGAGAGCGATGGCAAAAATGAAACACCAAATTGAGGCGGGACGTTTTTTGCCCTGAACCTTAGAGCCGATCCAGAGAAGTAGGGTCGGCCAAAAGACGATCATAATGAGGGGAGTGCCATTACTGACGAGAAAGAGAAAATTCGAGGAGAGTACGGTAATGATACTGGCGATAATGGCGGTGTTGTTTTTAAACCAGCGATTTAAGAGAAGAATAATGAGCAGACCGAGGAGTCCGCCGATAAGAATGCTGGGTATGCGAATTGTGTAGCTAGTAATACCAAATAACTTAAAAACAATTTTTTGCAATAAATGATAAGGTAGATCGATAAGATTTCCATCAAAAATAGAGTGAAAATTGAGGTTTTGGCTAGTGACGGCGGAATTCATTTCGGCATTGGAGAGACCGACTGGCGCAAGCCGTGGCACAAAAAGAATTAAGCTAAGAAAACCGATGGTTAAGAGAATATAGCCGATAATAAAGCGTTTTTTGTAAAGAAAATATTTATTTGGATTGAGTTTTCCCACAGGATTATTTTAGCATGGAAATATAAATTACGCTATTTTCTGGTTTTGGCGATTTCTGTTAGAGATTTTGCTTGAATGATATAAAAAGAAAGCTTTTATTCCCTGGAGGAAGCTTTTATTCCCTGGTTTTATCAAGAGACATAAAACGAAGAAGTTCTGGGTGAAAATAGAGTTCAATTTTGCCGATTGGTCCATGGCGATGTTTTGCCATGAGGAGTTCAGTAATATTGGTTGGTTCATAACCTTCCTCTTGGTGATAATAATCGGGACGATGAAGGAACATGACAAGGTCAGCATCCTGCTCGATGGAGCCAGATTCACGAAGATCGGAAAGAACTGGGCGCGGATCGTCACGACCGGTGACGCCACGAGAAAGCTGGGCGAGTGCGATGACAGGAATTTCGAGTTCGCGTGCTAAGGTTTTGAGACCACGAGAAATTTCAGTAACTTCTTGTACGCGGTTGCCGGCATAGCGGTCGGAACCAGAAATCAGCTGTAGATAGTCGACGATAATCAAACCAATATCGTGGTCGTGGGCGGCGCGACGGGCTTTATTGCGAAGTTCTAGCACTGTCATGGAGCTAGTGTCATCAAGATAAAGTGGGATTTCACTCATTTCTCCTAGAGCGTCGCCAATTTTGGCAAAATCGTCTGCAGAAATATTACCAGTACGGATGTGCCAGGAGTCAACCCCAGAGGTGGTAGCAATCATACGGTCAACAATTTCGTTTTTAGCCATCTCCATAGAGAAGAAAAGTACACCACGTTTATTGATACCAGCAATATTATAGGCGAGGTTTTGTGCAAAAGTGGTCTTACCCATGGCAGGACGGGCGCCGATAATAATGAGGTCGCCACGTTGAAAACCGGCAGTTTTATTGTCGAGGTCACGAAAGCCGGTTTTGAGACCGCGCAAGGAACCTTTATTAGTGTGGAGCGCTTCCATACGATCAAAGGCGTCAACAAGAAGATCTTCAAGAGCGGCATATTCGGTTTTCGTGGTTTGGTCGGAGACGGCAAAGAGCTCTTTTTCGGCGGCACCAAGCATGGCGGAGACATCGGTAGTACTATCGTAGGCTTGGTTGGTAATTTCGGTACCAGCTCGGATTAAGCGTCTCCGGATGGAGGCTTGTTCAACGAGTTTTGAATATGACAAAACATGAGCTGCAGTAGGCACGACGTTGGTGAGTTCAGTGAGGTAGGAAGCACCACCGACGTCCTTGAGGAGTTTGAGATTACGAAGTTCGGAAGTGAGGGTGAGTAAATCAATTGGTTGATTGTGTTCATAAAGCGACATCATACCACGATAGATGGCACCATGTTTTTTCTCGTAAAAATCAACAGGCTTGATTTTCTCAAGAATGTCTGGAAAGGCGGAATCATCTAGTAGAATCGCGCCAAGCAGAGAGCGCTCAGCGTCAAGATCTTGAGGTGGGATACGACCACCGAAGAGTTCTGGGTCATTTTGTGAAATGGCCTTTTTTCTAGGTTTCTTGTCGGATTCATCTTTTGTGCCTGTCATATTTGTTCTTCAAAAATCCTAAAATGGATTGTCTTTTACCTCCTGGATATCTCCCATTATAGCAGAAAGTGATTTAATTTTTGGTGAGACTGGGACTTCTTTTTTAGTTTGACCAGCGGTGGCTTGTTCAAAAGAAACGACAGCTTTTGGAATTACTTCTATATCTGGGTTCTTGACCGTGAGTTCGATGGAATTGGTGGCGTCGCGCAAGATTTCAAGATTGTTTTTTTGGCTTAAAATGCGCCAATATACGGTTTTTTCAGGATAAATATCGAAATTTTTGCCGTCAATAATAAAGAAAGATTTTTTGAGTGCAGTCATTAAGGTTGGGTTGACATTGGTGACATTAGCGACAAAACCATTAAAATTAAAGTCTCCTGATGTACTAACTACAGCTTCGGGTAAAGTGGGGGGAGTTTCCTGAATTAGTTCATCGGGTTCCTTAGTCGGTAAAGTATGTTCGGCTTTGTGATTTCTTGCATTTTTGACAAGTTGATTGCGAAGCTCAGCAAAAGGACTGGGTTTTTGATTTGTTGAGGAAGTTTTTGTGGTAATAGAGTCAGAATTTGACGTGGATTCCGCCGCGACGGAGGCGAAATTTGTGGCAATCGTGGCGGGGGCTGTGGTGGTCTCGGCGGAGGCGGAGGCTTGAGGTATATTCGAAGTGGTGGATTGAGCCGCATCTGGGGTAATGGATTGAGCCGCATTCGAAGTGGTGGCGGGGTTGACTTTTGATATTGTAGGTGCAGCTACCGAAGAGACAGAGGGGATGTTGGTGATATTTGAAATGAGGGCAACGGTGAGCTTTGCTTCAAGAAAGCTGCCAGTGACGCTGAACAATCGATTAATGAGTTCTAAGGTTTTGGGGGTGGGGTTTTTAAGGATTTGTTGAATTAGTTCTAAAGTGATTGATTCAGCGGTAATGCCAAAATTTAAGAGAGCGGCGAGGGTTTTAGTGATTTTTTCAGTATCGGCAATTTCATAATAATTAAGCAAATTGATAACTTCTTGATGTTCTGGAATACCTAAAGCAGCCGCAACGTCACCAGCTTCTATTGTTTTATCGGTAGGACTGATGGTGCTGATTTGGTCAAGAATAGAGAGTGAGTCGCGGAAAGAACCGCCGCCACGTTCAGTGATAATATTGAGTGCTTGGTCTGAAATTTTAACCCCCTCTTTGTCAGAGACGGAGCGCAAAAAATCTTGCATAAGATTAGGCTCGGCGAGCTTGAAATGATAAATTTGAGTACGAGAAATAATAGTGGCGGGAATTTTTTCTGGGTTAGTTGTGGCGAGAATAAAAACTACGTGCTCAGGTGGTTCTTCGAGGATTTTGAGGAGTGCATTAAAAGCGCTGTTTGAGAGCATGTGAACTTCGTCGATGATGTAAACTTTGTATTTACCGAGGGTGGGCATAATCATGGCTTTTTCGCGAAGCTCGCGGATGTTTTCGACATGAGTGAAAGTGGCAGCATCAATTTCGATAATATCAATATAGGAATCCTCAAGTTGGTAATCAAAATGATTGACCTCATGGGCAAAAATGCGAGCGACGGAAGTTTTGCCGCAACCACGTGGGCCAACAAATAAATAGGCGTGGGAAATTTTACCTTGATTTAAGGCGCCTTGAAGTTGTTCGATGGTTTTGTCTTGTCCAACAACTTCAGACAAATGCAATGGTCGATATTTACGATAGAGTGCCTTCATTAGGGATATTGTAGCATGATTCAGAGTTTTTGGTTTTTAAGCAAGCTTTCTTTTAGGATAGCTTGATTTAGTGTTTTTTGTTTTCATGCATAATTTTTTTGAAGTAATTTTTCTTAAAAAGCACCACCGAAATAGTACTTTTGTAGTGCTTTATTGAAGCGGTACTTTTGAAACTATAGGAAATGCTGTTTTAGAGAGAAGCTTCAACTGCAGCCCAGTTTGCTTGATCATTATTGGCTGGAATAATGACAGAAACTTGTGAGCCCTCACGGAGGCGGAAATATGTGACGGAAGCATAGAGTATTTCATATTCGCGACCATTTACTTCGACAAAATATTTATCATCATGATGGGTAAGAGTGCCAATGACGGTCTTACGCTCGACCGGTCCGATCTGTTTGTAGAGGAATTTACCTTCAGGAGTGATGGTAAGTTTCATGATATCGCCCTCAACGAGTTTTGACTTGCTGGCGTAATTGGCTGGGACTGGATAATTTTTACCATCTTGATCGATCATAATTTGACCGTCAAAAACGCCTTCAATAATTTTGCCTTCAGGACCTGTAACTACTACTTCTCTCGGGGCGGTGACGATATCGCCATCACCGACGACAGAATTTAAAAGTTCCCTGGCAGCTGCTAGATTAGTTTCCGCTTCTTGAATGAGCGAGCGGAGTCGTTTTATTTGTTTTTCTGGTAATTCAGACATCACCTCGCATCCTGTCTGTTTAATATAATATTAATATTATATTATGCTAGCTTTGTAAAAATGTCAACAAAAAACTGAACAAATAATTTGTGCAGAGATTTCCACAAGTAAAACAGAGGTTTAATAGTAAATGTTGTAATAAATACAGGACAAATATGGGGGTTTTATAGAATGTTATATAATTATTACAATGATTAGAATTATTGCAGGCGGCAAAAAACATTTGAAGTGGGTCAAGGAGGCGGTTTTTGAATATGAAAAGCGTCTAAAAAAACCGTTTAATGTGACTTGGGGATTGGTCGAGGAGGAAAAATTAAATCAGTATCTTGCAAAGTGGCCGTTTTCGGGTCAGCAATATGTGATTTTACTAGACGAGCGCGGAAAAAACTTGTCTTCGCCGGAATTGTCGGAAATTCTGTCGCATCAGTTTGTAAATAGTAAGGAGGTGGTAATAATTATCGGCGGAGCGTTTGGGGTAAGCGAAGAAGTGAGACAGAAATCTAATATGGTTTGGAGTCTTTCGCGATTGGTTTTTCCGCACCAGCTTATACGAGTAATGCTAGTAGAGCAAATTTATCGAGCGCAAGAAATTTCTTGTGGTGGTAAATATCATCATGAATAGAGTTTATTTTGTACCGATTATGCTATAATTAAGCATAAGGTTTATGGAAAAAATACGGGAATTTCTTAAGCATAAAAGAGATGGTGTACTTGCTTTTAACCGAGCTACTTGTTTTCTTCCATTCTCAGTTTTTGTTTTTATGTCGTTGGTTTTTAGCGCGATAATTTTTGTTGGATCGGAGCTACGGGTTTATGCTTTACCAAGCGGTGCCATGGGTGTACCAGTCTTGACAACCAGTGTTTCTTTTTCGTCTTTAGATTTTCAATTTAGTGGAACTGAAGCTGCTGCTTCCGAATTTAAACACTATCCGATTTCGTATACTGTGACAACTAATAATAAGACTGGGTACAAGTCTTATATTTCAAGCATAAGTGAGAATACTAGTTTAAATAACACTGATGTATCTGTCTTGACTAGATTTAATTCCATTGATACTCCTAAAATTTCAAGTGATTTTGCGCCAAAAAATTGGGGTTATCAAATAAAAAATGGTGGAGGATATAACCCGAGTCAACTATATAGACCAATTCCAAAACAGAGCATGCCAGAGGAAATCTATTCAACGAATGTAAGTGGTACGACGGTCGGAGCTGCTACAACACATGTGGTTGGCGTAGATTTTGGAGTAAAGGCAGGTCCTGATCTGGCGCCTGGTCTATATACTAATAGTATTGTTTTTACGACAATTACAAATTATGTACCGACCGAGGCGACCTTCCTGCCTGGTCCGGAGTTTAATAATATTGTAGCAAATTTGGATTCAACGCATAACGTAAATGTTTTTAAGCGTTCAAATGCACCGCCCGCAAATATTGGCGCAGCAGCCAAGGTGTCAACTAATGATTCTGAACGTCCGATTTATGCCTGGTTTAATACACCGGATCGGACTGTATATTGGTGGACTGATGCGGATACGGCGTATTCTAATGTGAATGGTAATCAGATGTTTAAGAATATCAACCGCGATGCTAATGAGATGGAGTTGATTGATATCCGTGGAATTAATACAAGCAGGACTGAGGTGATGCACGAATTTTTTGTAGATGGTGCAAAAACCGTAAGAAATCTTAATATTGATGGGATTGATACAAGTAATGTTTGGCATATGGCAGGAATGTTTGCCTGTCAGGATTCAGGCACTACTCCAAAAAATCCAATTGATTTTTCAAAGATTGATACAAGTAAAGTGACGGATATGTCCTATATGTTCTTTAGAAGCAATTTTTCAAGTGTTGATCTTTCTAGTTGGAATACTAAAAATTTGAAATATGCTGGACATCTATTTAGTGGGGCAATTAAGCCGAAGAATATAGATTTGTCTTCTTGGGATGTAAATAATTTGTTAGGGGCAGATAATATGTTTTCGTTTGCCGGAGCTGAGCATATTAATCTTTCTGGTTGGCAGAGCGCTAAATTGACAGATACTTCAAATATGTTTTTGGGAACCTATTCTCTTCAGACTCTGAATCTTACTGGTTTTAATACGTCTAATGTGACTAATATGTATGGAATGTTCTATTTGTCGGGTGTGCCGAATCTTAATTTGTCCTCATTTGATACAAGTAAAGTGACTAATATGAATTCAATGTTTAGAGGGATGCAACATCTTAATACCCTGAACGTTTCGAATTTTAATACATCAAACGTAACGGATTTTGGTCAAATGTTTAGGGGATTGTAGTTGCGGATAGAACTCTCAATGTTTTAAACTTTAACACCTCAAATGCGGTCGCTATGCCAATGATGTTTGATGGTACCAATTTAATTGGTAACCTTAATCTATCGAGTTTTAATACTAGTAAAGTTGTTGATATGTCTAATATGTTTTCAAATAGTGTATTTTTGAATAGTGTGAACTTGTCAAGTTTTAATACTAGTGCGGTGACTAATATGGCGGGTATGTTTTATAGGACTTTGGGGATGGCCGTAATTGATATTTCGAAGTTCAATACAAATAACGTTCAGCATATGGAGGATATGTTCAGGGAGACTGGAGCAGTGACGATTCAGGCTTCTTGGTTATTTAATACTAATAACGTGGTTGATTCGTCTCGAATGTTTATGAGTGCAATACACCTGGTTGGTCAAAATGGTACTGCTTACAATGCCACAAATCCACAGGATAAAACTTATGCACGCTTTGATAATGTTGGTGGGTTGCCAGGGTACTTTACATATAAACACCCCTACTAGTCCTTAAAGTCAAGATGGTATTCTTGCTTTTTCCCTGGTTTTTTGGTACAATAGAGACAGTTACCAAAGACAGTGACGGATTTTTGGAGGATGTGTGAATTTAGCATTAAATTTGTGCGAACTTTGAAAATCTTAATTAGGTCACCGAGGAAAAATCTTATAACTTGGTAACGGAGTTTAAAAATTCGTAGACTTCTTAACAATCAAGGAAAACTTTTTATGGCAATTTCAAAAGATAAAAAGAATACATTGGTTGCTGATTTA
>ERZ772960.161-NODE-161-length-65445-cov-17.659413_pt1 | contig 65445 bp, 47 predicted proteins | sample MGYA00580678_ERZ772960 | MGnify/ENA primary metagenome ERZ772960 (study PRJEB29015, sample SAMEA2737930) | human oral metagenome | biome: human oral; feature: human-associated habitat; material: dental | place: China | collected 2059 ...
CGTGTTACCAACGCCCTTTTGAAGTCCAATCAGGCACCTTTTACGAACGACTTGACAACCAATTGATTTACTGCTGGTTACAAATCTGTTTTTTGCACGTGTTTTTTATATTTGCAGCTGATTTATCCGAAATTATGTAATGACTTTTCAGAACCTTATCTGCATTTCCTACGTATTAAGATGAAAAGGCCTTTGTATCGGAGGATGATGACAGAATAGACAGCTGACGGTCTTGGTCATGTTTTTGTTGAATGAACCATTTCGGTTCTTCCGTTAAAGCCATACGGAGAGCATCCGCGCATTTTACGGAAGAACCATAAAAATCCCGGTTCCAATCATTATGGAACCGGGATTTGCTGTCAGCCCCCCGAATGTCCATATCCTTGCGGACGGTGGACATGGGGAGCCGGTCTGTTATCCTTTATCTCACCTTAAAAAACTAACCTTTAAATCCTTTCATCCTTGAAGGCTGCGGCCGGCATCGACCGTCTCGGACAATGTATGGCAGCAGCCGGTCTATATTTATTTGGAAGTTCTAGTATCTCCTGTCGTTTCTTTTTTATGTTTAAAAGCCCCACGACCAGCACTTGTCTTGGGTGTTTTTTGTAATCGATGTATTTGTAAGTTCTGTCTTGTATTTTGTGTATCTCGTCTGTGTTATGTTGTTGTTATCTCACCTTCTTTGATTTTGCAAAGATAATTATCAATATGCAAACAGACAAGTTTTTTGTTCAAAACACTTTTATTTTAACATTTAATAAGCTTGTGTCGGGCAGAAGTTGTACGCTGCGTTTTTTATAATGTACCGTTGTCTTGAGAAAGGTCAAACAGGTCCGTCCGCAAGGGAACGTTTCCGGCGCATGGATCCGCTGCCATCTGTCGTCCGTGCCGATTGCGGCTGTCGGACCTGCAGCCTTGGTGGGGGTATGGAAGAAGGAAGGAGGATGCCGGGCGGATTGCCGGCAGGTTCTGAATGTTCTACGGTCTGACTTGTACTGATAGGTGGACTCTGTTTGAAGCGTGTTCTGAAAAGCTCATGTCGGACAGCCGCTGACAAGGATAACAGTCAATTCTTTGTATCAATCTGCCTCCCAGGCAGGCATCCTGCAGATGTGTTGTCGGGTTTCCTGCCGGGCAGAACGATGGGGAGAGGCAGCCGTGGGAGAATGTCCGTGCAGGCCTTTGCCGATTACAGACACCTGACTTAATAAATGGCACAAAGAAGTCTTATAAATAGCAAAATCCCTTGTTGTTCTGCTGCTATATTGATTTTTTTTAATAACTTTGCGCCATTATATTGTTCAGATATACAGTCAGAATCAGAAACAGACAACGAATGAAAAAGATAATTGCAGCCGCACTTCTTGCAGGGCTTGCCGCACAGGCCTCCGCACAGAGCGGGACAAATTCTCCTTATAGCCAGTACGGACTGGGTCTGCTGTCCTCCCAGGCAACGGGATTCAACCGTGGCATGAACGGGGTGGCATACGGTTTCCATGAGCATAACCAGGTGAACTATATGAATCCGGCTTCTTATGCCGCTGTCGATTCTCTTTCATTCCTTTTCGATGCGGGAATCAGTCTGCAATTGACTAACTTTGAAGAAAACGGTCGCAAGGTGAATGCGCACAATGCCGATATAGAGTATGTCGTCGCATCGTTCCGCGCTTTCAAGCACGTGGGTGTCAGCTTCGGCATCCTGCCTTATTCGAATGTCGGTTACAACTTCAGCAACACGAAGAATGTCAATGCCTTCCCGAGTACGTCATCCCCCAATGCCACCTACTCTAATATATACAGTGGCAGCGGCGGTCTGCATCAGGTTTATTTGGGAGCCGGATGGGAGCCGTTCAAGGGTTTTGCCTTCGGAGCGAACATCTCGTATCTGTGGGGGACGTTGAACCGTAGTTTTAAGAACACATACAGCGACAGCTATGTCAACACCTTGTCGAAGAACTATACGACACAGGTGAAAAGCTATAAACTGGACCTGGGTCTGCAATATACGTATGTCCTGGACAGGAAGAACGAGCTGACCTTGGGACTTGCTTACTCACTCGGGCACAAGCTCGATGCAGAGCCGGAGTGTAACGTCATTTCCACAAACTCACAGACGAGCGTCTCTGATACGACCCGCTATGTCGTTTCAAAGGCACTTGAGCTTCCCCACACCTTCGGGGTCGGTCTGATGTGGAATTACAAGAACAACCTGAAGGTTGGAGTTGATTATCAGCTGCAGAAGTGGTCGAAGGTCGCTTATCCGCAGCTGAATACCGTCGGCGGTACCACCAGTTACAGTCTTGTCAACGGGCTGTTCAACGACCGCCAGAAGCTCACGCTCGGCGGCGACTATTGCAAGGGAGAGCGGTACCGGGGCTTTTTCAGCCGGATGCATTATCGGGCAGGCGTAGGCTATGCCAGTCCGTATCTGAAGGTCAACGGAAAGGACGGACCGCGCGAGCTGTCGGCCAGCTTCGGCGTCGGTATTCCCATCGTCAATGGCTATAACAACCGCAGCCTGCTGAACATCAGTGCTGAGTGGGTCAACCAGAGTGTCACCGGTCTCGTCAAAGAGAATATGTTCCGCATCAATGTCGGACTGACCTTCAACGAGCGTTGGTTTGCAAAGTTCAAGGTCGAATAAGATGCGTCCAGGCCTGTACACAGTCTTCATCTGGGTTGCATTGTCGGTGATGGGCCATGCGATGCAGTCCTGTTCGGAAGAGCATGAGCATACCGCCCCGGCCATCCACGACCGCGACTCCGTCCCGGTCATGACGACGTACGGGGTCAATACCCTCATATCCGATTCGGGCGTGATAAAATACAGGATTGTCACTGAAGAGTGGGAAGTCAACACGAACAGGAGGCCTTCGCGCTGGACGTTCGACAAAGGGATTCTGCTCACACAGTTTGATCTGAAGAAACACGTGGTGGGGTATGTCCAGTGCGATACGGCCGTATATTACGACCAGGACCGCCGGTGGGAACTGCGCGGACGGGTGAGGATACTTACGGCACAGGGGCTGTCTTTCTACAGTAACGAGCTGTATTGGGATGAACGTAATCATCAGATGTGGTCGCATTCCTATTCTCATCTGCGGACCCCCGACAAGGAGCTGGAGGGAAACTGGTTCCGGAGCGATGAGGAGATGACCGACTATGAGATAAGACAGACGAAGGGGTGGGGTATCTTCTCCGACAAGGAACTGATGGCTGGTGCCGGCGGGAGGCTTGCTCCTATAGATACAACGCATACGGACAATCTGAAAGGTCCTGTAGTAACGCAACGATAGAACATTGGATATAAATTTAGTCATAGGAATCCTGATTACGATGGTGCTTTCCGCATTCTTCTCGGGAATGGAAATCGCCTTTGTGTCCAGCAACCGCCTTCTGGCAGAGATGGACAAGGAGAAGGACGGACTTGCACAGAAATGTCTGAGCGTCTTTTACAACAATCCCAACGGATTTGTCTCGACGATGCTCGTGGGAAACAACATCGTGCTGGTCGTCTATGGAATCTTGTTCGCACAGATTTTTGATGCGACGCTCTTCAGCGGTTTTGATTCCGCCCTGCGTGTGCTGTTGGATACGTTCTCCTCCACACTGGTCATCCTCTTTACCGGTGAGTTCCTGCCGAAGACGCTGTTCAAGAGCAATCCCAACCGGCTGCTGACCTTCTTCGCTCCTTTGGCTTATTTCTTTTTCATCATTCTGTGGCCGATCAGTCGCTTTGCCACATTCCTTGCACGTATTCTCCTGCGCATGATGGGGGTGAAGATGGATGAGAAAGAGGATGACGGCACGTTCACGAAGGTCGACCTGGACTATCTTGTGCAGAGTTCTATCGAGAATGCGGAGAATGAAGATGATATTGAAGACGAGGTGAAGATCTTTCAGAATGCGCTGGATTTCCAGGACACGAAGGTGCGCGACTGTATGGTGCCGCGTACGGAGATCAATGCAGTCGAAGAGAACTGTCCGTTGGAAGAGCTGCAGCAGATGTTCATTGAGAGCGGGAACTCCAAGATCATCGTCTATGAAGAGGATATTGACCATATCAAAGGGTATATCCATTCTTCCGAGATGTTCCGGTCGCCCGAACACTGGAAGGACCACATCCGCAAGATGCCGTTCGTTCCTGAGACGATGCCGGCACAGAAACTCATGCAGGTGTTCTTGCAGCAGAAGAAAAGTCTCGGCGTCGTCGTGGATGAGTTTGGCGGTACCAGCGGTATCGTTTCTCTGGAGGATATTGTCGAGGAAATCTTCGGAGATATCGAGGATGAGCACGACAACACGAAATACGTTGCCAAGCAGATTGCCGACAACGAATATGTCCTTTCTGCCCGGCTGGAGATAGACAAGGTCAACGAGATGTTCAATCTTGATCTGCCGGAGAGCGACGACTACATGACGGTCGGGGGGCTGCTGCTGCACGTCTACCAGAGTTTCCCCAAGGTCAACGAAATCATCACCGTAGGACAATATGAATTCAAGATCGTCAAGAATACCATGACCAAAATTGAACTCGTGCGGGTGAAAGTCAATGGAACAGACTAATTTCTGCATGAAAAATTATGCCACTTGCCTTTTTCTTTGTATTTTTGTAGGCAATTTGTCATACTGAAGGAATAAATCAAAATCAAATAATAAATCTAAAAATGGCAGCATTAGGAAAAATCAGAAGCAAGGGAGGTCTGCTGGTTACAGCTATCGGTCTGGCCTTGTTTGCGTTCTTGGCTGAAGAAGGCTTCCGTTCTTGTAATGGTATCAAGGGGGAGGCCCGTCAGCAGATCGGTGAGATCCTGGGCGAGAAGATCAGTGTCCAGGATTATCAGAAGTTGATTGATGAATACCAGTCAGCGATCAAGTTTACCATGCAACGTGACAACCTTAGTGAGGAAGAACTCAACCAGGTGAAGGACCAGGTATGGCAGCAGCTTGTCAGCAACCGTGTCCTGCAGGCCGATGCAGAGAAGGTAGGGCTGACGGTGACAGAGCAGGAAATACAGAATGTACTGAACGATGGTACCAATCCGATGCTGGCGCAGACACCGTTTGTCAACCAGCAGACGGGACGTTTCGATGTGAATGCGCTCAAGCAGTTCCTGGACGGTTACAGCAAGGCGAAGTCCGAGAAGTCTCCCCAGCTCGACCAGATGCAGATGGTTTATGACTACTGGCTGTTCATCGAGAAGAATCTCCGCACGCAGCTCCTTGGCCAGAAGTATCAGGCGCTGCTTGCCAGCTGCGTGCTTTCCAACAAGGCAGAGGCCAAGATGGCATTCAAGGACAACAATGAAGAAAGTCAGGTCCAGCTTGCCTCTCTGAGTTACAGTTCGGTAAAAGACGCGGACATCAAGATTACAGATGCGGATCTCAAGGCCAAGTATGACGAACTGAAACCGGCTTTCCGGCAGAATGTAGAGACACGTGACATCAAGTTCGTCGACTATCAGATCAAGGCAAGCACCGCCGACCGCAATGCTGTCGTCAAGGAGATGAACGGCCTTCAGAAACAGCTCGCCGCCGCAGCCGACCCGGCCATGGTCATCAGCAAGAGCGGTTCTGAAATCCCTTATCTCGGTGTCCCTGTAAGCAGCAAGGCTTACAGGCAGTACCCTGACATAGCTTCAAGAATTGACTCGCTTGCTGTAGGGACTACCGGTGTGACAGAGAACAAGCAGGACAACACGCTGAACATCATCCGTGTACTCTCAAAGGCGCAGCTGCCGGACTCTGTACAGTTCCGTCAGATTCAGGTTGCCGCCAACACACCGGACGAAGCACGTGCGAAGGCCGACTCTATCCAGAAGGCATTGGCAGGCGGTGCCGACTTCGAGGCGCTTGCCAAGCGTTATGGGCAGACCGGAGAGAAAGTGTGGTTTACCGGACAGCAGTATGAATCTGCTCCGACCATGAGTCAGGACAACCGGACTTATATCAACGCTCTGCTGAACGGTGATGTAAATGCAACTCAGAACATAGCTCTTGCACAGGGTAACGTCATCCTTCAGGTATTGGACAAGAAGGCAATGACCGCCAAGACCACCGCTGCCGTCATCAAGAAGGTCATCGACTTCTCCAAGGCTACTCGCAGCGTCGCTTACAACAAGTTCTCCGAGTTTGTAGCCAAGAACACGACGGCCGACGATATTGAGAAGAATGCTTCCAAGTCCGGTTATCGTGTGCAGTCACTCAACGACATCTCTACCGCCGAGCATTATGTGGCAGGCATCCATGGTACACGGGATGCGCTCAAGTGGCTCTTCGATGCCAAGCAGGGGGATGTGTCTCCACTGTATGAATGTGGCGACAACGACCATCTCTTGGTAATTGTCCTCAATGCCATCCATCCGCAGGGCTTCCGTGCATGGGATGATGCCCAGGTGAAGGAAATCCTGAAGCGCGAGGTGATGAAAGACAAGAAGGCGGAACTGCTCATGGCGAAACTCAAGGGTGTCAGCAGCATTGCCGCTGCCCGGGCCAAGGGTGCCAAGGTGAGCACGGTCAATCAGATTACCTTTGCTTCTCCAGCCTTCGTACAGGCAACAGGTGCTGTGGAGCCTGCACTCTCCGGTGCCGTGGCAGCAACAGCAGCCGGCAAGTTCTCCAAAGCTCCTGTAAAGGGCAATGCCGGCGTGTATGTGTTCCAGGTTGTCAAGAAGGCGATGCGTGCCGGTTCCAAGTACAACGAGCTGATGGTAATGCAGCAGACGGCCCAGCAGAATATGCAGATGGTCGGCAACTTCATGCAGGATCTTATTCTCAAGGCGAATGTCGTAGACAACCGGTATCTCTTCTTCTAACGGGAATGATACCTTATACATAAAGCGGATGTGCTCAGGCATATCCGCTTTTTTAATTGCTGTCACTTTTAACACTTTACACAACTTTCATATTATAAGCTGTTTATAATCTATTATCGCATGACAGCAGTGACGGCAACTTACGAACTTACATACGAACTTTCACCTAAGATGACCGGAAAGGCGGCGGGGAAAGTCATGTTTGGAAATCGATCTGTCTACCGGTTGCATTGATTTCCTGTTTTTCCTGGTTTATAAAGTAAGTTCTGGAAATCCACAAGACTGACCGGGCAAGCCTGTCATACATTTTCCGGTATAACGTCCAGACAATATACCGGCACTAATCTGTATGCGTTTGCAATCGCCTGCTTGATCAATCCCTTGCCGTGTCTTTGCTGCAAGGAGAAAGGGATGGACCTGATGAAAGCCGCCTTCTGACAATTCCCTTTGTCAGGAGGCGGCTGCTTTGTGATGGGCAGGAATTTCTGCCTGTTATTTCACAAACTTCTTCCGGTTCTGAATGTAAATTCCGGGAGGAAGTACGGTACGGTCTCTACCGACAAATCTGCCGTCAAGCGTATAGATGCGGTTGTCTGTTCCCTGCTGCTCTGTCGTGATGTCGTCGATACCAGCGGCTGTCAGATCCTTGAGATACTCGAAGGTGATTGTGCCGTCCGTGTTTTCTGTGATGTGAAAGAGCGGCTTGTTCACTTTGCTGTGGTTCAGCACGATGCTGCCGATATGATCCACGTGGCTTGTCCCGGGGAACGGGTCTCCCGCATGGCTGGCATAGTATTTTTTCTGTTCCTCTTTGGAATGCACGCTATAGCTTGAAATGAGCTTTCCGTCGGCCGGAACGATTGTCATACCCGGTTTTCCCGGTGTATCATTGACGTGGTCATCCATATTGACAGTCTCCGGCTCGTAGTTGACACGGTACACCAGCATTCCGTGTCCGAGAAGTTTGGAAGCCCACCCTTCTTTCTGAATGTTGTGAAGAATCAGATATTCTTTCTGATAGGTGGTCGGCACTTTCAGCGCATCGTCCTTGTGCAGGGTGATTTTCCGGGGAGTCTCCTGAATGGTTGTGAGCGGTTTCCATCCCATGACATCTTTCTCCCAAGGAGTGTAGGGGGTCGGCGTGTAACCGTTGTCGGTGTACTCTCCACCGTCCATCAGATCCCAGAGCTCCATGGTCTGGTCATCTATTTGTGCAGCATCATTGTAGGGATAGAAGTCGGGCAGTCCCATTGTATGCGAAAATTCATGGCAGAACAGTCCGATACCGTTTATGCGTTTGAAAGGGGCAGAGGGAAACTGATATTGGGGATTGTAGTTCAACTCATTGCTTACCCCATAGCGGCGGACCGTTTTCCCTCCTATCTGGAAAGCGGTTGTCGTCCCCGATTTAGGCCATATAAAATCTGGGTTCTTGGGGGAAGCGTTCTGTCCGTACCCGGCATGAAGGACATAGACAAGGTCTACGTATCCGTCGTTGTTCCCGTCATAGTCGCTGAAATTGACGCTGCCTGCTACGGCTTGGCAGGCATCGTGTATCAGCTCTCCGATATTTGTGTCTTTGTTGGTACCGTCCTTACCATAGTAGCTGCTTTCCTTGGGAAGCGTGACAGGCCCGACAACGACAAACTGAGGCGTGAACTGTCCGCCGCTCATGTCCTTGAAGTACTGTCTCACACTGCCATAGTTGCGTTTCTCGTTATTGCCGTAATCCGGCAGAGGGCCTGCGCTGGCATCGTGGTTGAAATAATCATTGAAGCTCTTCACCGGGTCGGGAAGAGAGAACTTCACGTCGCTGAACTGCGCTAGAATGACCAGTACTTTCGGATTGCCGCTGTGCGGAAAGTAGGGTGGGGTGTGCTTGCCGACAGCTCGTGTCTTCGCCTCTTTGTTCAGTCGTCTTGATATGCTGCTGAAGAACGTGTCACGCATGGTGCTCTGTTTCCTGACAAGCTCCTTTTCTGCAGCCGAACGCTGGCTGTCGTTGTGCGCCAGCTGTCCGCTTGCTTTCAGCGTACCGTCTTTGCCGATCTCTGCGATATAAAAGTCCTTGCCGACCTGTGTCAGCAGTGTCCCGTCAGCGGTGGAAATCCAGCTGAAGTGCTCGTCGCCGTACTGGTAGACGGTGAGCTGTGTCCCGTCCGACTGTGTCACCGTGACAGGTATCGGGTTGGCTTTGGCCGCCCATGCCGCCAGTGTACACAGTGCCAGGCAGCACGACAATAAAATTTTCTTCATCATCAGTTTTCGCTTCTTCGTTCTTTTATGATTGTAGTCTTACTTTCAATACGATGTGGATGGATATAGTGATTGCAAATTTACAAAAACTTTCTGTGAATTTCCGCATTTATCATGAAGAATCGGGGGAAGTCTCCATCTTGTACCCCGTGGGGAGTCGCAAAAGAGAAAATCCAGCTGTAAAGCCGGACTTCCTGTCTGTAGTCGATAGGGGAATCGAACCCCTATGCCAAGATTGAGAATCTTGTATCCTAACCGTTAGATGAATCGACCTGAATAAGTAATTTCCATAAAGAGGATGTTTAGTAGTCGATAGGGGAATCGAACCCCTATGCCAAGATTGAGAATCTTGTATCCTAACCGTTAGATGAATCGACCATACACATTTGAATTCTGACGAGATAAAGCGGAAGGAGGGGGATTCGAACCCCCGGTACGCGAAATGCGCACGGCAGTTTAGCAAACTGCTGGTTTCAGCCACTCACCCATCCTTCCAAGATGGCCTTTAACCGAATTACCAAGCATTATCTCAAATGCGAGTGCAAAGATAGTACTTTATTTTCATACCTCAAAATTTTTCGTTGTCTTTTTCCTTTATTCTATGAAAAAACACAGCAATGACAAGAATATTAATGATAGAAACAGAATATATCTCTTTTAGAAAAGAAAATGTAAGTATAGTTTGATTGAATTGAGTTTTCTTGAAAAAAGTTTGCATATATGAAATGTAATAACGACTTTTGTATAGCATATTTGTTAAGAACGATAGTTTGGAATCTAAGAGCTATGTGTTAATTGGATTTACATAATTAACCGCCCTATTAAGTTAATATAGTATCTTGAAGAATAAAGAATTGATAGCATGAGGGTAAAAATGATATTACCAGCGTTGCAAGAGGCAGAAAGTCCTTATTGGCGACCAATCAAATACTCGCTTTTTCCACCTTTGGGACTGGCGACACTTGCAGCCTATTTCTCAGAAAATGACGATGTAGAGATACAAGATCAACACATTGAGAAACTAAAGTTGGATGATACTCCAGATTTGGTTTGCATTCAAGTCTACGTTACTAATGCTTATAGGGCTTACAAGATTGCTGATGAATATAGAAGAAGAGGTGTTTATGTAGTTATGGGAGGACTTCACGTTACAAGTCTTCCTGATGAAGCTGCACAACACGCCGACACACTTATATTAGGGCCAGGGGAAGAAGCATTCCCACGATTCATCAAAGACTTACGCGAAGGGCACCCTCAAAAACGATATGTAGCAAGTTGGAGAAGCATTGAAAACATCCCTCCTGTACGTCGTGACCTTATTAAAAGAGAGAAGTATTTTGTACCAAACTCGCTTGTTGTTTCCCGTGGTTGTCCTCATCATTGTGACTTTTGCTACAAGGATGCCTTCTATAGCGAGGGTAAATCGTTTTACACCCGAAAGGTAGACGATGCTTTAGCTGAAATTGATAGTCTGCCTGGCAGACATCTTTATTTCCTTGACGATCATCTTTTAGGTAATCCTCACTTCGCATCAGAATTATTTGAAGGTATGCGCGGTATGGGTAGAGTTTTTCAGAGTGCCTCTACTGTTGCAGCAGTACTAAAAGGTAATTTGATAGAAAAAGCTGCCGAGGCAGGATTACGAAGTTTGTTTTTAGGCTTCGAGACATTTTCTCCAGACAATCTTCGTTCAAGTAACAAACTACAAAACTTATCGAAAGATTATGTAGCAGCTGTTGAACGGCTGCATAGTCTTGGTATAATGATAAACGGAAGTTTTGTTTTTGGACTTGACCATGATGATAAAGATGTATTTCGAAGAACTGTTGATTGGGGGATTGAACATAGCATAACAACAGCTACTTTCCATGTTTTAACTCCTTATCCAGGAACTCGTCTGTTTCAACAGATGGAACGAGATGGACGGATTACATCCTACGACTGGAGTAAATATGATACCCGAACGGTTGTGTACAAAACATTGGGATTGACCGTAGAAGAGTTAAAACAAGGCTACGAGTGGGCTTACCGTAACTTCTATTCATGGAGTAATATTTTTAAGGCAATCTTTGGTCACGATAACATAAAGCAGCAATTGGCCATCTCTTTTATATGGGAGGGTGGAAGAAGTTTGAACCTTTCTGGAACTTTATGATTCAATATGGTAACCTCAATCGTATGTTACCCGTGCTGGAGAACCTATTGGCTAATACAAATGAGCATAAAAGAAAGAGTACATAATTAACAAGGATATATACTAAAAAACCAGTCGTAAACAACGACTGGTTTCATTATGTATATTTAAAAAGTAACTGTAAGCCTACAAATTACTTCTTCATCCCTTTATAAGCCTGGTTCATTCCCTTAACAACATCATCAGTGATGTTATATGCAGGATCAGCATAAAGAATATTGTCACCACTCTTAGCGAGGATAATACTGTACTTATTATCTTTGTTATACAACTTCAAGTAATTGTGTACACTATCAGAGAGCGCCTTGTTATACTTAGCAACTTCGTTCTGGTACTCAGCTCCAAGACGCTGCTGCAAAGCGTCAGCATCCTGAGCCTGCTTCTGGATACTTGCCTGTATCTGCTGTGCCTGTGCCTGTGTGTACTTATTTGCCTGAATATTCTGCTGGAAATTAGCAGCGGCAGCCTGAATAGCCTTCTGCTTACCAGCCAATGTACGCTGAATATTAGCCTCCTTTGCTTTAATGAGCTTTGTCACGTCTTTCCAATAAGTGTACTGGCTCATGATAGAGTCAATCTCTACGTAAGCAACTTTCTGACCACCAGTTGCAGGTGCTGCTGATGATGTTGTTTCAGTCTTGTTAGCTGCTGTGTCGTTCTGTTGCGGTTGATTGTTACATGCAATAAAAGCAAATGATGCTAAAGCAAGCACTGCCATACTGCTAAATGATTTCTTCATTTCTATTGTATTTTAATTAATTATTTCCTATTTAATATGCCTTGTTCCTTCTTCTGGCTTCCTTGTCTTGGTCGATAACACAATGAATACCTTTCTCTTTAAGATAGGCATTGTCTGATATATGCTGCGACTGGAACTCACCATCCTTCTTTATGAGTACACGTACTCCGAGGAGCAACATGGCTATAGCAATTATTAACAATGTTAACAATAAAGTTACAAACATTTTCTTTATCTTTGCATTTATATTGACCGCAAAGTTAATATAAAACAGCAAGATTACAAAAAAAAATATTATTAAAAATGGCAAATGTAGAATTAAAACCTGCTTGCGTCTTTGAGCAGTTCGCTAAAATCAACCAAATACCACGTCCATCTAAGCATGAAGAGCAGATGATTAGTTATTTACAGGAGTTTGCGAAAGAACGCAACCTTGATGTAAAGGTAGACAAAGTTGGCAATGTATTGATTTCTAAGCCTGCTACTAAAGGCTATGAGAATCGTCCGACAGTTGTGCTTCAGAGCCACATGGATATGGTATGTGACAAACTTGTTGATATAGAATTTGATTTCCACAAAGATGCTATTCAGACTTATGTCGATGGTGAATGGCTACATGCTAAGGGGACAACCCTTGGTGCTGACGATGGAATCGGTGTTGCATACGAGTTAGCCATACTTGATTCTAACGAAATAGAACATGGTCCTATCGAGTGTCTCTTTACACGTGATGAGGAGACAGGACTTACAGGTGCATTTGGTTTGGAGGCTGGTTTCATGACAGGAAACTATCTTATCAACCTTGATTCAGAAGATGAAGGCCAGATATTCGTAAGTTGTGCTGGTGGTAATAGTACAACTGCTATCTTCCACTTCGAACGTGAGAATGCACCAGAAGGTTATTTCTTCATGGAAGCAAGTCTGAAGGGTCTTGTTGGTGGTCACTCTGGTGATGATATAAATAAGAAACGCGCCAATGCTATCAAACTCCTTGCACGCTTCTTATATGCCGAACAATCAAAGATGGACCTTCGTCTAAGCTACTGGAATTCAGGTAAGATGCACAATGCAATCCCACGTGACGGTAAGGTACTCTTCGCCGTTCCTGCAGCTAATAAAGAAACTGTTAAAGCAGACTGGAATGTCTTCAGTAAAGATGTTGAGGATGAGTTCCATGTTACAGACACATCAATGGCTTGGAACCTTGAGAGTGCAGAGGCGGCACCAGTCATGCCAAAGCTGATTTCTCACAATGCCATCCTTGCTTTGCAGGCACTCGACAATGGTCCATTGACCAACTGCCAGGATGAAGCTTTGGCTTATATGGTTGAGACTTCAAGCAATGTTGCAAGCATACAGACCGATGAGAATAAGTTGACAGTTGTATCTTCACAGCGTTCAAACGTTATGAGTAACTTGGTAAACATGACCAACACTGTTCGTGCATGTTTCGAGTTGGCTGGTGCTGAGATTGTTGTCGATGACAGTTATCCAGCATGGAAGATGAATCCAAACTCCGAGTTAGTGCACGTTGCAGTTGAGCAATATAAGAATATCTTCGGTAAGGAACCACTCGTTCTTGGTATTCATGCGGGTCTTGAATGTGGTCTTTTCTCTGAGAAATATCCTCATTTGGATATGATTAGCTTTGGTCCAACACTTCGTTATGTCCATACACCAGACGAGTGTCTACTAATTCCTACAGTTCAAATGGTATGGAATCATCTCCTTGCTGTTCTCAAGAACATCAAGTAGAATTACTTATTTTATATAGTATATATTTCTCTTTACTATATCAGCCATCTTGTTTTTAATAAGACAAGATGGCTTTTTGTATTTATGTCTGTACAATCTTTTGTCGGTAAACCTTGTTTATCATATTATGCTGATAGTCTACACTACTTGTACTAACCATGAACTCCACACATGTTGGGATAGAGTACGATAGAAGACGATGGTAGGGTAGATATGTGTTTATCAGTTCTTATAACCTAAGGGGTTATTAATCAATCATAAAAAAACAGTAGATGACTTTGTAATACAGGTAGACATATATGTTTCAAGGGCTCTTGATCAATAGCGTACTATGTTCTTTGCACGTTTACTCTTATAATGTCTTTTTACAACCTTATTCCCTTCATAGCTAAACTCAACTAATGTTGTATCATTGAGTTGACTATTTATTATATAAGCACTATTGATATTAGCTCTATTTTCATTATAATTTATAATCATGTTTTTTGCTATAATCTTTATAAGAGGAAACTCTGAATAAGTTTCATATTTAAGATAGTCTACTTCAGATGGAGTAAACTCATCACGTCTAACAGCAATGACCCTGTAACTTAGACAAGAAGGTTCATGAGCATCCCCCAACATCTTTTGTATAGCTTCTGAGTTATTCCTATTGGTAGTGTATGTTGTTTTCCCCTTCTTAACTATGTATGAAAAGCTATCAGTTATCGTTAATAACGTAGAGTCAGAACTAATCGAATATTTCCCATTAATGTGCTTAATAGTATCATTAAGCCACAGTTTGAACTTTTGTTCGGGAGATACTTTTATTTCCTTCTGAGGTCTTGATGCCGCATATATAGATAATGCTATTAGAAATATCAAGCACATGGTAGCTGTCTTTTTCATTATCTAAATGTTTTAATGTTCACTACGCTGAGTATGTAAAATAACGCTGCTTGGCTGAACTCATCTCGCTCTACTCTCACTCAATACGCAAACGCCTCGAACAAGAAATGCATATTTCGTGGACGGAGAGCATTGTCCTTTCAAGGAATGAGTTACGACTATTAACCTATTGTTTGTTATATTCTCATAGGCAAAAGTATATAACATTCTTGAGAAACCCAAAGGAATGAGAACTTATTTCAGAATGAGTTGTATATATAGATGTAATACTATGCATCATACGCCACCAACAGTATTTGCACATAAATCCACAAATCTGCGTGCAGAATGGTTAGATATGGAGAAGTCAAAAGAATAACAAGTAATGTCAGAAAGCATCTTGTGATATTATTGAAAATATTAGTTGATTACTAACGATGGCACAGAGTTTGTTATAAGGTATGCAAAATAAAAAAATAATTAAAATTATATTGCTATGCAAAAAGGAAATATTGGGGTTACAACAGAGAACATATTCCCCGTCATCAAAAAGTTCTTATATTCAGATCATGACATCTTCTTGCGTGAGATGGTATCTAACGCAGTTGATGCAACACAGAAGATGAAAACACTCTCTACGATTGGCGAGTTCAAAGGAGAGCTTGGTGATTTGAGTGTTCGTGTAATTTTAGACGAAAAAGCTGGTACATTGACCATTAGAGATCATGGTATCGGTATGACTGCAGAGGAGATAGAGAAATACATCAACCAAATAGCCTTCTCCGGTGTTAATGATTTCCTCGAGAAGTATCAGGACAAGGCAGAGGCCATCATTGGCCATTTCGGTCTTGGTTTCTACTCTTCTTTCATGGTTTCAAAGAAGGTTGAGATTATCACAAAGAGCTATAAGGAAGGTAGTAAAGCCGTAAAATGGAGTTGCGATGGCAGTCCAGAATATACACTTGAAGACGTTGATAAAGAGGAGCGTGGAAGTGATGTGGTTCTTTATATAGATGATGATTGCAAGGAGTTCTTGCAGAAGTCTAAGATTGAAGAGCTACTGAACAAGTATTGTAAGTTCATGGCTGTTCCTGTAGTCTTTGGTAAGAAGACTGAGTGGAAGGATGGTAAATCAGTTGACACAGAGGAAGATAATGTTATTAATAGCGTTGAGCCATTGTGGGTAAAGGCACCATCAAGTCTGAAGGATGAAGACTATAAGAGCTTCTATCGTACGCTCTTCCCAATGAATGATGAGCCATTGTTCTGGATACATCTGAATGTTGACTATCCATTCAACCTCACTGGTATTCTCTACTTCCCACGTGTGAAGAATAATATCGAGCTCCAACGCAATAAGATACAACTCTATTGTAATCAAGTGTTTGTGACCGATCAGGTTGAAGGTATCGTCCCAGAGTTCTTGACTCTCCTACATGGTGTTATCGACTCTCCGGACATTCCGCTGAATGTCAGTCGTAGTTACTTACAGAGTGATGCGAATGTAAAGAAGATAGCAAGCTATATCACGAAGAAAGTTGCTGATAGACTGCAAAGCATTTTCAAGGAGAATAGAAAAGAGTTTGAGAAGAAATGGGATGATTTGAAGCTCTTTATCAACTACGGAATGCTGTCTGATTCTGACTTCTACGACCGTGCCAAGGACTTTGCACTTATCAAGGACACCGAAGGTAAGTACTTTACTTTTGAGGAGTATAAGACGCTTGTGAAGGATAATCAGACTGATAAAGATGGGTTCTTAGTAAACCTCTATACAAATAATAAGGAGGAACAATATAGCTATATAGAAGCTGCAAAGCAGAAGGGATATAGTGTTATTGATGCAAGTGGACAACTTGACGTCCCATTACTATCAATGCTTGAGCAAAAGCAAGATAAGACTCGCTACGTACGTGTTGACTCTGATATCGTTGATCGTATCATTCAGAAAGAGGATGCACCGAAGAATAATCTATCAGCTGACGAGACTGACAAATTGTCAGAGGCGTTTAGTTCACAGATACCTTCTCTCGATAAGGCTAATTTCACCGTTGATGTACAGTCACTCGGAGCGTCTTTCCAACCAGTACTTGTAACACAGAACGAGTATATGCGTCGTATGAAAGAGATGAGTCAGTACCAGCAAGGAATGGGCTTCTATGCTCAGTTGCCTGATTCTTATAATCTTGTATTGAACAGCGACCACCCATTAGTGAAGAGAGTACTTGATGAACTTACTGCCAATACGACAGAGGAACTGAAGCCAATAGATAGCGAACTGAAAGGTCAGGAGGCTCGTTTGGCTGCTCTCCATCAGTCACAAGATAAGAAGAAGCCTGAAGAGCTGACACAAGAAGAGAAGGATGATATGCAGAACACGCAGAAGGCTGTATCCGAGCTTAAAGATAAGAAGAAGGCTGTAGTTGCCGAATATGCTAAGGGCAACGAGGTGGTTCATCAGCTTATAGACCTTGCCTTACTTCAAAATGGTATGCTTCAGGGAGCTGCTCTCGATAAGTTCTTAAAGCGTTCTTTCAGTTTGATTAAGTAATAAAAAGAGTAGGGATGATGCGTAAAGGCGCTCACCTTAATACCTCCCAAATAGTATAAAAGGCCGTAGGATACTGTAATTAAATACAGTTCCTACGGCTTTTTGTTTTCTTTTGACTGATTGTTGAATGCTGGGTGTTAGGTGTTGAATGTTTGGTGTTAGGTGTTGAGTATTAGGTGATGATGGCTTGTTGTGCTGGGTGTTGGGTGTTGAATGTTGGGTGTTAGGTGTTGAGTATTAGGTGATGATGGCTTGTTGTGCTGGGTGTTAGGTGTTGAGTATTGGGTGATGATGGCTTGTTGTGCTGGGTGTTAGGTGTTGGGTATTGAATGTTAAAGGCTGAAACACATCTCTTTACGTTTGTTTATTATATATACAATCATAGCAAATTTTGTCCCGTTAGGCGCTCCCCTCCCTTTCGGGGAGGGGCTGGGGGAGAGGTCTTAGGGGCTGGGGGAGAGGTCTTCCCATAGTTTTCTTGTCAACATTTTCGCCCTTTTTGGATATAGCACACGTCCTTTAAGCCCGCAGAAGAGGCCTTCTTATGTTCAAGAACATGCCCTTCTTGCATGTTGAAGACGCCCTTCTTGAGGCAAGAAAAGCGTCTTCTTGAATGTTAAATGTAACTTTCTGATACAGTGTATGTTATAAAGTATTATTTAAGAGATGTGTTAGCCATTGTAAGCGTATATTGTTCCCGATTCTATGTAATGATATTTTACTAACATGCGGATTCTTCTTAGGAGTGGACTAAATATCGCTATACGCTTGTAGGGACAGAGGCTAATGTTGTAGAGTACGCTCATTTCTCATTGAGTTACACAGAATCATGCATGCTAAATCATATTTGATATGTTGTGTAAAGAATAATATCTTGTCTGTTCTCATGATAGGAAAAAAATGCTTCATATCGCTTACTATCAAATAAGATTTAGTACCTTTGCAAATAACAAACTTATAATTTATGGTTAAGAAAGTCTTGAAAGTGATAAGGTGGGTACTCTCCCTTACTTTTATCTCTACAATATTAGCAGTGGTAGTCTATCGGTTTATACCCGTTTACTTTACTCCTCTTATGATTAGTCGTTGTTTTGAACAGATTGGTAAGGGCGAGTCAGTAAAGCTATATCATGACTGGATACCATTGGAGAAGATGCCTGACTCAATGCCTGTCGCAGTAATGGCAAGCGAAGACCAAAGGTTTCTTACACATCATGGATTTGACTATCAAGCGATTGAAAAGGCAGCAGAAGACCACTTGAAAAAGGGTAAGAAGCTAAGAGGTGGGTCTACCATCTCTCAACAAACGGCTAAGAACGTTTTTTTGTGGCAGGGACGTTCGTGGATAAGAAAAGGCTTAGAAGTTTATTTCACGTTCCTTATTGAGACACTGTGGAGCAAACAACGTATCATGGAGGTTTATCTTAATTCTATTGAGATGGGGGATGGCATCTATGGTGTTGAAGCCTGTGCAGAACAAAACTTTGGGATGGAAGCCAGTCAACTGAGCCGGAGAGACTGTGCACTTATAGCCGCTACACTCCCTAATCCACGTCGATTCTCATCAAAGAATCCAGGACCTTATATGCGTAAACGTATAGGACAGATTGAGCATCAGATGACTTTCATTCCCGCATTTCCTAAGGAACATTAGGCTCGTATCACTATTCTGTCCCATTACACAATATTATTACATCATTAAGTACATAGGATGATAAATCAAGATAGAGAAGATGCAATACTTTCAGCATTGAACGATAGTCAGCGAGAAGCTGTTGAGTATTGCACAGGACCGTCGTTGGTCATCGCTGGTGCAGGCTCTGGTAAGACTCGTGTACTTACCTATAAGATAGCTTACTTACTTAATAAAGGCTTGGCACCATGGAACATTCTTGCACTTACCTTTACCAATAAAGCAGCAAGAGAAATGAAGGAGCGTATAGCACAGATTACCTCGGCTAATGATGCACAACGCCTTTACATGGGAACCTTTCACTCTATTTTTGCAAGAATACTACGCCGTGAAGCGGAGGCTATTGGCTTTGGAAGTAATTTTACTATCTATGATGAGAATGATTCTCGTTCACTCATAAAGAATATTATTAAGGCCTTAGATCTCGATGATAAGACTTATAAGCCAGCAACGGTACATAATGTCATCTCAAAGGCTAAGAACCATCTTATTACGGCAGCACAGTATGCAGAAGACCGAGCAGCCATAGAAAGAGATAGAAGTGCTCGGATGCCAGCTATCTATATGATATACAAGATGTATGATGCAAGATGTCGACAAGCCAACGCAATGGACTTTGATGATATTCTGCTTTATACCTTCTTACTTTTTCGTGACCATAAAGCTATTCGTGAGAAGTATGGTCAACAATTTGAGTATATCCTTGTCGACGAGTATCAAGATACTAATTATGCACAGGTAAGTATAATTAGTCAATTGGCTGAGACACATCGACGCATCTGTGTCGTTGGTGATGATTATCAAAGTATCTACTCTTTCCGTGGGGCAAACATAGATAACATCCTTGACTTTAAGAATAAGTTTGATGATGCTAAACTATTTAAGTTAGAGCGAAATTACCGTTCTACGCAGCTCATCGTACAGGCAGCTAACTCGTTGATGAAGCATAACGAGCGTCAAATCCCTAAGGATGTTTACTCGAAAGAAAAGGAAGGTGATAAGGTTCTCTATAAGCCTTGTTATAGTGATAGGGAAGAGGCTATGGTGGTTGCAAATGAGTTGAAGCGTATCAAACGTAATGACAATTGCCATTATGGTAGCTTTGCTATTCTGTACCGTACCAATGCACAGAGTCGTTCGTTCGAGGATGAGTTTCGTAAACAAGGTATTCCTTATAAGATTATCGGTGGACTTTCCTTCTATCAACGTAAGGAGATTAAGGATATCATAGCTTATTTTCGCTTGGTGTCTAACCCCGATGACGAAGAAGCTTTCCGTAGAATCATCAATTATCCAACGCGTGGAATAGGCAACACGACCATTCAGAAGATTGTAGAATGTGCTCAACGAAACGCTGTTTCTCTATGGCAGACAATTCTTAACCCTATCGAGTATGGTTTAGATGTCAACAAGGGAACAATAACAAAGATACTCTCTTTCAGAACTCTTATTAGTGGTTTTATTAAGAATGTAGCATTGAAAGATGCTTACGAGCTGGGGAAAGAGATTATAACAGAAAGTGGTATTAGTGCAGATATACACTCTGGTAGTGAGCCAGAAGACTTGGCTCGACGTGAGAACTTGGAAGAGTTTATGTCGGCTATGCAGAGTTTTGTCGACTCTGGACGTGAGGAAGGGCGTGAAGAGAATGTCTACTTGACCGACTATCTACAAGAGGTGGCATTATACACTGACGCAGATAAGGAAGATGATGATACGCCAAAAGTAACGTTAATGACGATTCATGCAGCGAAGGGACTGGAATTTCCAACGGTATTTGTCGTTGGATTGGAGGAAAATATATTCCCAAGTCCTATGTCTTTAGGCTCAAAACGTGAAATAGAAGAGGAAAGAAGACTACTTTATGTGGCCATAACACGTGCTGAACAACATTGTATATTGACAAACGCTAAGAACCGTTTTCGCTATGGATCAATGCAGTTTGATAATCCAAGTCGATTCTTAAATGACTTTGACCCAATGCTGATTCATACCGAAAATGAGGGTTCGAGTGCTTTGGAAAGAGAGCGCCATTTGATGCCTTGGGATGACGACCGCACGTCGAAGAGGTCTTGGCGAGAAACGAATGGTGGCGATAATTTCCGTGAGTATGAGCCTAATAAGGCATATACTGGTAGTCGACCTTGGGGCGACGAGTATCGTCAGATGGGCTCACGATGGCAGAATTCAAATCCTGTGGCAAGTCAATTTAGGGCTGATCCGAAGCCAAAGATAACGGAGAGGAAACGACCTGAAGTAGCCGTTGACCCTTTCTCAGAACGTACAAAGCGCAGATTAATTTCCGAGGGTGGTAATTTCAAGCGGTTATCATCTGCCATGACAAATGGCGGTAGGGCCCTATCAGCAGGTGAGGCCCCATTATCCTCGGTTTCATCGACAGGTAATGTGGCTGGCCTCAGTGTAGGTGTAACCATCGAACATCAACGCTTCGGTATTGGTGAAGTGATTGATCTTGAAGGAACAGGAGAGAATGCAAAGGCAACGGTTGCGTTCCGTAATGCTGGTACAAAACAACTTCTATTGAAGTTCGCTAAGTTTAAGATTATCTCTTAGCCACCTTTTACATCACATACTGCTTGCGATGTAAAATGTAGGTATTGGAAAATATTGGTAGATGTAAGCCTCATCTAAAAATAACAATAGTCACTCGTATGGGGATGAAATCCCTTTGAGTGACTATTGTTATTTAAGTTATACTATCGTCCACACATCTGTTTGTAAGGACAATATTCACAGTTTTTAGGATTACTTGTAGGTTCAAAAGCTATATCAGGATTGTGAATTTCCTCTAATATATCGGTGAGCTTACGGAGAAAGTCTTCTTCATAAACGGTGACATCAGTAATCTCCTCCGTATCTATTGATAGTACCGGACTGTAATCTTCACTTCCTGCATGTTGTATGAAGAGCAAAGCTGGACTAACAGCATGGTGATTAGGGTTGTGCTCCATGTCATTTGTAGCCTCAATGAGGCTATAGAGCATTGCTTGCATTGTGTAGTCACTCTTTTTTTCTAAGTACTTAGGATCAAACATCTCATCCACAGATTTAAGAGATTCTGCTACTTTTGAACCCGTCTTATAATCTACAACTCGTAAGCGTGCATTATCACTATCTACGTGTATCTCATCCAGTCTGTCAATGCGTCCACCTGTCTCTATTTGTTTCTCTAACCCATTCACTTTGATAGTCAGTGGACGTTTAACAGGAAACTCGTGCCCAATCACACGTAGAGGGGATGTGCGTCGATCAATTCGTAATAATTGATGAAGATACTTTATGATGACTTCACGATTAATAAGTTGGAGTCCGTTAAGCTTAGGATGTTTCCTTGTGCCTGGTTGTTGATTAAATAACTCTTGTGCAAACGATTCATCTACAATGTCATCTAAGGTGAGGTCTGCATTCCCGGAGGTCAGTGATTGTGTACTCTTACCTGTCTTTAATAGTTTATCAATGTCCTTAGCTGTGATGACTTCTCTTGGTAGTAGCTTCTCATACATGAGCTGAGCTGCTGTATGGAAGATATTACCAAAGATGCGGTTATCAACGTCGTCAACATCGATTTCATCGGTCTCTTTAATACTTGCAATATACTTAAAGTAATACTTTAGTTTGCAAGTTATATAGGTGTTAATGCCTGTTGGTGAGAAATAACTCATTTCATCGAGTTTTCTCAATACTGCTTCATTCTTCTCAACAACCTTAGCTTCAACACACATTGGGTCTTGCCCTGCTTGCAAAGTTAGTCGATGAATTGGGTGATTCCACTCTACCATCAACTGCAAAATGAAACGACTCATTTCGCCAGTATGACTACCTTGTGTCGAATTATTATATAGGAAGGTGACATCCTTGGCTCGTTGAATCAGGCTATGGAAATAGTAACTATAAATAGATACCTTATTGTCAATGGTTGTGAGGTTGTATGCTTTGCGTATCAGATGAGGTATGAAAGAGGCATCATCTATTCCTTTTGGCATATTTCCCTCATTACATGATAAGACAAGAACGTGGTCGAAATCAAGATTACGCGTCTCAAGCACGCCCATCACTTGTACACCTTGGGCTGGATCACCATGGAAAGGAATACTTGTAGATGCAATCAGCTGTGTCAAAAGTCGACGAAAGATGACCTTGTCTGCCTCTAAATCACCATTTGCCATCAGCTCTGATAGACGCGTGAGTAGGGTGTACATGCGGAATACTGACTCTTCGAAGAGCGGATCCTTGTCGTCTGCTCCATTCATACCGATGGAACGGATGGTTTCTGATAACCAATTGACTAAGGCTGGTAAGTTCTGCCTATCACTTGAATAGTAACTTAATGGTAAACCTTCTTCAGGTTTCACATAGTACTGTCGTTCCTTATTTAATTTCTCGATGATTTCGGCTACTTCTGGTATAAGATACTTTCCGTATGGATGTCGCAATACTCTGTTTACGTAATGGAGCCTAAAGCTTTGTTCTTGAATAGAGTAACCTTCCATCTGTAAGGTCAAAAGCTGCGAAACCATCGAAGCTATCAGCGTTTGTTGTAGCGGGTAACCTGTTGTCACATTTAAGCTCTCTACTTCATTTGGGATACAATGAATCACGGTCTGTAATAGATGTTCATCACAGAGAACAATGGCTGTTCGTTTGCCATCTTTATATCTATTATCCTCCTTTAACCATTCGGTTATATAACGCGCTTGCATATTCTCCGTTGGTGCAGAGATAATGCTGATATTCTTCCCTTTACCCAGATTGTCGTATAACTCATTGTTGTCATTGGGTAAGGCATTAGGGAATTTATCAAGCCAAGAACGAATATAATTCCCTGCCTCATTGGTTGACTGCATATAATAATAGTCATAATCCCAATAGAAACTTGCCCGCTCTTCCTTTAAAAAGCGTTTGAAGAGTTGCTGTTCTACTTTCTGAAGTACGTTGAATCCTACAAAAACATAATGATTAGAGTCTATTTCAATCTGCTGATTCTCAACTACCTCTCTGTATAACATACCTTCGTATGCAAGTCCTTGTGCTCTAAGTCTTTGCTTAAAATTGCTATATATATCATTTAACTTAGCCCACAAGGCCATAAATCGTTCTCTAATCCCCTCTGGATTATCGTCGAAATTAGCGAAAAAACGACGTAATTCTTTTTTCTGATCATCGGTGAGATAGGTAATATCATCTAACTCTTTAAGGTTATTAATATTTGAGAATACAATGTGAGCATTAGCCATATTTTTATCGATATCATCGAAATCAGCTAAGAGTAATTGCCCCCAACCATAGAAGTGATCTAAGGTTTCATTCATATTACCTATTATCTCTATGTAACTCTTATATAGGTCGCATATACTTTTAATTGGGTCTGCAATGGTTAGTTCTGAGTGCTGACAGAAGAAATCGGAGATAGTCATATATACTGGACTCCATACAGGACCATCAGCCAGTCGGGCAAGTGCTTGATTAAGAAAAAGTGCAGCACGCTTATTAGGAAAGACTACTGTAATATGCGCCATATCGGTCCCATACTTATTCAATAAGTCTGTTGCTACGTGTTCGAGAAATGTATTCATAATGGAAATTGAAGCTCTTGTTAAGAATAAAATATAGTTAGTAAACTGTTATAGACACATTAGGAGGGAAGTGATGTTGGTACTATCTCATTTCTTAAAACATACCAGATATAACCAGAAACCTGCTTATATCCCATGCGCATAAGTAAACGCATATAGCGTTGTACTTGTTCGTGATATTCATCTCGTGGCTTACCAAACTTGAAGTCAACAACGATCATCTCTTTACCATCTGTCATTACTCGGTCTGGACGATGCTCATATACATCCCCAGTCTCCTTATCGTAGTCAAGAATAGTGCATTCATTGAATAACTTCCAACCTGGACTAAACCAATTTTTCACCTTTTCATTGCTTAGAGCACATGATATCTTATTCTGTAATTCTCTTGATGTAATGTCATCATTATATATGATACCTGCTTGTTCTAACTCTTTCAAACGGGGCTTAATATCTGCTTCAGTAAGAATAGTAGAAAAGAGCTGATGAAGAACATTACCTACTTTAATATAACGTCTTGCGTCTGATGGATCGATGTCCTCACCTTTAATGAAGTCATGACTTTTATTACTCTGCCGGAAACTGACAGGGTGGGGGAATGTTTCAATCTTTAGTTTGTGAGTCTTAGGCGATAGTTCAAAAGGATTCTCTGTTGCTTTCTCCTTTTCTACACGCTCTTCACAAGTCGAAAGGGTTCCAAGTTCAAAGCTGATTGGTCCGTTTTCTCCAGCATCATCAATAATTGCTCCTGGCAATTCTTTGGCAAGTTCTTCAATAATATATTGGATGATATGTGAACGCTCACTTTTCCCTTTTGTTCTTTCTTTATACTTTTTACCTGTAATAAATAGGTTCTTACCAGCACGAGTAAAGGCTACATAAAGTAAATTCATATTGTCAACTGTGTTTTGAAGATGCTCCTCTTTATAATCATCTTCAAATACTGTACCCAACATCTTTGACGAGTAATCAACTGGAATTAATGGTAATTCTCCGTAAGGCTTTTCCTTATCATCACCAGAACACCATATTGTTATGCCGTTTGTCTTCTCTAATTCCCAATCACAGAAGGGTATTAGAACATTATCATATTCAAGACCTTTACTCTTGTGAATGGTTATCAATCGTATTCCATCTACTTCATCACTCTGTATAGTATTGCTTGAGAGCGTGTCTTCCCACTCTTCGATGAAATCGTCAATATCTGCAGGATGATCGCGTAAATACTCATTTAGGGTGTCGTAGAATGTACATACGTATGCACTCTGACCTCCAAGACTATCAAGACTAAACAGTGAATAAATCTCATCTACGAGATCTATTAGTGATAACCTTGATAAAGACTCAAACTTATCGATATAACCACTTGGTAAGAAAGACTTTAATTCTGTACTATTCTCACCTACAAACAAATCATTAAAATCTTTCCCTGTCTTGATTACTTGCTGTTGATAAAGTTTGACCAACTTACTTTCTGTAAGTTTATCATGTGGGTGTGTGAGTAGTCGAAGGGCCTCAATAATCACATTAACAGCTAATGAAGCATCTAAGCGAAAAGCTTCATCAGAAACAAGACTTACAGCTTTATCTATATTTTGGAAGCTGTCTACGATATCAGGTATTACTGTCTTTGAACGTGCAAGAATAGCAATATCCTTTTGCTTATACCCTTGATCTAATAGTTGACGGATGTTTTCTATTAACTCATTGAGGATATTTTGTTTATAATCTGACGCATTCTTAGTATCATAACGAAAGAGTTTTATACGTACACAACCCTTACCGTTATCTTTCCTTGGTTTCTGCTCAATCTCTTTATAAGCTTCAACCAATTCTGTAGCACCCTGTATTCTTTCGCTCTCTAATTCATTAACTGTTTGTGAAACAGCCTGCTTAAAGAATGCATTATTAAACCTTATTATATTCTCTTCAGAGCGATAGTTAGTGTCAAGTGGCTCTATCTTTATTTGTTCCTTAGTAAAATCATGTTCTATGTTGTTCAGTAATTTCCAATCACCTTGGCGCCATCTATATATGCTTTGTTTCACATCACCTACTATCAAGTTATGAGAGTCGACCTGAGCCATACAGTTATCAAGTAACTTACGGAAATTATTCCACTGAATAGTACTTGTATCTTGAAACTCATCAATCATAATATGCTTTAGGTAAGCACCCATCTTTTCAAATACGAAAGGGGTATCTGAATCTTTCATTAATGTGCAAAGCAATGATTGAGTGTTACTTAGCATAAAGCGGTTAGTGTCTTTATTTATCTCATCAACAGCTTCTGAGATGGCATGAAGTAGGCGAAGTTGTGAAAGATGTTTAAGCGTGAGGTTACAAGATTGGTACTCTCTCCAATCTTTTATCCTATAGTCATTTAAGATTTTTAAATCACTACACAATGATACAGAAGCAAGTTCAATGATTGCTGCCCTCTCCTTTGCAGGACATTTACTTGCAGGCCACTTGTCTGCATAATCGATACATGATTGTACGTATTGTGGAGTAGCATCATTTGAAGGCGTACCCTTTGTTAATTTAATAATATGTGAAAGAAGCCCATTAGCACCTCTATTAAATAGATTTGGATTGTCTAAGTTTTCATCACGTATTTTCTTATACATCTGCTTTGCATGCTCATTCAGACGATTTAATATACGTGTACGCCTTTCACGCAAGTCTGTAATGAAATCATTAAAGAATGATTCATCACTAAATCGATTGTCCAGTTCGGTTTTATGATCCTTATAGAAATCCTTAAAGATATTCTTACCAAAGTCCTTTATCTGGCTTATAACATTCCAACCCTTATCATCTTCTATATTCTTATCGATATAATCACGAATCCAATTTAGTACCTCCTCGCCTTCTTCAAGGCTATTGATTAACTCATCGACAGCCTGTGCTTCCACTTGTTCATCATTCAAGTCTACACGAAGATTAGCTGTTAAGTTCAATTCACGGGCAAGATTACGTAATACAGACTGAAAGAATGCGTCAATAGTCTGTACTCGGAATTCATTATAATGGTGTGTAAGTAATGACAAAGCTTTGGCAGCATTCTCTCGAATAGTCTGTTCTGAAAATCCTGTTTTCATGCGAACTTGTTCATAATATGCCTCTGAATCAGGCAAACTATGCGCAATACCATACAATTGAGAAAGGATACGAGTCTTCATTTCCTGCGTCGCCTTGTTCGTAAAAGTTACAGCAAGAATACTTCTATAATCCTGCGGATTCTTAACTACCAAGGTTATATACTCCGAAGCTAAAGTAAAGGTTTTACCAGAGCCTGCTGATGCTTTATATACTGTTAATGCTTGTTCCATGCTGAGTTAGTATAGGTTTATATGATTAATAATTATAGTCTTACACAATAAGTGAACATATTGGGGAACAGTTCTTTAATGTTCTTAGGCTTTTGACCAAAGATACCAAAGATAGTACTACCGCTTCCTGACATCTGGGCATATACAGCACCATTATTGTAGAGTTTTTCTTTCACTTCAGACAGAATAGAATACTTCTCAAAAATAGATTCTTCAAAATCATTAGTCAGTTCCTCACGCCATGTATCTATAGGTTGACGAACAATATCCCGACAACTTTTTATAGGTTTCTTTGGCGTTACACCAGCGTAAGCCTCTGCTGTTGACACAGCTACATCTGGTTTTACAAGTGCAATATAATAGCCCTCTAATCCATTGACCTCGTTGTCAACAGGTTCGAGGATATCTCCGATTCCCGTAGCAAAAGCTATTTCTGAACGGATAAAGAAAGCACAGTCTGCACCTAACTTAGCCGCATAACGTTCCATTTCAGCATTACCCATGTTCAATCTAAATCGTTCATCAAGTAAACGAATCATATATGCGGCATCAGCAGAGCCTCCACCAAGTCCTGCTTGCATAGGAATACGCTTGACAAGATGAGCATGAACACGAGGAAGTTCGTAATCTTGTGCAAGAAGATGATAAGCCTTAACAACCAAATTCTTGCTTTCATCACATTCAACAACATTGCCAGTCACCTTTAAGTCTATAGGTGTTGGTGATGGAAATTCCTCATCCATCTTCTTTATTTCCAAGGCGTCGCATAATGGAATAGGGTAGAATACTGTTTCAAGGTCATGATATCCATCAGAGCGCTTTGCTACTATATTTAATCCAAGGTTGATCTTACAGCATGGGAAAGTAATCATAGTCAAAAATATAATTAGAAATTTCTTTTTGCAAAGATAATAAAAGCTAAGAAGAATGATGTTAGAAATGGAATATTTTTTGTACTTTTGCCAACGTATGCCAGAAAGAAATAGTAACAATAAGAGTAGTCGAAGGACCAAACAAGCTCCTATCGACACCACATTCGGTCATCTTCAACCACAAGCAACTGATATTGAAAAGGTTGTTTTAGGTGCTCTTATGATCGATAAGGATGCCTTTTTAGTTGTTTCTGAGATTATTAAGCCAGAAACATTCTATGAGTCTCGTCATGAAAAGATTTACGAGGCTGTGCAATCATTAAATCTACAGGAAAAACCTGTGGACATTATGACTGTTGTTGAAGAACTTCGTCATAGGGGGACACTCGAAGAAGTAGGTGGAGCAGCGTATATCGTTGAACTTAGTTCTAATGTTGCCTCGTCAGCGCATATAGAGTATCATGCACACATCCTTGCACAGAAGTTTTTGGCACGACAACTTATTCAGTTTGCCTCAATGATTGAGACAGATGCCTTCGATGAAACCGTAGATGTTGACGAGTTAATGCAGAAAGCAGAGGGAACTCTCTTTGAGATTTCTCAGAAGAACATGCTTCAAGACTATGTGCAGATTGATACCATCGTTGAACAAGCACACCAATTACTGCTCAAGGCAGCAGGTAGTAAAGATAAATTGACAGGAGTTCCAAGTGGTTTCCACGACTTGGACAAGATTACAGCTGGTTGGCAAGCGTCTGATTTGGTTATTATAGCAGGACGTCCGGCCATGGGTAAGACCTCTTTTGCGCTTAGTATTGCTAAGAATATAGCTATTGATTATCGTCAGCCAATAGCTTTCTTCTCTCTTGAGATGAACAACGTACAGCTTGTTAACCGTCTCATCTCTAACGTTTGTTCTATTCCTGGTAATAAGATACTTAATGGTCAGCTCACACCCGATGAATGGGAGCGTTTTGACTCGAATATCCGAAAGATGCAGGGTGCACCTATTTATATAGATGATACTCCTGGTCTTTCTATCTTTGAACTTCGAACTAAGGCGCGCCGATTGGTTCGTGAACATAATATAAAGGTGTTAATGATTGACTATTTACAGCTGATGAATGCCAACGGTATGCGCTTCAATAGCCGTCAAGAAGAGGTCTCTACTATTAGCCGCTCTTTGAAAGGACTTGCAAAAGAGTTGGATATCCCTATATTAGCTTTGTCACAGTTGAGTCGTGCTGTCGAACAGCGTGACCCAAAAGAAGGAAGACGCCCACAATTAAGTGACTTGCGTGAGTCTGGTGCCATTGAGCAAGATGCCGACATGGTACTTTTTGTGCATCGTCCAGAATATTATCATATTCTTCAAGACGACCATGGCAATGACCTTCATGGTATGGCTCAGATTATTATCGCTAAACACCGTAAGGGTGCAACAGGTGATGTATTACTCAACTTCCGTGGTGAATACACACGATTTGCTAACCCTGAGGACCTTGATATGGCTGCCCCACTTCCTAATGACCCGTTGGGTGGTGAGATTATTGGTAGTAAGATGAATGATGAGCCAATACCTCCTTTCCCTACAGGAGATACGACAGTACCATTCTAAATTTTGATGTTCTAATTATCACATCCTATAAAGGATAGCGAAAATATATTACATGAATAACGGCTAATGAACTCTATTTAAGTTTACGATAGTCGTTATTTGTTGTATAGGTAACTAATACTATACCAGTAGATTATAAACTATATTTAAGAAGATGCTTAGTAAGCTCTTAAAAGGGCGTCTTCTTGGGCGATGAAGGGCATCTTCTACAAACTAAAAGGGCGTTTTCTTTAATGCTATTAAGCATCTATTTGTTTTTAAGTCTTGAATTTATATTACAAACAGAAGGCTATGATTGATGAGTATAATAGGCAATTATCAAGGTTGTAGATAGATATAATAGATAATGACTTACATTCATGATCATTCTATCTGAAAAGAGTCTACTCTTAAATTAACAGTTTAGCACACGATTAAGAAATAGCTTTCTTCCTCTGTGATTACAATCCTTACTTGGTTAAATAACAGCGTTTATTCATTGATATAATTACGGATAATATTTGCCCAAACCTCATAACCTTTGTTAGTAAGGTGAAGTCCATCCCGACAATATTCATGATGCATCTCCTTAGTGTTGGTACCTAAGAGAGGATAATACAGGTCGATAAATACAAGATTATTGTTGTTACAATAGTTCCTCAATCTCTCATTTAACTGAATAATCATATCCTCCTTACCTTTAAGTAGTTTCCATGCTCCAATCTTTTCGTTTAATGGCAAAAGACTTTGTACATAAAGTTTCGTTTGTGGGCATGATTTGCGAATAGTCTCAATAATATTAACTATCCCTTGGAAGGTGCGTTCGACTGTCCAACCATGGCTTAAGTCATTTGTTCCACACTCAAAGAAGATCTTACTGGGCTTATATGGCAGAATTTGGTTTAATCGCTTAAAGATTCCTCTACTGTCATCACCGATAATTCCCCTATTGAATATCATTCTTGCGTTAGGAAAGAAACGATTCCAATCATTCCCATATTCAGAATGACTATCGCCTAACATGACAATAGCATTGTCTGGTAAAGAGCCTTCTTTATTGAATTGATTCACTTTTATATTATAATGTTTTGAGCCATGATAAGTAATGCCCTGCGCATGTATTGATAGGGTAGTAATAGAAAGAATGAGGTAAAATAATAATTTATTCTTCATATTTATTCTTGTATAACATATCAAATCATCAGAATACTAAGTCTGAAATTGATTCTTTTTCCTACTGCAAAATTAAGAAAAAAGTAAGAGATATGAAAGGAAAAGTCCGGTTATCTATTCCAAAGAAAAAGATAGCCGGACTTTTTAATAAGAGGGTTCTTAATTAATTGTTACGCTTATTAGTTCATGAGACGCATCACCTTGCGGAGATAAGCTTGTGTCTTCGATACATTGTAACGAATACCCCCGCTCCATAAGCGAATAGCTTTTTCAACGCTGTTTAACGGATTGTGGAAACTCTGAATAATGATAAACATCTCCTTAGACTTGGTAGCATTAAAACGATCTGCAAGTGAATAGCGCTTATTACTACCATTGCTTTTGAGGATGTTGTTGCACTCCTTAACCAGAACTGGGGAAATCTGAAGTACGCCAACGTACGAACCATTTACGGCCATCGGATTGCCCTTGCTTTCAATTTGAATGATTGCGTTCATTACAGGTTCCCAATCAAAGCCATCTTTCTTGGCTGATGCTTCAAGAGTTGAAGCAAAAATCATTAAGAAACAAATACTTACTACTTTTAAGATTCTCATCATTAATAAATTTCCGAAACCTTGGAAGGGTAGTTCAAATGAGCTACTCTCTACGGCGTGTTCCTATGTGAGAATGAGTTACCACCACGCCTCAGTTTCATGTTAACGTTGCAAAGATACAAAAAATATTCCTGATATACAAGTCTTTAACGTTTAATATGTAAAGTTAGGAATGAATGACTTTTATGTTAAACAGTTGATTGTTGGGGCTTAAGACCGATGAAATCATATTATATTTTCCGTATTTACAATTTGTGGTAATGAAAAAGAATGTTTATCTTTGTAATGGTTTTTAACCTTTGAAATAGCATATTGTTAGCTTATAGGGCTTTAATATGCTCGGTATTCCATACAGACTCTATAACTGAAGACAATATATGATAAAACGTAAACATAGGCGCAAAAATCAAAAACGCAATAAGTACAGTATTTGGTGGTGGTTATGTGCTGCTTTAGCCGTACTGGTAGTCATTCTTATCATTGATATTAAGCCATGGCGAAAACACCGAATCGTTGTTAGCGACCAATGGCCTTATAATGACATAACCAAGGGAGTCTACACAAAAGACTTTGATGGCCTTGATATTTCACGCCATCAAGGCAGGATACATTGGGATGAACTGGTAGAGAAAAATCCGCAATTAAAATTTGTATATATCAAGGCTACAGAGGGAAGCTCAGTCGTTGACCCTTTCTATAAGAAGAACTTTAAAGCAGCAAAGAAAAGGGGCTTGTTAGTAGGGTCTTATCACTTCTTAACCTATCGGACCTCCATGGAGCGTCAGGTTACTAATTTCCTTGATCATATTGACCTCAGTAAGCAAGACTTACTCTTACTTGTCGACGTTGAAAAAGACGGTACACGTGAGTGGGGACGTGACTTAGTTCAAAAGAATTTTGCTGAGTTTATCCGATTAATTAAGGAGCGGACAGGCCATTATCCGATGATTTATACGAATGAGTCTTACTATCATAAAAATCTATACCCAGAGTTCAATCGCTATCATTTGTTCATTGCGAACTATAGTCTAAGCCCCGAAATACCTGATACTAAACATGATATCTGGCAGTTTAGTAAGCGTGGGCGAGTACATGGAATATGGACATACGTAGACATCAATCAGCTACGTGAGGGGGTTACAGTAGATGATTTCAAGATGCCAAAATAAGGAGTAGGGGACTTATCTATCAACAATCAGTTGCTACCTTATTAATAATACAAATTTTATCAGACGACTTATAGGTTTTCTTATTTAATGGGCTAAAGTCAATTACATTGCGATAGACACTTGAGAAGGCAACTAATTGATTTCCTTTAAGGAATAGAATCGTACAGATGCTATCAAACAATGTGTTATCAAGTATTGCTTCGCGATCCCCAGTATATCCCATATCTATCTTTTCGTCAGACGCCGTACGCTTATCATACGGCTTGATAATGACCATCTTATCCCATTCTTTATCCTTGTATAAGTCATGGACAGTGATACAGGTGTCATTCTTCTGAATTGTTTCTAAGGTGTCATTCAGATTTACTTCACGGTAAGGTGTGTTTACGCACCAAATGATTGCACCGACAAGGACAATGGAAAAGATGATTAATAATATTGTCTTTTTCTTCATATTATATGTGTTAACAGTCTAAGATTTATCTGGTAATAGTAATAGCTTATGCCAATAGTCTACTTGTATAGATAATCTATGAGTCATAGAGAATCTATACAAGTATGGATGAAGTGAAGACGAGAATGCTTATTAAGCTAATCCTTCAATCTCGCCATCAACGATATCAATCTTCACAGCTTGTGGAACCTTCGGTAGTCCAGGCATACGCATCATGTCACCAGCAATGGCAACAATCATCTCCGAGCCTCCATTGATAACAAAATCACGAATGGTTATATCAAAGTCTTTTGCTACACCCACCTGCTTAGGGTCTTCACTGAACGAGAATTGTGTCTTTGCAATGCAGACTGGGAACTTATCCATCCCCCAAGCATGAATACGTTTCAGTTTGTTTACAGCCGTTTTACTGAGAATGACCGAACGTGCACCGTAAATATTTTTAGCAATCTTATTTACTTTCTCTTCGATACTATCGTCGTCATTATAGACCATCTTGATATCCTTAGCACCATGTTTATCGATAGTATCTACTACGAGACGAGCAAGATCCTCAGCTCCTTCGCCTCCCTTAGTGAATACATTATTCTCTGCAAAGCCGACTCCTAACTCTTTACAATGGTTAGCAAGAATAGCTATTTCATCCTCGGTATCATCGCCATACCTATTGAGTGTGACGATAACTGGCTGTCCAAAGCGTTGCATATTCTCCACATGACGCTCAAGGTTAGCCAATCCGTCTATGAGAGCTTGGCGTTCCTGCTCTGGCGTAGCACCATCAGCAAGATTGCCGTGCATCTTCAAACCACGCAGAGTTGTTACAAGGACAGTAGCACGAGGATGGATTCCTGCCTTGCGACACTTTATATCTAAGAACTTTTCTGCACCAAGATCGGCACCGAAACCAGCCTCAGTAATTGCATAATCACTCAATGACATCGCCATCTTAGTAGCTAACAAACTGTTGCAACCATGGGCTATATTCGCAAACGGACCACCATGAACAAAAGCTGCTGTTCCCTCAAGTGTTTGAACAAGATTAGGTTTAATGGCATCAAGCAATAGTACTGTAATAGCACCACCAACACCGAGGTCGCGTACGCAAAATGGTTTATCTTCAAAGGTAATACCCAATACCATGTTCTCAATACGGCGTCGAAGGTCTTGCTCACTGTCGGCAAGACATAATGCAGCCATAATCTCACTCGCTGGCGTAATATCAAAGCCAGACTGTGATGGTAAGCCATCTGTGGAAGCACCTAAGCCTGTAACGATGTTGCGAAGACTACGGTCATTCACGTCTAAGACACGCTTCCAAAGGATTTGTTTTAATGAGAACCCTTCACTTCGATGCTGATAAAGATAATTATCGAGCAGGGCTGCAATCATATTATGTGCACTCGTGATAGCATGGAAATCTCCTGTAAAATGGAGGTTAATCTTCTCCATAGGTACAACCTGGGCATATCCGCCACCAGCAGCACCACCTTTCATGCCAAAGCAAGGTCCAAGACTTGGTTCACGTAGTGCAAGAACAGAACGTTTACCTATTCGATTAAGTGCCATTGACAACCCAATACTTACTGTGGTTTTGCCAATTCCGGCACGAGTAGGGGAGATTGAAGTGACAAGAATAAGGTTGTTACATGCGACTTTCTTTTCATCTATCAAAGAAAGAGGCACCTTCGCCATATACTTACCATAATGTTCTAACGAGTCAGCCGATATACCAATTGTAGCGGCTACATCCTCTATTCGCTTCATACTACATGAGCGTGCAATTTCAATGTCAGATTTCATAGTTAAATTGTTTATATTAAGTAATCTTCGCAAAGATAGAAAATAATTTTGAAAATAACCATTTCTTGCGAAAAAAAAGTTTATTTGCTTTTAAGTATTATGACATTGTGTTTAGTTCTGCCGAACATAAACCTGTCCTTTATCCTTTCTATTGAGCTACTTACGATGAGATTGTCATCATTCCAATGAGTGTGTAAACAGATGCTTATAAGCTATCGTCAACCTATCTTATAATGCCGAATTTGACTCACTTGAATACTTTTTTATCGACGTGTAAATGCTTTGAAACAATTAGATAGGAGCCTTTACACCTTGTAAAAACATTGAAGATGTAACAATATAATTATTAGGTGTTTGTAGTATAACCTAAGGAGATTAAAAACTTATCAGACCTTTTGGGTACTTTTTCATATATTCTTTATGGCCTTGGAGTTTCTCCTCAATTCGTATGTGAGACTTTCTTTGTGGAATATTGGTTCTCAACCTACATTCTGAGGGCACCAGTATGAGAGTAAATTATCATTACACAGATCAATGTCAAACAACTTTAGAATATGGGTATATTACTTCTTAATAATCAGTTTGTAACCTTCATCAAATCAGAAAGTTACAAGCAATGTCAAAGAAGACGCCCTTCTTGCTTTAAGAAGAGCGTCTTCAACACGTAAGAAGAGCATGTTCTTGAATGTAATTAGGCCTCTTCTTGCCTCATCTCTGGCCTATCTTCAAATAGAGGAGAGAGTGTTTACTGAAATATCTTTACGTTTTCAATCTACATGTGGATATAGTCTTTGACGAAAGAAGACTAAAACAAGGAGGTTGCACCCCAAATCAAAACGATATAACGGAGCACCTTACCTAAGGTAATACTTAATACAGACAATGCAATATTAGCACGTGTGAGTCCTAAAACGATGGTAATTGCACTACCAAGGATTGGGAGGAAAGCAAAGAAACCCATCCATGCACCACGTCCATCCATAAAGCGATAGGCTCGATCTAAAGACTTTTGTTTGACATGAAAATACCGTTCAAGCCATTCCAACTTGCCCAATCTGCCGAGTCCATAGTTTAACATACCTCCTAAAACGTTACCTATACTACCATAAACGAGCAAAAGAACGGGGTCGACACCAGCTGCAAGTAGACCAAGCATTACCGCCTCGCTACTAAAAGGTAAGAAACTTCCTGCAAGGAATGCGGATAAGAACATTCCCCAATAACCATAGTCTACAAGTATTTGTGTAAGAGATTCCATAAGTTGAATAGGGTGATGATGATAGCTGAATAAGAGAGAATAAGAAACATCCAATTGGTTATCTTTGTACGTGTCAGTGCAAAGAAATGTGCAATGAGCGGTGCTGTCGCAACAATCATTACACTCAGCAATGCTTCATAATGCTGAGGTTGAAGTAAAAGAAAACCGATTGTTACAAGGTCAATCGTTATAAAGACTTGATAAAACAAACGTGTTCGAATATTATCGTTACGCTTTTGGTTCATAAAGTGGACAATACCAATGATAGCGCAAACCAGTACTAAGGATAGTGTTAATACATGACTAAAGTTCAATAACTTAAGATTGAATGGTTCAGCAAACACTGCAATCTTCTCAAAGTGGCTTATCAGTAATGTTATATCACCTCTTGCAGCTAAGTATCCAGCATAAAACCAATATGGTAATACTATGCCGAGGAGTGATGCAACAAAGTTACGAGGACTCATAGAGAGTGTATTTGTACGCATAATAATCCATAGTACGGGTAGAAAGAAAAGTGTTTGTACCCATACGATACTTGCCATACCAATGCAGAAGAACGCATAGAAAGTCCAACCTGGCGCATGTGTGTGTTGATAGCAACGAAAGGCAAAGGTGTAGAAGCCCACAAAACCTAACATGATGATAGCCGTCTGAATAGATGGAAACATGAAGGCAGCCATAGTAGCAAAGACCAAGAATGAGCATGACACCATTCTACTATAGATACGAATGAGCGCATTAGCATTATTCAACTCCATCATAAGATAGGTAGCCAACAAGATACAAACACCTGGTACGATTACCGAAGTGTTATATAACCCAGCTATAGTCCATACAAGAGTAGCCGCTGAGACAACATACACTTGTGTCCAGCGGCTCTCTGATATTCGATTTTGAATGCGTTTTTGTTGCATAATTGTGAAATACGGAGATAGACTTAATACTGTTATTAGAGACTATCTCCATTCGTTCAAGAACTAAAGACTATAAGTCTTGTCCTATATCTCTTCTAAAGTATTTATCCGTAAAATCAATCTTCTGTGCTTCAGCAAAACTCTTCTTAAGTGCTTCTTCCTTGTTTTCACCATAAGAAGACACTGCAATAACACGACCTCCAGCAGTTACAATCTGGCCATCCTTTACAGCAGTACCACTATGGAAGACCACGGAACCTTCAACCTTGTCAAGTCCTGTGATTGGATAGCCTTTCTTATAAGTCTCTGGGTAACCACCGCTGACAAGCATTACACAAACTGCAGAACGTGGGTCGAACGCTATCTGGCGTTGGTTGAGATTTCCTTCTGCAACCCCTTCAAAGAGGTCAACGATGTCACTCTTCAATCGTAACATCACACTTTCAGTTTCCGGATCACCCATGCGACAATTGTATTCGATAACCATTGGTTCACCATCAACATTGATTAAGCCGAAGAAGATAAAACCTTTATAATCGATACCCTCGGCCTTCAAGCCCTCAACGGTAGGACGGATAATACGCTCTTCAACCTTTGCCATCCATTCTTTCGTAGCAAATGGGACAGGAGTAACACTACCCATACCACCAGTATTCAAGCCTGTATCATGTTCGCCAATACGCTTATAATCCTTTGCTTCAGGTAATATCTGGTAATGAGTCCCATCTGTAAGTACAAATACTGAGCATTCTATACCAGAAAGAAATTCCTCGATAACAACTTTGGCAGAAGCATTACCGAACATACCACCAAGCATCTCACGAAGTTCCTTCTTAGCCTCTTCGAGCGTAGGAAGAATGAGTACACCCTTACCAGCAGCCAAGCCGTCGGCTTTCAAGACGTAAGGAGCCTTGAGCGTTTCGAGGAATTGCATTCCTTCTTCAATGGTTGTACCATCAAAAGTCTCGTAAGCTGCAGTCGGTATATTATGTCGTTTCATAAAGGCTTTGGCAAAGTCTTTTGACCCTTCAAGTACTGCACCAGCCTTTGATGGTCCAATCACAGGAACGTTAGCAGTGCGGCTATCCTCCTTAAAGCTGTCGTAGACACCTTTAACCAATGGGTCTTCAGGTCCAATAACAACCATGTCAACCTTCTCTTCAACGACAAAATCCTTCAGTCTATCGAAGTCGTTTACTCCAATTGCAACGTTCTCACCAACAGCTCCAGTACCAGCGTTACCCGGTGCAATGAAGAGTTTACTACACTTTGCACTCTGTGCAATCTTCCATGCCAAGGCGTGTTCGCGACCGCCGCTGCCTAAAAGTAATATTCTCATAAAGGTTTTCTTTAGCCCCTCCAGCAATGGAGGGGAAGTGCAGACTTACCGCACAGGGTTATATATTATCAGTTAATTGCGTTTATATATGCTATAACGCACAAACATAAATACTATTTTATAGGTTTCAGATAATCCTCAAAATATTGTGTGATGCGTTCGTGTAGATGTACACTCTGATGTCCGCGCATATTATGAGGTTCACCAGGATAAACGAAGAAATCGGGTTGTGTTCCTGCAGCAATACATGCCTTCAAGAAGGAGTAAGCATGCTGAGGAACAACAACTGGGTCGTTCAATCCTATAATAATCTGTAGTTTACCCTTGAGATCCTTTGCCTTTGTAAGGAGGGAGGTCTGTGCATAGCCTTCAGGATTAGACTGTGGCGTATCCATATAACGCTCGCCATACATCGCTTCATACCATTTCCAATCAATTACTGGGCCACCAGCAACTCCAACCTTGAACACATCTGGGTAGTTGGTTATCAATGATGTAGTCATGAAACCACCAAATGACCAACCATGAACTCCTATGCGGTTCTGGTCAACGTATGGTAGAGACTTTAAGTATTTGACGCCTTCCATCTGGTCTTTCATCTCTTCTTGGCCAAGATGACGGAATGTTGCTTGCTCAAACTCCTTACCACGATGTTCGCTACCACGATTATCAAGGATGAAAAGTAAGTAACCCTTCTGTGCCATGTAAGTCTCCCAACCACGTGAACCCCAGTTCCATGAAGCCTCAACATTATGTGCATGAGGACCGCCATAGACATAAATTACTGTAGGATATTTCTTATTCGCATCGAAGTTGACAGGCTTTACCATACGCCAGTATAAGTCTGTCTTGCCATCTGCTGCCTTAAGAGATCCACTTGTATATTCAGGGACTGTATATCCTTTCCAAGGGTTTGCTGAGGTGAAGTAATCGTGACGTTGTGGCTTACCAGTCAAACTAATGACCTCATACTTATGGGGTACAGATGGCTCACTGTAGCTATCCATCACTGCATTACCATCTTCACTCAATTTTGGATAATGATAGCCACGACCATTGTCAAGCAATGTGCGCTTTCCAGAACCTACATTTACAAGCCATGTATTACGCTGAATAGGGTTGCACTCGTTAGATACATAGACAATACTCTTTTGCTTGTTGTTAAAACCAAGTACGTCTATTACAACCCACTTACCACTTGTTATCTGCTTAAGCTGACGTCCATCTTTATTAAAGAGGTAAAGATGATTGTAGCCATCCTTCTGACTCTGTAAGATAAACTCATTATCATTCCATGGCAAGAACTGAATAGGGTGACATGGTTCAACAAACTTTGCATCTGTCTCTCGATAAAGTTCTTTTAGCTTGGCACCTGTGGTTGCATCGTATGATACTAAACGACAATCATTCTGATCACGGTTGAGTTCAAACATATAAATTGTCTTCTCATCAGGATTCCATGCTATGTTCGTAAAGTAACGATCAGTTGGATCGCCTGCCTGGAGGTATATAGTCTTACCTGTAGCAAGGTCATATACACCGACTGTCACCTTATGAGAGGTCTCACCAGTCATAGGGTATTTGATTAAATCAACCTTAGCAGCACGTGACTCACCCTTGGCAGGTTTCCAATCTAACTCTGGAACATCAACAAGAGGGTAGTCAGCAACCATGCTTTGGTCCATACGGTAGAATGCTAAACGGTTTCCCTTTGGACTCCAATAGAGTCCGCCATTAATGCCGAACTCGTCACGATGTACGCTCTGACCATATACGATGTTGCGAGAACCATCTGATGTCAACTTATGCTCAGCACCTTTTGCATCCGTGACATATAATTGATGGTCTTTTACAAACGCCGTTGCACCAGATAACTTGTTCCATTCACGTGCCTGAAGACCGCTTGGACGGTTTTGACGTTGCTCAAGTTTTTGTGTCTTAAAGTTCACATATAAGTCCTCATTACCGTTCTGTACCACTACAATAGGACGGTCAGAATAAGGGAACTCAGCTCCATAGAGGTGGCGTACAACCTCATTTGAAGTAGACAACCCTGCCCATTTGTTGATGTCATCGAGAGTGAACAGTTGCGTCTCCTTACCTGTTACGGGGTCAACCAGCGAACAACTGTTATAATCTTGACGCACCAATTTACCGCCCCACCACGTTAGATAACGTGCTTCAGGGCGCATGTTGTAGAAGTTGTTACCACCAAAGTTCAAGTCTTCAAGTGTGAACTGCTTTTGTGCCATACTCTGAGTAGGACATAAAAGTCCTGTGAAAGCACAAATGCCCACAAGACTGATGAATGATTTAATCTTCATGACTATACGTGTTTTTACCACGGAATCCTCCGCGCTTGTTAGATTTATCGAATCGTTTACCACCATATTTGCGATCATCATCACGGTTGTATGAACGCTTACGGTCGTCATCATGCCTAAATGAACGCTTCCTATCATCGTCTCCTCTTCTAAAGGAACGTTTGCGGTCTTCGGTATCTCGGTCGAAACGAGGGCGTCGTTCACGGTCTTCACGGAACTTACCACCAGCGAACTTATTGCGCTCTAAGCTATGAAACGTGAATGAACGAATATCAGCCTCAGCGTTTTGTTCATTTTCATCCAGGCGTTTCTTAAACTCACGTTCCTTCTTAAAACGATGCTTCTGAGCCATCTCTCGTTTCTCTTCTTCGGTCTTAATGATACCACCCTCGTGTCGGAAATTACTCATCTTACCATCAAACATCTGGTAGCGACGGAACTCACACTCCAAAGACCCATTGTAAACAGGAATCTTAATACTTGGTTTTAAACCAATCTGACGGAAGCACTCCTCACGATAAGACAATATCCAAGCCTCATTACCCATAAACTGATGCTTCAATCTCTCACCTATCATCTTGTAAGTACCAAGTAAGTTAGGTGTAGAGATACGCTCGCCGTATGGAGGATTCATTACAATCATGCTCTTCTCTTTAGGCTGAATAAAATCCTTGAAATCCTGTTGCTCGATGGTTACATACCTTGACAAGCCAGCCGCAGCCACGTTCAGACGTGCCGTGTTGACAGCCTTCATATCAGTGTCATAACCATAGATATGATGTGTGAACTCACGTTCCTGAGAGTCATCATTATATATCATATCAAACAGATCTTGGTCAAAGTCAGGCCACTTCTCGAAGGCGAACTCCTTACGGAACACTCCTGGAGAAATATTACGAGCAATAAGTGCGGCCTCAACAGGCAATGTACCTGAGCCACACATTGGGTCGATGAAGTCTGTTTCACCCTTCCAACCCGTCATAAGTATCATACCTGCTGCAAGAACCTCATTCAATGGCGCTTCAACACTCTCCTGACGATAACCACGACGATGCAGAGATTCACCACTTGAGTCCAATGATAACGTTGCATTATCCTCTGCAACATGGATATTCAAACGGATATCAGGATTACTAACAGAGATATTTGGACGAGTACCAGTACGCTCTCTAAATTGGTCAACGATAGCGTCTTTAACCTTATAAGTAACAAAGCGTGAGTTCGTGAACTCCTCTGAATAAACGACAGAGTCAACAGAGAAAGTCTTACCAGAAAGGATATACTTACTCCAATCAATCTTCATCACCTCCTCATACATATCTTCAGCACTTTTCGCCTTGAAATTTGCGATAGGTTTAAGGATACGAATAGCAGTGTGTAACTGGAAATTAGCACGATACATCATTTCCTTGTCACCAGTAAACGACACCATTCGGCGTCCTATTTGTACGTTATTGGCACCTAACTGTGTCAGTTCTTTTGCTAATACTTGCTCCAAACCCATGAAGGTTTTGGCGATGAGTTCAAATTCTTGCATTTATGTGATAGATATTTATATACGAATTTTTATGATGATTAGTAGGGAGGTTTTCACTCTTAACATCCATGGAAACAGCCTGTTATCTTACCAAATAAGCATCTATTTGTTCCTCTTCAAGATGAGAGTGGGGTAGTACCTTTATATTCCTCCACCATATTCAAAGTCGATATCTAATATATCGGTCTTATTTTGTTTGTATTTCTTCGTTCGTGGACGCATATCCCGTGTGACCCAGACATTGGCACCTATGATGCATCCCTTCCCAATAGTGATACGACCAAGGATAGTGGCATTGGCATAGACAACAACATCATCCTTTAGAATAGGGTGACGAGCAATCCCTTTAATAGGCTTACCCTCTTTATCGAGTGGGAAGCTCTTTGCTCCTAAAGTTACACCTTGATAAAGTTTCACATGATTACCAATAACACAAGTAGCACCTATAACGACACCCGTACCATGGTCGATAGTGAAATGTGTACCAATGGTTGCAGCAGGATGGATATCGATACCCGTTTCAGAATGTGCCATCTCAGTAATCATACGTGGGATAAGAGGTACATTCTCTAACACTAATTCATGTGCCAAACGATAGTTAATAACAGCCTTAATAGCTGGATAACATGAAATCACTTCACCCACGTTGACTGCTGCAGGGTCTCCATCGAAGGCTGCTTGTATATCAGTTGAAAGTATCTTACGTAATGTTGGGAGTTTCTCTATGATACGTCCTGCTATCTTATCCGCCTCTTCTTGCATACAAAGACGTGTGTCTGCGGCATTAGGACAATGACAATCTTCGTTAAAACAGAGACCAGCCATAATCTGTCGAGAAAGCAGTTTATGCAGTCGTTCAACACTCATACCTATTTGATACTTGATAGTCTCAAAATTAACCGACGACCTTCCATAAAAGCCTGGGAAGAGAATAGAACGTGAGAGTTCGATTATCTCTTCCAATTCTTTAGCCGATGGCAAGGGGTCTCCATCACGGTGTTCATGGCAAATACCCTGCAACGCTTCTGGTTCAGAAAGCTCATCTACGGTCTGTATGAGTTGATGAGTGATGTCTTGTTTACTCATTGATACTATATCGAGATGTAATTACGTTGCAAAGATAATGATTATTATCGATATTTTATGGGTTTGTTCAAGAAAAATATACTAATTTTGCAGTGCTTTTCAAGCACTATTACAGGATAATATAGGTTCGAATAGCGTCTTATTCAAAATGTTTCAAATATTCAAATAATGAAGTCAACTATTTTTCCACGTATTTTTCATACCCTCATTCTATCTGCTTTTTGTGTAATAGCGTCTGCTGCAACCACTTCTCATAAGTCTCATAAAAATATTAAACGACAATATGATGGTATCGATGTGTCGCATCATCAGGGCAAAATAGACTGGAAAGAAGTGGCTAAAGACAAACAAATTAAGTTCGTATATATCAAAGCAACGCAAGGAACAAGTATAAAAGATAAGAACTACGAACAGAACATCAAAGGGGCACGTCGTCAAGGTTTACGCTGCGGTTCTTACCATTATCTTTCCTGCTTAACCTCTGTTAGGTCTCAATTTCGTAATTTTCAGAAGGCTATGCGAGGACATAAACAAGACTTAATTCCTATGATTGACATAGAGCATGAAGGCGTAAAACGCTGGAGTAAGAAGCAGGTACAAGATAGCGTAGCCTTATTTGCGAAACTCATTGAGCGTAAATATGGAAAGAAACCGCTTATATATTCACATGTAAACTTTTATAATTCTCATCTTACACCACGCTATAACAAGTACTTTCTCTTCTTAAGTAGATATAGTTCTGAGCGTCCTTCCATTAAAGGAGTAGGCCGACATAATATCTGGCAGTTTACTGATCGGGGAAGAGTACGTGGTATTCATGGTAATGTCGACCTTGACAGATTTATGTCAGGAACCTCCCTTTCGTCTATTCGCCTGTAGCTGTTTACAATTATTTGGGATTGCTGTAAATTTATTATAAACAAATAAAAGGATGTTTCCAACTCATAATTTGTTTGTACATTTGTAACGTTTAAAAGCTTACAACGCCCCAACGTCACACTTTACAAAAGAAATATAGGAGTATATAACAGCCTCTTCAAAGAAGAAATATCAACAGTTTTATAAGCCATAAATCCCAATCATGAATGGAAAGAAATCTATTAAGTAAGAATTTAATAAGTATGCGTAAAATAACTATTAACAAAGGAATTATATCTTTTCGTACTGTGATACTTGCACTGATGTTACTTACGTTGCATAGTGTTCAAGCACAAGAGTACCATGAAGAGCCACCATTAACATTCCGACCTTTGCTGCAAGAGCTTGGAACAGAATTGCTGCAAGGAAAGAAGGGGAGTATTGTTGCCGTTGACCCGGCTACAGGTGAGGTTCTTTGTATGGTGACTAATTCACCTACAGGACCAAATGATGCCCTTGCGATAGCGACAGCTTACCCTCCAGGCTCAGCTATTAAGCCTGCTCAAGCATTAGTATTCCTCTCAGAAGGAATCGTCAAGCCAGACACAAAGATAGCCTGCCATGACGGCTTTCGTGATGGGAACATAAAGGTGAAATGCCATCCTCACTACTCACCAGAAGCATTGGCGGGCGCATTGGCTGTCTCTTGTAACACTTGGTTCTTGAAGTCTTATCTATCTATGTTAGGTAATACACAGAAGTATGGAAGCAAGGAGAAGGCTGTTACAACATGGTGGGAATACATTGTAAGTATGGGACTTGGTGGACCATTAGGGATTGATATGCCTGGAGAAAAGGGTGGATTGGTTGCTAATGTGAACTATCTATCGCGTAGATATAAGAATAATTGGGACCCGAAGACCATCATGTGGGCTGGTATGGGACAAGGAGATATCACTGTCACACCGCTTCAGCTTTGTAACTTAGCGGCTTCTATCGCTAATCGAGGCTACTTCTTCACACCACACATTCATAAGAATGTTGACTGGTCACCTCTGTCTTCACGCTTTACAACCCCTCGTCAAACGAAAGTACCACCTTATATATATGCAGATGTCATAAAAGGAATGCGCTTGGCTGTAACCAAGGGGACTGCAACAGTCCTTAATGGAACAACTTATCCGGTCTGCGGAAAGACAGGAACAGCCGAAAATTCTGGTAAAGACCATTCTGTCTTTATTGGTTTTGCCCCAATGAATGAGCCAAAGATTGCTATTTCTGTTTATATAGAACATGGTGGGTTTGGTGCTGATGTAGCTGCTCCTATAGCAGGTTTGATTATGGAAAAGTATCTTAAAGGTAAACTGAGTCCGAAGTCACAAGCTATGGCAAAGCGCATTGAACGTATTAATACAATTACTAAATAAACCGTGGTTTGTAATAAAAAATCATGGAGTAGTATTCAATAGATGCTTATCAACGCTCAAGAAGGGCGTCTTCTACCTCCCAGAAGACGCCCTTCTTGCCTATTGAAAACGCCCTTCTCAAAGCTAATTAGGCGTTTTCTTCTAATGAGGTATGTAACCTCTTAATTACTTGATAGTTACTATCTGCTTACAAAAGACTTTTATATCTAAAAATGAGGGACGTGATAGCTCCTCGTTGTAATAAATATTCATAAAGGCATATTACCGTTTCCCCGCTAACTATATCAGTCTCATAATCCGCTAAAATGAATGATATAAAAGAAAAAGTCCCCACTCTCTCTCCTTGAAAACAAGGTTAGAGAATGGGGACAAAGCTTATTAGATTATTTTATATTCTCATGACCTCCTTAACACCCTTCACTGTTCTGAGTTTCTTGATAAGCATATTCAACTTGGAATTATCATCCAACAGGACTACAAGATTACCAGAGAAAAGGCCATCATTAGAGTCAATATTGATAGAACGCATCACTATCTTCTCGTCTTTTGAGATGATATTGGAAATGTTACTTACAATACCAATGTCGTCATTACCAATGACACGCAGCGTAATAGCATACTGAGAGGAACCTTTACCGCTCCAACGTGCCTTAACAACACGGTAGCCAAAACGCTTGCGCATCTCTGGTGCGTTCGGACAATCCTCTCGGTGAATCTTTATACCTCCGCTGACTGTCACAAAGCCAAAGACAGGGTCGCCATAAATTGGGTGACAACACTTTGCAAGTGAGAAGTCTAATCCTTTGAGGTTCTTATCTATAACGAGTACATCATCATTCTTCTTCAGATACTCTGTCGTAGGATTTTCAAACTCAAAGTTCTCTGCGCTCTCCGTCTCCTTTGTCTGATTGAGGTTGTGCGCATGGTTATAAGTCTTCTGATACTCCTCTATAACATAGTTAGGGTCAAGTTTCTCATCAGCAATCTGTTTATAGAATTCAGAGACTTCCTTGAACCCTAATTTGCGAATGAGCTGTCCCATTGTGGAGTCTTCAATCTCAATCTTCTTGTTCTTAAACCTACGTTCGAGTAGTTCCTTTGCATACAGGCCATCCTTAACCTGTGTTTCTTTCAGTGCAAGACGTATCTTAGCCTTTGCACGCGAAGACTTACAGATATTCAACCAGTCACGGTTAGGCTTCTGTGTCGACGAAGTTAGTATCTCAACAGAGTCACCACTATGTAACTCGGTACGGAAAGAAACATTCTTACCATTAATCTTTCCACCTACACATTGATTTCCTATCTTAGAATGAATATGATAAGCAAAGTCGAGTACAGTAACTCCTTTAGGAAACTTAAGCAAATCGCCCTTTGGTGTAAACACATAAATCTCCTTTTCATAAAGGTCAGATCTAAACTCATCCATCACCTCCAGATTGTTACCAGCCTCAAGTGCTGAACGAATAGAAGCCAACCAGTTGTCCATTCCACCTTCTGCCTTCACTCCCTTGTACCTCCAGTGAGCAGCAAGACCGTGTTCAGCAATCTCGTCCATACGTTCAGTACGGATCTGTACTTCGACCCACTTTTTATCAGGGCCAAGTACTGTGATGTGCAGACATTCGTAACCATTCGACTTTGGTACGGATAGCCAGTCGCGCAGTCGCTTAGGGTTAGGCTGATACATATCCGTCACAATGGAGTATGCCTGCCAACATTGCATCTTCTCTTTATCCTCTGGTGAGTCGAGAATGATGCGGATAGCAAAGAGATCATAGATTCCTTCAAAGGCACACTTCTGCTTCTTCATCTTCTGCCAGATGGAATGAATAGACTTTGTTCGACCTTTTATGTGGAATTTAAGTCCTGCAGCTTTAAGCTGTTCACTGACCGGAGTGATGAAACTACTTATATAAGCATCACGCACCTTCTTAGTGGCATTGAGCTTCTCCTTTATATGATAGTATGCATCATGCTCCAGATATTTCAGCGATAAGTCCTCAAGTTCACTCTTAAGCTGGTAAAGTCCTAACTTATGAGCCAATGGGGCATAAAGATAACTGGCCTCTTCAGACACTTTACGCTGGGCCTCTTTATTCTCTACATCACGTATCTGACGCATGAGATTGACGCGGTCGGCTATCATAATCAAGATAACTCGCATGTCTTCTGCAAAGGATAACAGAAGATTGCGAAAGTTCTCACTTTCGATAACTGGTGTCTTCTTGTAAAGTGCATGTACACGGATAAGACCATGAATAATCTTCGAAACGCCTTCACCATATAGCTTACTTATCTCGTCAAGAGTTATTTCTCCTTCTTCGACACTTTGATACAAAAGGATTGAAAGAACAGACTCACGATTTAACCCTATATCCTTAACAGCGATAGCAGCTGTTTGTAAAGAACACAATATAGGGTTTAACTTAAAGACATTACGCTGAATACGATTATCAGCGATTGTCTTTCTCAGATGGTCGCGCAGCTTTGGAAGATCATTCTCGTAGAATGTTTGCCCAAGTGTTTCCTTAAGTTCTTCGAGTATCTTTTCAGACAACTCCTTCTCTTTATCCGTATAAATGAATTTCTCTTCCATAGGCATAATATATCTATTAACCAAGGCAAAGATACAAAGAAAATTGAAATAACGAGAAAGAAATGTGTCAAAGAGTTTCTTTCTTTCGGTTTAATTCGTTATTTTTGCAGATATAATACAATCTTTTTAATACCTTACCATTATGTTAAAGAAAGAAGACCTAAAACAAATTCATGATAAAGGAATAAGTGAGGAGCAGATTAGTAAGCAATTAGAAGACTTCAAGAGAGGTTTTCCTTACTTGAAACTTGAAGGTGCTGCAACCCCAAAGAAGGGTATTACAGTACTTGACAAGGATGCTTGTGAGGATGTTTGCCGTGCATGGAAAAAATATCAAACAAGTGGGCATAAGGTTGTTAAGTTCGTTCCTGCGTCTGGTGCAGCCAGCCGTATGTTTAAGGATTTGTTTGCATTCCTCAATGGCAGTAATGATGAACCAGTGAGTGACTTTGAGAAAGAGTTCTTTTCTAAGATCCATGACTTTGCATTCTTCAATGAGTTATCAGCTAAATGCCAACAGTTAAAGGGTAAAAGTGCGGACGAACTATTAAAGGAGGGACAATACAAAGTGGTAGTTGCCACCTTATTAAATAAGGAGGGCTTGAATTATGGGCAGCTACCTAAGGGCTTGCTTCTATTCCACTCATACGCTGACGGAGCACGTACTCCTATGGAAGAACATTTGGTTGAAGCAGCACGTTATGCAGAAAGTAACAAGCAGGCACACGTACATTTCACTGTTTCACATGAACACTTGGACTTCTTCAAGCAAAAGGTAGCAGACAAAGAGACAGGATATGAGGTTAAGTACGGTGTTAGCTTTGATATTTCTTTCTCTGAACAGAAGCCGAGTACAGACACGATAGCCGTAAACCTTGATAATACTCCTTTCCGTAATGAGGATGGTTCGTTACTTTTCCGACCAGCTGGTCATGGTGCACTCATTGAGAATTTGAACGATTTGGACGCTGATGTTGTTTTTATCAAGAATATAGATAATGTAGTGCCCGACCGTCTGAAGGACGAAACCATTAGTTGGAAGATGATTATTGCAGGTAAACTTGTTGAATTACAGGAGCGCGCTTTTGCTTATCTCCACAAATTAGAACAGGGCAATTGTTCTCGTTCTGAGCTTGAAGAGATGGCTGATTTCCTACAGAAAGAACTTTCTTGTGAGAAACACGACAGGTCTTCTCTTGATGATGCAACACTGGCAGAATACCTATATAAGAAGCTAAATCGTCCTATGCGTGTATGTGGCATGGTGAAGAATGTAGGCGAACCCGGTGGTGGACCATTCCTCGTTTATAATCATGATGGGACAGTAAGCCTTCAGATTCTTGAAAGTTCACAAATAGACAAGAGCAATGAAACATCTATGAAGATGTTTACAGAAGGTACTCACTTTAACCCTGTCGATCTTGTATGCGCCATCAAAGACTACAAAGGTAATGCCTTTGATTTGACAAAGTATGTTGATAAATCAACAGGCTTCATCAGCTCTAAATCGAAGAATGGTCGTGAACTCAAAGCTTTAGAACTTCCAGGATTGTGGAATGGGGCGATGAGTGATTGGAATACCGTCTTTGTAGAAGTGCCACTCGGTACTTTCAACCCAGTAAAGACTGTCAACGACCTTCTGCGTGAGCAGCATCAATAAACATCAGAAGGACAGGACTAAATTGAGTAGATAAAGAATAAAATACTTCCCAACTGTTGGAAATTATATTTCTAATTGGTTGGGAAGTAGTTTAACAAAGCCTTACCACCTATTATTATAAGCATAATAAAGTTTCTATCTACTTGTTTCAATACATTATATTATCGTTTATCATTATTTCAGCAGAGGTTAGTCACCAATCAAACGAAAGCCTAATCATAATAGATAAGATGTATATGGCACATGTAACTTATTATTAAGAAGACATCAAACAGCCGAAAACCAAGATAATCTATCTGGTTAGTGAATAGCTTATTTCTTAAAGATAAGACAATATAATCTTGTGAAATACGATTAAGAAGACGAAAGGATAGCATTTTAGTTTCAATGAACAGCAAAAAAATAAGAGAAATCTTGTAGGGTTCAAATAAATATTATACCTTTGCCACACAAAAGACACATTCAATGATGTTTCACTTTATGAAACGTCCACACACAATCAAATGTAATTAATTTCCCATACATATTTATATGTTTAGTAAAGAAGAATTATTAGAGAAAGAAGTTTCTGAACTTGAAACTATTGCTCAGAGCACAGGTGCTACCTATTCACCAGGAGATGACAAGGATAAGCTTGTTTATGCTATTCTTGACCGACAAGCTGAAGAGGTAGGCACAGCACACCCCTTAGAATCAAAGCGTAAGCGTACCAGGATAGCACGAAAGGATACTGATCGAGTTTATTCTGTTCATGGTGAAGAAGGGGAGAACTTTGATGTACAGAAGAATAAGGCTACGACTGCGAGTCAGCAATCTTTATTCAAAGACCTACCTGAATCAAAAGAGGAAAAGACTGAAGAGAAGTCTCCAGAAGAAATATTAGCATCTATTCCTAAGCATCGTGGCCGTAAGTCAAAGGCTGAATTAGAGGCTATTGCTGCTGCTGAAGCAGCATTAAAAGCTAAGTCTGAAGAGACGCCACAGGTTGAGGAACCTGCAGAGGAAGTGCAAGAAGAGAAAGCAGAACCTTCTGTTCCAGAAGACTTTATCCCAGAAGACCAGTTCTCTAACACACCTTCGCAAGAAGAGAATGAAGGGAAAGAAGAATTGCTCGCACGTCTTCAAGAGAAAGTGAATGCACATAATATGAATATGGATGCTGGCTATGCAACTACACCTGATGGGGTGTGGGCTGGTGATCCAGGCGATGGGACAGATTTTATTCCTGTTGTTGACTTACCAATAGAGGACCAAGGTGTTGTTCCAAACTATGATATGTTTGACCAACCAACACTACCTCCTCAGATGCCGTCAACCCCTATCTATGATAATGTACCATCGGTAAACAATGCTGCATACGATTTTTCTGATATCATAAAAGCTAATGGTGTTCTTGAAGTAATGCCTGATGGGTATGGCTTCCTCCGTTCAAGCGATTATAATTACTTGTCATCACCAGATGATGTATATATTGCAAACAACCAGATTAAGCAATATGGTTTGAAAACTGGTGATGTTGTGGAATGTCACGTACGTCCACCACATGAGGGTGAAAAGTATTTCCCATTGACAAGTATTGAGAAGATTAATGGTCGTAACCCGTCAGAAGTTCGCGACCGCATCCCATTCGAGCATCTAACTCCACTCTTCCCAGATGAGAAATTTAGTCTTTGTGGTGATCCACGAACAACTAATCTCTCAACACGTATCGTTGATCTCTTCTCACCAATCGGTAAAGGACAGCGTGCTTTGATTGTGGCTCAACCAAAGACAGGTAAGACTATCTTGATGAAAGATATTGCAAATGCTATTGCAGCCAACCACCCAGAAGCTTACTTGATGATGCTTTTGATTGATGAACGTCCTGAGGAGGTTACGGATATGGCACGTACTGTAAATGCGGAAGTTATTGCCTCTACATTTGATGAACCAGCAGAACGCCACGTAAAGATTGCCGGAATAGTTTTAGAGAAGGCGAAGCGAATGGTTGAGTGTGGACATGATGTTGTTATCTTCCTTGACTCTATTACTCGTTTGGCACGTGCGTATAACACTGTTGCACCAGCATCTGGTAAGGTATTGACTGGTGGTGTTGATGCCAATGCACTGCAAAAACCAAAGCGTTTCTTTGGTGCTGCACGTAATATTGAGGGTGGTGGTTCTCTGACGATTATAGCAACAGCCTTGATAGATACTGGTTCTAAGATGGATGAAGTTATCTTTGAGGAGTTCAAGGGAACAGGTAATATGGAGTTGCAGCTTGACCGCAGCTTAAGTAACAAACGTATCTTCCCAGCTGTGAACTTGGTTGCTTCAAGTACTCGTCGTGATGACCTCTTGCAGGATCGTACAACACTTGACCGCATGTGGATACTTCGTAAGTATATTGCTGATATGAATTCTATTGAGGCGATGAACTCTATCCACGATCGTATGAGACGTACAGAGAACAATGAAGAGTTCCTATTGTCAATGAATGATTAATATAATCAGATTATAAAACTTGCTTTTCTTTCAGAAAACAGCAAGGTAAGTAAATAATAAGAATGTATCAAAAGTGTGAGACAGAACGTTTCCTTTTGATACTTTTTTTCGTTTTCATACTTTCCTGTAGAAATCTATAAAGACCGATGCTTTTGGTTTACTTTAATTTTATGTAGGCTTAATTTCCAATCATACAAAACTAATAAAAAATAATTATCCTGTCATTTCTGTCATCATTCTCAATTATTTAATAAACTAATATACAACAAATTAGAACCAAATGTTAAAATGACAGCAAACGAAATAAAAACTTCTTTCTATAATAAGGAGGAATTATTCCAATCTTATAACAACTGGACAAGACTCTTACCTTTTGATAAATCTTATATTTGTATAGCCAACAAGCATGTCGGTTCGCCCTCCTTGTGGGCGGTAATAAATAAGTGCTTGATAGCTGTTTTCTGTTTGGTAATGACCATCGTCTACTTTGAAAGATGAGAGTCTACCTTGTTCATCAGCAGCAAGAAATTGATAGTTGTAATAACCAAACTTCAAAGGGACTACCGCTTCATAATATCCTCCTGTAGAATTATAATTCATCTCATAAGCAGGAAGCAAACGATTATATGTCCAATCGCCATTCAGAAATATTCTGTAAGAGTAGGGTGAGGGCATTTTTAACTGAAAATGAGTCAAAATATAATCACTTGTTGTATTTATCTCTATATTATCCGAGTTGCGTATCAAATATGCGCCATCAGCATCCTCGTCATAGAGATAATTTAATAATGGGGCAGTAGGAAAGAGGTAGGCATGATAGTTCTTACCATCCCAACTAATTTTATCTACGCCCATAGAGGTATAATCTGTTGAAAGAATCTCAAACTTTCGGTACTCATTACCCGCCCAAAAGATATAGTCTTGGTTATGTGACCACCTTAGACCATTTGACATAACATATTGAGGCTTACTGTTCCAACGAGCATCAAGCCAGTTACGATTTTGTAACACAACTGTCTTAATTTGTTGTTGAGGGTTACTAACCGTATAATTACCATAATCTACCTGCATCTCAGCTTGTTGTTGATTGCCATTAATAGTTTGGTCGGTTTGTGTGGTTATATTCAATCTTACTCCCATAGAACTTTCCACAGGCTCTGTAAGCATAAAACATGCTGTAAGCAAAGGCAGGGCAGAGCTATTATTATCATCATCGTATATGTAAAGACGATAATTACCAGACAACTTTGGACGGCATTTATCATTGGGAATATCCAAATGATAATGTGTATAAAGAGTGTTTGTTAGTGTAGACTCCTTTACATTATCTATTGTATTTCCTGCAATAAAACCATCTACGATATCGCTTTCAAAGAGTCCGACAGAAGGTTTCCAATCAGCCTCGCAATGCTCTAAACGATAGGTCAGACGACGATAAGTATGCGTAAGATCATCAAAATCTATACTTATCTTACCATCATTGAGTACCATGACAGGTAGGTCCATCCATTTCTGATTAGCAACAACCTGCAATGAACGAAAGTTCTCGTCATGAATTTCATGGCGTTGCGCAGAAACAGAAATAGGTGAAAAACAAACTAAACAATAGACAAATAGTAAGGTTAATCGCTTCATTCTTCTTTACCCAATAAATCTTTGAGGAAATTATCGAGGTCATTATCTAAATCATGCATGAGGTCACCACCAATGATTGCAATGTCATCATCAACAAGATAAAGCTCTGCAATATTATTCTTATCATCATCTTCAAGAATGAAGCTATAAGGTTTCATGATAGACATATTCTCTACTACATCCTTAATACGATTGAGAGATGAGCGCAAGATAATGGCTATCTCTTGATAGAAATTATCACTTTTGTTATCAATCCATTGGTCTATTACACAGCGAGTAATCTCGACGTCACTATCGTCAAAAGCCATAAGATCACCGCTATCTTGTGATACACGTAAATGAATATCAGTCATTGGCATGTCACAATCATCAGCAGTAAACTTCTGTGCAACCTTCTTCAAAAAGCGTTCAATCTGTTGTTGGGTTTGTTCGGTTTCTGTCATCTCAATGATTATAAGTTGATTTATTACAATGGCAAATATACAAAAAGTTTTCGAGTTTGTATAGATGTAGACATTTTTTTACGTTCTTTTTTTGATGGTTATAAAAAATATATTATCTTTGCAACATAACTAATTGACATAAATCAGATGAAAATAAGGAACTAAAAAGATATGAAACAAACAATACTTGTTACTGGAGGAACTGGTTTTATAGGCTCACACACAACTGTTGAACTAATAGAAGCTGGCTATCAAGTTGTTATTATAGATGACTTATCTAACTCTAAAATAGAGGTTTTAGATGGTATTGAGAAAATAACTGGTGTTCGTCCTGCATTCGAACAGGTGGACCTTCGCAATCGTGAGGCAACTGAGAATGTCTTTCGTAAATACCCAAAAATTGAAGGTATTATTCATTTTGCAGCTTCTAAGGCTGTAGGTGAGAGTGTACAGAAGCCTCTGATGTATTATAGAAATAACATTGTTTCATTGATTAACCTCTTGGAGCTCATGCCTGAATACAATGTTAAGGGCATCATCTTCTCAAGTTCTTGTACCGTATATGGGCAACCAAAGCCTGAGAATCTTCCTGTTACAGAGAATGCTCCACACCAGAAAGCAACTTCTCCATACGGTAATACCAAAGAAATTAATGAGCAGATTATCTTAGACTATATTCATAGTGGTGCGAATATTAAGAGTATTGTATTAAGATATTTCAATCCTATTGGTGCACATCCATCTGCCTTGATTGGTGAGTTACCAAATGGTGTTCCTAACAACTTGATTCCTTTTGTTACACAGACTGCCATGGGAATCAGAAAAGAACTAACTATCTTCGGCAATGACTATAATACTCCAGATGGTACTTGTATCCGTGATTATATCTATGTTGTAGATTTAGCAAAAGCTCATGTAGCAGCAATGGCACGTGTACTTGACCAAGAGACAGATAAGATAGAATATTTTAATATCGGCACAGGTAGTGGTAATTCAACAAAAGAAATTGTTGACACTTTTGAAAAGGCTACTGGTGTTAAGGTGAATTGGAAATATGGTCCACGTCGTGAAGGTGATATTGAAAAGATTTGGGGTGATTGCACTAAAGCCAACACAGTATTAGGTTGGAAGGCAGACACACCTTTGTCTGACGTTCTTGCTTCTGCATGGAAATGGCAGGAGAAGTTAAGAGAGGACGGAATTATGTAATTTTCTTTTTTTACGATTAATATAAGTCAAGATTAGTAAACAAAAACAGTATTGCAGGTGAAACCTGCTTTATTTTGTGTTTGTGTTGTTGTTATCCCTCGATGTGAATCGGGGGATAATTTTTTTATGCCTTTTAAATCTATAAAATCTTATAAACAGCAATAGTTCATAGGAGTAATTATTATCATTCCATCAGTAAACTATATGATTATATATTATCTAATAGAGAAGTAAACAATCCGCATTATCGAACAACATATAGGATAAAAAGATTAAAAAAAGAAAACTTTTATACGTGTAAATTTGCTAAATTCAGATATAATCTATACTTTTGCACATAATATTTGCGTTGTGCAAATGATTTAATAGATAATCACAAGGGTATGTCAATATCAAAGACAAGACAAAAGCTCGTTGATGTAGCGCGCCAGCTTTTTGCGAAGAATGGCATTGCAAACACAACAATGAACGACATTGCTAAGGCATCAGGGAAAGGTAGACGTACGCTCTATACTTATTTTAAGAGTAAAGATGATGTCTATTATGCCGTTATAGAGTCGGAGTTAGAACGCCTATCTGATAAGTTAGACGAAGTAGCAGCAAAGAGTATAAGCCCTCAAGATAAAATCATCGAGCTTATTTACACACATCTTAGTATGATTAAAGAAACTGTTATGCGTAATGGTAATTTACGTGCAGAGTTCTTTAGGAATATTTGGATGGTAGAGAAGGCACGAAAGAACTTTGATGAAGACGAGATAGAACTTTTCCGAAAGGTTTATTCTGACGCAAAAGAGGATGGAGACTTTGACATAGAGAATGTAGACCTTGTTGCTGATATTACCCATTATTGTATTAAGGGACTCGAAGTTCCATTTATCTATGGGCGATTAGGACATGGTTTAACCGAGGAGTCTTCACGTCCACTTGTTGCAAAGGTTGTATATGGTGCTTTAGGTAAAAATGGTTTGAAATAATTAACACTAAGGCAACCTATCATTCAGTTTGTATATTCATAAACTAACAATATAAATCAAAACAACATGAAATTATTGGAAGGTAAGACAGCTCTGATTACAGGTGCTGCACGTGGTATTGGTAAAGCAATCGCATTAAAGTTTGCAGAAGAGGGTGCAAACATTGCATTCACCGATCTTGTTATCGATGAGAATGGTAAAGCAACAGAGGCAGAGATTGCTGCTAAGGGCGTAAAAGTAAAGGGTTACGCAAGTAATGCTGCAGATTTCGCACAGTCAGAAGAGGTTGTAAAGCAGGTCAAAGAGGAATTTGGTTCTATTGATATTCTTGTTAACAATGCAGGTATAACAAAAGATGGTCTTATGCTTCGAATGACTGAGCAGCAGTGGGATGCTGTTATAGCAGTGAACCTTAAGAGTGCATTCAACTTCATTCATGCTTGTGTTCCAGTAATGATGCGCCAGCGTAATGGTAGTATTATCAATATGGCCAGTGTAGTTGGCGTACATGGTAATGCTGGTCAGGCTAACTATGCAGCATCAAAGGCTGGTATGATAGCCTTGGCTAAGAGTGTTGCACAGGAGATGGGTCCTAAGGGTATCCGTGCAAATGCTATCGCTCCTGGTTTCATTGATACCGCAATGACACAGGCTTTGGACGACGACATTCGTAAGGAATGGACATCAAAGATTCCTCTCCGCCGTGGTGGTACCGTTGACGATATTGCTAACACTGCAGTATATCTTGGATCTGACCTATCAAGTTATGTATCTGGTCAGGTTATCCAGGTTGATGGTGGTATGAATATGTAATACATGCTCCCTCTCTCCTTATATCATGCAGATATAGGAGGGAGGGAGATATACTAATGTCTCTCTGAATTACATTTACAAATCCTTATCTTATATATATAAGGTGGGGAATACCTTATTCTAATTACTCAGACATACGTAGTAATCAACTAATAAGTTACTTTTTTTATTGTTAATCTGTTTTTATAACTCTCTTGTAAGGTATTGTTGACTATGGAAGTACTATACGAAGATAATCATATCATAATCGTCTATAAGGAAGCAGGCGAAATAGTTCAAGGTGATAAGACTGGTGACGAACCATTATCTGAGATTGTCAAACGATGGATTAAGGACAAATACCAGAAGCCTGGTAATGTTTTCTTAGGTATTGTGCATCGTCTCGATCGTCCTGTTTCAGGATTAGTTGTATTTGCAAAAACGTCAAAAGCACTTACAAGACTTAACAATATGTTCCGAAATGGTGAGGTGCATAAGACTTATTGGGCCATTGTTACACGTCCACCATTTGAGAAAGAAGCGACATTAACAGACTGGCTTGTACGTAACGAACGACAGAATAAGAGTTACGCCTATAACCACCAGGTCCCTACATCCAAGAAATCTATTTTACATTATAAAGTAATTAATCAGTCTGAACGCTATACATTACTGGAAATCAACCTAATGACTGGTCGTCATCATCAGATTCGTTGTCAACTTTCTAACATGGATTGCCCTATAAAAGGCGATCTAAAATATGGCGCACAACGTTCTAATTCAGATGGTAGTATCAGTTTGCTAAGCCATCGGATCGAATTTATTCACCCCGTTTCAAAAGAGAATATTTGTATTGAGTCACCTCTCCCTAACGATAACTTATGGCAGGCAATAGGCAATTTCTAATTGGAATTATAGACAGGCAACCACATACTACATCTATTCCTTCCGAGTAGCAGATAAAGTTCATGGGCTGAAATTCTCAAAGATTGGCTTTCAGCCCATAATCGTTCAATAAAGAAAGTATTTTATACAAACCTTATCTTCAGCCTTTTCAATTAATAAAGTAAAATAGCCATCCAATTGAGAAGGATAAAATCACACATTATTACAAGAATATTTTTATTTTGTTTTGCTGTCATATTTAACATTTCTCACAACTCTACTGTAAACCAACAAGTTAGGGTATGATAACGAATGACAGTAATGACAGCAAAATTATTTTATGTTGAAAAATGCTTACCATCGACCTACAATGGCAGAGCTTACAGGAGACTATTATCATGATAGAACATAATCTTGTAGTAAAAACAACGTAAAAGTACTTTTTCAAGGTAATTTATATCATTTTCTCTACCGCTTTAAACACGAAATAATACAAACTTAATGATACCTCGTAAGTAGAAGTAAAACTCAGATTAATAGCTTATAGATAGTTATGAACTAAACCATATTGGCATGTCGGTACAGACCAATGAGGTAATATCCCGTCAGTTATGGATAAGAATATCGTGTGATTAGTTCGCTGAAAACGCAGATTATCATCTCATTGTCTATACTATTCCCATACACGGAAATATGATTTTTATTAAGTCAACAAATTTGTATTGTAAATTGTTTTCGTACTTCTAAAAACCATTACTTGCCCTTCATGCTTCAAGAAAACGCCCAATAGGCTTCAAGAAGACGCCCTTCTTGATTGTTACTAAGGCTCTTCTTGCGTCTTATTAGGCATGTTCTTCTGCACTGATTATAACTAATTGGTTTACTGTTAGTTATTAACCTTAGCTTATACGAGAATTACCTTTCCATTTAATTATATTTATAAGGATGTTTTGTAAGAGTTTTTTACATTCATCTCCACAATTAATCTTTACACTTTAAGATGTGAATATTCCTCTACAACATTATTATTTTCCCACTTATCATTATTTAGAAACAAGCCATTCTGATAAGTCTACTGAGTGAAGAGATATAGACCAAAATATAAAACAAAGGTATAGTTATCACATCAGAACCAATTTTCCCACCAGAGTAATCCTCTATTACCAGTATATAACAGATTAGTAATCATGTAATTACATAGTCAATTAGGGATAAACGAAACTAAATTGCAAGAATATATATGTGTAACATGATATCGTATTAACCAATCGCCCTGTGCTCTTCTATGGAAGAATAAAGCCTTATTCCTCTCACAGAAGAACACAGATGTCAAGGGTGTATGTCTTGTTCAATCGTCACCAACATACGAAGAAGCCAGAGAATAACGCTATAAAAGATATACTTGTAATATCAATAGCGAGGGTAGGATACCAAATATCACTACCTTAATTTATTCCATGCTCATTCAGTGCTTTTGCATATTTTGCAGCATTTTTCTGATGCTCCTCGTATGTCTTAGCAAAGTTATGGGTTCCACTAAAGTCTTCTTTCGCACACATATAGATATAGTCATGGTGCACATAATTAAGTACGGCATCAATTGCTGCAACAGAAGGGATACGAATTGGCCCAGGAGGAAGACCACGATATTTATAGGTGTTATAAGGATTATCTATCGTAAGCCATTTCTGATAAATACGATGAGCAGTGAAATTCTTAGTAGCAAACTTCACAGTTGGGTCGGCTTGGAGAGGCATGTTGAGGTGCAAACGGTTGATATACATACCCGCAATCTTTGGCATTTCAGCCTCATTATCCGTCTCCTCATCCACAATACTTGCGAGTGTAACTATCTCACTCTCAGTAAATCCAGCCTGCTTAGCTTTCTCTTTACGTTCGAAATTCCAGAACTTCTTATTCTCTTCACTCATCTTATCGAGAAACTTATCAGCAGACGTATTCCAATAAAAGTCGTACGTATTAGGAATAAAGATTGCTGGGATAGTCTCTGGCGTGAAGCCATATTTCTTACATACCTCTTTTGATTTGAGGCGTGAAAGCAGTTCAGCACGTGTAAACATCAGTTTTTCACTTACGTCTGTAGCAAGGTCGTCTATCGTTCTTACAGACCGTATAGTTACTTTCACTGGTGCTTGTAAACCATTAATAATATGACGTGATGTCTGAAGTGAACCAGAAGAGCCTACAACAAATCTACCAGGACGTATCTTTTTCGCATATCCCATTACCCCAGCAATCTGCTTAAAGACCCAAAATCCTTGAGGAGTTGAGAGCGGTTGAAGCTTGGCATATACAGAGTCAATATTGTCATCTTCGTCAATCTGAATGTATGTCTCATTACCTGTACGAGACATTCCAGAGAAGAAAAGAAAATATGTTACACCAGCTAATACGACAAGAACTGATATTAAAATCCAACGGGAAGTTGTTCCTTTTCCCTTCTTTTTATTCTTAATCATTGTCTTAAATTTATTCTTCTAAGGTGCAAAGGTACAATATTTAAGTATTAATTGAGCAATGACAAGCAACTTTGATAGCCTCTTTTTCGAAATTTAAGGGAAAAAGTAACCTAATGTCTATATTATTATGTACTTTTGTCTGAGATTAATAAAAGGATAATGAGAGATTTTAAGACTTATATCTTCGATTTAGATGGTACATTACTTAGTACGCTAAACGATTTAGCATCAAGTACAAATTATGCGCTTCGTTGGGCAGGCATGCCTGAACGAACAATAGAGGAAGTACGTATGTTCGTTGGAAATGGTGTTAAGCTATTAATGGAACGAGCTATCCCAGAGGGAGTTGATAACCCTAAGTTCGAGGAAACATACGCAAAATTCCGAGAACATTATATGGAACATAACCTTGACACAACACGTCCATACGATGGTGTACCAGAACTGTTACATGAACTAAAACGACGTGGTAAGCACCTTGCTATTGTAAGTAATAAATTCTATGCGGCCACACAAGACCTTGCAAAACATTTCTTCCCGGATACGATAGAGGTAGCAATAGGAGAGCGAGAGAACATTAGGAAGAAACCAGCTCCCGACACTGTATTAGAAGCTTTGCGTCAACTAAATGTATCAAAAGAAGATGCCGTGTATATAGGCGACAGTGATGTAGATATCATGACAGCAAAGAATTGTGGCTTACCTTGTATTAGTGTGCTTTGGGGATTTCGTGATAAAGACTTCTTAATAGAGCATGGAGGCTCTCTGTTCGTAGACAAACCAATTGAAATTCTAAGCAGGTTATAACGATTAACCAATTACTTGCTATTCAATTAAATAGCAAGTAATTGGAATAAATATTAGTAGAAGAGATTACTCAAGAAGCCTAACAAGTCTCAATAATCCTTTTTAGTGTAAGTCTCATCCAGCAATACTTTTGATGGAGTAGCACCAGAACGATAGGTATATTGGAAATTAAATCCAGCATCCTTGTACCCTTTCGAACCAGGGTCAGCCTTCAACGCATCACGTAAAGCCTTTCTGAGCTCTGCTCTCTTAGCGTGGACAGCCTGCTCGTTATCAGCTTTACCAACAAGTGAATAGTAATAATGGATAGTGCGAGAAGGTGCTTCAAAAACCATGCTATCCATTCTCGTGTCATTAACAATAGGAGTCGGGCATTTCTTCTCGGTATATTCTTTACATTCTTGTGCTGCCCTCTCCTCTAAACTATTACGACAGGCAGAGAGTGAAAGTAGCAATAAAGCTGCATAAAATAAATGTTTCATTCCTTTTAATTTAATGTTAATTACAGTTTAGGACTATCTAACCAAGAACAGTCTTTTAACTTTCTTTCTAACTATATATCCAATGCAAAGATAAGAAAAAATAAACAATTTCTTATTTTAACGTTCTTAATTCTCAATAAAAATCATTATATTTGCAGATTGAAAATATAGACAAACGAATGAATCATATAAGGAATTTCTGCATTATTGCCCATATTGACCATGGTAAATCAACCTTGGCTGATCGTCTTTTAGAGTACACACAGACGATAAAAATTACTGAAGGGCAGATGCTTGACGATATGGATTTGGAGCGTGAACGTGGTATAACTATCAAAAGTCATGCTATCCAGATGGAGTACACATTAGATAAGAAGAAATATGTACTTAATCTTATTGATACTCCAGGACATGTTGACTTCTCGTATGAGGTGTCACGAAGCATTGCAGCGTGTGAAGGTGCATTGCTTATCGTTGATGCAACGCAGGGCGTACAGGCGCAGACTATCTCTAACCTCTATATGGCTATCGACCATAATTTGGAGATTATCCCTGTTATCAATAAGATAGATATGCCTAACGCAATGCCTGAAGAGGTCGAGGATGAGATTGTCGACCTTATTGGTTGTGACCCAAAGGACATCATTCGAGCAAGTGGAAAGACGGGGGAAGGCGTACCAGACATACTTGAAGCTATCATAAAGCGCATCCCTTCACCAACAGGAGATGTCAACGCTCCACTGCAGGCCCTCATCTTTGACTCTATCTTCAACTCTTTTCGTGGTATTATCACGCTTTGCAAAGTTGAGAACGGAGTCATAAAAAAGGGTGATAAGGTTAAGTTTGTACAGACTGGTATGGAATATACCGCTGATGAAGTTGGCGTATTAAAGATGGAGATGATGCCAACCCAACAACTGTCAACAGGTGAGGTAGGATATATCATTTCTGGTATTAAGAATGCTACTGAGGTAAAGGTGGGCGATACAGTAACACACATTGTCAATCCTTGCAAACATGCCATTGAAGGCTTCCAAGAGGTAAAACCAATGGTCTTTGCGGGCGTCTATCCTATCGACCCAAATGACTACGAAGGGTTGCGTGCTTCCTTAGAGAAACTTCAACTTAATGACGCTTCACTTACGTTCCAACCAGAGAGTTCACAAGCTTTGGGATTCGGTTTCCGTTGTGGCTTCTTAGGATTGCTTCACATGGAGATTGTGCAGGAACGATTAGATAGAGAGTTCAATATGGATGTTATTACCACCGTACCTAACGTTAGCTACATGGTATATGACAAACAAGGGAATGTTAAAGAGGTTCACAACCCCTCTGGTCTTCCAGATCAGACTATGATTGATCATATTGAAGAACCTTATATTAAGGCCTCTATCATTACCTCCAGTGAATACATTGGACCTATTATGACGTTGTGTCTTGATAAACGTGGTGAGCTTGTCAGTCAGAACTACGTGAGTGGAAATAGATTGGAACTCATCTTTATGATACCATTGGGTGAGATTGTGATTGACTTCTATGATAAATTGAAGAGTATTTCTAAAGGATACGCCTCATTTGATTATCACATTGATTCTTTCCGTCCATCCAAGTTAGCAAAGCTTGATATTCTTCTGAATGGAGAGGCTGTTGATGCCCTTTCTACTCTGACACATGAGAGTAATGCTGTCGGATTTGGAAGAAGGATATGTGAGAAGCTGAAAGACTTGATACCACGCCAGCAATTTGACATCGCTATACAAGCCGCTATCGGTGCTAAAATCATTGCACGAGAGACTGTTAAGCAGGTACGTAAAGATGTTACCGCAAAGTGTTATGGTGGTGATATTAGCCGTAAGCGTAAGCTCTTAGAGAAGCAGAAGAAAGGTAAGAAACGTATGAAACAGATTGGAAACGTACAAGTTCCACAGAAAGCATTCCTTGCCGTATTGAAGTTGGATTAAAGTCAAAGTAATAAGAAAGGAAAGGAATATGAAGGATTTGGTTAATGATACAAGAGATATTGCACGTGAATTGGCACGTAAATATAGTACGATGACTCATGACGAGTTAGATGTACTTGAGAGTATCCTTGTGCCCATGAAATTCGCCAAAGGACAGATGATTCTCAGCGAAGGGGAAATCTGTAAGCATTTCTATTACATAGAAAAAGGACTTATTCGTCAGTTCTACTTTAAGAATGGTAAGCAAATTACCGAACATTTAGGAGAGGACAGAAGTATCTTTATGTGTATAGAAAGCCTTTTCCGTGAAGAACCTACAAAGTTACAGGTAGAGGCTTTGGAGCCTACATGGGTTTACGCACTACCTAAGCAGAAGCTTGAACAGGTGGCATTACATAATGTTAATATTCAGATTCTTTACCGTAAGATATTGGAAGAGAGTCTTATAACATCGCAAATTCATGCCGACCTCGTACGTTTTGAAACTGCACAGGCCCGTTACAAGAGAATGTGTAAACTCAATCCACAAGTTGTCTTACGTGCACCATTGGTTTATATAGCCAGTTATTTACAAATGACACCAGAGACATTAAGCCGTGTTAGGTCGTCAACATTGCTTGATGACTAAGCGGTCTTTTATCTATCAAGTGTTATAAAACAGAGGGTTAGGGGAAATTAAATAATTACTTATTTCACTTATTTGGAAACATGTAACATTAGGAAATAGTAATTACTTAAGTTTCTCTAACTTTTTTGTAAACCTCTATAATAGCGTGAATTCAACAAGCAAGTGCAAATTTACTTAATTAGTTCGTAAAAGCAGTC
>ERZ772960.162-NODE-162-length-65420-cov-15.917877_pt1 | contig 65420 bp, 61 predicted proteins | sample MGYA00580678_ERZ772960 | MGnify/ENA primary metagenome ERZ772960 (study PRJEB29015, sample SAMEA2737930) | human oral metagenome | biome: human oral; feature: human-associated habitat; material: dental | place: China | collected 2059 ...
GAACCGTTCGATACAAGCAGAAGGCACTTTCGGAATCATGAAAAGCGACCGTTGGTACAAGAGAATTGTCAGAAGAGGTATTCATTCAGTCAAACTGGAAGTTTTACTCGTGGTGATAGGCCATAATTTATATAAATATCAGAAAAAAAAGAGGAGAAACAGAACTGCCGCATAGATTAAAAAAGAATTTCTATGGGGGTAGGGGAATTGCACTTTTTTTGCGTATGATTTCAGTCATTTATACACAACAAGTGCAAAAAGGGAGATGCGAAAAAACTCAATAGAGTTTTTTCACACCCCCTTTTTCCTATTCTTTCTCCCCTAGTCCAAAATCCTCACATAAAATGTCCACCATATGGTTGATGCTATCCGTGACCATCTTTTCAGAATACATTCGACTATATCGGTAATAGGTATAATAGCCTCCCATCACCAAAAAGGTCAAAAGCATATTCCACTGAGCATCACTCCTTAGCCTTGGCCATTCCACATATAATCTCTTTTTCATCTCTTTTTCCAAAGTTCTTGGAAGTAAAGACTCCTTTAAACCAGAAAATAAAATGCGAATCATACTGTCCTGTGACTTTAGTGCACAAATCAACTCATTGCTAAACTTCTTTGGTGCAGATAATATCCATTCTGGATGACAAATCTGCTCAGCCACCGCACGCATTGTGCTCTCAATAAGACAATCAGACAAATCATAGATATCTCGATAATGTAAATAAAATGTTGCTTTACTCACTTGTGCCAACTCACATAACTCCTTGATGGTTATTTTCGAAAGCTCCTTATGTGCACGCAACTCCAAAAAGGCACTACAAAGAGCATTTTTTGTTTTTATCTGTCTCAAATCCATTTTTTCTCCGATCCACATCCCGTATACTAATAGACTTATTCTTATTATCGTCTGATATTTTACGATTTCTCAATATTGATTATATCCCATTTCCATAGTCTATGCTAATCTATATAAAAATTGCAAGTAGAAACAAATAGAAATTGTCACGAAGATATTTAGGATAAATTGGAGGTATTTATGGACTTTTATGGATTTTACACAGGGCAAATATTTGATGCCCATCAATGGCTTGGTGCACACATCGAAGGGAAACAAACTGTTTTTCGCACATTTGCACCTGCTGCAAAGCGTGTTGAACTTTATATTCACGATGTCGCTTATGAAATGAAGTGCATACACGATGGAAACTTTTATGAAGTTACCGTTTCTGATATTCAAGACGGTGACAGCTATTACTACAAAATTTGGGGAGCTGATGGCAAAGAGTGTATTCACTCTGACCCATTTGGCTTTGGGATGGAACTAAGACCAAAGTATTTTTCTATCGTCAGGGATCTAAAAAATTACAACTTTCAAGACAAAAACTGGATGCAAAACCGAAAGATAGAAACCAATGGTCCCCTCAATATCTATGAAATGCATCTTGGCTCATGGAAGAAAAAAGGCAACGAGCAAGAGGATTGGTATCGCTATGATGAACTCATTCCCCTTCTCATCCCTTATCTCAAAGAAAATGGCTACAATTATGTCGAATTTATGCCAATTAGCGAACACCCTTGCGATGAAAGCTGGGGATATCAAAACACAGGATTTTTCTCTCCAACCAGTCGCTATGGCACAGCAAGGCAATTAAAAATGCTTATTGATGCACTGCACCAAGAAAATATCGGTGTTATTCTTGATTTTGTCCCTGTTCACTTTGCCGTCGACCAATATGGACTGGCCAAATATGATGGCACCTATCTCTATGAGTACCCACACAGCGATGTCGGTGTGAGCGAATGGGGAAGTTGTAATTTCATGCACTCTCGAGGTGAGGTACGCAGCCTTCTTCAATCTGCTGCCAATTACTGGCTTGAGGAATTTCATTTTGACGGCATTCGCATGGATGCCATCAGTCGTATTATTTACTGGCAGGGAGATGAGCGACGAGGTGTCAATAAAAATGCGGTGGACTTTATTAAGTTTATGAATGTGGGGTTAAAGAAGAGAAATCCACATTGTATCTTAATTGCCGAGGACTCCACAAACTTCGCAAATATCACAAAATCTGTCGAAGTTGGTGGGCTCGGATTTGATTACAAATGGGATTTAGGTTGGATGCATGACACCCTGAATTTTTTTGCCACACCAGTCAATGAACGAAAATATCACTACCACAAGTTGACCTTTTCCATGATGTATTTTTACAATGAACACTATCTCCTTCCCTTCTCCCACGACGAGGTTGTTCACGGAAAGGCAACCATTGTACAAAAAATGTTTGGAAATTATGACGAAAAATTTGCCCAAGCTCGTGCCCTCTATCTCTATATGATGCTTCACCCGGGGAAAAAGCTCAACTTTATGGGCAACGAAATCGGACATATGAGAGAATGGGACGAAAAGAGGGAGCAGGATTGGAATCTCCTAGATTTTCCTATACACGATAACTTCCACCACTATATTATGGAACTCAATCACCTCTACCTCTCTCACCCTGCATTTTGGGAGAAGGACTATGAGACATCGGGATTTTCATGGATAGATTGTGATTGTACAGAGGATATCATCTACTCTATGAAGCGAAGTGATGGCAAGGAAACGCTCATCGGACTATTTAATTTTTCTGACCAATGCTACAGAGATTACACCTTCTCTGCCAAGAGCCTGCCAAAAATTTTACTAAATACAGATCGTACTGATTGCGAGCTTCATCTTCGCCTAGTGGGAGAACTTGTCCATATTGATCTTCCACCATTTAGTGGTTTACTTCTTTCGTAACTAGGCTAACAAGTTCATTTTGAATAAACAAAGGGCCAGCCAAGGATACTCCCTGGCTGGCTCTTCAATTTACTGCTGCAATTTCTTCTCTATTTCTTATTCTCTTAATCCCTCAATAATCTTTTCCATTAAAGCCACTCGATTAAATGGTGTAATCAAATAATATCCATCAATATAGGGTTTTATCTTCTTTGCCATATCAAAAGAAATCTCAACCGCTAGTTGTTCTCCCTCTTCTCTATTTTTTCCCACATATTGAGAAATAATCTCTTCAGAAACACGAATGCCATTGACCTCACTATCCATAAAGCGAGCATTTTTTTCACTCACCACAGGAATAATTCCACCCAAAATTTTGGCACTCAATCGCTCCCTTGCCTTTGCTAAGTTTTCAACGGCTTCTTGTGTGAGCACGGGCTGTGTCAAAAATCCCACTATTCCATGCTCTATCTTTTGCTCTGCACGCCTTAATTCTACCTCAAAATTTCTAGCATTGACATTGAGTGCACCATAAATTTTATATCCCTCATCAAAAACTTCTGCATTTAATGAGTCAATATAGGCAGCAAGTTTTCTCGAATTAAACTGATAGACACTGCTGACTTCATTTCTCTGTGCATTGGGAATAGGATCGCCTGTAATAGCCAAAATATTATAGATTTCTTCTGCATGCATGCCAAGCAAAAGTGCTTTGATGGCATTAATATTTCGATCTCTACAAGTCATATGCGGAATGACATCCAGACCAAGTTCTCTCTTTACCTTACAAGCTAAGAGGGCACTGTCCATTCTGGCCACTGCAATTGGACAGTCGGCAATGGTCAGCGTGTCTACTCCTGCGGTCTGCAAACGCCTTGCACTCTCCATAAATCCAGACAAATCAGCATTTTTAGGCGAGTCGAGTTCCACAGCAATGACCTTTTTCCCTTCCTCTAATTTCCTCCACAGGTGATTTTTGGATTCATCTTTTTCCTCTGTCACAACAATACTCTTTGGCTGTATCTTTTGCCTTACAAATGATGTACTCCCCAGTCTCTCCACCAAAGCCTTGATATGTGCTGGCGTCGTTCCACAACATCCACCGACAATCTGTACACCCTTTTTGACAATATTCTCAAGCTGCTCGGCATAATATGTAGGTCCATTGCTATAGAAAGTTCTTCTGCCGCGAACCACAGGATAACCTGCATTGGGCATAATGCTAATGTCTGTAGTATGAACATTTTCTAAAAGCGTGAGCATATGTGCTGGACCACAGACACAATTCAGTCCAAGAATATCTACACTTGCATTTTCCTCATTTCTTGAGAGCAATTTGCGATAATATCGTCCCTCACTGCTATAGCCATCGGGCAAAACAGCAAAGGAATTGATAATAAAAGCTTCTGGAGATTTTTCCTTGATGTACCTAGCGGTTTCAAAAAGCCCTGTTATGGAAGAATTGGTTTCAAACAAGAAATAATTAATCCCCTGTTTTAAAAACAAATCGACCACTTCTTTATATTGCTCAACAATCTTTTCTTCTTCCTCGCCATCAATTGGACCAATATCTGCAAAGATATAGGTTGTATCATTGGCTGAACGACGAGCAATCTCTACCGCAGCGTCAACCAATTGCTCCAATAATTTTGAATTTTCTCCAAAATTTTTTCGATTAACCCCAAAGGTATTGGTCTTAATGGCATGAGCACCTGCTGCAATATATTCTTTATGAATGCTTTCAATGACTTCTGGATGTTGAATGTTTGCCATTTCACAATTTATTGCAGGCTCATTGACAATAGAGGAATAATAAGTTCCCATTGCACCATCAAAAATCAAAACATTGTTTTGTAAAAACTCTCGAATACTCACTTTTCCTTGATTATGCATGATCTAGTACCTCTTTTGCGATATCCACTGAAGCTCTCGCATCCTTTGCATAGTAATCGGCTCCCATTTCCATGGCATAGTCTTCTGTGAGCACCGCTCCGCCAACCCACACCTTACAATTTGGATTGACTTTTTTTACTGCAAGAATGGTCTCTTTCATCGATGGAAGAGAAGTCGTCATCAAGGCAGAAAGTCCAACTAAGTTGACATGCTCTTGCTCAACTGTCTTTGCCACCAATTCAATTGGCACATCTCGCCCCAGATCAAATACCTGATAGCCATAATTTTCTAGAATAACTTTCGTAATATTCTTTCCAATATCATGGACATCCCCTTTTACAGTAGCAACGACAATCTTTCCCTTATTTGAGTTGCCGTCACTAGACTGTGCAATGCGTTCCTTAATAATATCAAATCCTGCACTGGCTGCATTTGCTGCATTGATCAACTGTGGAAGGAAAATAATCTGCTTTTCATATTGCTCGCCAACAACATCAAGTGCAGGAATTAATTTTGTATTAATTAGTTCCACTTCACTCATCGTTTCTAGATGCATCTTGGTCAGCTTTTTTACCTCTTCTTTGAGTCCTTTTAGTACAGCACTCTCAATGGTTTCCTCACTCTTTTCTTGTGCACTCTCTGGCTTTTGTGCCATTGCCGATTGATCAGAAAAACGCTTAATATAGGCATCACTATTTTCATCTTCACCTGCAAGCACACGGTAAGCAAAAACGGCATCCATCATACCAGAAATATTTGGATTAATAATTGGCAAATCTAGTCCACAGTGCATCGCTTGAGTCAAGAAGCTCTCATTGATGTGGCTTCTCTGTGGAAGACCAAAAGATATATTGCTCACCCCCAAGGTACAATGAAGCCCCAATCGCTCATGTACCTCACGCACAGCCTTTAATGTCTCCTTTGCCTGATCCTGCTGTGCGGATACAGTAAGCGTCAGACAGTCAATAATAACATCTTCTTTTTTAATGCCATATTCTAGTGCTTTCTCTAAAATATGTTCGGCATGAGCCACTCTTTCCTGCGCAGTCTGTGGAATTCCGCCCTCGTCAAGGGTCAATCCAATAATAGCAGCACCATACTTTTTGGCAATTGGTAAAATCAATGCCAGTCTCCCATCATCTGCATTGACAGAATTAATAATTGCCTTTCCATTGTAGACACGAAGTCCCGCTTCCAGTGCCGCCGGGCCTGACGAGTCAATCTGTAATGGCAAGGATACAATGCCTTGCAATGATTTAATGACAGAAACCATCAATGGAACTTCGTCTACCCCCGGAACACCAACATTGACATCTAATACATCTGCTCCACTGTCTTCTTCTTCTAACGCAACTCTTGAAATATATTCAAAGTCATGATCAACTAAAGCCTGAGCAAATCTTTTCTTTCCTGTTGGATTTAATCTTTCCCCGACAACTAAAACTTTGCCATACTCAGCCATTGTTGTTGCCGAGCAAACTCCCCGTCGAATATGCTCTGGTCTTTCTACTTTTACCTCTCCTACTTCTTTGACTTCTTTACATAAATTTTGGATGTATTCTGGTGTCGTTCCACAACATCCACCCATTGCATGCACACCAAGCTTTAAAAACTCTACCATCTGGCGACCAAAATCCTCTGCCCCAAGGTCATATTCCCCTGTCTTTGGATCCGGAAGACCTGCATTTGGCTTGATAATCATTGGGACATCGGTCCATTCTCTGAGTTCTTTTGCCAACTTTAAAATTTCATTTGGTCCAAGTGAACAGTTGATACCCATACCGTCCACACCAAGTCCCTCTAATGTCATTGCCATTGCATCAATCTTTGTCCCTGTAAAGGTTCTTCCGCTCTCTTCATAGCTCATCGTCACCCAAACCGGTAGTTTTGTGTTTTCCTTAGCTGCAAGTACAGCGGCCTTGGCATCATAAAGGTCTGTGAAAGTCTCAATAACAATAAGATCTGCCCCGTACTTTTCTCCAGCAATCATCTGCTCTTTATATACTTCAAGGGCATCTTCAAACTTCAATGTGCCCAGCGGCTCCAGCAATTCTCCAATCGGTCCGACATCCAGTGCCACCTTTACCTTCCTTTGACTTTCTTCTGCCGCCTTCCTTGCTGCCTGTAGTGCTGCTTTTACTGCGGTCTCCGTATCAATGCCACTGCCCGCAATCTTGTGCGAATTGGCACCAAAGGTATTGGTATAGATAATATCGCTTCCTGCCGCAATATATTTTTTATGAATATCACAGACAATTTCTGGGTGCTCGTATCCAAATTTCTCTGGATGCTCTCCAGGCTGCAATCCAGCAGCCTGAAGCATGGTTCCCATACCACCGTCTAAAATGAAAACTTTATTTTCCACATCGTACTCCTCTCCTCAAAAAGCGACAAGCCTTTTTCATATTACAATGACCACATCCTGACAATCCCTTTGCTGGCAGGTGATCAGAAATTCCAATAATCGCAGAAACGGACTTTCTTGGAATCATAATTCCACTCTCACTCACAGTAAGCCCAATCGTCCTACTTGTATTGAGCATTGTTAAAAATTGTTTTTGTACTGTAATCGGCAAGTCTCCATATCCTGGTGAATATCTTGTGGTCAGGTATTCCCCCTTATGTTTTTCTCTCATCATTGCATCCACATTGTCACACAAAATTTCGATCAAGGTGCTCGCACATGAATCCATAATGACTGCATCGGAAACATTTTTAATCTGTGCCCTTCGGATCGTATTTTCCACCTCTGCCCCGAGAGTGGCTGCCATAAAGACTGCCCCCTTACATCCTGCAAGATGTCGACGAATATCTTCCCCTGTCAGGTAGGCATATTCTGGTGGAAAAACACCAAGCTCTGGAAACTCCACTTCCTTTACAACATACCTTGGTTGTGCTGCATCAGAAATCATCTCCATACAGCGATCAATTTGTTCACTTAGATGATCCTCCATCTGCTGACCATGATATTCCAAATAGCGCAAAATCTCCGATTTGTCTTCTTCGCGCAATCTTACTTCCATATCATTTCCTCTTCTTATTCTCTTTCTTACGATAATATCATTCGGTCCGACAGTCCTTCTTCTGTTGTCGAATACAAATTCATAATATCCTGCACTCCCATCTTCTTTCTCTCTTCTCCTGAAAGAATGGTCAAGATACTTCCCTTGTTCATCACCAATGTCTTATTGCCATATTCAAGTGCATTGGGAATATTGTGGGTAATCATCAAGGTCGTAATGTGATTTTTCTCCACAATCTCTCTTGTAATTTCCATAATTTGATGGCTGGTCTTTGGATCAAGGGCTGCCGTATGCTCATCAAGAAGCAATAACTCAGGGGTTTCAAGCGTTGCCATTAAAAGGGTAAGGGCCTGACGCTGTCCACCAGATAGCAAGCCAACTTCACTAGTCAATCTTGTCTCTAGTCCAAGTCCAAGTTTTTTACAAACCTCTTTAAAGTAGACTCTATCGGATTTTCTCACCCCAAAACCCAAACGCATTCGCTTTCCTCGACTAAATGCCAATCCCAAATTTTCCTCAATCGTCATATGAGGTGCGGTTCCCTTTAATGGATCCTGATACAATCTTCCAATGTATCTTGCTCTCTTATATTCCTTTTCATAGGTGATGTCACAACCATTGTTATAAATTCTTCCACTGTCGACATCAATATTTCCCGCAATAGAATTGAGCAATGTACTCTTTCCTGCACCATTGCTCCCAATCACAGTTACAAAATCCCCATCTTCAAGCTTTAGAGATAAGTCACAGAGTGCATGCTTTTCATTGACTGTGTCCTTGTTAAATATGACATTTAAATCCTTAATTTCTAGCATGACGCTTTCTCCTTTTCTCTATATATGGCTTGATTAGTGGAATACTAATGGCTCCAACCACAATGATGGCTGCAAATAACTTTAAATTACTTGCTGGTAACCCAAGCTGGAAGGCAATAGCCAAAATCAATCGATAGATCACTGCTCCCACAGCCACGGCAATTAAGTGGCGAAGCATTCCTCGTTTCCCAACAGCTGTCTCCCCAATAATAATACTAGCCAGGCCAAGAACCAACATTCCTGTTCCCACACCAACATTTCCTGATTTATTGTACTGTGCATAGATTGCACCAGAAAGAGCCACAATCATATTACAAAGGGCAAATCCAAAAATCTTCATCACATCGGTATTGATACTGGAGCTGCGCACCATCGCTTCATTATCTCCTGTTGCACGCAGAGAAAGTCCTGGCTGTGTCTTTAACAATACATCAAGAATGACAATCAACACTACAACAACTACAATCAACACAACTAATTTCCCGATGTCCACACCACCAGCAAAAATCTTTCCTTCAATAAAGGAAAACATCGTCTTTTCCCCACTGACAAAGGCAATACTCGGACTTCCTCTCATAATCATTAAGTTAATTGAATACAACCCCGTCATCGTCAAAATTCCTGCCAAAATTTCATGAACCTTTAACTTGGTGTGAAATATTCCCGTCACCACACCAGCCAGCAACCCACCAATGGTTCCCATCAATATGCCAATCAACGGATGTCCTGCTACTGTCCAAACACAGCTATAGGCAAGACCTGTAACAAAACTGCCATCTACAGTAAGATCTGGCAAATTTAAAATTCGAAAGGCAATGAAGAGACCAAGGGCCAATATGGCATAGATGCACCCTTGCTCCAGATTGCCAAATAATGTTGTTAATGCCATAATCTCCTCTTATTGCTGTTTCTTTGTTGTCAGTTCCTTATACTTTGGACTATTCTTAATTTCATCTGGAATAGTGATGCCTAAAGCTTTTGCCGTGTCTGCATTGACATAAGTAAACAAGTCATCCTTAAATACCTTTACAGGGATGTCCTTGACATTCTTTCCTTTTAGCACCTCGTCAACCATCTTGGCCGTTTCTTTTCCAAGATCTTCATAGTCAATACCTACAGTAGCAAATCCACCGTCCATTACCATTGAATCTGCACCCACATACACTGGTTTTTTTGCCTTTACTGATTCTTGTGCAAGTACAGGCATTGCAGAAGCTACTGTATTGTCATTGGCCACAAAAATAGCATCTACCTTAGGAAATAGTGTTGATGCTGCCGTCTGAAGTTCTGCACTGGTCGAAATGCTTGCCGTTTCAATTGTCAAACCATTTTGCTTTGCAAAATCCTCAAGTAACTTTAAATTATGCACAGAATTATCCTCACCTGGATTATAAATATAACCAAACTTCTTTGCCTGTGGTGAAATCTTCATCGCAAGTTCCATAATCTTGTCAATTTGTACAGCATCGGATGTACCTGTCATTCCCTTATCCGGTGCATCCATATTTGTGAGCACCCCTGCTCCAATCGGATCCGTCACCGCCGAAAATACAACCGGTGTTGTCTTTGCAAGTTCCATAGCCCCCTGAGCCACTGGTGTCGCAATGGTAACTAACACATCCTGCTTATTTCCTGCAAAATTTTGCATAATACTTGTAATATTGCTCATGTCGCCCTGTGCATTCTTGTAATCAATCTTACAATTGACACCGTCCTCATAACCAAGCTCTTTTAATTCCTTCATCATGGCATCATTGATAATATTTAATGATGTGTGCTCCATCAATTGCACAACACCAATTTTTTTCATATCCTTACTTGCTGTTTGAGTCTGTGCTGCACTTGAGCCTGCCGAAGTTGTCTCCTGCTTTGCTGATGGCACACATCCAGCCAAAAGAGCCATCATAGCCACCGCACCAATCACTGTTTTTAATCCTTTTCTCATATCTTTTCTCCTTAACTAAAAAGCCTGCCCCTTGCCTAGAAAGGACAGGCCAAATTCTTTTATTTCTTCTATTTCTCGTATCCAGGTTTGCCAAGTAATTTAAACATATTCTTCTTGTAGAACTCTACACCTGGCTGGTCAAATGGATTGATATTATTCAAATATCCACTGATTGCCACTGCAAACTCAAAGAAGTAGAACAACTCACCGAGATAGAACTCATTTTGCTCTGGGATATGTACCATCAAGTTTGGCACTCCGCCTTCTGTGTGTGCAGCTATTGTTCCTTGCATTGCACACTTATTGACATAGTCAAGCTCCTTGTTCGCAATATAGTTGAGACCATCTAAGTCGTTCTCCTCTGCCTCAAGTACAATGGTTGTTCTTGACTTTTCAATATTCAGTACAGTCTCAAACTTCATGCTCAATCCATCCTGAATATATTGACCCATAGAATGTAGGTCTGTAGTTAAATCTACAGATGCTGGGAAGATACCTCTTTGATCCTTACCCTCACTCTCACCAAAGAGCTGTTTCCACCACTCGGCAATATAGTGCATACTTGGCTCATAATTTGCCAAAATCTCAATATTTTTGCCCTTTCTATAGAAAACATTTCTTGCTGCTGCATACAACAAAGAAGCATTCTCCTCATATGCAGTGTTCATTGCAAGTTCTCTTCCCTTTGCAGCACCTTCCATCAACTGATCAATGTCTGCACCACTGACCGCAATCGGCAACAGGCCCACAGCGGTGAGTACGGAGAATCTTCCACCAACATCATCTGGAATTACAAAGCACTCATATCCTTTTTCATCGGACATCGTCTTTAGTGCTCCCCTTGCCTTATCTGTTGTAGAATAGATTCTCTTTGCAGCCTCTGCCTCGCCATACTTCTGTACTAACAGCTTTCTAAAAATGCGGAATGCAATCGCAGACTCTGTGGTTGTTCCTGATTTTGAAATGACATTAATAGAAAAATCCTTATCTCCCATTACATCGATCACATCCTGAAGGTAATTGCTGCTCATGCTATTGCCTACATAGTAAATCTGTGGTGTCTTTCTGTCTTCCTTCTCCATCTCATTGTAAAATCCATGGCGAAGATACTCAATGGCTGCTCTTGCTCCGAGGTAGGATCCACCAATACCAATGACAATCAAAACATCAGAATCTGACTGAATCTTTTTAGCTGCTGCCTTAATCCTTTCAAACTCGTCCTTGTCATAGTTAACCGGAAGGTCAATCCATCCTTGAAAGTCACTTCCCTCGCCTTGTCCAGAGAGTAATCTGTCCTTTGCATTCATCACTGCAAATTTCATGCTCTCCATTTCTCTTTGTGACAGAAACTTTTCTGCCTTTGTGTAATCAAATCGAATATTATTTGACATATAAACCTCCCAAAAGATAATCTTTTTCTTACTACTTAACTATAGCAACTTTTTAACTACAATACAATATATTTAGGAAGACCATTTTCATATTCACAAAATTTTTCTCCCTGAACCAGTGGAAGTAAATAGTCAACCATTTCCTGAGTTACGCCATTTTGCGCGGCATTCATCCACTCTCTTGGCACTTTCTTTTCCCGATTGGCCACCTCGCGAATATCTGTCACTGTGTACTCAACTTTATATTCCTTACCTGGAATCCTCTGTAAAGAAGACATCTTTCCACTCATACCTCCAAGGACAAGTTCTGTTGCATGCTCACCAAGCTTTTTTGATTCTTCAATATCGGTAGCACTTAAAATATGTGCCGCACATCTTTGCAATAAATTGACCTCAATCGAACGAACTTTACAACCAATCTGACTTCGCACATATTCCTCTAATATCTTTCCCGCACCTCCCGCTTGTGCATGACCAAAGGCATCCAATCTTCCTTCATTTTTTCCAAGATTAAATAAATATTCTCCACTCTCATCGTGCAAACCTTCACTGATAGAAACAATGACCTGTTTATTCTTCGCCAAAGCCTGGCGAAGATCAAGCTCAAATTTTTCAAGTGAAAAATCGCTTTCTTCAAGATAAATCAAATATGGCACCTTTCCGCTCTGATTTTGTGCCAATACTGCACTGGCCGCCAACCAACCTGCATTTCTTCCCATCAATTCAATAATTAGCACTGATTCCAAATCATAGACAATCAGCTCTCGCTCTAGCTCTGCAAAAATGGTCGCAATATACTTTGCTGACGAGCCAAAACCTGGGCAATGGTCAATTCCACACAAATCATTGTCAATGGTCTTTGGTGCACCAATGACCTTAATGTCATCAATGTGATTTTCCCTCAAATACTTATCCAGCTGATATACTGTATCCATCGAATCATTGCCACCAATATAGACAAAATATGCAATATCATTTCGATGAAATACTTCGACAATCTTTTCAAATTCCTCTATATTTTTAGTATTCAACTTATACCGACAAGAACCCAGTGCACTTGCTGGTGTCTTTGAAAGAAGAGAAACAAACTCCTCATCCTTGGCCCTCTGTGTCAAATCAATGAAATTCTCCTTAAATACACCCTCAATGCCATTTCTTGCACCCAGTACTCGAAGACCTGCCTTGGCGGCCTGCTCTATGACTCCCGATAGTGTTGCATTAATTGCACTTGTTGGTCCACCTGACTGTCCTACCAATAAAGTTTTCATTTTTCTTTTTCTCCCTTACACGCTCTTTACAAAAATTCCATTGACCTCAACATTGTCATCTACCACAATCACAAGGCATTTTTTCCCATCAATCACCTTCGTGCTAATCAACTGCATATGCTCTGCATCTGCCTTAATGGCAATACCTGGACGCTTAATCTCAAATTTCTTGCGATCAACCACATTTTCTGCCAGAACTTCAATGTCTGCCTCTTCATTTTTTTCATACGCCACAATCGCTTCTTCACTGGCGCCACTATCTGACATAATCTTTACCATATCCTGCTTTGTGAGCACTAAGGGATTAGGATCACTTGCATTTTGCTCAATTCTTTCCACAATCTTTTCGTGCACAGTTGAAATCACTTCGTAATCACAATCCTCTCCCAAGGCCGTTTGCATCAAATTTTGAATGGTCTCCTTCTGCTCAATGGCTGGCATCGGACAACCTGCCCCAAACATTTCCTCAACAAAAGCTTCCTTTAAGCTCTCTGGCTTTCTAGAAAAATAGAGCACCGAATGAAGATCTGTCGAGCGATCATTAAAAGATGGAAACAAAAATCCAGTCATCGGTGCCTCAACAACCCAGTCTCTCACACGATTTTCCATCCTTCCCACTTCTTCGTGGTACGAAAGAGATGCCTTTGACAATTTTACTGGACAAATTGAACACAAAATCGCATGAAAAACTTCTTCTGAGGCATCTTCCATCTTGATTTTATCACTGCCCTTTCCTGGAACATCATAGCAAAGATCAATAAGGATAATGTAGTAATTTTCTGGATAGTCATAACAGGCAATAACCTTATGATAGAATTCTTCTAAGAGTGTATCATCGTCTAAATCGCTGTCTCTCAACTTCAAAAGAAATTCCTGAGCTCCACCCTCTTTTTCTGCATCGAGTGGAAAATCAATGTTAACAAGCTGTTTTCCTAAATTTCCAGACAATGTCTTTCTAAAAATTTCCTCATACTTAAAGCTATCCTCGTCTTCCAAGCGATAAAATGCTTCCTTAGAGATCAATTTGATATTTTTTTCTGCATCCACATAGCAACCACAAAGCTTTGTAATCACACTTTCACTCTTTGACAATTGCTTTTTGATTTCCAATACCTCTGTCTTAATCATAGCTTTCCTCTCTATTTACATTGATACAACAATGCATTCACAATGGCCGCTGCCACATTGCTGCCACCCTTTCGCTTGTCAGCAACAATCATTGGCACATCTAGTCTTTTTATTAAATTCTTTGACTCAACCACATTCACAAATCCCACCGGTGCTCCAATCACAAGGGCAGGTCGCAACTCTCCATTTTGAATCAACTCATACAATCGAATCAAGGCTGTCGGTGCATTGCCAATGGCAAAAATTACTGGGCTTTCCTTGGCAAGTCTTGCTCCCTCTTCCATACAAACGCTCGCCCTTGTCACCTGTCTTTCTCTTGCTAGTTTCGCAATTTTCTCATCACCAATGAAGCAATGTACACTTGCCCCAAATTCATTAGCCACCTTCTTATTGATTCCTGAGGCCGCCATCGTTGTATCTGTAATAATGCAGGCACCATGTAAAATTGCTTGCATCCCTGACTCCACAGCATTGTTTTTAAAGATCATATTGTCTTCATAGTCAAAATCAGCACTTGTATGAATACAGCGCTTTACCACTTTTAATTCTTTTTCTGTATAAAAGGTCAATCGTTCTGGTTTCATAGAGGCTGTGATAATCTCCATACTTCTTTCCTCTATTTTTTTTGGTGCAACAACTTCAATTTCCTCTAGCATCTAAACTCCTATCCTAAAATTTGATAAATCTTTTTCATATCCAAGGAATTCCTTAGCAAATCCGCTAAACGATTATACTGTTCTTCCTTATAATTTTCTTCCTCAAAATCCATCGTCTTTGCCTGTGGATTTAAATTGACAGCAAGTAACTTTGCCAACTTTGGTGTATCAAAAATGCCATGTAAATAGCTTCCAAATACAGTCTTTTCTCTATTTGACAAACCGTCACAGCGACCATCTTCCAATTGAATCCACTCCCTACAACCACCAAGATTTTTTGTCCTACCCATATGAATTTCATAGCCCTGAACTTTTTCTATTCCCTGAAATAGTGGCAATGTGTCAATAATCTTTCCTTTGATCTGTGTCCTTGTCTTTTGGCTTTTAAATATAGTCTCGCTATCTAATAGTCCAAGTCCTCGCATCACACCTCCGCTTTCGACTTGATCTGGATCATACAGCCACTGCCCAAGCATTTGAAATCCACCACAAATTCCCATAATCGGCACTTGTCTTTGATGTAATCGAAAAATCTCTTCCTCCATCTTTTTTTGTCTCAACCACAAAAGATCTTCCATTGTATTCTTTGTCCCTGGTAAAATCAAAAAATCTGGATTATTCACTTCTTCTGCCCTTTGCACATAGCGAAGACTAATTCCTGGAATTCGCTCTAAGACATTAAAATCTGTAAAATTAGAGATATGAGGAAATAAAATCACTGCCACATCCACACCATCCCCTGCTCTTGTCCTTTGCAATCGGATGGATAAAGAATCTTCATCATCAATATCAATTTCTTCCATGGGAATACAGCCAATCACTGGCTTTTTTAACAATTCTTCTATCATGGCTAGGCCTGGAAGAAGAATCGTTTTATCCCCTCTAAATTTATTAATAATTAGTCCCTGAATTCTCTCTTGCTCACTCTGCTCAAGTAACTTGACGGTTCCATACAACGAAGCAAATACCCCACCTCGGTCAATATCTCCCACCAATAGTACTGGAGCATCGACCATCTTTGCCAAACCCATATTGACAAGATCATCTTGCTTTAAATTGATTTCTGCTGGGGAGCCAGCTCCTTCAATCACAATAATATCATTTTCTCTTGCCAAACTCTCATAGGCCTTTAGAACATACGGAATGAACTGCTTTTTCTTGGCATAGTAATCCATTGCCCTCATATTGCCAAATACCCTGCCACCGACAATCACTTGACTTCCCATAGAGCTGGTTGGCTTTAGTAATATGGGATTCATTCGCACATCAGGAGCAATGCCTGCGGCCTCTGCCTGCATCACCTGAGCACGCCCCATTTCCAATCCATCTGCTGTAATATAGGAATTCAATGCCATATTCTGCGACTTAAAAGGAGCAACCCTGTAGCCATCCTGAGCAAATATCCGACATAGCCCAGCTGTCACAAAGCTCTTCCCTGAATTAGACATTGTTCCCTGAATCATGATTGTTTTTGCCATATTTCCTCTATTGCTCCAATTAATTTTTGATTTTCTCTAGGAAGACGCACAGCAATGCGAAACCAGCCCACCCCTAAGCCACGATAATTGCTACAATTTCGAATCAAAATATTCTTTTCTTGCAATTTTTTATCTAGAAGAGAATCCTTGCTATAAAATAACAAAAAATTGGCTGTCGATGGAATGACATCAAAACCAAAATTTTGTAATTTCTGAAACAAACACTCCCTTTGCTTATGTATTTCTTCCAGATTTAAGTAGTTTCCTACTTCTTCCAACGCAACCTCCCCAGCCTTGACTGCCAAATGATTGACACTCCATTCTGGTGTCACCGCCTCTATACGCTCGGCCAAATGTGCATTTTTGCAAATAGCATAGCCAAGACGTAATCCCGGAATAGCATAATATTTTGTAAAAGAGCCAAGAATAACAAGATTTTTGCTTAAACTTTCTGTCATAGAATAGCGTCTTCCTTCCAAGACAAAATCCAAAAAACATTCATCTAGGATAAAAATAATTTCTTCCTGTTCACATTTTTTTACAATTTTATCTAGTAACTTGGCATCTACTTGCTTACCTGTTGGATTATTTGGATTGCACAAAATGAAGACATCGATGTTGTGATCAATCTGTGTTAAGATATCTTCTTTTACCTGAAAATCTCCACCCATCTCATAGTATGATATCCTTGAGCCTTCCACAGCCTGCACTGCCCTTTCATATTCTAAAAAAGAAGGCACAGGTAAAAGGGCATGCACAGGTCTTCCCATCGCCTGCATACAATGGTAGAGCATTGCCGCAGCCCCATTGGCAAGGAAAACCTCCTGTGGCTGAACCTTCACTTTTTTTGCAATGTCCTCCCTCAACCTCTGATAGCGAACATCTGGGTAATGCACTAGATGCATTATTTCCTCCTGCAAGGCACGAACTATGGCAGGATGAATTCCATAGGGATTAATATTTGCTGAAAAATCGAGCACTTCCCCCACATCTATTTTTTTTTCTCTAGCAAAGGCAAGGACATCTCCCCCATGAATCATGACTTTGCCTCCCTGTATTCATGAGAAAAATGTTTGTCATAGAGTTTTGAAAGGGCATATTGATCACCCAAAAATCTTCCCACCACAATCAACCCTGTCTTTGTGATATTTGCCTTTCTGACAAGCTCGACAATATTTCCTAAATTTCCTTGAATCATCTTTTCCTCAGGCCAACTTGCCTTATAGACTAAGGCAATCGGCGTATCCACTGGATAGGAGGTCTGTAATTGTTCCACCAATTCTTCTATACGATTTGCCGACAAAAATATGACCATGGTCGCCTGATGCTTGGCAAAAGCCTCGATACTCTCTTTCTCTGGCATAGGCGTTCTTCCTTCCATTCTTGTCAAAATAATGCTCTGAGTCACCTCAGGAAGCGTATATTCCTTCTTTAGTGCCGCAGCAGCTGCCACAAAGGAACTTACCCCAGGAATTACACAAAATTCAATTCCCTCCCGCTCTAAAGCATCCATTTGTTCTCTGTGAGCACCAAAAATTGCCGGATCCCCTGTATGCACTCGGGCCGTCATTAAATTCTTTTTTTCCGCCTCCTTCATCACCTCAATCACTTCTTCTAAGTGCATAGTCGCCGAATTGTATACCTTTGCTCCACTTTTTATATCTTTCAATACCTCTCTGTTGACTAGAGAACCAGCGTAGATAATGACATCTGCACTGTCAATAATCTTTTTTCCCTTAATTGTCAATAATTCTGGATCTCCTGGACCCGCACCAATAAAATAAACCATTTTCCTCCCACTTAGCAAATTGCCAACAACTTGTTTCTTCTAAAAGATATACCATAAAATCCCATAAATCCCACATAGAAACACTATGCCATAGAGTGTGCTCTTGCTGATTAACACATTGACTTTTTGTATATCCCCTTCTTCCACCTCTCTCATCGCATCACCAATATAGGGCTTTTCATATTTTTTTCCAAAATAATAGGCATCACCGGCCAATTGAATCCCCAGTGCTCCGGCCACTGCCGATTCTGTCTGTGCAGAATTTGGACTGGCGTGACAAAAGCGATCTCTTTGAAAAATTTTCCAGGCATCTTTTATAGAATAAGATGGAAAGGATGCCAACACTATCAGCAGTCCTGCAATTCTTGATGGAAGAAAATTGGCCAAATCATCTAATTTTGCTGCTGCATAACCGATGGAAGAATATTTTTTATCCTTGTAGCCAATCATGGAATCCATTGTATTAATTACCTTGTAGACATAGCCAAGTACTGGACCTCCAATGATCACATAAAACATCGGGGCAAAAATCCCATCAGAGAAATTCTCAGCCACTGTCTCCACCGTTGCCTTAATAATTCCCTCCTCACTCAGTTCCATCGTATCTCTGCCTACAATTCTTCCCACGACTTTTCTTGCACCTTCCAGCCCTTCATTTTTCAATGCATAAAATACACGCATACTTTCCCTTACTAGTCCATGCCATGCAAAAAGCTGAGAAATCAATAGAGCACTGCAAATTCTATTGACCTTTCTTGGCAATAATTGCAAGGTAAAAAATACAATACCTGAAAGAGCAATCGTCGCAGTGAGCATCCAAAAGACCAGCACAAAGCCATAGATTTTTAATTTTTTTTCATCTTCACCTGACAACTTCCTATATTTTTTTTCCAATCTTTTAATTCCCTTCCCCATCAAAACAACAGGATGAGGTAACCATACTGGGTCTCCAATCAATAGATCAATCAAAATTGCAAACAAAAACACCCTGATTCCAATCATCTTATACCGCCAATGCAACAATAATTGCAATAATCAATTCACAAAGCTCCAAAAAATATCCCGCTAAATCTCCTGTAACTCCACCAAACTCATCATGTGAGGACAGACGATAATACAAAAATACAACAAATCCTGCTGCTGCAACCACAATCCCCATACTGTGACTGATATAAATCATTCCCAGCACACAGATAAGGACAAACGATACTAAAATTGCTCGAGTTACACATATTTCTGCTGCATCCGAAAAAGTCATGGCCAAGCCCTCTCCTCTTGCATTTTTAAAGCAAGCGAGAGAAAGTGCACTGTAAGCTCGAATCATCACAAAAGCCACATCCATCAAAAGCACCTGCTTTACATTGTCAAATTGAACTAAGGCTGCAGTATACACAATGGAAAACATGATAGCTCCGATAACAGCTCCACTGCCCACATGGCTGTCCTTCAGAACAGCCAATTTAAATCTTCGGTCTTGATGAGAGGCCTTGGCATCGAGCACATCCATAAATCCATCCATATGAATCCCCCCAGTATAGAGCAATGGAATGATAAATAGCCCCGCTCCTCTCAATAGTGGTGCCATCTTAAAGATCATCGCCGCTTTCCAAAACATCAAAAAGAAAATCCCCTCCAACACACCAACCAGTGGAAACAATGCCAATACATATTTCATGTTCTCTTTTTCCCACTTCACAAAAGGCATAGGCACTTTCGAATACATTGCAAATGCAATCAACAATGACTTGATCATAGTTTCTCCTTCACTATTTTTGCAATTCCAAAAATCACCTCGATCACTTGCTGTGATTCCTTGATCAGCCAATCGTGTAATTCCTCCATTGCTAAAATATACTCCTCTACTTCCTTGCTATAGCTCTTTTCATCATCAAAGATATCATTTCCCACAATGACCAATTCCTTACATTCTGAAGCCAACATAAAAATCTCTGATTGAATCTTTTCTACAGCAAGTAATCTATCTGTCATTATACCATCTTTTTGAAACATTGTATTCGCCAAAAAATTGGACATACATTCTAACAATACAATTTCACTCGATTTGACCATCCCTGTTCTTGGTCTTTGACATTCCACAGTGCGAAATTCCTTTCCCTCTCGCATCTTCCTGTGCTTTTTTACTCGTTTTCTTCCTTCCTCTCCATAGACTTGCATCAATGCAAGGTACACTCTTTCCTTTCCCAGTCGACAAACATAATCTTCCGCATAGGCCGATTTTCCACTTGCTATTGCTCCATAAATGTAGATCACAATATCTCCTCTTCATAATCTTGATATTCTTCTACTTGAATATCCTCAAATGTTCGATTTTCATTGTATACACTCATTGCCATATCAAGGAGACCAAAAAGCATTGCCGCTCCTGTTCCTTCTCCAAGACAAAATCTTCCGTCCAAAACAGGACAAAGCCCTAAATTCTCTACCAGAAGCTTTGCCGCAGGCTCTGCACTCATATGAGAACCCAAAACATATTGAAGCGACTTTTCACTGATTTTTTTTGCCACAAACACAGCCACAAGAGAAATGAAGCCATCACAGACAATAGGAATTTTTTCACTCGCACAGCCAAGCACTAACCCCGCCATAGCTGCAATATCCAAACCACCAAGCTTTTTTAATACATCAAAAATATCTTCTTTATTCGGCTTTCTGCTTTCAATTCCCTTGGCAATCACCTGCTTTTTTCTCTCCAAGCCATCTTTAGACAAACCTGCCCCTTTGCCTGTCACCACTTCGACAGGTAAATCCAAAAGAACACTTGTCAGTGCTGCACTCGTCGTTGTATTACCAATGCCCATCTCTCCCATTCCAAGAAGGGTATAGCCCTTCTTTTTGCATTCTCTGGCCATTTCTATTCCAACCATAATGGCTCTGTACATCTGATCCTGTGTCATTGCATCTTTCTTAAGGAAATTTTCTGTTCCTTTCATCACTTTCTTGTCCACTACTTTAGACTCAAAAATCTCTCCCACCACCCCAACGTCCACAGGAATAACATCGGCCTGTGCACAAGTTGCAATGCGATTGACACTGGCAATACCCTTGGCAAAATTATTGGTGACAATGGCTGTCACACTCTGGTCTGTCTGCGTCACCCCCTCACACACGATACCATTGTCTGCACACATCACCACCACAGCCTTTTTCTTGATGTTGATATCTTCTTTCCCTAAGATAGCAGCAATCTGTATCACTTGATCTTCTAAAATCCCAAGACCATGAAGTGGCTTTGCAATCTTATCCCAATGTCTCTTGGTTGCCTTGGCCATCTGATCATCAAGATCTGTGATTTGGATATGAAGAATTTCTTCTCTGGCTAGTTTTCCAGCATATACTTCCATTGCTCTAACTAAATTCTTTGCCATCACCTCATTGCTTCTCAAGTAAATGTGAGGATAGCCCGCATGCAAATGTTCATTCATATGGATGCACTCCCACGATTTTGAACCATTTGCCTTGGTTGCCAAACCATCTCTTCCTGCGTCCGTTGCATCCCAATAATGAAATTCATGGGATCGCATCTTCTGCCCCTTCTTTAAGAGCAGACCATCCTTCTTTGCCTCAACCTCAATATAGCCAAAGCGAACTAATTTATCTGTGCGAAAACTCTCGCCACGAATTGCTCCAATCATTGTCTGTCTCTTGCCACGGATATCTTCCATCTGCTCAAGTAAACTCATAAAGCCACCGCACTCACCAATGACGGGCATCCCTTTTTCGACCTTTCCCTTTATCTCTTTCATCAATTTTTGGTTGATCTGATCTGCATAAATTTCAGGATAGCCACCACTCAACCAAAGCCCTAAAATTCCTTCAGGAAGTTGACTGTCTTCTAGCATAGAGAAAAAAATAGGCTCGATGTTGTGTTCGTGTAATACGGACATATTGTCGATGTAGTGAAAGCAATAGGCATCATCTTTTGCAAATCCAAGCTTAAATTTCCCTTCTTTTTGTGCCTTTTTGAAGATGTCTTCGCCCTCTTTTTCCTTGACATATTGAAGAATTTTGTCCATCTCAACAGTCTCTTCCAAGCGATTGGCAACAGTCTCTGCCAAGCGAAGTACAGATTCTTTTTGTGGTGTATACAATCCTAAATGCCTTGACATCAATGTAAAATTTTCATCCTCTGGCAAATAGCCAATCACCTTTTTTCCTGTCACTCTCTCCAGCTCGTCTCTACGAACAAGGTAGTGCCTTTCACTGCAGCGATTGATGATCAGATATAGAATTTGTTTATCCTCTCCATATTTTTCAATATAATCTCTCACCTGTTGGGGTTTTTGATTCTCCACTAAAAGAATCACTTTGGCATCAATACTCTCGGCCACCACAGCTGCAGATCCCCTTTTTCCCTGACCATAAATCCCATCAAAATAGCCCATTGCCCCCTCTACAATCGCAATCTGTGTGCCCGAAGAATAAGTGACAAAGTGTTCCAATATCGGATTTACGCCATCTTTTGGCTCAAGAAAATAGGGATCTAAGTTAACAGACATTCTGTCACTAACTATGCTATGGTACATTGGATCAATGTAATCTGGTCCTGTCTTAAAGGCACTCGCCACAATATTTTTTCTCCTCAGATAATCATGCAGCCCAAATGTGAAGGTTGTCTTTCCGCTCCCAGACTTCATTGCCGAAATCAAAATTGCATTGACCATCTTTTAATCCCCCCAATAAATCTTTGCAATCAGCACTGGATTTTCAGCCATCGCCATATGGTAGCTCGCTACCTTTTTTCCTCTGGCCACTGACATCCATATCGCCTGTGTTTGATATCCTAGACCTTCATATTTTGAAAGGAGAACTGAAATCTGAGCAATAGTTTCCAATGAAATTGCATTGATGACAATCGTCGCTTTTTCATTCTTCTTGTACACAGCATCAACAATCTCCTCTAAATCTCCACTGCTGCCACCAATAAAGACGCTGTTCGGCTTTGGAAGACATTTTATCACATCCAGTGCACTGCCACAATGGATTTCCACCCTAGATTGAACCCCAAATTTTTCCACATTTTGAGCAATTAAATTGCTAGCCAATTCCTTTTTTTCGACTGCATAGACTCTTCCGCCACGCAAAAATTTGGCCATCTCAATGCTCACAGATCCTGTACCCGCACCGATATCATAGCAAATATCCTGCTCACAAATCCCAAGCATCGCAATGGAAATCGCCCTCACCTCAGCCTTTGTCATCGGAACCTTGTCCCGTATAAATCTTCCCTCTGCGATGGCCATTTCCATCCTCTTGCCCCTCGCATTTGGGTTTTCAAATAACAAACAAGAGAGCTTTCCAAAGGAATAGTGGCAAAGATTTTCAACTGTATCGGAAAAGATTTTTTCGTTTGGATAGCTCAAATCTTCGCCCACAGTAACCCTTAGCTTTCCAAGTCCAAACGAACAAACTTCCTCCATCAGCTCTCTATTTTTTTCGCCCCCACTAGTAATGGCAAAGATTTTTCTGTTTTCTTCTAGCACTTCTAGCTCTTTTGCTTCGCCATGAAAGCTCAAAATCTTGGCATCTCCCCAAGAAACTTTACACTTTGAAGCAAAGTAAGAGATGCTAGAAATCCCAGGAATTACCTCAGCTCTCCAGCCCTTTTCCTCCAATTTTTCTAGAAGCTTATTGGTCCCACTAAAAAATCCTGTGTCTCCACTCATCAGGCAAACCATTTTTCCTATTCCCTGCCGATAACAGTTCTCAAGCCATGCCATAATTTCATCTGGGCGATAGGATATCAAAGATTTTACGCCTTTTCGAATTAACATTCTCTTTGCTCCCACAATGGCCTCAGCCTCATCAATTAGACTTTTGGCTCTATCAGGTAAATATCTCTCATCCCCCGGTCCAATTCCCACAATAGAAACACATGGCGTTGTCCCCTCTAAAATCCTCCTTTCTGCCTCAAAAAGACAGATTCCCTCCTCCTTTGTCGGTCGAGCAATGACAAGACTTTTTGCTCCAACTTTCTCACATGCTCTAATTTTTTCCTCAAACCCTCCAGCTTTTCCCGACTCTTTGGTCACTAGGAACTTACAATGATATTGCTCTAATATAGCTGCATTCATATTTTCAGAAAATGGCCCCTGCATGGCCAGAATATGCGAATTTTCTAATCCAAGACTTAGGCAAGTCTCTATCGAGTCCTTTGTTGGCAACACTCTGGCATAAATTCTTTTTTTATCAAGTAAATCATACTTCAATAGCTCCTTACTTCCTGTCGCCACAAGCACATTGCCATCCTGATTTTTCAAATAGTCAACGACTTCTTCTATATTCGTAAAACAGTGCTCACTGCTTTCTGCCTCCCGAACAATGCGAAGATATTCAATATTCATCTGCTTACAGACTGCTTTGATATTCTCTGTAACTTCTTTCGCATGGGGATGGGTGGCGTCCATGACAAATCTTGGTCTTTCTTTTGCAAAAAATGTAGCCATTTCAGCAGCATCCATTCTTCCTTGACAAATTTTGACATATTGGCTCTCTTTTAGTACATCACTTCCATATTCTGTTGCCACACAAATTTTTGCCTCTACTTTTCCAAAATCGCAAACTTTGGCCAGCTGTCGTCCCTCACTCGTTCCTCCAAAGATAATGATCATAGTTGATATCCTCTCGGTGTCACCATCTGATTTCCAACAACCCTTGTCTGAGAATTTCCAATAAAAACCGTGGTGAACATATTCACTTTTTCCTCTTTTAATTCTTTCAGCGGCAGAATCTTTGCCCTCTCTCCTTCTCGACCAATATTTTCCACAATGGCACAAATGGTATCCTCTGATTGCTCAGACAAAATTATTTCACACGCCCTTTGTAAATAGTCGGCCCTCTTTTTGCTGGAAGGATTGTACAAGACCATCACAAAATCGGCAGTGGCGGCACAGTACAATCTCTTTTCAATCTTTTCCCAAGGGGTCATCAAATCACTTAAGCTAATCAATGCAAAATCATGGATTAGAGGTGCTCCAAGTACGGCCGCCCCACTTACAGCCGCAGTAACTCCCGCAATCACCTCAACATTGCACTCTGGATAGTCTCTTCCAATCTCTAGCATTAGCCCTGACAATCCATAGACTCCTGCATCTCCCGAACAAACCAATGCCACAACCTTTCCCGTCATTGCCTCCTCAAAAGCCAACTTACAGCGATCTTGTTCCTGACGCATGGGTGTTGTCAAAAACTCCTTTTTTGGAAAATGTTCCTTTACCAAATCCACATAGACCGTATAGCCGACAATAACATCTACTTTCTCTAAAATCTGTGCTGCCTCTATGGTCATCTGCTCATACTTTCCAGGGCCAATGCCCACAACATAAATCTGATTCATCTACTTTTCCTTTACAATCAATACTGTATAATAACCTGTTTTCTCTGGTACCATTTCAAGGTTCGTGTACAATTTCTCATTTTTCATTCCACAATTTTCCACAAGCATTGCCCTTGCCCCCATCTTTTTTACTTCCTCTTTCAGACTCGAAACCTTTCTTCCTGCCTTCATCAATACTTTTGTGCCCGACATATGCATCACTTCATCTATTCCATAAGTCGCTGGAATAATATGCATCTGCTCTCGATTTTCCACAAGACTTATCCCAAGTCTTGCCGCCGCAGCACAAAATGAGGGAATACCACTGACAATCTCTGTTTCAAATCCCAGTTCTGTAATTTTTTTATGCAAATACATATAGGTAGAATAAATTGTAGGATCTCCAAGGGTTAAAAAGGCCACGATTTGTCCCGATTCTAATTTTTCTTTAATAGATAAAATCGCCTCTTCATGTGCCTTTTTCAGTACTTCCTTATCCTTTGTCATCGGCATAGAAACAGAAAAAACTTTCTTCTTTGTCACCTCTGGGTAACCGACCTTTGCAATCGAAAAAGCCACACTGCTTTCGACCTCTTCCCCTGGCACTACAATGCAATCCGCCTCCTTCATCACTCGAATGGCCTTTAAAGTCAATAGCTCTGGATCTCCTGGTCCAACGCCAACGCCATACATCTTTCCCATTATTCTCTCACTTTCCTAATTTTTTTCTGCAATCTTTTTGCCTCACCAGCACAGATGAGCTCTCCTTCATCGACAGTAAAGGAGATTATTCCTATTTTAATCAATGGACCACTCTCTTTATTATGCTTATCTCTTAAATTTTGAGCTCTTTTTGCCCTTTGCATCACAGCCATATACATCGCTTCGCCAAGGGAATTCATCACTTCTTTTAATAGGCCCTGATCCTTTAACAGTCGAGTTCCCTCCTCTGTCGTATTGGCATTTAAAATTTTTCTTGCCAGAGAAAGGGTCTGTTCTGGAGAAAGTAAAGTTTCCTCAACTTTTAAAAGATGTGCAGCCATCAGCTCCATTCGACAATCAGAATCATTAGAATGTGTGTTCATAATATTTCCAGCAACCTTAATGAGCTTTCCAAGATGTCCACAGATCAACATTTCTTCTACACCCATATGCACGGCCATATCAATGGCTTCGCCAATATAATTACTAAATTCCACTGTCATATCACTTTCAATTCCATATTGTTCACTTAGAAATCGAATGCCGTAATTTCCTGGGACGGCAATAATTGGATAATCCTTTTGCATATGATAGTGCATATCTACCTTGATGGTATCCACCAAGGCCTTGACACTCATTGGAGCAACAATTCCTGTTGTTCCTAAAATGGAAATTCCTCCAACAATGCCAAGTTTTGGATTGAATGTCCTCTTGGCCACTTCTTCTCCTTCTGGAGCAAAAATGGTTGCAGAAATTTTTCCCTTCAATCCCCATTCTTTTGCTCTCTTTAAGAGGTTTTCTCGAATCATTTTTCTTGGTATAGAGTTAATAGCTGCCTCTCCTATAGGCTGATCAAGACCTGGACAACTGACTCTTCCAATGCCTTCACCACCAAAAATCTTTACTTCGCTCTCCTCACCTAATTCACAAGAAACCTTTGCATAGATCATCATTCCATCTGTGGCATCTGGATCATCTCCACCATTTTTTCTCACACCACAGCAGGCACTACTCTCATCCATTTGATTCTCCTCAATGGGAATGTCTAGGGTAATTCCAATAGGCAACTCCACGGACACTTCATTTATCTCTTTTTTATAAAACCACAGCGTCAATGCAGCCACTGCTGCAGCTGTTGCCGATGTCCCCGTAGTATAGCCTGCTCTAAGTATCTCTCCTTCCCTCGTTTGATTATACTCGTCAATGGTCATAGTTCAATGCCCTTTCTTGCAGGAAGCCCCTGAGTGTAGGGATGCTTGACCATCTTGCAATCTGTAAGATAATCGGCCAAATGGGCAATCTCTGATGGCACATTTCTTCCCGTAAGTACAATTTCTAGATTTTCTGGTTTGTTTTTTAAAAAGTAAAGTGCCTCTTCTCGATCAATCATATCATATTGATACGCTGCCATAAATTCATCTAAAACCAAAAGATCAACGCTCTTCGCCCCATCAATCACTTCTCGAAAATACTTCCTGTAATATTCCTTTGCCTCTTTTAATGTTTCCTGATCCATATACTTAATAAAGCCAAAATTTTTTTCACAAGAATGGCAAGTAATATTTTCAATTTTTCTCAAAATATTGAGTTCACTCGACGAGCCATCTTTTAATAATTGTGCAATATAGACTTTCATTCCACTGCCAGCTGCACGAACAGCTAACCCCATAGCTGCTGTCGTTTTTCCCTTTCCATCCCCAGTGTAAATATGAATTTTTCCGTCCATTTTTCTCCATTTCTACAATATAAAAAATGAACGACTGCCACAATAATACAGGCAGTCGCTCTCACATTCTATTTTCCTTCGTAAGTAATCAAAGAGGATACATCATAGCCCTTTAGCTTGTCTCTTCCCCTTAAACCTGCAAGCTCCATTACAAAGCAAATCTTTACTACTTTGCCACCAAGTTCTTCCACTAATTTGACAATGGCCTCAATGGTTCCCCCTGTTGCAATGAGATCATCAATAATCACTACCTTTTGCCCTAGCAAAATGGCATCTCGATGTATCTCCACTGTAGCCTTTCCATACTCTAAGTCATAGTCCATAGATACGGTCTCTCTTGGCAATTTTCCCTTTTTCCTTGCGGGAACAAAGGCCTTGTGCTGAGCATAAGCAACAGGAACACCAAAAATAAATCCCCTCGACTCTGCCCCCACCACAAGATCATAATCGATATCTTTTACAAGATCACACAGACCATCGATGCTCAATTTTAACCCCTCTGCATCCTGCAAAATACTGGTCACATCGCGAAAGATAATCCCTGGCTCTGGAAAATCTGGAATGCTAATGACATAATCTTCCAGTTTCTTCATTATCTAATGCCCCCTATTGATAAATTGGATATTTGTCGCAAAGCTTTGTTACTTCCTCGCGAATGTAATCTGCCTTTGCCTCAAAATCAGTTGCGGCAAGCCATACAAGCTCAGCAATCTTTGGCATATCTTCTTCCTTTAATCCCCTCGATGTAATCGCTGGTGTACCAATGCGAACACCACTGGTCACAAATGGACTCTGTGGGTCATTTGGAATTGTATTCTTATTTAATGTGATATAGACTTCATCACATCTTCTTTGTAATTCCTTTCCTGTGACATCTAATCCTGTCAAATCAAGAAGCATCAAATGATTGTCTGTTCCACCAGAAACAATCTTAAATCCTTGGGCAATCATCGCCTTTGCAAGGGCATTGGCATTCTTTGCCACCTGCTTTTGATACTCAACAAACTTCGGCTTTAGTGCCTCTCCAAAGCACACGGCCTTTGCTGCAATCACATGTTCAAGTGGACCGCCCTGGATTCCAGGAAATACCGCCTTATTAAAATTAAACTTATCCGCTGCAGCCTGATTAGCCAAAATCAAACCACCTCTTGGTCCACGCAATGTCTTATGTGTCGTTGTTGTCACCACATCGGCATAAGGCATTGGGCTCTCATGAACACCTGCAGCCACAAGTCCTGCAATGTGAGCAATATCGACCATCATATAGGCCCCACACTTGTCGCAAATTTCTCGAATTCTCTTAAAGTCAATCTTTCTCGCATAGGCACTTGCACCAGAAATCAATAATTTTGGCTTGCATTCCATGGCAATTTCTTCCATCTTGTCGTAGTCAATATATCCTGTTGCTGGGTCAACACCATATGGCACAATCTTAAAATATCTTCCAGAAAAATTTACTGGTGAACCATGAGAAAGATGTCCGCCGTGGTCAAGGCTCATGCTCATCACCGTATCCCCTGGCTCTAACATTGCCAAGAATACCGCCATATTGGCCTGTGCCCCTGAATGTGGCTGCACATTGGCATAGTCTGCTCCAAACAATTTCTTTGCTCTTTCGATTGCAATACTCTCCACCACATCGACATCTTCACAGCCACCATAATATCGCTTTCCTGGATAGCCCTCCGCATACTTATTGGTCAATACTGTGCCCATAGCCATCATCACTGGCTCAGATACAATATTCTCTGACGCAATCAGCTCTAAATTTCTTCTCTGTCTTGCGCACTCTGCTTGAATTGCCTTTCCGACTTCTGGATCATATTGTGCAATGAATTCCATAACCTGATTCACCATAATTTCAAACCTCCTAAATAATTATACCGCTAACAGTATAGCCTATTTTGATTTGAATTTCCAGTCTCTAATTACCACCTGCAATGTTCTCTGCCCCATATACTCGTTGACCTGTGGAGCATAGATGATATCAATGAATCTTTTTGCTTCTTCTATAAATGTATCACCATCTGTAAAAACTAGCCCCTCCATCCTTATGCCCGCACTATCTTTTAAGGAAAGCCGAACAACATTGTGGTCTTTTCCAAGTACTCTTGCATTCAAAATTTCCACATCTTTTTGTGCAAAAGTTGGACTTTCATTGCCCTGTCCAAAGGGAGCAAGTTGTGCAAGTTGTGCAACTAAGTCCTCTGAAATATAGCCAAAGGGCATGGCAACATCAATCCAAACTTCTCTGACAAAATCACTTTCTACAAGTTTAGAATGCTCATTTAAAAATCGGCGAAAAGCTTCCACATTTTCCTTTTTTAAGCTCAACCCCGCTGCCATTGGATGACCACCATATTTTTCTAAAAATCCATCTGCTTCACAGAGTTTTTCAAACATAGGATATGCCCCAATGGAGCGACCAGAGCCCTTGAGCATTCCCTCTTCCTGTGCATCCGTCAAGACAATTGCTGGCCTTTGATATCTTTCCCTGAGTCTTCCCGCAATAATCCCTGCCAGTGACTCATGACAATCACTCAAATAAACCACGAGCACTTTTTCCTCAGGTGCAGCTTCCACGATTTTAATGGCCTGATCTACCCCCTGCTGTGTCATATCCTTACGCTCATCATTTAACCTTTTTAACTCCATAGCCCTTTGCTTTGCTGTCTCCATATCCTTACTCATCAACAGTTCAAGAGCTAGCTTTGCTGTCTTTAATCTTCCACTTGCATTGAGACAAGGTCCAATAATAAATCCAATGTGATAGGCTGTGAGCTCCTTATTTTCTAGTTCACACACCTGCAAGAGTGCACGAAGTCCCAAATTTTTTGTTTTTTCCAATGCTCGCAATCCATATCGCACAATAATGCGATTTTCATCTTTTAATTGCATCACATCACCCACCGTCGCAATCGCAGCAACAGAAAGTAATAACTTCCATTCCTCATAGGATACATCAAAAAAGCGATAGAAAAGTTCCACCAATTTCCATGCCACCACGGCACCACAAATGCCATCAAAAGGATAATGGCAATCTGCTTGCTTTGGATTGATAATGGCCTTAGCCAATGGCAATCTATCCTTGCCTTCCTCCTTAAATACTTCGTGATGGTCAGTAATAATGACATCTATTCCCATTTGATGAGCATATTCCATAGCTTCAAATGCAGCAATTCCATTGTCACAAGTAATAATGAGAGCAATCCCATCCGCTGCTGCCTTTTCAATAATTTGTGCATTAATGCCATAACCATCCTTGATTCGATCTGGTATATCACAATCCACCTGTGCACCAATGCGGTGCAATCCTGTAACTAGAATATAACTAGCACACACGCCATCAATATCATAATCTCCCACTACACGAATCTTCTTTTTTTGCTCAATTGCCCTAGCAATAATTTCTACTGCTCTATCTCCATCTTTCAATTTCTTTGCATCATGCAAATCTTCCAATTTTGCATGCAAATATTTTTCCATATCTTTTTCTTGAATATCTCGATTGACCATCACTCTGGCGGTCACTGGAGAAATCAAAAAGCGAGCTGAAATTTTTTGAAAATCAGCTCGCTTTGTATATAACATCCATCTACTTTCCATCTCTACCTCTATACATTGTCACTAAGTTGAGAAGAAATAATCGCAATATGCTCATTTTCCTCCTCTGCATCATAGCACACGCACAATATCTTCTCAATATATTCTGCATTTTTTGCATTTGGATCATAAAAGAGACCAATGCATGTGTCTCTACTAATCTCAGTCAAACAATCATAGAGAGCATCTAAATTTTTTCCATAGTGTGGAGGAAAATCCAAACATTTTGCCAATTGCTCATGAATTTTTTCTGCACTATTTTTTCCATGCAAATCCACAATCACCTTTTTCATCTCTCTCCTCCTAATATAACTGTTCAAAAGTCTTGTAGTGATCTTGAGTATAAAAAACAAGACCATCATTGGAATAGATCAAACGCTTTTCATTGCGATATCCCCCTGTATAGTCAATATCACATTCATAATACTTTCTGCCCTTAGCCTTTGGCAGTTGTCCCTCATAATTTCCAAATGCACTTCCGCCAATGCTCATTCCTGGCAAAACCTTATCTAAGTTTCCAGCCTTGGAATCCCATCCCTTTTCTTGAGCCTTCTGTTTTGTAATATAATTTTGTGGTAATTTTTTATAGGTATGAATATAGAGCGCCACATCTTCTTTGCTCGTGTAGCGACCACTCGCCTCTATTGCCGACTTTTTCTTCTGCCCAGAAGAATCACTCGATCTTTTCTGTGTCATCACATCTGGCGTCGTCACATCCGTTGACACTTCCTGTGATGTGATATAAACATCAGGCATTGACTTTTGACTTGGCATTTGTCCCTGTATTGCACAAGCTGTTAGCAACAAGGCTACAAGAACAAATGAAAATAATGGCCAACGAAAAAGTTTAGATAACCAACCTTTACTTTTCACAAGTATCACCTCTCCAATTTATATTTTCAAACTCCCCCTATATATAGAAGAAACAGACGCAAATGCGCCTGCTTTTACTATTTCTTTATTTTAATCTGGAAGAAATCTCACCGCTTTCACTGGCTGTCGATAAGAGATATCGGAGATAATCACACCTGTTTTTCTTGAGCTGGCATTGGCTAATTTTCCATTTCCAATGTACATTGTAACATGGTCAATTCTTCCCCTTGTCGCATAGAATAACAAATCTCCTGGCTTTACATCACTAATTGGAATCTGGCGTCCTGTTACCGCCTGTGTTCTCGATGTTCTACCTGTATTAATTCCAAAATGTGCATAAATCTGCATGGTATAACCAGAACAATCCACACCCTTTGTCAAGCTAGTTCCTCCCCATACATAAGGAATACCAATAAATTGCTTTGCATAATTGACAATATCCTGACGCAGTGCATCGTAGTCCTTGCCATCAGCAGACGATTTTGCTGTGGCCGCAGGTGCTGTTGTCGACGCTGCCGTTGTTGGTGCAGGGGTTTCCTTCTTTACGCCAGGTCCAACCTCAGGCTTTGTGGTCTTCTTTGCAGCAGATGGTCCCTGTACTGCGGTTGTCTGTTTAGGAGCTACTGTCGTTGACGGTGGCGCTGTCTCTGTCTCCTCAACAGTGGAAGGCACTGCCTCTACTGTTGCATTATCATTATCATTATTTGTTTGCACACTGTCTTCTACAATGTGAACCTCTGATTCTTCTGGTGCTGCATCCGCCTTAATTACCTCTGGCTGTGCATCCAATGTCACCATAATTGCTTTATTTTGTGTTACCGATTCCACAGATGGTCCAGAACCTTCTGATTGAGTTGCATTTTTCTTTGTCTTTCCTGTAATTCTTATATTATTCCCACTGTCACTATTACTGTCTGATCCTGGTGCCTCTCCTACTACAACTGCATCCGGAAGACTCTTATCTCCGGCTCCATAGGACGTAAAGGCCAGTGCAGCGGTTAAAATAGCCGATGCCCCTGCTGTCCATAACTTATTTTGCATGAATTACTACCTCCAATTTCTCTCTATCTTCCATCTTTTTTATTATTTTCAAGTCCATCTCATTAGCCTACTTAGTATAACAAAACAATAATATAGTCACAATAAAAATACTTTAATTTTAAAAAACTGACATTTTTCATACTTAAAAATGACAGTTTTATTACTTTTTGTACTTGTACTTTGTTACAACATCCTGTATGCTACAGACAAATGACTACATTTGGAGGAAATTATGCGTAAAAAGAGTATTTTAGTTACGGGGGCATCTCGAGGAATTGGTCGAGCCATTGCCCTAAAGTTTGCACAAAAGGGATATAATGTTGCGATCAACTGCATCCACAATAAAGAAAAACTGCTCGATGTCCAAAAAGAAATTGAAAGCCACCATGTCGAATGCCTTGCCTATGTTGGAGATATGGGCAATGTAGATGATTGTCAGAAACTCTTTTCCAAAATTCAATCCACTTGGCAAAGCCTTGATGTTCTTGTCAACAATGCTGGCATCTCCTACATCGGTCTATTGCAGGATATGTCGGAAAATGAATGGAATCATATGATCAATAGCAATTTAACCAGTGTATTTCACTGCTCCAAGCTGGCAATCCCTCTCATGTTCAAGGAAAATCATGGAAAAATTATCAATATTTCCTCTGTTTGGGGCGTATGTGGTGCCTCCTGTGAAGTGGCCTATTCTGCAACAAAGGGAGCGATCAATTCCTTTACAAAAGCTCTGGCCAAGGAATTAGCTCCAAGCAATATTCAAGTCAATGCCATTGCCTGTGGTGCCATTGATACAGATATGAATTCTTGCTTTAGCGATCAAGAAATTACATCTCTCACAGAAGAAATCCCTGCAGGTCGCCTCGGTCTTCCAGAGGAAGTGGCCGATTTTGTCTATCACCTTGGCTACAAGGGAACTTATCTCACTGGTCAAGTCATTCAAATGGATGGCGGATGGATCTAAAAGGCAAAAGAGAGTTCTCAAAGCAAAAACTTGAGAACTCTCCCTATTTATTTTCCCAATTCCTTATTCCTCAATCACATGGTCAACTAAATCTAAGGTGTGCTCCCTATTCATATAATTGCACATCTCAATAAAATCCTTTAATGGAACATTATTGATCTGCTTATTTGAACCTCTCATATTAATAGAGACCGTCTCATTCTCTGCTTCCTTGTCACCGAGAACAATCGTATATGGTGTCTTGTAGGTCTTAAAGTACTTGATCTTCTCCTTCATATTCTTGTCGGAGTAATCTGCCTCAATGCGGATTCGATTTGAAACCAACTTATCAGCCACCTTCTTCGCATACTCATTGTGCTCTTCATGAATTGGAACAATACCCACTTGATATGGTGAGAGCCAGAATGGAAACGCTCCCTTAAAGTTCTCAATCAAAATACCAATAAATCTCTCCAAAGATCCAAAAATTGCACGGTGAAGAACAACTGGAATTTTCTCTGTATTGTCACTTGCAGTATAAGTCAAGCCAAAGTTTCTTGGCAACTGGAAATCTAGTTGAACTGTACCACACTGCCATTCTCTTCCAAGAGCATCCTTAATCTGCAAATCAATTTTTGGTCCATAGAATGCACCATCGCCCTCATTGATTTCATAGTTGCCCTCTCCATACTTTTTGTCAAGAATCTTTTTCAATGAAGCCTCTGCTTCATTCCAAAGCTCAATATCTCCCATAAAGTCATCTGGTCTTGTGGAAAGTTCTGCTCGGTAAGTCAAGCCAAGAGTAGAATAAATTTTATCTGCAATGGAAAGAATATCATCAATCTCATTTTCAATTTGGCTTTCCATAACAAAAGTATGATCATCGTCCTGTCTAAACATCTGCACCCTAAAGAGACCATTTAACTGCCCCGTCTTTTCTCTTCTGTGCACCACATCGGTCTCTGAATATCGAATAGGAAGGTCTCGATAGGAGTGAACCTTTCTCTTATAGGTCATCATCGCATTTGGACAGTTCATTGGCTTTGCCGCTCTTGTGTCCTCAGCCTGGATATCTCCATCCTTACCTGGGACAATAAACATATTATTGACATAATGTGCCCAGTGACCACTAATTAACCAGAGCTTTTTGCTATTGATAATTGGTGCAGAAATCTCCTGATATCCATGAACCTCATGAATACATCTCCACCAATCAAGCAAAGTATTAAACACCTTCCAACCTCTTGGCAACCAATATGGCATACCTGGTGCAGTCTCATCAAACATAAATAAGTCAAGCTGTGGTCCCAGTTTCTTGTGGTCTCTTTCCATCGCTTCCTTAATTAGTTGTAAGTGCTCCTTCAATTGTTTCTTATCTGGGAACACATACACATAAATTCTTTGCAATTGATCTCTGTGCTCATCGCCCTTCCAATAAGATCCTGAAACTGACTTAATCTGAAAAGCCACATTCATCAATTCCTGTGAATTGGCAATATGTGGTCCTCTACACAAATCAATAAAATCATCCCCTGTCTTATAGGCAGTGATAATTTCATCCTCTGGCATATCATTGATCAATTCAACCTTAAACTTTTGATCCTTAAAAATACTTAAGGCCTCTTCCTTTGATACCTGTGCCACTGTCCAATCTTCTCGACGCTTGATAATCTCACGCATCTTATCTTCAATCGCCTGAAAATCATCTTCTGAAATTCCTCTTGGCAACAAGAAATCGTAATACATACCATCGGCAATCTCTGGACCAATGGCATATTGCACATTGTCTTTTCCAAAAATTTCAATCACTGCCTTGGCAAGGATATGGGCCATGGAGTGACGATATACCTTTAAAAACTCTTCTTTTTCCATAATATACTCTCCCTAGTCTATTGCTCAAATTATGGTAACACTCACCATTTCATCTGTCAAGTAAACTATCACCTATAATGCCTAGTAATGCACTCTTTCGGTCTCTGCACCGACCTTTTTGGTAAACTTTTGTTCATCAAAATATTCAATAAGAATTTTTGCACATTTTCTGCTTGTATTGCACATATTACGCACTTGAGCAATCGTCAAGACCTCATTCTTTTCAAAATATTCTTCTATTTTTTCGTGCAAGTCATCAATCAAACTCTTCAATGTGTAGATCTCATCCGAAAGACGCACCAATTTCTTTTCATAGCTCATCAAACGTAAGATATCTAACACCACTTCTTCTTTTTCATGCAGCCCCGAAATCTCTGTGTATTTTATTAAGTCATAACCTGCCATCTTCAAAGCATCCAAAACTGTGCATTCTACCTTGATATAAGTTTGATCTTTTACTATTTTAAATTCATTGAGACAGACAAATTCATCGACAAGGCGAATAGACTTCTCCTTGACCAATAAAAGAAGGCACTCCTCAAAGACATTAGGTTTTATCTGTTTCATTAAGCTATGGTATACCTCGGCCTTTTTCATTCCAAAGCGATAAGGATAATTTTGGTGATACTTTAAAAGTCTTACCTTTAATTCTTCCTCAAAAGCAGACTTATTGGCTATGTGCCAATAATAAATTTCTCGCTTCATATCTATCTTGATAATTTTTCCTTCTTGTTCCAGTTCCTCCAGATAAGGTAAAATTTCTTCCTTAGAGTGAGACATCAATTGTGTGAGCTTTGTCAAGGTCATTAACATTTCACTCTGAATGTGCAATGCACAGACATCGGCCAAAGACCCCGATTCCTTTTGCTCTAATTCCTCAATAACATCCTCGTGAAAACGCTTTTTCTTCCTTGGATTTGGCTCAAGAATAACGCCGCCCCCCACTGTTTCTAGTGGGGAATAAAAGCGAACAATAAAGTGATCTCCTCGCTTGACTACAATTTCCTCTTCAAGCAATAATTGACAAAATCCACTCTGCCCTGGTGCAATTTCTTCTTGGTCTAATAGCACAGCTCTACATAAAACTTCACTTGTCCCTGTAAATAGATGCAGTCGTTCTCGATTCGTGAGTGTTCGGCTACTATCTTTTAATACGCTCATTCGCACATCAATTCGATCCGTATTTTTCATGCTCCCCTGTGGGGCAATGACTGCTCCCCTGTGTAAATCTTCCTTCTTTACGCCCACAAGATTTAAGGCCACTCTCTGCCCTGCACTACAGCGATCTTGATCTTTTTCATGCACTTGAATATTTCTTACCTTGCACTCTTTTTGACTTGGATAGATGCAAAAGCTCTCTCCCTTTTGAATTTTTCCAGAAAGCAAAGTTCCTGTCACCACTGTGCCAAATCCTGTGAGTGAAAATACTCGGTCAATAGGAAGTCTTGCAATTCCATTTTCATCCTTTTCTTTGGACAACTCCTTTTGCATCTTCGCAATCTCATCCTTGAGTGCCTCAATGCCCTCCCCAGTTGCGGAGGAAACTTTAACTACAGGTGCATTATCAACAATGGTGCCCTTTAACTCCGCTTTTATTTCTTCCTCGACCATTTCCAGCCACTCTGCATCAACAAGATCACATTTATTGATAACCAAAATCACATTTTCAATGCCCAAAAGTTCCAATATATCCAAATGCTCTCTTGTCTGTGGCATAATGCCCTCATCCGCCGCCACAACAAGCAAGACTAAATCCATTCCCACAACACCAGCAACCATGTTGTTGATAAACTTTTCATGCCCTGGCACATCAATAATTCCACACCGAGTTCCATCTTTCATATCAAACCAAGTAAAGCCAAGTTCAATCGTAATTCCTCGCTCTTTTTCTTCTTTTAGGCGGTCTGTATTTCTTCCCGTCAATGCACGAATTAAAGTTGTCTTTCCGTGGTCAATGTGTCCTGCCGTTCCAATAATGATGTTTTTCATTCGCCTTCCAATGCCTCCCTCAGCATTCTGACTACAAGATCAAATTCATCACTAAAAATTGTTCTCACATCAAGCCACAGCATATCCTCGGCTGTGCGAACAATCACAGGAACCTCTCCCCTGCGAAGTGCCAATTCAAGGTCTACAACGGACATATGATCTGCTCGTATGCAGACAGCAAAACTTTTTAATCTTTCCATAGGAAATGAACCACCACCAATTTGTGATTCACATTCAAGCACACGAACATCTATTGGCAAATTTTCTAGTCTGTTTGCCAATATTTCTGCCTTTTCTTTCATTTCTTCTGGCGTTGCCGAAATCATAGATAAAACAGGAATCTTTTGAATTGCATTTTCCACATCCAAATATTCGATCAAAACTTCCTCTAGGGCAGTCACTGTAAATTTATCAATGCGCAGTGCCCTAGTCAATTGATTCTTCTTCATCCTGTCGATGTACTTTTTCTTTCCCACAATAATTCCAGCTTGTGGTCCGCCAAGAAGTTTATCCCCACTAAAAGTCACCACATCCACACCCGAGGCCACTACCTCTTGCACTGTAGGCTCATAGTTTAGTCCAAATCGGCTCAAATCAACCAAACTTCCACTGCCAAGATCTTCAATTACTGGAATTTCTCTTTCTTTTACCATTGGACAAAGCTGAGCAGAAGATACACTCTCTGTAAATCCCACAATCCGATAATTGCTTGTGTGAACCTTTAATAAAGCTTTGGTATCAGGTGTAATGGCCTCCTCATAATCAAAAAGATGCGTCTTATTGGTCGTTCCCACCTCTACCAGTTTTGCTCCACTTGCCTCCATCACATCGGGAATGCGAAATTTTCCACCAATTTCGACGAGTTCTCCTCTGGAAACAATCACTTCTCCCCCCTTGGCCATCGCATTGAGAACAAGCATGACTGCTGCAGCATTATTGTTTACTGCCATAGCGGCCTCTGCCCCTGTAATTTTGCAAAGAAGTTCCTCAAAATGAGCATAGCGCTCTCCACGCACGCCCTCTTTTAAATTATATTCAAGATTAGAATACCCACTGACAACATCCACTAAATGCTTGGCATGCCCTGCATCCATTGGAGCTCTGCCCAAATTTGTGTGTAAGATTGTACCCGTCGCATTAATTACTTTTTGCACATGAAATCTATGCATCTTTCTCACACGTAGACAAATATTTTCCACCAAGCCATCGCTCTTTTTCTTCAGCTCTTCTGCATCATTACAAATAGCAATGGCATTTCGCAATGCAGCCAGCTCCTTTCGAATCGCCTCCATCACAATCTTATGACCATAATTTTTGACCGCTTCTTGAATTTCTTCTTTTGCCAACAAAAGATCTACTTTTGGAATATTTCGATATAACTTATTTTTATCCATTATCCCCCTCTTTACCTATGTAATCTAATTAATTTATCTCCCTTTTCCGACACATAACCAATCACTGCCACCGTAGTGTCCATTCCTGCCTTTGAAAATTCTGAAAGAACTGCTGGCACATCGCTCTCACTCACACTGTACAAGAGCCCACCCGAAGACTGTGGATCATAGAGTAAATCAAGATAAAATTCTTCTACACCACTAGCATCCACTTTGTTCATAGAATATCTTCGATTATTATAGGTTCCCTCTGGAATCACACCCATTTTGGCAAAATCTTCTGCCCCAAAAATATAAGGAACTCGACGGACATTTAAATCAAAAGTCACCTTACTTGCTTCGGCCATCTCTACACAATGGCCCAAAAGACCAAATCCTGTAATATCTGTGCAAGCGTGCACATCAAAATGGTCCATCACTTCCTTGCCCTTTCGATTGAGTGATTTCATTACGGTTACTGCCTCATCAATAGAGGATTGTTCTGCAATTCCTCCCTTTAGAGCTGTATTAATAATTCCACTTCCAATCTGCTTGGTTAAAATCAAGGCATCCCCTGGTTTTGCACCATAATTTTTCAATACCTTCTTCGGATGAACAATGCCTGACACACATAGTCCATACAGAGGTTGGTCATTTTGAACCGAATGACCACCAACTAAAACTGCACCAGATTCCTTTACCTTGGCCGCTCCACCTGCCATAATTTCTCCCAATACAGAAATATCTAGGCAATTTGGGAAACCGACAATATTGAGTGCAACTTTGGGAACTCCGCCCATCGCATAGACATCACTCAACGCATTGGCTGCTGCGATTTCTCCAAATGTATAGGGGTCATCTACAATCGGTGTAAAGAAATCCACCGTCTGAATCATGGCAATTTCATCTGATAATTGATATACGGCTGCATCATCTGCGGTGTCGATGCCAACCATTAAATTATTGTCTTCAAATTTTGGTAACTTACCCAGAACCTGGGCAAGGGTCTCAGGACCTATTTTTGCTGCTCAACCAGAAGTTTTACTCATCTGGGTCAATTTCACTGCCATATCATTCCTCCCAATCTTTAATACGAAATAGGAGTTCCGGTGCCTTCACCAGAACTCCCCCTTGGCATTATACCATAAATTAACTTACATATCCTGCTTTTTTCAATTCTTCTATCGCTTTTTCACAATTTGCCTCAGACACAAGAATAATTGGCCCTGTACAACCCATTCCACTTTCTGCATAGATGCCCTGTTTCCACAACACTTTGACCGCATCCTCTAAGTCCATCACTTCAATTCCTGCAATGGCCGCAGTTACAATTTCCTTCTTTGGTGGCTTTACCTCTTCACTAGAGCTTGGCTTTGATGCTCCCTTAATTTCCTCTAAAATTGTCTTTAATCCCGCTCTATTTGCACTTTCAAACTCTGCCTTAGCCACTTCAAAGACCTTGCCTTTGACAAGCTCTGCTGCATAACAAATGGCATTGTAAATCACCGGTGCTCCTGATGCTCTGGATACGATCATCACCAACTTGTTGTAATTTTCTCCAATACCAGGACCATAGCCATAACCTGTTGCCTCAAAACTTCCACCTGTAGTAAAGGAAGAAAGCATTTTACTCATCACATTTCCTGTCAAGGAATCCATAACCATCACATCAGCACTCGCCTGCAAGATGTCATTTCCACGCATTACGCAGCCGCCATCTGCCCTTGAAGACTGAGCAAAATGTAGTTCATACCCGCCCTCTACCAGCTTTTTTAGTGCTTTTTCTGTCTGTCTTGCTCCATCGACATTGAGAATGCCCACGCTAGGAGTTGGATTTCCACAGGCTTTTGCTGTAATAACACCATAGATGGCATTCTTAATCATTGCTTCCACTCGGTCAGTACTTGATGTACCTGTAGTATTGGCAATAAACATTTCCCTTGATTTTGCTGGGGTAATGGATCTACCAACCGTGGACACACCAATCGGAAACGGGAAATGCATAGTAACTGCACCATCTACCTCGCCATTCTCTAGCATACTCTCCATTTTCTTGTGACCTTCTTCGTCGTCAGCCACAAAAACGGTGTTCACGCCCTCGGCACTCAGACTACCAATGTAATAGACATCAATTCCAGCTTTTGCTGCTTTTTTTGCTGCTTCCATTACATTTTCTTCGCCGTGCTCACTGCCCATACCTGTCACAGCAATCTTTGGACGCTCCCCAAAGCTTCCACTTTCTAGTCCCTTTGCCATGGTCAGAAAAGTATTGGCAATCATTTTTTCGACTGTATTTACCATAACTTTCCCTCCTCTACTGTTGAAGCAATGATGCTGCAAAATCCTTCATGGCCTTGGCAATCAAACTCTTTACCTCTTCCTCTGAAACACCACCTGTCTGCTCGTTTGCAGAAGTGTTTGCCTGAACAACAAAGGAAACACCATCAAAGAGATTGGTCATTCTTCCAAGGAAGAGTGATCCCTTTCCAATAATCATGGCATTCTTAATTTTTCCAGATAAAATATCCTCTCTGGCAAATCCAAGATATGGCACACCTGATGGAATATGTCCCTGTGTCGGTGCAAATCCTGTCAAACCATGCTTTACAGTAAAGTCTGCAATATCTGCCCTTTGGATATCGCCCTTCTTTACTGCAAGTGCTGCAATCATCTTATAATTTGCCATTGGCACATCTCCTGCACCTGCTGGCTTAGTGATGTCTGGATTTTGCATCTCTGGTGAGAACTTGTCAATATCTGTAATCTTTAGTCCCACTCTCTCCAGTGGCTCAGAAACTAATGAACCGATAACATTTTGTGGTGCAGAACCTGTACCCACCGTATGACGTCCGAGGATATCCAAGTTGATTTCTGGGCTGACACCATCATTTTCACCAACAATAATACAAAAACCTGCCAAGCAATCTTCCAGTGCAGGAAGTCCCTTCTTCACATGGTCTTTTCCATTCATTCCAAGTTTTGCTGTGCAGCCACCACCCACAACAGCCACACATTTGTATGCCCCAGCCTTTACCAGTGCTGCGGCCTCAACCATGGCATGTGATGGTCCAGCACAAAAACCTCTGGCATCTGAACCTGTGGCATGATTTAATCCTGCAATTTCTGCGGCTGCCTTTGCAAAGTTTCCGCCACCACGCTGGTTGACATCGCCACAGGCCTCCTCTGAACAATCAATCACATACTCAATATCGTCTGGAGAAATCTTTGCATTTTTTACTGCATAGAGAAGGGAGAGAACACTGGTCGCCTTGTTCATTAAATTCTCGTGCATAACTTCTGCGGAGAGATTGACATCAATGTCATGTGCTCTCTTTACGCAGCCAACAAGCTTTCCATCGTGATATAGTCCTTCGGCATGTTCCTCATTGACATATTTTTCAATTTCGGCAATATCAAAGCCCTCCAAAATTCTTGCCTTGATCTCCTCTGTAATCATTGGATCTTGCTCTAATTTCTTTCTTGTATCTGCAACAAAGCTCTTTTCTAGCAAATATACTTCAAATACATCACAAGTCTGGGCCAGCAATAAAAACTCATCCTCTGGCATAATCTCGCCAAATTTTCCGTAGCGACTTGCCCCTTCCATTTTCTTATCGTAGTAGGGGAACTCTACGCCAGCAAGAGCATCTGGTGTGGCATTTCCAATATACACCTGATTTGGCCAATAATTTACACAGTCTTCAAAAGAACGAAGGTGAGATGGCAATTCCTTCAAGTAATCTCCATCAGGATTGACAATGCGCTCTGTAATCTGAGTGGATCCATTGTGAATCACCATCTGTGGTGTATGTGCTAAAACATAACTGGCCCCTTTAATAATACTGTTCATCGCGATGTTGCTACCCCAAAACAGGGTAGCCTCTCCTTTCTCTAATCTATTTATTCATTTTAAAGTAAAAGAAAATCACAAAGGAGAGCAAAGAGGCTGCTACACCTCGCCGCTCCCCTCCTGTGAAACAACTATTTATAAATATTTACAATACTCGTCTCTGATTGCTGTCATCTCGTTGACAATATCGTCAACATCCAGAACCATCTCCATCATTCCAATCTGTTCATCATAGACAGCTGGATCAAACTCCTCCTTGAGTTCTGGTTCGCAACAGTGATAAACCGTAAGTCCAAGCTGGACCCCTGTCAATGGACCTGCGAATGTAGGGTCACCTGCTGTTACTGTCTCTGCAGCAAGGCTTGCAGCCTCACCCTCAGCAGCACCGAGAACAACAACTAAGTTCTCAGGGCCAAATTTCTCAGCAAAATCTTTTACCCTCTTTTGATTCTCAAGATCCATTGCACCTGCGCTCGTTCAGACAAAGCATTCAGTGGACATATAGACAACTTCTCCACCGGCTGTTTCGACGCAGGCAGCGATTGCTGGACCAGGCACGCCGTCACGGTCACCAACAATAACTACTTTTTTGTCTTTTAAAATAGCCATTTTTCTTCTCCTTTCAAATTTAAGCCCTATATGCAATGCTCATTGAGCAAATTGCCAATACTAAATATATTTCTTAACCATCTCTTCAATGGCGGCCTCTGTGCAGGCCTCCTTCACTAATTCTTCAACCTTAGCACCATCTTTATAAATGGCCATCACAGGAAGTCCCAAGACTTTTTGTCCAATAGCCAAACGACGAGCCTTTGTGGTATTGAGTGAACACCATTTCATTTTATCTGCATACTTCTCTGCAAGACTATGCACAAATGGCATCAATGCCTGACAAGGAACACAACCATCTCCATAAAAGTCCACAAATACATATCCCTGTGCCTGTAAAACCTCAGCTTCAAATGTTGTCTTATCTACATCTAACATAATCTTTATTCCTCCCATTCATTGATATAATGTTCTGCCTGTGTTGCAGCAATTGCTCCGTCTGCGGCTGCTGTTACTACTTGGCGAAGACTCTTTACTCGAATATCTCCAGCAGCAAATACACCAGGAATATTGGTGTGCATATCCGCATCAGTTGGAATATATCCATGATCCATCTCAAGCCCTGTGTCATTGTAAAGCTCTGAGTTTGGAAGCATTCCGATAAATCCAAATAGTCCAAACATTCCATCGTCCTCATCTGCCTCAATCACAGTCTCTTCACCTGTCTTTACATTTTTGACTGTCATCTTCTGCAAGATGTCATCGCCTTCAAGTTTCTCTACAACCGTGTCCCACATAAAGTGTAACTTGTCGTTTTTAAAGGCTCTCTCCTGAATAGATTTTGCTGCTCGAAGTTCATTTCTTCTATGAATCAAAGTGACTTTTCTTGCAAACTTTGTCAAGTACATTGCTTCCTCGACTGCGGAATCTCCGCCGCCCACAACAAATACCTCAAAATCCTCAAAGAAGTTGGCATCGCAGGTTGCACAGTAGGAAACGCCCTTACTCAAGAACTCCTTTTCTCCTTCGCAACCAATTGGTCTTGGGTGTGCACCTGTGGCAATAATCACCGCTTTTGCTTGATACTCTCCCTTTTCTCCAATAACCTTCTTCACCTTTCCACTGAAGTCGACACTCTTTACTGTGTCTGCCATTCGCTCGCAACCAAAGTTCTCACACTGTTTTGTCATTCTTGCAATGAGGGATGGACCGCTCTCGCCCAGCACTGCCTGACCCGGATAATTTTCAATCTCATCTGTAATTGAAATCTGTCCGCCATCCTGTGCCTTTTCAATAATTAAAGTGGAGAGCCTTGCTCTTCCTGCATATAATCCTGCTGCAAGACCTGCCGGTCCTGCACCAAGAATGATAACATCATATAATTTATCCATTCTTGTCTTCCCCTTTCAAAGCCCTAACCAGTGAAACCATCAGAGCAATCATAATGAAAATAAATGGGAATGCTGCTGCAACCGAAATTGTTTGAAGTGGCTTTAGACCACCTGCAAGGAGCATACCCACAGCCATCACTGACTGGATGATTCCCCAGAGGAGCATCTTATTCTTATGTGGATTTTGATCTCCATCTGAAGACAGCATAGAAAGTACAAATGTTCCTGAATTTGCCGATGTAATAAAAAATGTACAGAGCAAAACAATCGCCACAATGGAAATAATCATTCCAAGTGGATACTTGCTCATTACAACAAACAAACCCGTTTCTGGACTAGCTGCAATATCCTTTAATTGTTGCATTCCAAGAATTCCTTTGTGTCCAAGGTGAAGTCCCATTGAACCAAAGATGGCAAACCATACAATAGATGCAAGTGCTGGAACAATCACAACCCCGGCAATAAACTCTCGAATGGTTCTTCCCTTTGAAATCCTTGCAATAAACACACCCACAAATGGTGCCCATGCAATAAACCATGCCCAGTAGAACACTCTCCATCCCAGTACCCAGTTATTATCTCCATAGGTGCTAAACATGGTACTGTCCTGTATAAATCCTTGAATATAACTTCCCATACCACTGACAAAGTTATTTAACACATCAACCTTTGGTCCAATCAAAAAGCAAAGTGTCATCAAACCAATCGCAATATAGAGATTTAAGTCCGAAATAATTTTAATTCCCTTATCAATGCCTGACACTGCTGAACCAATATAGATTACAGAAATAATCACAATAATGATAATCTGAGAAACCAATGTCGATGGAATGCCAAACAAATAATTCATCCCGGAATTGATTTGCATAACACCAAGTCCCAAAGATGTAACCACACCAGCTACAGTTGCAAATACTGCCAAGATATCAACAATTTTTCCCAGAAGACCATCCACGCCCTTTTTACCAATAACTGGCTCAAGTGCAGAACTGATCATTCCCTTCTTTCCCCTTCTAAACTGAAAATAAGCTAGAGCCAAGCCCATAATCGCATAATTGGCCCATGGGGTGATTCCCCAGTGCATATAGCTTGCTTTCATAGCAAAATCTGCTGCCACTGCAGACCCTGCCTCAATAGTCGATGGTGGACTCACATAGTGAGAGATTGGCTCTGCTACTCCCCAAAAGACCAAGCCCACACCCATTCCACAGCCGAATAACATTGCAAACCATGAAACAGTGTTATATTCTGGCTTACAGCCATCTGGACCGAGCACAATTTTTCCATATTTACTTGCTGCAATAAAAATACAGAAAACAACAAATATAAGCATTACTGCCATATAAAGCCAACCAAAATCATTCTTAAAAAAGTCTAACATTGCATTTGATGCAACAGCAAAACTATCTTTAAATACGACTGCCCAAATAGCAACAGCAACATTGATGATTAACGAAAGAATAAATACTACATTTGACCCCTTTTTTTTTTCCATGGTACCCCCTTCGGTTATCAGCAAACACTAAACCTTAAACACTGTCTGCTCCTGAATATCTGTTGCAAGACTTTCAACAGCAACCTTCACTCTATGATAACGAAGTTTCCACTGATCTTCCTTAGAAGTTGCCGGATCTCCAAGTGGATATGGGATAGAGATTGTAGGAACAATACGGTTTGCTCCGACACTCTTTGACACAGGAATTAGATTGCACATCTGAACAATTGGGATACCTGCCTTCTCAATCTCATTGACCATCGTTGCACCGCAACGAGTACAGGTGCCTCAGGTGCTGACCATGATACAAGCATCAATATGGTCCTCTCTCAGATATGGAATAATCTCCTTTGCCATTCTAGAAGCCTCTGCCTGTGTTGTACCCGTACCTACTGTACTATAGAAATATGGGTGTAGACTTCCATATACGCCCTCCTTTAGAAGCACATTCATTGCATCCACTGGCATAATGACATTTGGATCGGCATTGGCTGCTGCTGGATCAAATCCTGCGTGAATTGTCTTAAATACACCACTTTCGAGTCTCTCCATATTGCTGATATCATATCTTCCCCATCTTGTTGCTGATGCAGACTGAATACGATCTGGATTATCCACTGGAACAATTCCACCTGTATTTAACAGTGCAATTCTTGCCTTCTTTAAGTCTGCCACTGGTGGAGCAATTGGCACTTTTTCCATATGCGGCATTGGAAGCTCCGTCTCATACGGCTGATTATTGAGCTTTGCAACAAGCATTTCAATCATGCGCTCACTTGCTGGCTTACCATCTGCTCTCCAAGTCTGCTTGCGGATACCACGACCAAAATATCCATCCTCATCTGCTGGACCAGCCTCTTGACCATTTAAAATTTTATTGGCAACTTTAACCATTGCCTTTACATCATTTCTCATCTTCGATGCAATATTCCCACCCTGTAAGATGTACATATCTTTTCTAAACATCTCCACACCAGGATTTTCTATATTCATTGATGTGATCACTGGTACATGAAATTTATCCTTTACTGCCTTGCAAATTGTACCGCAAGCAACACCATAGCGACCGGCCTGAAATGCTGGACCTGCAAGGAAGATATCAAATTCTAATCCCTCAAGCATACCAAGAATTTGTGCTACTGCATCATCTGTATGAGTACCCATATAGTTATCACCACAAATAATGGTATGGGTAACTTCTGCATCCAAGTCCTTGTCAAATGCCATTGCTGGACCAATCTTCTCAGTGTGGATCTGTGGTGCTATATCCGCCATATCTTCGCCACCAATCTGACCAAAGAACTGATTTATATAAACAATTGCCTTTTTCATTGCCCTTCCTCCTTAGAATTCTTTCATAATCTTTGGTGACCAACCTGCCACTTGATCTCCACAGAACATAGAGTTGTTTTCCATAATAATTGACCCGTCTGGCTTTACAGATGGTCCAAGAATTTCATCATCTGCCCAACCACCAGAAAGTCCATCTCTTGCGAGTGCCTCAAGCTCTCCAAGAACAATCTCCATTGGAGGAAGTTTAATCAATTCTGATACATTTCCTGCTGAAACCAGTGCTGTCAAATGCTCATCTAATGTTACTAATGGCTGTGATGCACCATCTCGTCCTGTACACTCATTAGAAACACCAACAGTCTTGATGCCTGCCTTTTCAAGTGCTGTAATCTGACCTACATAGTCGGCATCTGGGTTTCCATAGCCCTCTTCGACAACAACTGCACCATCTGCACCAAGAGATTTTGCCATCTGAACAACCATCTGAATGGATCTCTCCTTTTGCTCAAGTGCAACATTTAAGTTTGACATAATCACACCAAGGAAGTTAATGGTTTTTCCATGTGCATCCATCAATGCCCTCAAATTCGGGAAGTTCTGGAAATCATACGTTGACCACTTTGAAGATACTGGCATAAAACTTCCGGATACCATTGCACCATCAAGTACCTCTGTAGGACTCATCAATGTTGGCAAATACTTATTCATATCCCAACCGTAAAGAAGGTCATTGTATCCCAATTCCTCCATCTGTGACTGTGGCTGCATAACGATGACAACACTTGGTAATGCCTCTACCTCTGCTGGTCTCTTGATGATTGGTGTCGTCTCATAGACATCTGTATCCTCTGGTGTCAAATCCTTCACACATTTTCCAATAAACTCAGCTAATTTATGACCGGCTCTTCTGAGTGCATCATTTTTCTTCTGCTGCTCATGTTTTTCAAATTCTTCATTTGTATCTGCCACCAATACAATATTATTGAGCTGTCCAAAGTAAGTATATTTTTGTCCCTCACCACTCATATCAATTACGCCATCTTGAAAACCACCCCAGTGCTTTCCAACTACTAATACACTACAATTTTTTAACGCATGGAGAACTCCATCTCCTGAAGGAAGAACTTCACTTGTATATCCTGGGAACAATCCTCTACCGTCCAGACGAATTCTTGGCTCAATCGCTTCCTTCACTGGACAAATACGGATTGGGTCACCCGGCTTTGCAATATGTAATTCCACTTCTGTAATTCTCTCGTCCTGACGAATAAAATCCAAAGCTTCTTCTTTGTTGATCGTAAGTAATCCATTGTTAAATGATAGTTCATTGCCAAACTGAATATCCTTAACATGGAAATTTCCAATTTCCAATCTCATAGCCCTTCTTATCTCCTTCCAATACATTCGTGCAATATAAATAGTTTTTTACATTTTCAAGCACGCTTTATTATTTACATTGACTTCATTATACATTTGTAATTGGAAGATGTCAATATTTATTATCAAATATTTATTTTTTTTATAAGCAAATTTTTGACCTAATCCAGCTCTTATCTAACTTCCATGTTGCACCCTGACAATATTTACTATCAATTTCTTTTCTTTTTAGTAAATTTGTCCAACTTTTTATCACTTTTGATTGAAAAGCCCGGTAATAAGGCTTTGAAAATACATCACTCACCTCTTGTATTCCACTTCGTTCAAGCTCTCTCTCAAATTTCTCCCCTTGTTCGCCCAGATATTTTAGACTTAAAATTTTCTCCCAATCCCGAAGATCAAAGAGCAAAATCTCCTCCCTTGGAATTTCAAGCTCAAATAATATCTCTCCTCTTCCTGTAAGTCGCTCTAGATCAGCAAAACTCCACACCATATACTGTGCACCCTCTGGTCTTTTTATTCTTTTTTGTGCTTCCACAGCCAAGAAATGATAAGCCTTGTGAAAAATCCACGCCTCACTGCCATATTTTTGATCAATATATTCCCTCCGCACAAAGCTCACACCATCTCTTTGTAAAGTCTCTGCCACAACTTTACTCTGTAAAGACCACATCTTTATTTTCTCTTCACTCAAATTTTTTTATTCCCCTAATCCATTCCTTTTTAATTAGCCATGTCGTTGCCACAACACCTCTCTCCATATCATCTGAAAGCAAAGTAAAAATTCTCCCCCAGCTACACATTACCTTTCTCTTTAATAGAGGATAAAAATTTCCCTTGGCTGTCAAAATCAGTTCGTCATCACTATGTAGCCCACACTGTTTTAATTGACTTTCGTGCTGTCTTTCATCTTCCTCGTTTTCCGGTACATACCAGTAGTTGACTACATAGCCCCATCCCTCATAATTACACAGGATATAGTCTTTTTCATCAACTTCTAGCTCCAGTATCACTGTTCCTTCCACTGGCTGTAGCATCTCCTCATTGTTCATCGAAAGCCAAATGGGATACTTTGCTTCACTTGGAATATCTATATAGAGGCTTGCTGCCTTTGTGTACCATTGATAAAGCTTTTCGTAATAGGAGGTCATTGTGTCATTTTTCTTTTCCAGATACTCCCTCTTTACATAGTAGCAACCATTTCTTTCAATCTCATCGACTATCTCTATAACTTGTCTTGTCCAGAGACGAATTTTCCCCTTCTTCTTGCAATTTTGTAAATTCATACTTTCTCCTTTCATTTTTTGTGCTATAATTCCCCTATAATGCTCATATAGAGCACAAGTTTTTAAGTAAGGACAATACTATGGCACATAAAAATTCTAAAGATGAAACATTGATTTGTTTTATCAAGGCAACACAGGAACTGATCGCCAGTGGAGATCAAAAACTGTCTGCACGAAAAATTTCTGAGCGTGCAGGCTTTCACAATTCCATGATTTTCTTTTATTTTAAGGACCTTGAACACCTCATCAGCCTAGCCTGCATCGAGTATCTTGAGCCCTATAACAATGCACTCGCCCAAATCAATACCCATACCCCCGCTGCCTACACCGAATTTTATATGATTTGGTATGTATTTTGCGAGCATGCCTTCGCAAGACCCGAAATTTTCAAGCGGCTCTTCTTTGGCAAGCACAGTAAAAATCTGGCAGAACTATTTGATGAATATTACCGTCTATTTCCAGAGCAAAAAAGGAGCTATGATCTCACTGTCAATCGAATGTACAGTGCAAAAACTTTTACCCAGCGCTGTTTAAGTATTCTTGAACCACTAATTAATCATCCCTGCACTCGATTGACAGAGAAGAATATTCTTCTTGCCAATCAGATTATTATGAATAATTTTGAATGTTTCTTAGAAAAAATTTGTCAGAAAAAGGATGTTAATATTCACAAGACCATTATTTCATTTCATGAAATCTTGCACTATATCATTGACAAAAAAGACTAAAAGAGGAAGCAAAACTGCTCCCTCTCTCTATAATTACGGCTATGCCGAGAATTGTTGGCGTAAGCGTGTGAGAATCGAACTCACCTAGGACGCAACGCGCCCAACACAGGTTTTGAAGACCAGGAGGCACACCAGTTACCTATCCGCCTACATCATATATTTGAAACCTCTATATTATACTATATTTATTAAAGATTGTCAAATACTGTTTGCTCTTTCACTTCAATCGTCAATGCCTTTAATGCCTTTTCTACCAGTTTTCTACGCAACTTCTTTTCCTCCTGTGCATCAAGTGCAGGATTGCCCAATGGGTGAGGAATTGCAACCGCTGGAACAATACGGTTTGCTCCTACTGTGAGCGAAATTGGTGTAACTGTACAAATGTGAACTACAGGAATTCCGTATTCCTCAATACCTTTAACCATCGTTGCACCGCAACGTGTACAGGTGCCTCAGGTACTAGTGAGTATCACAGCGTCCACATGATCATCAATCAATTTTTTACCAATCTCCTTAGCAAAGGCCTTAGCTGAAGCAACAGCTGTACCATTTCCTACCGTAGTAAAGAAATAAGGATATAACTCTCCGATCTTGCCTTCTTTTTCTAGGTCACGAAGTACATCCACAGGCAAAACACGATCTGCATCTTCATTTGCATAAGTTGGATCATATCCACCATGTGCTGTCTCATAGGCATCGGATGTCAAATCATTAACTCCTGTAATATCATACTCGCCATAGTGAGAAGCATTGGAACTTTCAATATGATCTGGATTTCCCTTTGGAACAATACCACCAGAGGTCACAAGCGCAATCTTTGCCTTACTTAAATCCTTAAGCGCTGCTCCAGGTTCTACTCTGTCAAAGCAAGGCATTGGATACTCTGTCACAAACGGCTTATCTGCAAGCTTCTTTACAAGCATATCGACCGCACGCTTTGCTCCTCTTTCCTTCTCAAAGAAGTTGACACGTACTCCCTGAGGAATATATCCTTCCTCAACTGATGCACCAATCTTTTCCTTTCGATATAATTTCAACGCAAGTGCTGCCATTTTCTTGACTGCATCTCTCATACCTGCCGCAGAATTCTTAGTAGAAACAATATAAACTTTGTCCTTAAACATATCTACACCAGGATTTTCTGTATACATACCTGTCAACACAGGAATATGTAAATTCTCCTGTACAGCATTGGCTACTGTTCCACAAGCTACTCCATATCGACCAGCATTAAATGCAGGTCCAGCAATAAAGAGGTCTGGCTTTAAGCCCTTTACCATCTCCACAATATCTGCTGTTGCCTTGTCAATATTTTCATTAAAATATCCATCTCCACAGACCACTGTGCCCACAATCTCAGCTTCATCACCAAATTGCTGAGCAAATGCCAGTGCTGGTCCAAGTGCCTTGCCCTCTTCTAGTGTCGCAGGGTAATCGGCCTTTTCCTCACCACCGATTTGAGCAAAAAACTGATTGATATATTGAACAACTCTAAATTTAGCCATAACATCCTCCTATCTTGCACTCAAGTTGTGAAAACCTGTCTCATTGGTCGCACCCGTCATAACCTGAATCTCAACTTCCAATGTTCCATCTTCACGCAATGTGTGCTCATTGGCACCTGCAATCTTATTTACATAGGCAAGTGTTCCAATCAGTTTGTCAAGTTTTGGCAAAATAATCACGCCATTGGCATTGCCTCCTGTCACTACGGCATCCGCTGAGGCATCCGCATCTGCAAGGGATTGTGACTTTCCATCTCTTCCAGCATACTCATCCGTAATCAATACAACCTTAATGCCCTCATCCTCAATTTTTTTACAATTCATCATCAAGTCAGTATCCGGATTTCCAAATCCCTCTTGAGATACAATAACGCCATCCAGTCCAAGCATCTTACAAAGCTTAGCTGTCATATTGGACGAGCGCTCCTTATCGGCAAGATAGACATTCTCATTTGTAATAATCTGTCCAACAAAGTTAAACTTCTTTCCATGCAAAGCATAAAGTTCTTCAACGACTGGATTGTTCTGGTGAACATAGGTTGGATTCTTATCACAAGCAGACACACAATTTCCCGATAAAATTGCTCCATCCATAACTTCCGTAGGATAAATAATGGTTGGAATAATCTTCTTTGCATCCACTCCATAGACATAGGTATCATGCAAAAGACCTTGGCTTTGTAACATTTGCACATAGGCCACTCTTGGCAAATCTGGGTACTCTGAAAAACTTTCTTTTAAATTCTTTGTCTCATACACCTGAGTCTCATCTGGTGTAAGTTCTCTGGCCAGTTCTCCAAGATAATTCGCCACCTTCAAACCAATCATACGAACAGCCTGCTCATAGTCATGTGGCTTGACATCTTCCACTGGTGAACACACAACAACCAAGTTCAATAATTTTGAAAATGGTGTGTAGTCAGCACCCACGCCACTCATATCAATAATACCTTCTTGGAATCCAACAATTGGACCTGCTGTTACGACAGCCATTCCCTTTAGTGCATAAGTTTTTCCCTCGCCAACGCAGTCCACTTTAGAAACCACACCTGGGAAAATCCCACCTCGACCTTCCACCTTGACACGAGGTTCAATTACATCCTTTACTGGTGTAATTCTTACGCTCTCTCCTGGCTTTGCAATATCTACTTCCACTTTTGCAATCTTTTCTTCGGCCAATGCAATCTCTTCAATCGCCTTCTTATCGACATACAAGATTCCATCCTCAACCTTGGAAGTATCTGCAAAACAAATGTCTTTGATCCATATTCTACCCAATTCCAGTTTCACTCTGCTACCTCCTTGAAATCATATCTGACTCAAGTCCACTTTCAAACAAGGTCAGATCAACAAATTGAAAATCTCTCGTGACATCTTTTTTATATGGATACTTTTTCTGAGAAAATTTGTCACAAGTAAGAACTGCCTCTTCAATCACCCGCACGGAAAACTCATCAATTTTTCCTGTCGATTCTTCTAAAAGTACAGACTTATAGGGTGTTTCATTTGGCTTAATACTTCCCGAAAGCGGATGTGTCAACAATCGGTATCCTCGATGTACAAGATCTCTCACCTGTTTAAGCACCCCTACAAATGAAGTCTCTTCGTATTTCAGATCATATTGTTGAGAATATTTTTCCCTTACCATTGGATTATTTGTTACAATTAATTTCTTCATTTCGTCCGCCTCCAAGATATATTGCTATAGTTTCTGTACTCTTTGCAACTCTTGTTTGTACATATTAGCATTTGTTATTTAATTTTTCAATATTTTTTATAAAAAATTGATAGCTTTTATATATTGCACAAATCAAAAATCAATTTCTTCTATATAGATAGCTTCCATTTAATTTCATTTTTATTGGATACTTTTTTGATTGTATAAGCACTTTTTATAGTATATACTTAATATACCATTGGATTATTGTATGTATTTCTTTTTTTAGGAGGACTTTATGGAAAAATTAAATAATATTGTACAAATACTCAATGGATATTTAACCAATTATGTCCTAATTATCGCATTGCTCGGTGGTGGTATTTGGTTTTCCTTCCAATTGCGTTTTATTCAGCTCAAAGGCTTTGGTGAAGGAATGCGTCGAACTTTTGGCGGACTTTTTTCAAAAAAAGGCGAGGCAGGGCACGATGGAATGTCATCCTTTCAGGCACTGGCAACGGCTATTGCTGCTCAAGTAGGTACAGGAAATATTGCAGGTGCTGCAACGGCCATTGCTGTCGGTGGTCCTGGTGCCATCTTTTGGATGTGGGTTGCTGCCTTTCTTGGTATGGCCACAATCTTTGCGGAGGCTGTTGTTGCTCAAAAATTTAAGCATGTTGCAGAAGATGGATCTGTCACTGGCGGTCCTGTGTACTACATTCGTGCAGCATTTAAAGGAAATTTTGGTCGCACATTGGCAGGTATTTTTGCTGTGTTAATTATCTTTGCCCTTGGATTTATGGGCAATGCGGTGCAATCCAATTCCATTGCAGCAGCATTTAATAAGGCCTTTGGTATTCCACAATATATTATGGGTATTATCATTGCGATTGCTGCCTTATTTATCTTTGTCGGTGGTATCCAAAGAATCGCCAAAGTGACAGAAAATATCGTGCCTTTTATGGCTGCATTTTACATCATCGGTTCACTCATTGTTATTTTTGCCAATGTTAAGCACATTCCTTACGCATTTTACTCCATCGTTGTTGGTGCTTTTCGTCCGGAGGCCATCGTCGGCGGTGCTGTCGGTGCAACCCTCAAAAAAGCTCTTTCTAAGGGCGTAGCCAGAGGACTTTTCTCCAACGAAGCTGGTATGGGTTCTACACCTCATGCCCACGCCATTGCCAAGGTAGATCACCCAGCAGAGCAGGGATTTGTAGCAATGATCGGTGTATTTATTGATACTTTTGTCATCCTAAACCTCACTGCACTTGTCATTATTACCACACAGTCATTGTCTCTGCGAGATGCCTCAGGTGTTGGTTATACAGGTGCTGCCCTCAGCCAAGTGGCATTTTCTACCCTCTATCACAAGGGCGGTGATATTTTTATTGCCATTTGTATGCTATTTTTTGCATTTTCTACGATTATTGGTTGGTATTTCTTTGGTGCTGCCAACATTCGATATCTCTTTGGCAATAAAGCCATTAAACCTTATTCCTTCCTCGTTGCACTCTGTGTATTTGCAGGCTCACTTGCAGAGGTAAATTTAGTTTGGAATATGGCCGACTTATTCAACTCATTGATGGTTCTTCCAAATATTATTGGTCTGTTCGCATTGACTAAGATTATCGTTGGACTTAAAGATGATTACTATCACAATTTTAAAAAAAATAAAAGATAGGCCATAAAGACAAATCAAGGAGAGCTTTCAGGTGAATTACCCGAAAGCTCTCCTTTTATTTACTATTGCTTTTGCCTAAGTGCATAGCTCATTAAGCTAGAAATCAGTAGTTCTCCAACGACAAAACCAAGCCAAACCCCTCGCATTCCCAAAAAAAAGGACAAAATTATTGCTGAAATGGATGTTGCAAAAAAGCCTCGCAAAATCGAAACAATGGAGGCCCACTTGGCCTTTGCTGTGGCACTCAAAAAGCCACCGCCCACAATATTATATCCTGCAAAAATCATTCCCACAAAGTAGTAGCGAATTCCCATTGTGGCATATTTTGCCATATTGGGGTCATTTTCTCCATTAAAAAGACGAATTAGTGGTGTTGACAAAAGATTTGTAATCAACAAAATCATCACTGCTGCCCCAAAGGCAGTTCCCACAGCCATATGGAGCAAATGGCGAGATGATTTTTCATCTCCTTTTCCAAAGTATTCGCTAAATAATGGTTGACTTCCCTGCGAAATTCCATTAAAAATTGCCACTGCCACAATGGACATATTCGCAATCACTCCATAGGCCGCCACCCCTGTATTTCCTGCCAGACGAAGAATCAATGTATTAAAAATCACAGTTGTAATTCCTGTGGCCGTCTCTCCCATAAATGCAGCAACACCAAGTTGTACAGAATAGAGCGTTCTTCCAATCGAAGGAATTGAAAACACAAAACGCACCGTGTTTTTCTTAGATAAAAAATGACGCATACACATCATCATTCCCACAATGGGCGAAAGTGCCGTGGCCAGTGCAGCTCCATTCATTCCCATTTTTCCTGGGAACATCAAAATATAGTCCATCACAATATTAAAAATACTGCTGGTAAATGTTGCAAGCATAGCCCCTGTCGGGTCATCATCATTTCTCACAAAGGAATTCATAATAGAATTCAACATAAAAAATGGGGCAAATGCCATAAATATGCGTGTGTAGGACTTTCCAACAGCTACAATCTCTTCATCTCCCCCCATAAAGCGAACTACTTTTTCAGGCATCAAAAGACCCACAATAATAAAGAAAAGACTGAGGATCAGTGCCACAAGGATGGCGTTGGAAAAGAATAAATCACTATCCTTATCTTTTCTTGCTCTGGCAATTCGAAATCTTGTCGACGAACCCACAGCCAACATTGAGCCAATGGCATAGATCAAGCTATAAACTGGCAAAATCAAATTGAGAGCTGTGATACCATCGGCTCCCTTAGCCTGACCAATAAATACGGTGTCTGCAAGAATATAGGCAGATATCCCAATCATCCCCACAATATCTTGGGAGACATAGTGAACAAACTTCTTATTTAAATCTTTCAAACTTTCTCCTTCTATGCTAAACTCTTGAAAAAAGAAAGTGAGGCGGTCATATGAATAGCACAAATTTAGAATATTTTGTCACTTTGGCAGAAGAATTAAATTTTACACAGGCAGCACGAAAACTCTATATCTCTCAGCAGGCACTAAGTAAAATGATTTCTAAACTGGAGGAAAAATTAGGGATTGCTCTCTTTGACCGAAGTACTCCCCTTCGACTGACCACCGCAGGTCAGGTTTTTTATCAATCTGCAAAAAAAATCTTAATTAATATGGACGAATGCACTCGCCGCTTACAAGAAATCAAGGATTTTACTAGAGGAAATCTCTCTATTGGCATCTCTGTCACTCGTGGCACCGTCCTTCTTCCACAGATTCTTCCAAAGTTTCATCGCCTCTATCCCAATATTCACATTTCCATCTTTGAGGGACAGATGACCACCGATGTCGACCAGGCACTCAACGATTCTATGGTTGATCTGTCCATCACCCATGCCCCTGTCATTCCAAATCACATTGTGAGTGTTCCGCTGTATAAAGAGACCTATATGCTTGTAGTTCCCAATGACCTTCTCTACAATGCCTTTTCAAAGGAAGAAATCGAGGATATGCTGATCCATCCGCCATCCATTGGGCTCTTTCGTGACTTTCCCTTTATTGCTCAAGAAACAACAACGGTCGGTGGCGAATTTTTCTTTGACCTATGTAACGAAGCGGATTTTGTTCCCAATATTCTCTACACGGTACAAAATATTTTGACGGAGTTAAACCTCTGTATTTCTGGTGCCGGAGCCTGTACTATTGCTTCGACCTTCCTTCCGATGTTGACCGAATATGAATATTACAATCATCCCTATTTAAATATTGCCTCTGTCACCTGCATCAAACTACAAACTAATTTAGAAAGTCGTCCTCTGGCGATCAACTACATACGAGGGAAAATTCTCACCGACGCAAGCAAATCATTTATTGAACTGGCCAAGGAATGTTTTATTAAATAGTTCAGCAAAAGACATCGGATAGCTATACAGTTATCCGATGTCTTAACTAGTTACTCTGACTGTCAATATATGCTTTAAGTTTTGCCTCATCCTCAGGTTTATCGGCCAGCAACTCCATCTCTCCAATGCGAGAACCCGCCGTAAATATATAAGAAAGTGCCACATATTGTGTCAATTTTGACTTTATATTCAGTCGATCGCCCTCCGTTGTCACTAAAGTCACCCCGCCATCACAACCATCAACCACCTCAAATAGTTGATCAATATCCTTTACTTTATCAATCTTCATATTCCCCACCATCCTCACTTTCAAGATTATATCTCTATTATACGGTGGCTCTTTTCGTATGTCAAATATTTAAAATAGTTTCAAATATTTAGTCTTCTCCGTAATTTTTCGCCTTTCCAATAAAATATTCCCTTGCAAATTCCATATCTTGCACAAATTCTGCCGCACCAATATATTTTCCCTCGCCATCTCTCACGGCCATATAGCGAACCAAAAAGATCTTGCCACTTTTCTCCATCCAAATGGGAACTTCATCCAGTGTACCCTTTTTAAATTCTTCAATAATTGTTCTGACCTTCTTTTCTACTTTCGGTGGGTGACAAGAAAAGACCTCTCGCCCAATCGCCATTGCTGGACGCTTAAATACCTTTGGTCCCTCATTGAAAAAGCGATTGATATCCTCTCCATCGACAAAGGTAATCTCTAGAGGAATGGTATTCAAAAGGGCCTGAATCTGTTCCACGGTCATATGGCCGCCAACCATCATCACTTCTTCCGAATTTTTTTCTATCACTGCCTTCTTCGTATCTACTTTCTCAGCCTCTGGCCAAATCATAGACTCTACACCAAGGCAATCTTCGTAGTCCTTTGCATCGTGATAGATTCCCATCCATTCTTCCGCACTAAAATTGGAGGCACAGGTCGGAAAAAGAATATTCCTCTCCTTATAGATCATTTCCTCCATTCGAGTGACCACCGCATCCAATCGCTCAAACCATAGCTGATTTTTATTCTTTTCCTTGCCAAGATCACGAAGTTCCTCTCGAATATCATTGTCCACCGACCACATCACACTCGCTGGGCCTTCGATGTGGTATCTGACCTTTAGCACAGGATAGAGTAAATCTCCCTTCTTTGCATAGTGGATAGCAACACTTCGAAGTTCAGAAATAAAACTGTCCTCGACTTTTCCTTTTTGTATTTCTACCTTTGCTTTGGATAGTAACTCCTCTAAAGCGTCATTTTCCCTTGTCAAAGTGTAGAGTGGATGACCTACAACTTCCGTTAACTTTTCCATCGAATCCATTTTTGTCGTTCGCTCATGAAAGAGTGCCGAATGCACATCACAGAGCTTTTGTAATTCTTCCACTGGCGTTCCTTCCGCCAAAATTTTTTGTTCCGCACGCATAATTTCATTAGAATCAACATCTTGAAAATCTCTTACAAACTCTGTGCGAATGCGATCAAAATCCTCCCCCCTGCTGATTCTATCCAAATATTCTTTAATCTTTTCTACTCTCTTGTCCATCACATTCCTTCCTCCCTTTTGTTCTGTTCTCTCCCTACTCTTTTCAAGATCTTATCGTGCTTCTTTCTAAAAGACGATAACATTTGTTACCAAATCCATCTCAAATATGTTATAGTAATACTTATTTTAGATTTACAGGAGTTATTGATATGATTGAAGACCGCATAAAACGCTACTGGACTCGGCGTGCTCACGATTTTAGCACTGTGCGAAAAAATGAATTAAAAAATCACCTTCGCGTGGCGTGGTTACAGGAATTGAGTGCTCACCTTCCCACATCCTCTCCCATCCGTGCACTGGACATCGGGACAGGTAGCGGATTTTTTTCCATATTGCTGGCAAAAGAGGGAATTTCGGTGGAAGGTATTGACCTAACTGAGGCTATGCTTTCTGAAGCCCGTGCACTCGCCAACGAGGAAAATGTAGATATTCCCTTTTTTGCCATGGATGCACAAAATCTTGACTATGAAAAGGAAAGCTTTGACCTTGTTCTCAGTCGCAACCTCACTTGGACATTGCCCGATGCAAAAAAAGCCTATGCTGAGTGGTTTCGTGTATTAAAGCCAGGGGGAATTTTACTCAATTTTGATGCCAATTATGGCACACACGAGCGAGGGCACAGCCTGCAAAACCGACAGGTCTCAGCAGACAGTCCCTATGGACATCTTGGCATTACCGATGCTCTTGCCAAGGAAAATACTTTAATTACACTATTTATGGACATCAGCAAACAAGACCGCCCCCATTGGGACAAAGAAGTCCTCCTTTCCACTGGATTTTCGTCCTGTGACATTGACCTCGATGTTGGAAAGCGTATCTTGGGCGAATTAGACCTCGATGATGCCCCAATGTTTGGCATATATGCAATTAAATAAAGCAAAGGAGTCATTAAAATGAACCATTCATTTCATAGCTATGAAGAAGAAAATATTCACTATTGGAGTAACCGTGCCAGTGGCTACTCCAATGTCAACAAAGAAGAACTCACTTCCAATCAAAAAAGTGTATGGTCTACTCTTCTTGACGAACGCATTCAAAAGCATTTTCAAAATAGAGATAGAGCAGACATTCATATTCTTGATATCGGCACTGGTCCTGGATTTTTTGCCATCATTCTAAGAGAACTTGGCTACCATGTCACAGGAATTGATTACACCAAGTCCATGCTTTTAGAAGCAAAGAAAAATGCCAAACATCTTTCCAATGATATTCACTTTTTACAGATGAATGCCGAAGAACTCACCTTTCCCTCCAAGAGCTTTGATGTCATTGTCAGTCGAAATCTGACTTGGAATCTTCCCCATCCACAAAAGGCCTACACTCACTGGGTTCGTGTACTAAAAGATGGTGGTCTTCTCCTGAACTTCGATGCCAACTGGTATCACTATCTCCACGACGAAGAGGCAAAGTCAGCTCATCTCACTGACCGTGCCAATATTGCAGCCTCTGATGTGGAAGATGAATGTGCAGGTACCAATGTCGATGCAATGGAAGCCATTGCCAGACAGACCCCACTGTCTGCACTCTCCCGTCCAAAATGGGACAAAGAAATTCTATCTTCTCTCCATATGCAGGTAAAGACATATGCCAATATCTGGCAACGCGTGTGGACAAGGCAGGAGAGAATCAACAATGCTTCCACTCCAATGTTTATGGTGGAATCAAAAAAAGGAGTCACTGGCTAATCCAGTACCCCTTTTTTGCAAATCTATTTTTTCTCATCCAATGTTTTCATCGCTGCATTGATCAAACGGCAATAGGTAAATCCTCCCTCATCATAGGTCGAAAAAGTGCCCGACACCTCAATATCATCTCCCGCTGCAGGATAATCTTCTAGAGAAGCAGGTTTATTGGCAAGATCAAACTCCAGTCCCTGCGAACAACAAGCCGTGGCATCTGCAATGACACAGGAACAATAAATTCGATCGGGAATTGGCTTTCCATCTCCATCCATAGGCTGATAGAAAGAAAATTGTCCCCTCATCACAACCCTCTTTCCCATATACTTTTGAGGATTCGACATCATATCAAATACCTGAGAATACATCATTGTACCATTTAATTTTGTCAGATCAACTACATCGCCCGATGCCTGTGCTGACACCGAGGAGTCATCCTGAACTGATGCTGCTTGAGAAGTCTCTGACAAAGAACTTTCCGCCTGAGAAGTCTCTGACAAAGAACTTTCCGCCTGAGAAGTTGCCGTCAGAGATGCTGCGGAAGTCTCTGCCAAAAAAGCTCCTTTATTCAAAGATGATACCGCTGCGTTATTTTTCACGCCACATCCAAAGAGAAGCATCATCATGCCTACTGCCAAAAAAAGAAATTTCTTCCTCATAACTACGCTCTACCTCCCATCACATTTCCTGCAATATAGCTAAGGAAAAAGGCTACCACATCCACCGCAACAATCGTCGATCCGACAGGAGTCCCTGCCACAATGGCAATCACCATTCCAATCGTAGCACAGATCACAGAAAAAATAGCCGAACAAATGGTTACAGATTTAAAACTATGAAACATTCTCATTGCTGACAAGGCAGGAAAAATAATCAAAGCTGAAATTAAAAGTGAACCCACTAATTTCATTGCCAATACAATAATAATCGCAATAACAATCGCAATGAGCAAATTATAATTGTCAACCTTCGTTCCCGCAGCCCTTGCAAAGTTTTCATCAAATGTCACATCAAAAATTTTATGATAAAAGAAAATAAAAATCAACAACACAATAATGGACAAAATGGTGCATAGCCACACTTCTCCCTTACTCAGAGTGAGAATGGATGTCGAACCAAACAATGTGCTACACACATCTCCCGAAAGATTTGAGGATTTTGCAAATAAATTCATCAATAAATATCCAAAAGCCAAGGCCCCCACAGAAATCATTGCAATGGCCGCATCGCCCTTAATTTTTGTATTCTGCCCCGTCCGAAGCAGTAATATAGCACAAATAATGGTAATGGGCAACACTAACACCATCTTGTCCGTCAGATTTAAAATCGAAGCAATTGCCAAGGCTCCAAAAGAAACATGGGACAAGCCATCACCAATAAAAGAAAAACGCTTTAATACCAAAGTTACCCCCAACAAAGAGGAACAAAGTGCAATCAAAACACCAACAATCAAGGCATATTGCACAAATGGATAATTCAAATAGAGAAATAACTTCTCAACTATATTCATGATCTTTCACCACCTTCTTGCTCCAGAAAGATCCTTCCTGCTGGGCTTTTTAGATATTCTTCTCTTGTCCCGAAGAAAATGTTTTGACTGATGTGCAAAATATGACTCGCATATCGCACAGCGGCTGAAATATCATGAGATATCATAATAATCGTCGTCCCCTCTTTATTTAATTCTTCTATTGTCGCATACATCTCTGCTGTGACCTTTGGGTCAAGCCCCGACACAGGCTCATCCAAAAGCAAACACTTCTGCGTCGCACACAATGCCCTCGCAAGGAGCACTCGTTGCTGTTGACCACCCGATAATTCTCGATAGCATCTCTTAGAAAATTCTCGAATCCGCATTCGATCCATATTCTTTTCTGCCAATTCCTTTTCCTTTGCCCCATAGAATGGGCGAAGTCCCATTCTTCCCTGACAGCCTGACAAAACAATTTCTGCCACCGAGGCGGGAAAATCCCTTTGTACCTCCGTTTGCTGTGGCAAATATCCAATCTCTGTCTGCTTTAAGTGATCACCTGTCAGAATCTTTCCAGCAAGTGGTGGCAAAAGTCCAAGGATCGTTTTCATCAATGTCGATTTTCCAGAGCCATTTTCTCCAACAATACAAAGATAATCGCCCGAATTTACAGTAAAACTAATATCTCTTGCGACTGCGTGCCCTTCATATCCCAGTGTAATATTTTGGCAGGTGATTTGTGCCATAATGTCCTCCTTAGTTTAGTGCTTCCTTCAATACCTCTAAATTCTTTTTCATAATAGAAAGATAGGTTGCACCATCATTTACATCTTTTGTTGTTGTGGATTGCATAGAATCCATAGTCAAGGTCTTTTGATTCTTTGCAGAAGTTGTTTTCTTTACTGTATCTGCAATGCGACCATTTCCGCTTTCAATCTGCAAAATGGAAGAAAGTCCCAATTCATTCACTTTCTTTGCCAAGAATGCAATGGTATCAAAACTGACCTCTGTCTCTGCAGAACAGCCAACAAAGGCCGCATAATATTTTAATCCATAGTCGTCAACCAAATAGCGAAATGGGAAACGATCAGCAAAAAGAATTGTATTCTTTTTTCCTGACTTAACTGTATTGGCATACTCTGTATCAAGAGAAGCTAACTGGTTGCAATAAGAAGTCACATTTTCCTGATACTTTTGTGCATTTGCCGGGTCAAGCTCTGCCAAATCATCTGCAATCACCTTGCAAAACTTTTGTGCATTTTTAAGTGATAACCAGACATGCTCATCCTGCTCTGGCTCTTCCTCTTCTTTCTTTCCCTCTTCTTCCTTTTCAGGTTGCATACCCTCAACTACTTCTTCTTCCTTTGCACTATCTCCCATAATTTCCATCAAATTGATGACTTTCATATTTTTGTTTGTTGCCTCAGAAAGTGCCTTCTTTACCCATGCATCAGATTCACCGCCCACATAAATAAACAGATCACAATTAGAAATCTTCATAATGTCCTCTGCAGTTGGCTGATAGCTGTGCAAATCAACGCCATTATCTAAGAGCATCGTAATATCTGCACTATTCGTGTCTCCAATAATCTGCCTTACCCAGTCATACTCTGGAAAAATTGTTGTGACAACGGAAAGCTTCTTTGAATTTGCAGGCTGTGCAGCTGCAGATTGTGCACTTGTAGATTGTGCGGTTGTAGATTGTGCGGTTGCAGTAGATGATGGTGAATCCCCCGATTGTGAAGACTGTGTTTGCTTTGATGCCCCACAACCAACAAATCCAAATGCAAATAGTACAGCCAAAAGCACCCCAATCATCCAATGCATTTTTTTACAATTTTTATTCATAACCTTCTCCTCCTCATATAATCAAGTGTTTTTTGTTGAAAATTCAAGGTTTTTTGACCTTGTCTGTCTCAGTAAATAAGCCAGAGTTATGAACATTTCGGTGTATCTGGT